>Ga0256405_10000054_pt1 | contig 326392 bp, 274 predicted proteins | sample RumenRJG_02DNA_FD_189096 | JGI IMG/M metagenome (GOLD analysis project Ga0256405, IMG submission 189096) | Bovine rumen microbial communities from Lethbridge, Alberta, Canada - RJG_02 | ecosystem: Host-associated > Mammals > Digestive system > Stomach > Rumen | place: Canada: Alberta...
CCTAAAGTCGGTGTCTATTGCGGTGAGGGTCCACCTGTTCCCATTCCGAACACAGTAGTTAAGCTCACCCGCGTCGAAAATACTTAGGTGGTAACGCCTCGGGAAGATAGATCGTCGCCGACATTTTGCACCTTTAGCTCAGTTGGTAGAGCAACTGACTCTTAATCAGTGGGTCCAGGGTTCGAGTCCCTGAAGGTGTACCATATTTAAAGAGAATAGGCTATACCTATTCTCTTTAAATATATATGGCTCGTTGGTCAAGCGGTCAAGACTCCGGCCTCTCACGCCGGCAACGTGGGTTCGATTCCCACACGAGTCACCAGCGCAATGCGCTTTGCGCCAATAGCTCAGTTGGTTAGAGCTACCGGCTCATAACCGGTCGGTCCGGGGTTCGAGTCCCTGTTGGCGCACCAGCAGTAATTCTGCTGACGGCAGCTGCCCTGCGGGAACTCTGTGGGGCTGGCTGATTTGTTTTTAAGACACACAGGGGTGTGGTTCAATGGTAGAATAGGGGTCTCCAAAACCTTTGACGTGGGTTCAATTCCTACCACCCCTGCCAGCGGCTAAATGTCGTGTCCAAACCGTATGTCAGTTTATTGGCATACGGTTTTTTTCTGTCTTGAAGGCAATATTCATTTTTGCTTATGGTATATTGACTTTCCAATCAAAATATGCTATTATTTTAAAAAGAAATTAATTTTACAAAATATACGAAAGGCAGTATTAATATGAAGAAAACGATATTTGCGATAATGGTGTTTATTACTGCGACGTTTCTTTGCTCCTGCGGAGGAAATAAGCCCACGGCTGAGAATATTACTGCAACGGAAGCGCAGCCAGCGCAGACTGAGCCTTCAGCTTCGCTCTCCGGTTCCTCAGAAAGAAGCAGCTCCGCTGTTGTGAACGACGGCAGTAAAGTCGGAGTTTTGCAGGAAATACCCGAACAGGGTGTTATGAAAATAAACGGTATGATAGTAAACACAGGTTCTGGTATTCATGACTACGAAAGCATTGAAACTCTGTATGCAAAGGGTTACAGGACAGAGGGATTGAATTCGGAGTATGAATTGAACGAGTGGATAGAGCTTTACGCTGACACCGATGAAAAGGGCTTTGGAGTATATGTCACAAAGAACGATCCCGAAAAGGATTATTCCGGAATAACCGTTGCTGAGCTTGAGAAGAACATCGGAGAAACTGAACTGCCGCATTGGGAGATTGGCGACGAGGGTGCCGATAAAGACAACTATGGTTTTATAGGCAGTTTCTACATACATCCCGAAGGCAACGATCCCGGGTTATACAATGTTTTTTTCACCAAGGGCGACAAAGCAGCTTATATGCTCCAGCTCATGCTTATCCCTGAAAAAACAGAATGAATTCCGGGATAATATACTTTTTGTATTATAAATTTTATAAAAGGTTATTGAAAAAAAGAAGTCAGTTTTTAAAGATAAAAGTAAATGAACATCTCAATTGCGCATATTGCCCCTCCGTAATTCGCGGAGGGTCTTTATTTTCCGCGATATTGTTGAAAACTTCGCCAAAATCTATTGAAATCTTAATTAAAAAGTGCTATAATAAATTGTTATAACAGCAGAATTCAGAAAGGACACCTAAAATGCACATTTTCGACGCTCACGTTCACATCTACCCGGACAAGATCGCAGAGAAAGCGTCACATCACGTCGGTGAATTTTACGGCATTCCAATGGCTTTTGACGGCAGGATCGCCACTATGACGGAGAACTGGAAAAAGTGCGGAGTTGAACGCTGCCTTGTTCACTCGGTAGCCACAACGCACGATCAGGTACCGAAGATAAACGACTTTATACACGCAAGCGTTGAAGCAAGCGGCGGTATGTTCGTAGGCTTCTGCACACTTCACCCGTCAATGTCCGCAAAAGAGATAGAAGCAGAGGTTGACCGCATAATTTCCCTCGGACTTATGGGAGTAAAGCTTCACCCGGACTGCCAGAAATTCCGTGTGGACGAGCCGGCAGCTATGCAGATGTACGAAATAATAGATAACAGGGTCCCGATACTTATTCACGCAGGCGACAGAAGATACGACTATTCCAATCAGGACAGGATCAAAGCTGCGGCAAAGAGGTTTCCGCGCCAGAGGATAATAGCGGCGCATCTCGGCGGATATTCCGTATGGGAAAAGGCAGTGCCGGTGCTTGCGGGAACAGAGAATCTGTGGGTAGATGAGAGCAGCTCGCTCGCATTCATCACCCCCGAACAGGCAAAGGAATATATTCTTGCTTACGGTGAGGACAGGGTTTTCTTCGGAACGGATTATCCGATGTGGAGCGTTTCCGAGGAGCTGGAGCGTTTTGACAGGATAGATCTCACCGACAGTCAGCGTGAGAAGATACTCTGGGAGAACATCAACAATTTTTTAAGTTTAAAATAAAGAGGTAAAAATTATGAAATGGACAGGACTTAATGAATTAAGAGAGAGCTATCTCGAATTCTTTGAGAGCAAGGGTCATCTGCGTATGGCTTCCGCTCCGCTCGTACCGCAGGGAGACAACTCCGTACTGCTCATCAACGCAGGTATGACTCCCCTCAAGAAATTTTTCCAGGGCGTTGAGACTCCTCCGAGAAAGAGAGTTACCACCTGCCAGAAGTGCATCAGAACTCCCGATATCGAGAATGTAGGAAAAACTGCGCGTCACGGCACATATTTTGAGATGCTCGGAAACTTCTCATTCGGTGACTACTTCAAGCATGAAGCAACTGCATGGGCCTGGGAGTACCTCACAAAGGTGCTGGAGATACCGCCGGAGAAGCTTTGGGTAACTATATATGAGGAAGATGACGAAGCCGGTGAGATCTGGGCAAATGAGATCGGCGTACCGCGCGATCGCATCGTTAAGCTCGGCAAGAAGGACAACTTCTGGGAGCATGGCAGCGGTCCCTGCGGACCTTGTTCCGAGATCCATTTCGACCGCGGCGAGAAGTACGGACCTTTTGAGAGCTTCGAGCAGGCGGGTGACTGCGACCGTATAATCGAGATATGGAACCTTGTATTCACACAGTTCGACAACGACGGTCACAACAACTACACCCAGCTCAAGAACAAGAATATAGATACCGGTATGGGACTTGAGCGTCTCGCCTGCGTAATGCAGGGCGTTGACAATATGTTCGAGGTTGATACCATACAGAACATCATCAAGCGCATCTGCACTGTTACCGGAAAGACCTACGGCGCAAATCACAGCGATGATGTTTCTATCCGTGTTATAACCGACCATGCCCGTGCAACCACATTCATGGTAGGCGACGGAGTCCGTCCGTCCAACGAGGGACGCGGATATGTACTCCGCAGACTTCTCCGCAGAGCCGCGCGCCACGGCAGACTTCTCGGTGTTACAAAGCCGTTCCTTACCGAGATCGTGGATCAGGTTATCGAGGAGAACAAGAACGCGTACCCCGAACTGCTTGAAAAGCGCGAGTATATAATGAAGGTCATCGCTACCGAGGAGGAGAGCTTCAACAAGACTGTTGAAAAGGGCTCCCAGCTTTTAAGCGATCTTATCGCGAAGCTTGGCACTAACGGTGTGCTCAGCGGTGACGACGCATTCAGACTGCATGACACCTACGGCTTCCCGCTTGATCTTACTAAGGAGATACTTGCGGAAAAAGGACTGTCTCTTGACGAGGAGCGCTTCAAGGAGCTTATGGTCAAGCAGAAGCAGACCGCTCGTGCAAACCAGGCATTCAAGGGCGGCTGGGACGAAGCTTCCATGAATGCGGTATCCGGCTTAAAGACCGAGTTTGTGGGATACACCAGCCTCACAGCGGATACGAAGATCACAGCCATAATCAAGGACGGTGCCGCAGTTGAAGAATGCGGCGAGGGTGACGAAGTTATAGTTGTTATCGAGAAGACGCCGTTTTATGCCGAAATGGGCGGTCAGGTAGGCGATACCGGTTCGATCACAGCCGGAGACAGCGTACTTACGGTTGTTGACACGAAGAAGGCGGCTGGCGGTCAGTTCGTTTGCTACTGCGACGTAACGAGCGGCGGATTCCGCACCGGTGATGCGGTCACAGCGCAGGTCGATGAGGAGAGAAGAAACGCGATCAAGCGAAATCACACCTCTGTGCATCTGCTCCAGGCTGCACTGCGCAAGGTACTCGGCGACCACGTTCACCAGGCAGGCTCGTATGTTGACGAGAAGATCGGAAGATTCGACTTCTCGCATTTCAGCGCAATGACACCCGCGGAGATAGCGGAGACAGAGCGTCTTGTTAACGAAGAGATACTCAAGGGAATTGATGTGATAACCGAGGAGCTTCCGATCGAGGAAGCCCGCAAGAAAGGCGCTATGGCGCTGTTCGGTGAGAAGTACGGTGATGTTGTGCGTGTTGTAAGCACGGCAGACGGATTCTCAACGGAATTCTGCGGCGGTACACATCTTGACAACACTTCTAAAGCCGGTTTATTCAAGATCATTTCCGAGACGTCGGTAGCTGCCGGAGTTCGCCGTATAGAGGCAACAACGGGTTATGGAGTGCTTGAAGCGTTTGAAAATGCGAAAAAGACGATAGCAGATGCTGCGGAAGTGTTAAAGGTACCGAATCCGAACGCGCTCGTACAGCGCTGCGAAGCAATTACAGCAGAGCTTTCCGATGCGAAGAAGGAGATCGACAAGCTCGAACGCCAGATCTCGCAGGCTGCAATGGGAGATATCACCTCCGGTGCGGCAGAGATAAACGGAATAAAGGTATTCTCCGCAACGCTTGAAGGTACAGTCGGAGACAGTCTCCGCAAAGCGGGAGATGACATCAAGTCGAAGTATGACAGCTTTATCGCTGTTCTTGCCGGTCATGCCGACGGAAAGGGCAACTTCCTCTGCATCTGCAGCAAGGAAGCGATAGAAAAGGGCGCAAATGCCGGAAATATCGTAAAGCAGATAGCCGCAATTGCCGGCGGCAAGGGCGGCGGAAAGCCCGACAGCGCTATGGCGGGTATCGCCGATATCTCCAAGATCTCCGAAGCACTCGCCGCTCTGCCCGGTATCGTGTCTGAGATGATGTGAGAGACTTTTTGAGAGATTTTTCAGAGATTTTAAGACGGGGGGCTGCTTCGGCTGCTCTATATGCACGCATCGTGCGTGCCTTTTGGCAGCCTACTCACGGCTTCCTGCCGTGACCCGGACCCCGCAAGCCCCCTTTGAAAAAGGGGGCTTGACCCCCTAAATAAATTCGCCGCACGGGTAAGTATTTATCTCGCATCTTGCACAGGCGGCGGCTCATTGACAGTTTTAAGAATATTTCATAGTTTTGATTCTACTATTCTGTATTCATCAATGGGGAGACAGATTCCGGAGTTTTGTGCAAAAAAGCCTGCTGAAACGTATATGCGGCGCTGATATAGAAGTATTAAGCCATAGTATTTCTGATCTCAAGTCAGAAATACTATGGTGTTTTTATTGACAGCGCAGCGTTATTGTGCTATAATCATCACTAACATAAATCGGGCTACGAACGTGAAAGAGGTGTTGCGTATGAAAACAATAATAATGCAAATGAATCAAAAAAGTAAAGCATATAACATAAGGAGGTTTATCATTTGATTAAAATTGAATTATTATCAGATACAAATTTCTGTATAGAATCATTGGATTTATATAACAGAAAACAGGATGTAAATAAGGTATATCGCAGAATAGACGGAGACTTTTCATTGGTTGAATGCAAATATACCGAGGATTGGGATCTGAACAAAAAGCGATCTGTAGCAAAGCAAATAAGCAGCGATGATCATATTACATACATAGCATTAGAAAATGATAAAGTTGTTGGTTTTATAGGTCTGTTAAAGCAGCTAAATGGTCCGTACATGATCCTTGATATGATGCAGGTGTCTTCTGAATGCAGAGGACAAGGCATTGGCAGACGATTATTTGAAGCAGGGAAAGATGAAGCAAGAAAAAACGGTGCAGAAGCTTTGTACATATCTGCTTGTTCTTCAGAGGAGACGATCGCATTTTACAGAGCAATGGGGAGTAACCTGGCAAGTGACCCTATAAAAGAAATTGCTGAAGAGGAACCGTTTGACCTTCAGATGATATGCCCTGTGAGAGATTAAATTTTTCATAAATTGGAATTTCTATCGCTTTTTGTTGTGGCCGCAAATTCTGATCAGCTTAACTACTGTATATAATGCGAATGCCCCGAAGCGCTTTTGAACGCTTCGGGGCAAATCTTATATATGGGTACCCGTCTTAAGTTTCGGCAGGATTTTTTATTGGTTCATTATTCACTGTTCATTTCTTCTCGTCGGGCGACCATGATTTCTGAACGTCCTCAAAGATAAGGTCTTCACCGGCTTTCACAGCGACCTGATACTCGTCCTCGTAAACGATCTCGCCCGGATAGTTCGTATAAACGACATAGAATGGGTGGTGATACTTGTCCAGAAGCCACATCGCCGGATTTATCATCTTCATCATCTCAGAAGAATTATCTGTTTTGAAAAAGCAGACAACATTCTCCTGATTTCTGCATTGCGGCGGGAAGGGAAGTACGTCTGCGAACCACGAGTCGATCTCACGGAAAAGCTCGGCGTCTTCTTCTTCCATAACGTCGTTCTGTATCAGCTGCCAGCACATACTGAAAATGCCTTTTGCGTATTTGGTATTGCGGGCAAGTTCTTTGCCCTGGATGCGCACATACTTGAATTTCATATTATGTCCCTTTTCAGATCACCCGCAGAACGGGAAAGCCTTCTTTGTAGTCTTTTATAATGAACGGGTGCAGCTCTGCGTATGCCGCGATCTTGTTACCGACTTCTCCGTCTGTGAGTTCCTGCATTACGGACAGCGGTTTCCCGGATATTACCGGGCAGGTGGGAGTAAGGCATATCGCCAGTCCGCCGTTATACCACATAACACGAAGCGGCCAGATGCAGCAGTCGAACGGTTTGAGGTCTGCACCGAGAATGCAACCGTTTTTGTTGAACGGACAGAGCGCTTCTTCTTCGCTGTCGTCGGTGCGGTATTGGTCATCAATGTCGATAGTGAACGCATCTCCGCGCGGCTTGAAATGCGCGTCGGGATAAAGTGATCTCAGCTTTCCGACAGTTTCCTCATCGAAAAGCGGGGTCTCCCACAGGCTTTTTCTTCTGAACGAACAGCAGAACCTGCAATCTGCGCAGTCACTGCGCGAAAGTACCGAACTTAACATCTGCACACCCCATAGTATTTTTTCAGCTTGAATGCCGGGAAGTAGGACTCCTTCGCAGCACGCAGTCCCTCTATCCCCATATCCTCTTCGCGGTTTATAAGATCGCATTCCTCCGGAAGCGACTCCGCAAACAGCCGGTTTATCATCGTAAATCCGCCGTTCTCCGCATATTCGCCGTATGACTTCTCATAGTGAACGTCCGCTATCTGTGAGGTAATATGCGAGGCGATCGTCATAGCGGCAGGCTCGCTTCCCACATACAGCACCCCGCCGACAAGTCCGAGAGCGTCGATGTTTTTCGCTGCAAGTTTAATGCACCCGAACTCGGCAAGCTCGTCCGCGTCGGCATTCTCTCGCTCCTTTAGCCAGAGTTCCGCGATTTTTACTGCATCTTCGCTGTTTTCGCGTGATATCGGACTGTACCGTATATCGTCATAGACGCGCATGAAGTTGTTGATGTGATTGCGCTTACGGTGCAGCTTTTTGCCTGCAAGGGACGCAAGGCTTTCTTTTTTATAGATATAGTCGCTGTCGTCATCGGTGCAGTTCCAGTCGATAGTACAGACCGAATCAAGCGCCGCCTTCTGCCGTTCGTCGCAAAGGCAGAATTCAAGCGGCACTCCGCGTTCATTTGCGTCCCGGTACAGCGTTTCGATAAGCGCGGGAAGATCGGAAGGCTCCGGCGCTATCGGGAAACCGTAGCCTCTGCGGTTCGGCTTGCTGCCGTTATAGTAACGGAAAACGGCTCTGTCCTGTGCGGCAGTCTGTATATCATATTTGGGAGCAAGAAGAAAGATATTTGCGGGAGCGGTATCACTTCCCGCCCTTTTTACGGAACGGAGTATCCCGCTGTTTTCAGTTATGAATGCAAGATCCGGACGGCTCCATTTCAGCATTTATTTCATTCCTTATCTCTGTTTATATAGCAGTGATTTATTCTACCATATTTATATGTTTTTGTCAACCTCGCCGTTTCCCGGCAATTATGTCAGGTTTCCCTCTGCTGCTCAAAAGTAAGTGCTCTCTGTTTTAAACTATCTTGTACCAGTTCGGTTTCTCTCTCCCTTACGCGCGAAGCGAATAAAGTTTTTTGAGGAGGGGGTCTGGGGGAAGCCCCTTTTGTTCACAAAAGGGGTGCCCCCAGTCTCGAGCGCCGTGCGCGACCCTCTTGCGCGCGCAAGCGCTGGTACAGGCGGTCACTGCACCGGTACTTCCCCCAGGTCGAACGAGTAGAGGAGCTTTTCTTTGACACGCATGCCGGTGGCTTCGGAGAGGGCGCGGGCGTAGATGTCGAGCTGTCCGCGGTATTCGTCGGCAAGCTGTTCGGCTGTGACATTCCGGTTGGTCTTGTAATCGACAAGCACGATCTCGCCGTCCTCCACAAAGAACATATCGGCAATACCCTGTATGAACGGCTTTTCTTCGCCGCTCCAGTCTGTTATCCCCCATTCGCCCGGCTCCGGTTCGTATTCGCAGAATATCGGGTATTCGCGGTTTATGTCACCGCTTGCCGCGGCGCGTCCGCAGAGCGGACTTTCCAGAAAAGCGGCAATGTCTTCTTCCGAAATCGAGATGCGCTCGATATCCGAGAGCTTTCCGCTGTCGTGCAGTGCGTCAAGTATGTGCGGGACATCGGCAGGCTTCGCGGAGAAGTCGAGCAGCTCCATTACCTTGTGGTAAGCATCGCCGCGCTTCTTGCCCGTCAGCTTTGATGACTGCCTGCTGCCAAGGAATGACGGTGTCCGCAGGAAACGGTCTATGTGGTCTGCCTGTTCCGAAAAGTCGTCCACGCTCTTGACACCTATCTGCGTTGCCGTAACTTTTGCCGGCACTTCGGATATGCGGATATGCGGGTATTCGGTGAACGGCTTTATCTGCACAGGCTCTTCCGGCTCGTCATAAGCCTTTTCGGTTTCTTCCGGCCTGTATCCGCTGTAATTGCGCACTTCTATCAGCCCGCTGCGCACTGCCGCGCTCTCCATTATCCAGCCGTAGTGCATCTTCAGCGGGGTCTTTGATGTTATCGGAACGGTGAAGATGAGCTTTTCCTTTGCGCGGGTCGCAGCAACATATAGCAGACGCATTTCCTCGCTCAGTTCCAGCCGCCCGGATTCCGCTGCCGCCATATCATAAGGCTGAGTGTCGATAGTCAGCATATTTCTGCTGTCGCTTATCTTCATTCCTATCCCGCAGTACGGGTCACAGATAATGCCGCCGCCGGAGAATACGGGCGGTTTTGTTGAAAGATTCGCAACAAAGCATACCGGGAATTCAAGTCCTTTAGAGCCGTGGACTGTCATGAGCCGGACAAGGCTGCTGCCGGCACTGTCGCCTTTTGCCTGCGGGAGTTTTATCTTCTCCCGGTCAAGCTTTTCGGTGTACTTTATGAAGTCGTAGAGACTTGCGCTCTCGCCGCCGGAGAATGTCCGCGCATAGTAGGTGAGCATTCGCAGATTCGCGCTTCTTTTATCGCCGTCCGGTGCGGCTTCCGCCGCCGGTATCAGCATACTTTCATCACATATCTTGCGGATAAGCCGTTCGGCGGAGTTTTCCTCCGAGAATTCCCTGTATCCGCGTATTTCCTCAACTACAGCCGCGGCGCGCTCGTTTTCCTTTGCATATTCTATAAGCCCCGGCCATAGATTTTTGCGCTTTGTGCCGCCCGCAAGCTTTATCTGCGCCATTTCGTCGGCGGTGAACATATACGGTTCCGACATCAGCACAGCAGCAAGGTCGCTGTCGCGGTACGGGTCGTCTATGACGCGCAGCAGCGCAAGGGCATGCTGTATTTCCGCGAAATCGGTATATCCGCCGTCTTCCTTTGCTTCAAAGGGAACTCCCGCCTTTTCGAGAGCCGCCTTGTATATAGCGACATTGGAGCTGTAGCTTCTCATCAGCACCGCGAAATCGCCGTAATTGCAGGGGCGGGAGTTTTCGCCGCGCCCTACGCGGTATCCGCTTTCAACCATTTTCCTGATGCGGTCGGCAATGTAGGCAGCTTCGTCCTTTCGGCTGTCCTCGGTACGGCGTCCGGTGAATGTCACGAGTTCGGTCTTATGGGAGCTGTCCGGTTCGTAGGGAGCGCCCTGCACAAGCGCACAGGTCTCGTCATAGTTCACATCTCCGAGTTCCTCGGTCATAGTGCCGGTGAAGATGCCGTTTACTGCGTCTATTACCTCGCCGCAGCTGCGGAAATTACGGTTAAGGTTTATGACTGTGAAATCCGGGTCTTTCGTGAGCCGGGCGAATACGAGCGGGTCGGCACCGCGGAAACGGTAGATCGACTGCTTTATATCGCCGACGAAATACAGGTTCCGCTTGTTGTCGGAGAGCAGCCGGAAGATCTCGTACTGGATCTCGTTGCTGTCCTGGAATTCGTCAACTATTATTATCTTTATGCTTTTTGAGATCTCTTCCGCAGCGGCACTTTTCCCCCCGTTTTCGTCCCGGAGCAGCTTCAGCGTCATAAGCTCGATGTCGGAGAAATCCACGCGCCCCTTTTCGCGCTTTCTTGCGGTGTATTCCTCGTCCAGCTTCTTGACCAGCGAAATAAGCGCGGAAAGTACGGGTGCGCAGGCGGTCATATTCCCGTTCCTGCGCGCGAGAAGCCCTGCCGCGCGGGTCACATTCCCCCACAGCTCCTTCATCTCCGCATTCAGCTCTTTGAGCGCCGAGTTGTCGAAAGTCTTGGTCTTCCGCGGAAGTGCGGGTATCTGCGCATCTTTCAGCTGTGTTTCGTATGTATCAATGCAGCTTTTCGTGTCGGTGATGCCGGACAGCATCTCATACAGCTTCTGCCAGTCTTTCGAGAAGCCCTCCGCCGGCGTTCCCGCGGCAGAGACTGAAAGCTGTTCACACATCTCACCCAACAGTTCCGCAGGACGTTTTATCTGCGATCCGAGGTATTTCTCAACCGCTTTCCCCGCATCTTTCCCGTCCGGGTCGGAGTAGAGTGCAAGCTGTCCGGCAAAGTATCTGTCCGCGTCGGGGATATTCCTGGAGAAGTTGTAAAGGTAGGTCACAGCCTCTTCTATACGGCTGTCGTCCTCGCCGAAATACCAGTCATACAGCAGATCGCGCTGCTCCGGGTCGCCGTTTTCACAGAGATCTTCCATAACGGCGGTGAGTGACTGGGAGAAAATCAGCTTCGCTTCGGATTCGTCAAGAACCGCGAAATCCGGCGGGAGATCGGTGACTGCGCTGTTGCGGCGGAGCAGGCTCAGGCAGAATGAGCTTATCGTGGAGATAGATGCGTCTTCGAGGCGAAGCCGCTGTTCGATCAGGTGGGTGTTGTCGGGAGCTTTGGCGAGCTCCTCGTCTATCGCTTTATCGAGCCTTGCCTTCATTTCCGCGGCGGCTTTCTGTGTGAATGTCGAGATCACCATTTCGTCCGCGTTCACCGGGTCTTTCTCGTCGAGTATCAGCCTTTTTACGCGCTCGACAAGAACAGCGGTCTTACCGCTTCCGGCAGCAGCGGAGACGATCGCGGCACCGTCTCTGAAAGTTATAGCCCGTTCCTGTTCGGGCGTCCATTTTACTTGGTCAGGCATAGATTCCCCCGTTATTTGTTATTGAATACACATTTCGCCGCGGGGCATTCCCCGCCGCGATCCAGCCGCGCAGGCTGGCGCTGTCCGCGCAGGACAAAGCGCGTAAGCGCAGCAGAAAGGGCAGAGAACTACCGGTCATTCTGACAGAGCGAGCATATAGCCGATACCGCGCGCGGCTTTGATCGTGACGCTGGCGCCTACCGAAGCAAGCTTCTTGCGCAGACCGGAGATGTTCACCCAGACTACATTTATCTCGGATTCGCTCTCATATCCCCATATCTTCTCCAAAAATCGCTCGGTGGATATCGCCTGGTTCGGATTCATCATCATCATTTCGAGCATCTGATATTCCTTGTTGGCAAGCCGGATATTGCCGTCCGGACCTGTGAGAGTGTAGTCCGAGCGGCTGAGCGTCACGTTTCCCGCTTTGAGCAGTGTGTCCGTAAGTTCCGGCTGTCTGCGTGTCATAGCGCGGATCCTTGCAAGAAGCTCCTTCGCTGCGAAGGGCTTTGTCATATAGTCGTCGGCACCGCTGTCAAGTCCTTCGACGCGGTCGTCTATCTCGCTTTTGGCGGTAAGCAGCAGAACGGGGATATTTATACCCTCGGCGCGTATCTTTTTAAGCACGGTTATACCGTTCATTTTCGGCATCATTACATCAAGCACGGCGCAGTCGTAATTCCCCGCTTCAAGATAGTCGAGGGCGTCCTGACCGTTATAGACCGCGTCAACGGAATAGTTGCTGTGTGTGAGCATGGCGGTGAGAGCGTCCGAAAGCGTGCGCTCGTCCTCCGCAAGCAGAAGTCTCATACCGTTTTCCTCCATTTTTATATCTGTAATAATGATATCAAATATCCGGATTTTTGTCAATGATTTTTGGTATTTACAAATCACATCAATTATAGTATAATGTAAGATATCACAAAACAGGAGAATGAGATATAATGACAGATACAGAAAAAGGACTTACCGAAGCGCAGGCGGAAGAGCTTGCCGCGCAGGGTAAAATAAACGGTTCCGCGGAGATAAAAACCAAATCCGTGGCACAGATAGTAAGAGACAACACCCTCACATTCTTCAACTTCCTCAACATAGTCCTTGCCGCGATCGTCCTAATATTCGGAGAGATCAAGAACGCTATGTTCATAGGCGTGATTCTCTGCAATACCGGTATCGGCATCGTCCAGGAGATACGCGCAAAACGTACCATTGACCGGCTCACCCTCATTTCCGCTCCGAAAGCCCATGTAATTCGTGACGGAAGTGAAAAGGAGATACTCAATTCACAGATAGTGGAGGGCGATCTTGTCGTATTCCGGTCCGGAATGCAGGCTTCCGCAGACTGCGAGATAGTGCAGGGCGAGTGCGAGGTGAACGAGAGCCTTATTACCGGCGAGAGCGATCCTATCTACAAAAAGCCGGGTGACAAGATACTTTCCGGAAGCTTCATTGTGAGCGGAGAGTCACGCGCCATTGCAGTAGGGCTCGGTGCAGACAGCTTTGCAAACAAGATCACAAGCGGTGCGAAATACGTCAAAAAGACCGATTCAAAGATGATGCGGGCGATCAACACCATACTCAAGGGCATCTCGATCATCATTATCCCGCTTATGGCGCTTCTTATTTACAACGGCATCTTCGTTTCCGGACAGACTGTGAACCGCGCAATGGTAAGCACCGTTGCCGCGATAATCGGTATGATACCCGAGGGACTTGTCCTGCTGACAAGTATCGTTCTCGCCGTAAGCTCGATACGCCTTGCACAGCGAAAGACGCTTGTGCAGGATATGTACTGCATCGAGACTCTTGCAAGAGTAGATGTGCTGTGCCTTGACAAGACCGGTACCATAACCGAGGGAAGTATGCAGGTAGCCGAAACACGGCTTTTCTCCGGCAGGGAAGAGGAGCTTGAAGCGGCAATGTCCGCGCTCGCGTCGGCACTTTCCGATACCAACCCCACTTTCTGCGCCGTAAAGGAGCGCTGGGGCGGCGGTACGGACTGGAAAGCGGCAGAGACCGTGCCTTTCTCCTCCGCGAGAAAGTGGAGCGGAGCTTCATTCGAGGGCAAGGGTACATACATTATGGGTGCCGGCGAGTTCATACTCGGCGAGAGATACGGCGCGATCAAGGCTGATGTGGAAAAGTTCTCCGAGGGCGGCAGGCGTGTCATTATCCTTGCGCATTCTCCGGAAAGCTTCGCGGACAAGTCCGTTCCCGCAGACACAGCGCCGATAGCTATGATAGCGATCACCGACAAAATACGCGCAGAAGCTCCCGATACGCTGAAATACTTCGCGGAGCAGGGCGTCGATATAAAGATAATCTCCGGCGATAACCCGGTGACGGTAAGCTTCGTTTCGCAGAAAGCCGGCGTTAAGAACGCGGAAAAGTACATTGACGCTTCCACCGTGGATAATATCGGCGAACTCGTGGACGAATACACCGTTTTCGGGCGCGTTACACCTCCGCAGAAACTGGAACTTGTAAAGGCGCTGAAAGCGAAAGGTCATACCGTAGGTATGACCGGCGACGGCGTGAACGATGTTCTTGCGCTGAAAGAGGCTGACTGCTCGGTTGCGATGCAGAGCGGAAGCGAGGCGGCACGCAACGTCAGCAACCTTGTCCTGCTCGACAGCAACTTCGCGTCCATGCCGGCAGTGGTTGCCGAGGGCAGACGCTCTATCAACAATGTCGAACGTTCTGCGTCCCTTTTCCTCTCTAAAACAACATACAGCGTACTGCTTGCGGTACTGTTTGTAATAATACAGATACCGTTCCTCTTCGAGCCGATACAGATGACGCTTATAAACGCGCTCTGCATAGGCGCGCCGAGCTTTCTGCTCGCACTCCAGCCGAACAAGGAGCTTATCCGCGGAAGCTTCATCTCGAACGTTATCCGCAAAGCTGTTCCCAACGGCGTTTCGGCTGTCCTTTCGCTTTCGGCAGGCATTATCTGTGCGAATATTTTCGGCTTTACCACCGATCAGCTCAGCACGATATCCGCGTTTATCCTTTCCTGCGTTTCATTCGTTATCGTACTGCTTGCCTGCGATCCGATGAGACCGTGGAAGATCGGAATGGTAGCGGTGCTTCTCGGAGCATTCGTCTGCGGGCATTGGTTCTTCGGTGAGTTCTTCGGCTTTGTGGAATTCACGCCGGATATGATAATGGTAACGATGATAATTGTAGCCTGCGGAACGGTACTTACCGCGCTGCTCAACTTCTTTACCGTAAAGATAGCTGGCCGCATACTTGACAGAAAGGCGAAAAAGGCATAAATGGAGAAGAAGACAGTTTATATTTTTTCGGACGGAGCCTGCTCCGGAAATCCCGGTCCCGGCGGTTACGGGGTAATACTCCGGTACGGGGACAAGGAAGCGGAGCTCTCCGGCGGTGAAAAGCAGACCACCAACAACCGCATGGAGCTTACAGGCGTTATAAAGGGGCTGGAGGCGCTGAAATACCCGTGCAGGGTGATAATCCAGACCGACTCGCGGTATGTGGTGGACGGCATCACAAAGGGCTGGGCGAAGTCGTGGCGCAAGCGCGGCTGGGTGAAAAGCGACAAGCAGCCCGCGCTGAACCCCGATCTCTGGGGACGTCTGCTTGACCTGCTGGAAATACACGAAGCCGAGTTCACATGGATAAAGGGTCACGCGGGGCATGAGGAAAATGAGCGCTGTGACAGGCTCGCTGTTGCGCAGAGAGATCTGTTTGCAAACAGGTAAGTAACAAAACATACCGCTCCCGAATAGAATAAAGAGAATGAAACTCGTATTCGGGAGTGATATGATGTATTTTGAAGCTTTGAGGGGAATAATGATCCCCTTTATCGGAACAACGCTCGGCTCGTCATGCGTTCTGCTGATGAAAAAAGTGCTGAGCAGGAATATAGAAAGACTGCTTATGGGTGCCGCTGCGGGAGTAATGACCGCCGCAAGTATCTGGAGTCTGCTGCTTCCGGCGATATCGCAGTGCGAAGCCGGAATGGGACAGCTCGCGTTTATTCCGCCTGCGGCGGGATTTGCGCTCGGAATCCTGTTCCTTATGCTGATCGACAGGCTCATACCGCAGATAAAGACGGAGGACTGCGCCGACGGTTCTGGACGGACTATGATGATGCTGGCGGTCACTCTGCACAATATCCCGGAGGGAATGGCAGTCGGCGTGGTATATGCGGGGCTCCTGTACGGCAGCAGCGATATCACCGAAGCTGCCGCGCTTACGCTTGCGGTCGGGATAGCGATACAGAATTTTCCGGAGGGCGCTATAATATCAATGCCGCTGCACGCTTCGGGAATGAGCCGGGCAAGGTCATTCGCTTTCGGTACCCTCTCCGGCATAGTCGAGCCCATAGGCGCGGCAGTGACCGTAGCGGCTGCGGGGCTTATAATACCGGCAATGCCGTATCTGCTGAGCTTTGCGGCAGGCGCTATGATCTATGTTACGGTGAGTGAGCTGATACCGGAAATATACGCGGACGGCAGTTCGGAAGCAGGGACCGCGGCATATTCGGCAGGGTTCCTGCTGATGATGATACTTGATGTTGCACTTGGCTGAATCCCGTCCGGCTGTCTTGACAAAACCGGTATTTTGTGCTACAATATCTACTGTAAAATCCTTTTAATTTTCATTTTTTATTCCTTTTCCAAAGTTAAAACCGCTCCGGGAAACCGGGGCGGTTTTGCTTACTTATACTGAATCAGTATCTATCCGCAGACATAATCAAGAAATTTCGTCACGATTCAGATATGCGCGCAGAGCGCGCTCCATAATTGTGCATTGTGAATTGTGCATTGTGCATTTGTATAGTATTATATAATGCTGCCGAAGCCCGCCATACTGCGGACGAAGTTCCGGAGCTCGGTGCGGGAGCTTATGGTGTTGGTATGCTCAATGACCTCGCGCTGCTTTTCGGCGGAAAGCTCGGAGAAGTATTTGAGTGCTCCGGTATTTTCCGCGAGAGCTGTTCCGAGACCTACCGGAAGTTTCGGCTTCTCGGTTCCGTTCATAATATCAGCTTCCTTTCGGTTTTATTATCCGAAAGGAAGCTGTATTTTATTCTTTTTTCTTTTTTGAATTTTCTTCCTCGTCCGCAAGCGGGATAATGTCCTTCTCTTTCTTTGTGAAGAAGAGCACGAACAGGAATGTACCGCTTATGAGAGCCGCTGCGGCGACGTCCATATTCAGCACTGCGAACTGCTTTGCGCCCTCGCTTCCGAAGAGCATTGCAAGCAGATCGGAGATCGTGTGTGCTGCAGAGGGGAGGAATGCGATACCGGCGGCGAGTATTTCGCGCATACGCGAGCTTTTTGTTTCAAGCCGTGAGTAGAACCGTGCCGACGAAGCGAAGAAGAATGTAGCTGCCGTATATGAGAGCAGCACGATAAGGTTCTCCGCGTGGTTGAGCACTGTGAGATCGGAGTTGAAGAATGACGCTGTGCGAAGGAAAAACGCGAGCGAGCATACGAGCATCAGATGCCCGGTGATCTCCGGCGGAACTATACGTCCGAGCAGTATGAATCCAGATACCAGCAGGCACAGCGCGGATACGATTATCGCTGCGATCTGTATGGGTTTGTTGCTGCCGCCGAGTATTTCCGACGCGATCATAAGTCCGCCGACGAACTCCGCGATGCCGAGAAAGCGGGTGGCATTGCTTCCCATTCCGTCTGACGAGAGTGAGTATGCCGCATCGCCTTTCTTTGCGCCGACGACAGCGAGGACGATGAATATTACCGCGGACAATGCGAGCGCGATATATATCAGTATCCCGCCAAGCTCGGAGCCTTTAAGGAACCAGCCGGTATTCAGATCCGTGAGCGAAGTTATCTGGAAAAACCGGATAATTCCGCATATAACGGCTGTCACCGCGGCTATTATTACGATCAGTTTATTTGATGTTTTTTTCATTTACGTCTTCCTTTTGATATTGTAATCTGAAAATGCAACTTTTATTATAGTATATTTTCCCGGATTAGTCAATATAATTTAGTGATTATTTTTCAAAGGAGAACCAAAATGAAGGACATGCTCATAATACTTCTGATGTTTGCGGCGCTGATATTCGGATTTCCGATGCTGCTGAACGGGATCCCGGTGCAGCAGGCGGAGCCGGGTGAAGCAGCGCCGGCTCCCGTGTTCCCGGATACAGTGAACATCTTTCTTACAGCCTCCGGCGAGGTGAAAAGCATCACTGCCGAGGAATACATAGAAGGCTGTCTTGCATCGCAGATAGCTATAAATTACGAGCCGGAGGCGCTCAAAGCGCAGGCTTGCGCCTCCGCGACTTACGCACTCCGGCTCATGGGTGAGCTTAAAGGGAGCGGGGAACTGCCCGAGGGCGCGGATATATCCGACGACAGCCGAACCTGTCAGCCGTATTTCACCCCGGAGCAGCGTGAAGAGATGTACGGCGGCAGCTATGAGCGATACGCCGCGAATATCCGCGAAGCTGCCGCATACGGCAAAACGCACATACTGACGTATGAGAACGAGCCGATCTGCGCGGTGTATCATGCGGTCAGTGCTGGCAGCACCTGCCCCTCCGAATATGTGTGGGGAGCGGCACTTCCGTATCTGCGTGCGGTCTCCAGCCCGGCGGATAAGGAGTTTATCAATTTCGAGTGCGTGAACGAGATGAAGTCCGAGGAGATAAGGCAGGCGCTTATTGCTTACGACTACGGTATCGAGATCCCTGCGGATCCGGCTCGCTGGTTTACGGATATGAGTGTGAATGAAGACGGGTATGTGATATCCGTGAAGATAGGGAAGAACACATTCTCCGGCGGTGACATCTGGCGGATACTCGGTCTGCGCTCAACGGCATTCGCGGTGACATACGCCAACGGAATTTTCACTTTCACGACAAAGGGCGCCGGTCACGGCGCCGGGCTCAGTCAATACGGCGCAAACTCCATGGCTCTCGCCGGCAGCAAAGCCGAAGATATATTGCATCATTACTACCCGGGAGCGCAAGAATGAGCGCGCATCGCGCGCGAGAATAGGCGCGCACCGCGCGCAAAACTAGGCGCGCACAGCGCGCGAGAGTGGGCGCGCACAGCGCGCGAGACTGGGGGCACCCCTTTTTGTGAATCGAAGTTTTCTGTGTGGCGCGCATCGTGCGCGCTTTTGGAAAACTTCTCACCGCTTCCGTGCGGTGCAAAAGGGGCTTCCCCTACGACAGGAAGTCGTACAGAAGGTTTCCAAAACGCCGCAATGATGCGGCGATAAGAGAAACCTTCGACAGACCCCCTCCTTATGGCAGGACGCCATAATTGTTTTCCCAGGGTGCTGCACGATGCAGCACCCTAAGAAAACAAAAAAGACTTTTGATTGCTTCGCAGCTAATGGGGAGAGACAACGGAACAGATCGAAAGCATGAAAGCAGGCAACCGTTTGACAATAAGGAGGGGATATGATATAATATTATCCGCTGTTGAAAGGAAGACGGATAATGGGAAAATTGCTGAAATATCTGACCGGAAGATATATGAAAGAAACAGTGCTCGCGCCGCTTTTCAAGTGCATAGAAGCGGTGCTTGAGCTTTTTGTGCCGCTTATTGTGGCGGATATAATAGATAAGGGCATAGGAAACGGCGATAAGAGCTATGTGATGCTGATGTGCGCAGGGCTCGTCGGACTCGGCGCAACAGGACTTGCATTTTCCATAACTGCCCAGTTCTTTGCCGCAAAAGCAGCCGCCGGCTTTTCAAAGACTGTCGGCAACGCGCTTTTCCGGCATATACAAAAGCTTTCATATTCGGATATTGACGAAATGGGAACATCGACGCTGATAACGCGTATGACAAGCGATCTCAATCAGGTGCAGACAGGTGTGAATATGACGCTGCGCCTGCTCCTGCGATCGCCGTTCGTGGTTTTCGGCGCAATGATAATGGCGTTTACCATAGATGTAAGTTCAGCGCTGATATTTGCGGCTGCAATCCCCGTTCTTGCAGCTGTGGTTTTCGGGATAATGCTTGCAGGTATGCCGCTTTACGGCAAGGTCCGTTCCGGTCTGGACAGGCTTCTCGGCAGGACCCGCGAGAATCTGAGCGGTGCGAGAGTGATACGGGCGTTCTGCATCGAGGACAGCGAGATAGAAGCATTCGGCGCCGAGAATAAAAAGCTGACTCACGATCAGCTTACCGCCGGACGCATTTCCGCGCTGATGAACCCTATAACGTTTGCGCTCATTAATCTTGCGATAATCGTGCTTATCTGGACAGGCGCCCTGCGCGTTGATGCGGGTGAGCTTACACAGGGACAGGTAGTTGCGCTGTACAATTATATGTCGCAGATACTCGTGGAGCTGATAAAGCTTGCCGGACTTATAATCACGATAACAAAGGCGGCAGCCTGCGGAAAGCGCATACAGTCCGCACTGGACGGCGGCAGCGGAATGGCTTCCGGAAGCGGGACTGAGGGAGTACAGGATTGCACATATTCCGTTGAATTCCGCGGTGCTGGATTCAGATACCGGAACGCATCGGAAAACTCGCTGACGGGTATAGATTTTAAGGCGGAAAAAGGCTCTGTTATCGGTATTATCGGCGGTACAGGTTCCGGTAAATCCACGCTCGTGAACCTTATCCCGCGTTTTTATGACGCAACGGAAGGCGAGATCTTCATCGACGGAAGAAATATAAAAGAGTACGACACCGAGGCACTGCGCGCAAAGATAGGTGTTGTTCCGCAGAAGGCGGTGCTTTTCAGCGGAACTCTGCGCGAGAATATGCAGTGGCGGGACGGGAATGCATCAGACGAGGACATCTTGCGGGCAGTGGAGACTGCACAGGCGAAGGATATCATAGACAAGAAAGAGAAAGGGCTTGACTGCCGGGTAGAGCAGGGCGGCACCAACTTCTCCGGCGGTCAGCGTCAGCGTCTTACTATCGCGCGGGCTCTTGTGGGAGAACCGGAGATACTGATTCTCGATGACAGCTCCTCCGCGCTCGATTTTGCCACGGACGCCGCTCTCCGGAAGGCTCTGCGCTCGCTCTCCGGAACTACTGTATTCATAGTTTCCCAGCGCACCTCGTCGATAATGCACGCGGACAGGATAATCGTGCTCGATGACGGAAAAGCTGCCGGGATAGGAACGCATGACGAGCTGCTGAAGACCTGCGAGGTTTACCGCGAGATCTACGATTCGCAGTTTAAAAAGGAAGGGGGCGCTGCCGTATGAAGAACAAAGGAACGTTCCGGAAGATACTTCGCTATATAAAACGTTACATCGGGCTTATGGTGCTTTCTATGATACTTGCGGTGCTTACTGTTGCAGGCGCGCTTTATATCCCGATAATCATAGGGCAGGCGATCGACCTGCTCGTACCGGGACAGGCTCCGGTAAGCTCATCGATAGTGCAGGAAACGATAGATCTTGCATCTGTGCTTTCATTGCTGGTGCAGGTGGGTATTGTTGCGGGGATCACAGCGTTTTTGCAGTGGCTTATGGGCGTGATAAACAACCGTATCGCATTTGATATTGTCCGGGACATAAGGAACGACGCGTTCCGGCATATTGAGGAGCTTCCGCTTTCGTACCTTGACACAAAGAGCACCGGTGATATCGTGAGCCGTGTTATATCTGACGCGGATCAGTTCGCGGACGGACTGCTTCTCGGTTTTTCGCAGCTTTTCACAGGGGTTGTGACGATACTCGGAACGCTTGTTTTTATGCTTATGCTTGATCCGTGGATAACGCTGGCGGTGGTTGTACTTACTCCGATATCGCTGTTTGTGGCGCGGTTTATCGCGAACCACACATACAGCATGTTCAAGCTTCGCTCGGAGACTCTCGGCGAGCAGACTGCCTGCATAGACGAGGTGATCGGCAATCAGAAGGTGGTTAAGGCATTCTGCCGCGAGGACGAAGCGACGGAGAAGTTTGAGGAGATAAACGAGCGGCTGGAGAAATGCTCTCTGCGTGCGACATTCTTTTCTTCTCTTACAAATCCGAGCACTCGTTTCATAAACAGCCTTGTTTATGCGGCGGTAGGGCTTTTCGGTGCATTGTCGGTCATTGACGGGAGCGCATCGGGAACCGGGATCACGGTAGGCGAACTGTCCTGCTTTTTAAGCTATGCGAACCAGTACACGAAGCCGTTCAACGAGATCTCCGGCGTTATTACGGAGTTACAGAATGCGTTTGCTTGTGCGGCAAGGCTTTTCGAGCTTATCGAGGAACCTGCCCAGTCACCCGATCCTGCTGATGCGCTTGTACTGACTGATGCGAAGGGCGGCATAAAGGCTGAAAGTGTAAGCTTTTCGTATGTGCCGGACCGCAAGCTTATCGAGGATTTCAATGTTGACATAAAACCGGGGCAGAAGGTAGCGATCGTAGGACCTACGGGCTGCGGAAAGACGACATTTATCAATCTTCTGATGAGGTTTTATGATGTGACAGGCGGAGCGATACTTGCGGACGGAACGGATATAAGGAACATCACGCGCAGAAGCCTGCGCTCGTCGTACGGAATGGTGCTGCAGGAGACACGGCTCATAACGGGTACTATCCGCGACAATATTGTAATGGGGAAGCCGGACGCAACGGACGAGGAAGTTATAGCCGCCGCGAAAGCGTCACATGCCCACAGCTTTATCAAGCGTCTCCCGCACGGTTACAACACGCCGATAGGCGAGGACGGCGGCACGCTTTCACAGGGTCAGAAACAGCTTCTCTGCATAACGCGCATAATGCTGTGCCAGCCGCCGATGCTGATACTTGACGAAGCGACGTCGAGCATAGATACGCGCACAGAGCTTAAGATACAGGACGCATTCGCAAAGCTTATGAAAGGGCGCACAAGCTTTATTGTAGCCCACCGCCTTTCAACTATCCGGGACGCTGATGTTATTCTCGTAATGAACAACGGCTCGATAATCGAGCAGGGTACTCACGAATCCCTCCTCTCCCTCGGCGGCTTCTACGCCAGCCTCTATAACAGCCAGTTCGCAGATGTTTGAGAGAGGTTGGAGAGATTTGAGAGAAAAGAGAGATTTGAGAGATTTGAGACGGGGCGCTGCCCCGAACCCCGCCAGCCCCCTTTGGAAAAGGGGGCTGGACACCCTAAACTGATGCGCAGCGACATTCTTCTATGGATGAGTACGCCACCTCGGTTAGTTATTCTCTGCGATGTATAGTAAAAGAAACAGCTTGCAGTGACTATCTCTGCAAGCTGTTTTCTTGTTATTCTTAATGAAGTCTTTGTCAACTTCACTGCATTTCTCGCTGTACCCGTCAATAGCTGTACACTCTGAAACACAGCAGTCTGTTTAGGGGGTCAAGCCCCCTTTTCCAAAGGGGGCTTGCGGGGGGTTGGGGGGCAGCGCCCCTTCTTAAAAATCTCTCTTAAAAATCTCTCTCAAAATCTCTCTCAATACTTTCGGAAGCCCTGGATAAAGAGCATGATGAGGAGCCAGAGGAGGTTCCAGCCGATGATCGCTTCGGGAGTAAAGACGGCGGTGATCGGTGAGAACGCGAGGAAGATCATAAACAGTGCGCCTATGATAAGTCCGAGAATGAGTGAAACACGGGACATACTCACATCTTTGAGCAGTTTCTTCGATGCGTTTATGCCCTTGGCGAGAGATACGAAGCTTCCGGTGCCGGAAAGCGCTCCGCAGCCGTTCGCAGTGTACGATGTACACTCGTTATACAGCCCGTGCAGACTTGAACCGATTATCCTTACGCGCTCCGGGTCAACATCGAACAGATCGGTTATCCTTCCTATGGTTATGAGCGAGTCGGTAGTCTTTATTATCACCGATGTTCCGCGGCTTGTGAGTTCCTTTATCTCGGAACGTACCGACGGATTCGCTGTAAGCCTTATAAAGAATATGACCGCAAGCTCTCCGCCTACCGCAAGATATACGCTGTCGGAACCGTTGCGCGAGTACTTCGCGATCGCGCTCATCTCCGGTATCTTTATGCTGTGATGCTTCATGTGCTCACGGCTTCCCATGATGATACGCTTGTTCTCGTACCAGCCCATTACGCCCATGTTGTCCTCATAAACACAGCCGTCGATCTTGAGCAGCATTTCGCGGTTGGCGCCTATCATCTCGAAGAACAGCCCGGAAAGTACCGAGTTGCAGTTCACCGCAAGGCTTGCTGCAAGTATTATCGCCATATCCAGCGAGATGTTGTTTATCGAGTTCTGGAGCTTGCACGGCTTTATGTTCGTGCATTCAATAGCCGATTTCGGGAAAAGTGTGGCTGCATCAACAAGTACCGAGTTCGCTTCTCCGAATTCCTCCGCAGATGTGTAGCCGAGAAGCGCGCTACCGTGTTTGAGCAGAGCCCTTGACGCACGCCTGAACGGGTTGTTTACAAGGAACATCATCGAGAAAGGCGACAGCAGGCAGACAAATGCAACAAATACCGAGGTCGCCCAGTAGATATTGTTATTGAATACCTGCACTCCGTTGACTTCGGTGGTGTTGGGGATAAAGTAAACGAGAAGCCCCATTATCACGCCTATCGCAAGGGATATCGGTACAAGCCGTTTTGCGATCCTGTCTGCCATATCCTCGCAGTAGCTCTTCTTGAGGAAATCTGTGAAAAGCTCGGTCTTGCGCATTGTCGCCAGATACGGAAGCTCGGAAACAACGCCCTTGGTGAATGCCGACGCTTCACTCTGACCGTCAACGATCTCCGCGCAGTACTTTGCAGCATCGGACTGCATGAAGTGGTAGTTTTTCTTCGCGCGCTTTATCATACTGAGCTTTCCGACTGAATTAAGCAGCAGTCCGAGAAGCGCGGCGGGGATATAGATAAAGGCTCTGCCTTGCTGGAGATCGTTGGTATCAATAAGGTTCAGGACGGAAGCCAGCAGCGAGACCGTGCAGCTTACCGCACAGACGCTGTCGCAGTCTGCCTTGCCCTTGAATATCTTTCCGAGACCGCTTATCATCACCGATGAGCAGAGTATCATTCCCAGCACGCCGCCGATAAGGTTCGCAAAAACGATGCCGTCGTTGCTGAGTATGCCGAGCTCGTTGCCGAACATACCGATCTTCTGATATATGAATACCTTCTGTATAATATCTATTGCAAATACCGCGGCAGTCACAATGAACAGGAGCACGAAACGGAGCCGCAGGCTCTTCTGGGTCTCAACGAGGTCTGTCCAGATGCCGGCTTCGTCATCTTCATTGACTTCTCCGGCAGAGTCGTCGTAGTAATCGAGATCATCGTCCGAGATATCTTCAAGGACGAAGTTTGAAAGGCGGCGTTTGCGCTTTGTGGCAAGCTCTTTGAGCTTCTGTTCCGCGATCTCCGGATCGTGCATCGGTATTTCGCCGGTGTGGAGAGCTTTATTGACATCGGCTTCGTACTTGAATGTGTTCGTCGGGATAACGATCTTGTCAAAAGGACCGGTGTCGTATGCGGAAGCGGGATTCGTGTCATGAATGTCGGAGAGGCGCTTCTGCTCGATCGTGTTGTTTATCGAGCGCAGCAGGCGTTCTTCTTCCTCGGAGTGCTTGCGGACTTCTTTGGTATCGCTTTTGGGAATGAACTCCTTGATATCGTCGTTTATCTCGAATGTCTTGTCAAGGTTTATCGCATAACCGGAGGTTTCCGGTTTTTCAATATCCGGCATTATGCGGGTATCTCCGCCGACGATGCGCTCTATTGAACGTGTATCCTCCACCAGCGGATCAGCCGCGTTTGACTTTGCCAGCTCCTTGAGCAGTATCGCGTCAACGCCCATTGTATCGCCCGCCATCTGCTCGGCTGTAAGGGTTTCGATCTGCTGTGTGTATTCGGATTTTTTGGAGAAATCGTAGGGATTTATAGCTTTGAGGAAATCGTCGGGATCCTCAAGGGCTGTTTCTTTAATAAGCAGTTTCTGTGAGTCGATCTCGATCTTCTGCTGGCGCAGCACCTTTTCGAGCTGTATTTCCTCGGTGGTGGGCTCTTTCTGATCCTGTCCGTCCTTGACTGCATTTCCCGGCAGTTCGATCGGAACGTCCTGGACGATCACGCTCTTGGTAGCGAACCGGCGTTCTTCTTCTTCAAATTTTCTGCGTTTCAGCTCTTCTTCCTGCTGACGCATTCGTTCTTCCGCGCTGAGACGTTCCTCGGATGCAGGAGCGCCGTTTTGGGCGTTCTCTGTTTCAGCGGAAGGCTGAACAGCTTCGGGCGCTGCCGGAATGTCGGATCTCTGCGTTTCCGCGGACTTCTTTGCCTCTTCTTCGGCAAGTCTCCGGGCTTCTTCCTCTTCCTTGCGCTTGCGTTCTTCCTCTTCTGCGATGCGTCTGGCTTCGGCTTCCGCACGGGCGCGTTCTTCCGCGATCCGGCGGTCTTCCTCTTCCTTACGCTTACGCTCCTCTTCTTCGGCACGAGCCTGTGCCTCTGCGATCCTGCGCTCTTCCTCTTCTTTTCGCTTACGTTCTTCTTCCTCGGCAATAAGCTTCGCTTCGGCTTCGATCTTTTCAAGCTTTTCCTTTTCGGCACGCTTGCGTTCTTCGGCTATACGCTGTTTTTTTGCAAGCTCTTCGCGTTTCTTATCCTCGGCAAGTTGCTGCTTCTCCTCGAATTCGGCGCGCCGCTTCTCTGTCTGGAGCCTCTTTTCTTCGGAGCCTGCAAAAATCAGAGGATCGCCGGATTTTGAGCGGTTCTGTTTTTGTTCGCCGAATATGCCTATGTAAGGATCCTCCGTCTGCTCATTTTCACCGCTTTTATGCGGCGATGAGCTTATTCCGAGTATATCGTTCAATATGTCATCAACGTCTTCGGACGAGCTTTTGCCCCCGTCTTTATGACTGTACTTGTCGAGTATATCGTCAAGTGAAAAATCTGACATCTGAGCCGTCACTCCTTTCCCGCACTTTGCGGTGAGTTATGAATGCCTTCCGCGCACGATCTCATACATTAGTATCCCCGCGCTTACAGATGCATTCAGTGAATTTATCTTTCCGTACATATCTATCGAAAGTATCATATCACAGTTCTCGCGTACAAGTCTTCCGAGACCGTTGCCCTCCGAGCCTATGACCAATGCCGCGGGTCCGCTCAGATCGGCTTTCCGGAACGGTTCGCCGTCAGCTTCCGCCCCATAGATCCAGATGCCCTTTGCTTTTAACTGCTTCATCGTCTCCACAAGATTAGATACCCTTGCGACTTTTACCCAGCTTGCCGCTCCTGCGGAAGTCTTGAATACAGTCGAGGTGAGACCTGCACTACGGCGCTTCGGGATTATTACTCCGTCTGCTCCCGCCGCTTCCGCAGTCCTTATAATTGCACCTAAATTGTGGGGATCCTGTATCTCGTCGGCAATAATTATGAACGGGGGAGTGCCTTTTTCTGCCGATACCGCAAGGATATCTTCAACGTCCGCATACTCGGCTGCCGCAGCTATCGCCGCTACGCCGCCGTGCTTTCCTCCCGCCGACAGTTCGTCGAGCTTGTCCGCAGACGCGTCCTTAACTACTGCACCCGCTTCTTTTGCAAGCGCGATGAGCTTTCCGAGTCCGCCGGCTCCTCTCTGAACATATACCGTATCAATGGCGCTTCCCGAGCGGAGAGCTTCCATTACCGCGTTCCTGCCGTAGATAATCTGTTCTTCCATAAATACACTGCTTTCCAAGCATATTGAATGCTGTCCGTACAGACAGTTATTCATTTTTTATTATATCATATAACATACATAAATTACAATAGCTTTTTGAAAAATTTTGAAAAATGTGGTTTTTTCTATTGATTTTTCGGAAGTATTATGGTATAATACTCTGTGCTATGGGCTCGTAGCTCAGCCGGGAGAGCGCCGCGTTCGCAACGCGGAGGTCAGGAGTTCGATCCTCCCCGGGTCCACCATAAAGAAACCGCTCAGGCAAAGGCTTGGGCGGTTTTATTATTTGATAATTCAATCAAAAATTTAACATCATTTTGGCGTTTTGTTCACAATTTGTTCACACCAAGATTCGCGAGCCCTTTATTTATCGCAGTTTGAGGCAATTTATCGTAATGAAGTGTATCTTTTGAGAGGCTGTTTTTGAATAATAAGTGTGAGCAGGCTTGCAAATCGACACTATATTTTTATACTATATGTAAAAAACATTAGCTGAAATTCAGAAAAAACAGCGGCACGACAGACCGTTATGATCTGCCGTGCCGTTGTGTTATTATGCGATACTGCTGTTGATTCGGAGCTTTTTGGCTCTCTTTGCCGCCTTGTGCGGAGAAAGCGCCACATTGATAGCGTCTGCCGCCGCTGCGTTGGCTGACTGTATTGCATGAACATATATATTACTCGTTGTTGAAACCGAAGCATGACCTAATCTTGCGGATACGGTCTTGAGCGATATCCCGCACGCGATAAGGAGCGTAGCATGGGTGTGCCGCAGGGAGTGCAGCGAGATCTGCGGCAGATGGTTCTTCCGTATGAACTTATAGAACCAGCCCGAAAGTGTGTCCGGGCATATCGGAGAACCGTCAAGCCGTGTCACTATACGCTCACTGCCTATCCACTTGTCACCGAGCATTTCAGCCTGTTCCTCCTGCCATGTCCGATAGTCATGCAGTATGTCTATCAGATCGTCCGACAGATTGATAACGCGGCTGGAGCTGTATGTTTTCAGGCTGTCCGTGAATGTTCCCTTTTCCGGAATATACAGGGAATTGCGGTTTATTGACATTATCCGCTTGTCGAAATCAATATCCGACCATTCCAATCCGCAGACTTCACCCCGACGCAGTCCGGTATAGAGCATTATGTAGATCGCTATCGCGTATCTGTAAGGCTCCTGTCCCAGAGCGTCCATGACTGCAGCTGCACCGTCCTCGTCCAGATAGCGGCTCTCTTTGTAGATTATTCTCGGCGGTTTTGCACGCTCACACGGGTTTTCCGACAGGAATTCCCATTCAACCGCAGTTGAGAACATCGACGAGAGTATTACCTGATAATACTGTATAGTCCTGCTCGCAAGCCGCTTACCCTCGTTTACGCACTTGAACAGCCTGTCTATCGGCTTTCCGAGATAGTCCGCTATCTTCTGCGCGCTCTTATTTGAGATATTCCTGCCGTGTAATGCGCTTTCTACCACTGAATGGCATACCCCGGCAGCTTTGGCAAACTCCGGCTGCGTCATTCCCGAACTCCGGAAAAGTGATACAACCGTATCTCGCCCGATATACTTGGTGTCATTACGAACGCCTTCTTCCGACAGACTGTTGTAGAATTCTGTCAGCTGATACGGTCTGATCGCTTTGAGCTTCATATTGCCGAATACCGGCATTATGCGCTTCATAAGCTCATGGTAGCGGCTGAGACTTGTCGCCCGAAGCTGCTTTTCGGCGTACTCTTTGAACCATTTCTCCGCGAAATCCCTGAAACGTATTCCGGAGTCAATGATCTGACCGTTCAGGCAGCGTTCCTCAAACTCTATGGCAGTCTTGTTTACCAGCCGCTCGACCTCCTTGGCGGGAGTGTTAGCCGGTGGTTTATAGGTCATAGACTTAAAGATCCGCTTACCGTTTCCGTCGAATCCGCAGGATACACGAATATTGTACCCGTTGCCTCTTTTCGTGATATTTGCCATATTTCATCATCCTTTCGTAAAATTATAATTTAGCGCTTTAAAGTATAACTTATATTTTTGTATTTGTCAAGTGGTTTTGGCAAATTAATTCTATATTTATAATAGTATAGGCGCAAAGGGCGAATTAACGCCCCTTGCGAATCATGCCGGCTTGTCTTCGGCAGGTACCTCTCCGAAAACTGCCCTGTACAAAGCCTGCTCGTCGATCAGATATTTTTTACCTGCCATAAAGCACGGTAGCTGACCGGATTTTACCATTTGTCTGATGCGATATTCTGTGAGACCCTCGATAAGTTTTGCTGCTTCCTTGATTGTAAGTATTCTTCTCATTCCTTTTCCTCCTTGAATTTCATTGTTAAAGTGTTTTGTTTTTCTTTTTCGGTTGTGTTGTTTGCTGTTTTTGTTTTTCTTCTGCCTTTTTACGCTCCTGTTCTTCCTGCTTGCGACGCCGCTCTTCGGCTTCAAGGCGTTCCCGTTCTTCGCGGTCAAGCTCTTCCTGACGTTCGCGCTCTTTCTCGGCACGGGACTTCGTGAAAGTCTTTAATACGCTGTAACCTTTTTTATTAACGCGGTAGGCAAGATCTCCGATAGCGATGAGGTCGCCGACACGAAGGTTATAAAAGCGATACGCCGCTTCGAGCCTTTCACCCAAGTCCTCACTCTCGCTGCCTTTTTCCCTGACCTCGAACATATTGCTGTCAACAAGAAGATCGCAGTCATCAACATTGGGCGCGGGTCCGCCGTCATCAAATGTATCGTTATAATCAGCGGAAGGGCGGTATATCCTGAACCTGTCAGCTTTCATAGCTGCGATCTTGTCCTGCTCCTGCTCGGTGAGCCGACGCTCGACTTCTTTATGAATTTTCGTTATAAAGTCGTCTTTGTCGCGGCAGGTCTCAATGATACTGCGGTATGTTTCGGTTTTGTCGGTAAGCTCCGCGAGTTTAGTCCTCAGCTTTTCTAAGTCTATACTATCGGATTTGACATCATCGTCAAAGCGGAAAGTATCGGACAGTGACTTGATACCGTTCTTTTCAAGAATCAGCTTGTCCTGTTTTTTCTGCGCTGCCGGGTAGTCGTCACGTTTTTCGCCGAGCCTGTACTTCCGGAAGTATCGCTTTGCAGCCGCAGATAACAACTGCTTGTGCTGCAAATCGGCTTCAAGGTCGGTGATCTTCGCGGTCAGCTTAGCGACCTCCTTTTCTGCGTCGTGAAGCCTGCCCTCAACCTCTCCGACAGACGAAATGTGTTCGCGGTTGATAAGAGCAAGTCGTTTTCCGAGCTCGGCGGTGGTGTCCTTGACGCTCTGGGCAAAGCCGATCTTGAAGGTGCTATCGGTAAATTCACGAATGACCGTGCGTAGAATTTCGTCAGGCGTCCATTCTTTCGGGCGGTGGGAAATGAAGTACGCTATACGATCTGCGATAGACTTTTCGTCGTACCCCTCGCCGAGTTTTTTCAGACGGACGGCACGCTGCTGACCGGGGGCAAGCACTGAAATGTACTTGCCCTCTTTGACTGTGTAGCCGTGAGCCCGCATAATTTTCATCAGGTGTTCAAGGCTTTCCGCGACAGGAATTATGGTGTCTATGTACTCGCATATTCGCGCTTTCCACGACGTACCCGTCCTGCGGTGAAGCCACTCGCAGTATGACATACCCTTGCCTTTTTTACGAGCCTTCGACAGCATCACGTTCCGAACGCCGTGCAGTTTGCAGATAACATCGGATATTGCGCGGGCGCGGACGACTTCCGAGATCGTGTTGTACAGCTTCTTTCCGTCGAGCGTGTATGTGTTCACGCAAACGTGATTGTGGATATGCTCCTTGTCAACGTGGGTTGCAATAACCGCCTGCACCTTATCGCCGTACATCTTCTTCACGAGTTCCAGCCCTATCCGGTGTACCTCTTCGGGCGTGACCCCGTCCTCCGGTGAAAACGACTGGATAAGGTGCAGCGCCTTGATCGGGCTGTTGCCGTTTTTGGACTTACCCTCGGTGAAGCTGCGACCGCTGAAATGCTCGTAAACCTGTTTCATATTCAGATATGCCGCCTGTGCGTCCGTGAAGCAGTTCAAAGAATCCGCATACAACAATTCACTTGTTTTGTTCGGATTTAAAATGTACCTCAGAGTTTTGTCAACGGCTGCGTGAATAGGTTTTGACTTATAATACGGCATAAATGGTCGTGCTCCTCCTGTAGCTCCTTGATGTCCCCGGCGTGGATGCTGTTGAGCTCGTTCGCCTTGTGCGCGATCTGGTTGATGTTGCAGCCGATGATCTTTATCTCTTTTATCAGCTCGGCTATCTGTCCCATATCGCACATCGAAATGTTGCCGTCCGCAGAAATACGCTTGATGTACGTTCCCGTTTTCATTTTCAATTTTGCGGCGCGGCGCTCGACCTCTCTCCACTCGTCAAGGTCGTAAGTAACTTTTTTCTCCTTCACCTGTTTGTACTTTCTCATTTCTTTTTTCCTCCGATCTCATTTCATTGTTGTTGGTGCATATTTAACATTCCTGTTTCATAACGATAAGGGCGAAGGGTTCCCTTATCGAGAAGCGTGGCGAGCGCAGCCGCCCGCGTCGGTAAAACAAGTGCAGAAGTCGGGAACCTCCGACTCGGAATGCACTTTTTTACCTGCTTGCTATGATGAGAAATATTAAGAAAATGCACCACTTTTTTCGACACGTCTTTTTGTACCCTCCGTGTTTTTGTAATCTGCTGCTCTTTGCTTACTTAAACGTAGGTGATTGCTTTCAAACGATCTGACATTCGGGTGCAGATGTCGGACTTCGGCATTTTGGCACGGATATTACGATCATAGCGGCACATCTCCTTTCATATTTATGCTCCGAACGCCTTGTGAAAAGGATACATGGGGGCTGCTTTTCCGGCGTTGACATCAGTATATCATACTTATGAGGGCTGTGCCGTATATGCCATATAAAAAATATTTTTCTTTTTTGGGGTCACAAATTCTATATATAGAATTTTCTGATGTCAAAGGTCAGGGTAAGCAAAATCAGAATTATTTTTCTAGAAATGTCCCAGATAGGGTACAGTTGTATAGATTTTGAAAGACTGATATGTTATAATGGGGGTGTAAAGAAAATCCAAAAGGAGGTTTACAACATGGAAGTTAAGACCACAATGGGAGAGAAGCTGAAAGATCTGCGCGTTGAACGTGGACTTACCACAAAACAGCTTTGCGAGATGACACAGATCTCAGAGTCGGTGTACAACGGTCTGGAGAATGATTCTCCGCGTGACACGGGGTACAGCCGCATTATCACACTTGCAAAGTTCTTTGATGTACCGACGGACTACCTGCTCGGCTTCACGGAAAGCCGTATCACCAAAAACATCGAGCTCAAGGAATTGGGAATGTCGGACAAGGCTATCGGAGTACTCATGCAGCACAAACAGGACAATATGCTTTTGAGCGAGCTTATTGAGCACGGCGAATTTACCAATCTGATAAACGCTATTGATATTTATGTGCGCCGCGTAGCTGCACCTAACCTTGCCATGATGAACGATATGCTGAATATGACACAGTCCGGGTTTGAGACTATGTTCAAGGGTGAGGAAAAACCGGAAGGCTTCGACAGTGCCATGAAATACATAGACGAGACCCAAGTCAATGAGGACGAGTTTTTGCGGTTTCGTATATCCGAGAGGTTCAACAGAATCATCCGTAATATCTACGATGATCATGCAAGCACGGTCAACCAGAAGTTCGTTGACAGAATGGCTGAATCCAAGATGCTGTCCTCGTGTATGCTGAAAGCAATTGAGAAGGTCAAGTCCGGGGAGTTGGTGGTAAACGACTTTGAAGATGCACTTGACGCAGTTTTCAGAGAAGCCGGAATCGAATGTCCCGAGCTGACCGAAGCAGAAATGAACGAATGGTATGAAAAGGAGCATATTATCGAAGATATATTCCTGACGCTGCCGAGATCTGACCTTGATATCATGTCAACGGGTACTGACGGTTTAGCCGAATCGGTCGCGGAAATGAAAAAGATGATGGCATTAGCTAACACAAACTCGTTCAGACCGCCTGTACAGCATCACGGGCAGAAGCGGAAAAAGAGGAGATAACAAAAACGGCGATCCGGTTTAGGGGTCGCCGTTTTGTTTTCTGTTGACATTGTGTTAAAAATGCGATACAATGTATATAGCAAATCGCAGAAAGGACTGATATTATGGCTAAGACCGAAACTCTCCATATCCGTGTAAACGAACAGGTGAAAGCGAATGCCGAAGAAACGCTGGATATGCTTGGAATATCAATATCCGAAGCTGTAAACATGTTCTTGTGTCAGGTCAATCTGACCGGGGGTCTGCCGTTTGCAGTGAAACTTCCTGCTCCCGAACGAATTATAGTCCGTTCAAAGAGTGATCTGGAAAGCAAGCTCGATGAAGCCGAAGACGATCTCCGCGCGGGACGGGTATCAAGTGCCGATGAATTTTTCGGACGGTCAAAAAGTCAGAGCTGACGCCGATATTCTGAAAACAGTTGCATTTTATATGAATCTGTGGTATAATAAAAACAGTAAAAACGGAAAGGTTGGTGTGTTATATGGATTACAGAATTGACCTTTTATGGGATCCCGACGCTTGTGTGTGGGTCGCAACAAGCAAAGATGTTCCCGGACTTGTGCTTGAATCTGGCTCTTACGATGCCTTGATTGAGCGCGTAAGATACGCCATTCCCGAATTATTGGAGCTTAACAGTCAGAAACCGCCGGTTTTTGGGCTGATATTCAGTTCGGAAAGGCATGACAGGGTGTCCGCCAATGGCTGAGTACGAGAAAAAGGTGCGTGAAGTGCTGAAAGCCAACGGCTGCACATTTGTTCGTCACGGCAAGGGCGACCACGATATATGGTACAGTCCGATAACGAACACAAATGTTGCCGTTGACGGAAAGATCAAATCGCGATTTACCGCAAACGCGATAATGAAGCAGTGTGGCATAGATCATAAATTCGGTTGATACAGACATAAAAACAGCCCGCCGGGGATCGTTCCCCGCGGGCTGCTTTTGTTATCCGTGTTTTACGAAAAGTGACATCATATCCACTGGTTAAGCAGATAACCTGCAAGAACGCCGCTGCGGGAAGTGCCCGCATAGCCGAACAGGTCGTTCTTCGAGTAACCGCCGAATCCGCCATATCCGCCGTAGCTTGTGACAGCTTCGGTGCTTGCATACTTGGAAACACTGACCGCCTGCGATACCGCCGCACCCGTGAAATTCGACGAGCGTCCGAATGCGCGGTCTATCGATTTGTCATCGGCTGACATAAACTTTCCTTGTCGAGCGTAAGGCTTCCGTCTTTTGCAACGGTAACTCCGGCATCTTCGAGAGTTCCGGAATATGCCCTCGCGGTATTCGCAATGACCGTAGTCCTGCCCGAAACGAAGCCGCTGCGGGAGCTCTTTACGGACGAATAAAGCTCGTTGTAACTGTCAACAAAGTCCTTTGCGGCGCTATACGCTTTCTCGCGGTCAAGCACACCGGTCTTTGCGTCTGTCTGCATTGCCTTGCTGAGTGCCGACACGGAGGTCGCAACACCGGAGACCGCCTCGTTCAGTCTGCTCGCAGTCGTGCCGGAATATGTATTGCTCTGGTATGCCTTCCGAGCTGCGTTAGCGCTGTTGGACTTCGTGGAGAACTGCTGATAAACACTTGTTCTGTTGCGGCTGTACAGCGAAGTCGGGCGGTATCTGCTATAGGACATATATCGGCTTATACCGTAATTTCTCATTATCTCACCTCCCCTCACATCATTGCAAGTATTTCGGAAATATCAAGGAATATTATCGGTGCGACCTCGCTGACATTCGCTTCGGCATAGCTCATAGCGTCGGGAATATCCGTCTCCGTGTCGATCATCGAAGCGAACGCGAGTCGCCGTTCAAGCGCAAGAGCCTGTGCCTGCGCGAGCGCTATCCGCTTCTTTTTCAGCAGCTTTTTCAGTTCCTCGTCACGCTTGTCGCGCCGTTCTTTGAGTTCCTTCCAGTAGTCCTCTTTCTCTTCTTTCGTCAGCTTGCCCTCGCCTGTGGAATACTGCTCCGCGCGGGAATGCTCCGGCTTGCTGCCGAATTGCAGGGTGTGATACTGTGTGCCGCTTAATTGCCGGATCCCCGGCGGTACGGCAGCCGAAAACGCGCTGTGTATCTGATCGAGCACCCACTTTTCATACTCCGGGTTCGCCTGCATTTCCCGATAGCCCGCGTCCGAGATGCTCACGGCATAGGTGTCGCCAAGCTGCGACGGGTGCAGGACAAGCGAGGAAACGTGGTCTTTGATGTACTCTTTGTAGTCGTCAAGCGACTGCTCGTTCATGCAATTGTCGAGCGCAGCCGAGAAATCCGAGCCTGTAGACTTTGGCGCGATACTCTCAGCAAACGCTTTCATATAGGCTGTCTGCGAGGATATGTAGATCGTGTTATTCATGGTTGCTTCTCCTTATTTGCCTTTATTGCGCCGTTTTCACGCCTTAGTATGCTGTCCTATCCCCGCCGAAGGCGGGGATAGGACATATTATTTACATAAGCGACGCAAGCGCTGTCGCCATTTCTTCCTGCGGGGTCGGCTCGCGGTCTTCGGCGCTGCTCATATGGGATTTCGCTTCCTGCAGCAAATTTTCGGCAGCCGACACCGACGCCTCGTCAACATCATACCCCTGCTCCTTGCCCGCGTCGCACTCGCGGAGGTCTGACTGTATCATGTCCATGATCGCCTGCACCTGCGACCGTGTTTTTGCGGCGGCGAGCATTCGCGCGAGTTTCGCGGCGTTTATGCCCATGCTTTTTCCGACAGACTCCGACTCGATCTCTTCGTCGCTCTCGGCAGCGTCTTCATCTTCGACGGTTTCTTCATCTTCAGCGGCTTCTTCCGGTCGAACTTCCTCCGCGTCCCGGGATTTTTCAATACTGCGCTCGATACGCTCCTGACGGTCTTTTTCGGCTTCTTCGCGCAGCTTTTTGTTCAGCTTGTCGTCTCTGCGAGTGTAGCTGAAATTATAGCAATTCCCGTTTTCGTCGATGTACCAATGACTTGTTCTTTCTGTCACTCCGCCGAGAGAATTGTAATACGCTGCGACGGTTTTCTCGGCTTTGTCAATGCCGTATATCAGGTCGGACATGGTTTTCGCGGCTTCGGGGTCGTTCATTGCTTTGTTCAGAAAGTGCTCATTTACAGCGACCGTTCCGGTTTTCCTGTCCTTGCTGTAATTCATTTCGGAGCCTACCGAAATGCTCAACGCGGGATATTTACCGCGAAAACTCCTGAGTGCTGCCGACTGCGCGAGGCTGTCAGCGGAGAACTCGATCTTGTCCTGTACAGCGGCTTTCTCGGGCTGCTCGCTGTTGCTTTCAATGCGGCTGTTGGGTTGGTTATAAACATTCCGGTACTGCAAAGCACCTATACCGTTGACTGCCATACGCTCACCTCCGTTACGCCTTGCCGTTAAAGAAATCACCGGCTTTCAGCTTTTCGCTCAACGCTTCAAACTTTTCGATATAAGCCTTTTCAAGCGACGTGTCCGGCTCGATCTTTTCAAGATTCTTGGTTCTGACCGTATCACCGGGTTTCGGACGTTTTCGTTGTTCTTCGATGATCTTTTTCATCTTGGCTTTGTAGTCGGTAATGTTCTGACGCTGTTTTGCGTTTTTTTCTTTAGCTTTCTTTTCAGCGTTTTCGCGTGCGATTTTTCCGTCAGGGTCGTTTGTACTGCCACTTACGCATGATATATTCCCGTTTTCGTCGATGTTGTATGTGGCATAAGTAACTACCGGACTTCCCGGAGCAGAACTTACGCTTTTGCATAACGAATTTACGCAATCAGGAATAACAGAAAGATTTTCCTCAAGATATTTTGCTTTATCAGGGTCGTTACAACATTTCCGAATAAAAGCAGGAGAAACATTTACAGTTACGGGCACGCCGTTCATTTTTGCAGTTTTATTCAAATAATCAAACTTTTGAGAAAGTGTTTTGCTGTAAATTGCATTATTTGTGTTGACGCTCGGCATATTCATCGAGTTGTTAAGTCTGTTAATTTTCATAGTAACCCCCTTTACGCTTTCACGTCCATAGGCTTCGGGGCGCGTATCGGGTCGGGAACAACAGCCTGTACAGCCGTTTCCGATGTCTCGCCGGACTTCTCCGCGTCTGCGCTCTCCTTTTCGTCGGTTTTGGGAGCATTGCCGAAGTTGTCGGTTTTCTCAATCTTGTCGGTCTTGTCCGCAGCCTTCTTCTCCGTAGTTTTCGCAGCTTCCTTTTCGTCCTCGCGGTCTGCGATCTCCGCGCTGTCGATGTTCTTGCGAAGCTCCTCGTTAGCATTCCCGAGCGTTTCGGACGCTTTTGATCTCAGATCATCTGCGTGAGCAGTAGTCTCTTCGAGCTCAGCTTGCTTCGCGCTCGTATCGGTCTTGACGGAGTGCTCGATCTCCGCTTTCAGAACACCCGCATGTCCCTCGTCCTTCTGAACGGCGCGCTGCTGCACCTGTGCCTGTTTGAGAGTCGTTCCCGCCGACATAAGAGCCGACATTGTGTTTGTTATCATAGCATCAAATCCTTTCTGCATTTATTGGACTTTCCGTGTCATGCGTTAATTATATCGTTTCTGCAATACCAAATTCAAGCAAATTGTTGTGAAATACGTTTTTTATGTTGTGAAATCACTTTATCATCAGCATAACGGTAAGTGTGAAAATCCCGTCCTTGCAGTCTATCTCTATCCCGCCGCCGTACTTCTCGGCGGTATTTTTTATGTTCACAAGCCCGAAGCCGTGATTTTCGCGGTCGGATTTCGTGGTCGCGGGAAGCTCCCCGCCAGACAAGTCCGCGCCCGTGCAGGAATTTGTGATCGTGATGACGAACGCGTTCTTCTTCCGCATTGACGAGATTGCAATATTACGCGCATTTTCGGAGCATTTCTCCGCCGCTTCTATCGCATTATTCAGCGCGTTATTGAGGATAATGCTCATATCGAGCGCACCGCCGGAAAAGTCCGCCGGATAATGAAAATCGCAGTCGAACGTGATACCGCGCTTTGCGGCTTCGGACTGCTTTTCGGTCAGGATAACATCGGTCACGGGGTCGCCGCTTGCAATGCCGCTGTCACTGCCGATACGCTCCCGCGCCTCCGCGAGATAGTTCTCGAATGCTTCATTCTCGCCGCGTTCGTGCAGACTTTCAAGTACCGCAAGATGATTGCGCATATCGTGGCGAATCGCTCGGATATCGCGGTACAGGCTCTCCGCGCCGCTGATGTAGTCGCGGATATTGTCGGTCTGCACGGAAAGCATTGCGGCCTCCTTCTCGCGGCGCTGTCCGGCTTTGATCTGCTCGTAGAAATAAATGACTGCGACAAGTGCCGTATACGAAACGAGGTAGAAAATGAATGAGATCAGGTCGTAGGGGCTGATGTCGATCTCGCGCGTGTCGATGCTGTTGAAGTAGAGCAGGAGCCGATAGTTGAAAACTCCCGCTACGCTCGGCAGCATCAGCAGGAGCGCTTCTTTTATGGTCATTTTCTCGTTTTTGCTTACATAGACCTTGTGGAAAACCGTTATGAGCAGGAGCATTATGCCCGCCATTATGCAGCCCTCGACCGCGTCATAAACGATGTATGCCGCGACCTGTTTTTCGGGCTCGAACAAGAACGCGTCAATGACGAATCCGCACGTCCAGCCGTAGACTTTCAGCCATATCGAAGTGCCGACAGCGGCGGTGAGCCAGCGAACCGAGAAGAACGAGAACGCAAGAAACAGTTTTTGCGCGTAGTTTCGCCTGTCGAGCAGGGTGAACACCGCGAATGCCCCGACAACTCCCGCACCGTAGGCAAACAGGTTGTTGAACTCCTGCGGAACGATGAACAGCACCGCCATTATCACTGCATACGCCGCGCCCGTGAGGTACACCGCGAGCCTGCTTTTTGTGAACGGCCTCAGGAATTGCATAAGCCCGACCGAGTAAACCACGATTGTCAGCGCCATTGTAATATACAGGCTTAAATCAGTGTAAATTTCAAGATAATACATTTTAACTCTCCGTTTTTATGAACCGCATATACGCCTTGACAAGCTCGCTGTAACGCTGTTTCGCGAGCAGGACGCGGTCGCCGTTCTCCATTGTGACCTCGCTCGACGTGTACTTTTCGAGGTAGCGCAGGTTGATGAGGTACGAGCGGTGGGTGCGGAAGAATGTCTCGTCGGTGCATTTCTCGAACTCGTTCAGCCGCCCGCGGTACTCGACTTTGCCGCTTACCGTGTGCAGTATCAGTATGCGGTCGAACACCTCGGCGTACATTATCTCGGACAGGGCGAGCTTGGTGCTTACACCGCCGGATTTCACGGCTATGAATCTGTCGCTTGTTGCAGTCGCGGCAGGCTCGGTGCGGCTGTCTATCGCTTTTTTCAGCACTTCCGCGAACTTCTGCGCCGACACGGGCTTCACGAGGAAGTTGAACGCTCCGACATCGAACGCGTCGAAAACTCTGTCCCCGAACGCAGTCACGAAGATTATCGCCGCGCGGCAGCCGTTCTGACGCAGCCTTTTCGCGGTCTGCATACCGTCGGGTCCGTCCATTCCTATGTCAAGGAATATTATGTCAAACCCGCTCGCACTCGCGAGAAGCTCCTTTCCCGAAGAAAACTCCGTTATCGCTGCGCCCGGACTGAACAGCTTTATATTATCCGAAATGCTCCTGCGGAGCTCCGGTTCGTCATCACATACTGCGAATCTCATGGCATACACCTCCTCTATTATATATCGGATAGGCAGCGAAATACTTTAATTTATGGCGCGAAATGAGTTTTTTCGGGTGTGAAATGAGTTTATTTTCAGTTTTATGTTAACACATCAATCACATATATGGCCTGAATATAAGCACAAAATTATTCATTACATTTAAGCTAATTGTTATAACTAAAAAAGAATTATAACGATGTTTCATTGATATTCATATAATTTTACAGTTATAATTATTGCTTCAAATACAAATTCTTTTTTTAGTATTAAATCATGTAAATTTCTTATGCTGATTTGTGAATTTTGTGCCATTTTGCAGCCTGACATAAGATTTTTGTGGATTTTAGTATTTTTCACACAAAATTCATTGACATTTACACTAAAATATGATATTATATATAAAATGTATTAAGGTGGTTGCTTATGCGTTATTTTATTGGTATTGAAGATTTGGCTGCAAACGCTTTGATTGAACTTGTTGAAAAAAATAATAAGCGCTCGGTTAGTTTCAAGCAACTGAACGCTTATGGTGATTTTGTGTTGGCTAAATTGAAAGAAAACAATACTGAAGCGTCTCTTATTTTTAGTCGGGATAGGACCAATCAATTTATTCATGATTGTTCAGTGTATTTTACAATAAGTGAAACAGAAGATGATTTTATTGTTGAATTAAAAGATACTGTATCTACAGCTGTCTTGCGGCAGCAATTTAGAATTAATACGGCATTACAACTCTTGAAAATCTTTGTTTCTCCTGAAGCATTAGGGGTTTTGATTAATGGGTGATAAAATAATAAAAGATCCGGTTTATGGTTATATTTCAATTGATGAAGAAATTGTTCATGGTATAATTGATAAACCGGAATTTCAACGTTTAAGGTATATTCGTCAAACAAGCTATTTACCAGTCTATCCCGCTGCCTTGCACAATAGGTTTACCCACTCATTAGGGGTATATCATTTAGGCAAGACAGCTTTTTTGTATATAAAAAATTCTTTGACATCTACACCTTCGGAAATAGACATTGAAAGAATAGAAAAAATATTTATACTTGCATGTCTTTTACATGATATTGGTCATGCGCCTTTTTCGCATTCAGGGGAAAGCTTCTATTTAAAGGATGAAAATAATAGTATAATAGATAATCTCAAAAAATACGTTGACGATGAAATGTTTACTAGAGATTTAGATTTGGATATATCAAAAGGTAAGCAAGCAGCACCGCACGAAATAATGAGTGCTATTTTGGGAATAAAATGTTTTAGCACTTATTTTAATAATTCTACAGAGAAAAGCTTATTTGCAAGATGTATTACGGGTCATATTTATAAGAGCTCTGACAAAAAAGAAATTTATAGTTTTTTTAATGCAATTATCTCTTTATTAAATTCGTCAACAATAGATGTCGATAGAATGGATTATCTAATAAGAGACGCTTTTGTCATGGGATATAATAGCATTTCGATAGATTATAATAGATTGTTATCTAGTTTAATGATTATAAAAACACAAAATGACGGTTATTGCTTAGCGTTCAATAAAAGTGCATTAAGCGTAATCGAAAATGTTATATACGCCCATGATATAGAAAAGAAATGGGTTCAAAGCCATCCCGTAATACTGTACGAATCTTTTCTGATAAACTATATTATCCAAGAAGTTTCTGATTATTATAAAAAGCACACGAACGGTTTATATTTATTTTCATTAGAATCGATTTTACCTAGTAATAATGACTTTAAATCATTAAAAGATTCGATTTATAGTATAATCGATGAATCTTTATCAAAATTATCTGAAAATGCTACAGCTACAGAATTAGCAAATCAACTAAGCTCATCTATTGAAAGCATCAGTTTATTACAGCCAATTAATCTGTTGTGTGATGATGATATTATTTATATTGCGAAAAAAATAAATAGTTTATTTAGTCAAGAGTTGTTTGATAGATCGTTAAGGAGACACCCTTTATGGAAATCTGAATCTGAATATAAAATCTTTGTTGATGGATTTATCGGAAATAAAGGATATGATAAATTAATTCGTCAACTTAAAATAGTAGATAGTTTCCTTATTCAAGAATCTTCATCCCACTGCATAGATCAAAATTCTCTTGATTTCTGTATGCGCCAATTAAAATCTATCGAAGCAGATGACAACCTATCAGATTTAAATAAAGATAATATGCGAAAGAGATATAATCTATTAATCCATTGGTTGAAGGGTTTCTATAATATTTCTGAGGAATTTAATCTGAAGTTTAGTTTCGTAATAATAAATGCAAATAATTTTGAAAGTGGTTTTAAAAAAATAGATCTTAAAAATTTACAAGTGTTTTTTCCAAACACTAATTGTTCTTATAATTTATCTGATCTTATTAACTTGTTTGATGTTAAAGATAATTCAAGACGAGAATATTTTTATTTATACTGTCAAAAAAACGATAGCAACGAAAAGGAAATGAAGGTTGATTTAGACAAATTAGGACGTGAAATTTCGAAGCTTGTTTTAGGGGATTATTAAAATTTAGTATAAGATGTTATATAAAACGATCATAAAACTGAGCTTGTTGTCATTTCACAACACAAAAACCTCATTTCACAGCATTTCGCTAAACTCTGCAACACACAGAACGATAAAACAAGCAGTAAAGGCGTTCGATTCAAAAATTTTCACATATAAAAAAGCGCCGAGCCCATAGAGGTTCGGCGCTTAATAGCTTATTTACAGATAGTGTCAATAAAATCCAGCAATGCTTTTGCCTTTTCATCCGGCAAGAGCCTGTAAATGTCGATCAGATGCTTTTCGTCGGGAGTCACATATACCTGCTCTTCATCTTCGTAGAAAAACTCAGACAGCGATATGTCCAATGGCGTCAGATACCTTTTTATAGTCTCGACAGTTGGAACCTTTGCGTCCCTCTCAATCTTCCGGATATGATCTGCCGACAGACCGGTCAGATCGCTCAGACGATAGACAGATACCCCTTTAGACTTCCGCACAGCCTTTAATTTAGTACCCAATTCCATAGTTTTCATCACCTGATGATTATTATACAGCAATATTTATGTTGTTATAAGGCTATTATCGTAATTTTTGGCATTGACAAATAAGTACTATCGTGATATAATTTATAGTGGAAAGAAGTCTTTTCGTGATTCCGGCACTAAGGGCAACGCTCTTTTGCATACAACGGGCATAAAGGATATATGCCCGAAAGCCGCACTTAGGCAGAGAGTACGGCAAAATCTATTTCAAGGAGGACAGACCTATGATCACGATCAACAAAAATCTCAACAATTATGGCAAAGCTCCGTATGTAGTTTACAGCAGCGATGCCAAAAAGACCGCTGATACTTCCGGACAGTCCGTACAGACTGCCGCAAAGCCGAATACCGACACTTTGACACTTTCGGGAGGCACTGCGGGATTGCATCCGATCGATTACAGCAAATTCTACAAGGGCTCGGAAAGTGTTACCTTTCACGACTCCGGAACCGCAAGCACGGGCACAATTGTTCATTATTGCTTTGACACAATGGACGAAGCGGGCAATAAGATAATGGAAAAGATGACAAAAGAGGAAACGATGCAGGCATTGAACGAAATATCCGCTCAATATGGGGATAATGTCATTATCGAGTTTTCGGGGGACGGTCTCGGCAAGATATTTGATTACAAGCCTTTTGCAAAGCTTTCCGCAGAACCAAGAGAATTACCGGAGGGTGCTATCACTTTTCTTGACGGTCCGACACCACTTACCGATGAACAACTCACTTCGGTACAGTTAAGGCATAATGAGACCGATATGGAAGATGTTATGCGTCATCTTGACTCTGATGCATACAAGGAATACCAGTCTATTAAACAGGAAGGCCTCAAAAAAGGAACAATAGACGGTATTATCGACGGTATGCGATATCTTCTGAATTGGATAAATAAAAACGCAAAAGACAACCCGGAGTGGATAAAACGGTACGATCCCAACAAGACAGCTAGGCAGATGGTTTCTGACCGCCATAGTAATGCTGATGTTTTTACTGCCGATGACAAGAAAAGTATCAATATGTTTGGCGGCGACAAGCAGTTCGGCATTTTGCTGTCAAAAGAGAGTGCATACACATTGCGGAGCGGTAATGCTGCCGATAAGGATTGGCTGTTGAAGTCGATTGATAACGGAATAAAGGCTTTGACGGATATGCAAGACAAGCTTATGGCAAGCGGGAAAACGGACGGCTACAAGTTCGGATTGAGCATTACCGGTTTCAGAAAGCTATCGTTTGTCGCCAATGACGGGAATAATACATATTCTGCCGCAACTGCCGATGAGCTTATGAAAACAATTACTGGCTGACAGATATTTATTCACGCTAAAGTTTCATAGATTTCTGCCGATATAACTAATGGATAAATATGCCTATCTGCGGAAACATTGCAAGGAGGTGTGGATATGACAGGTGTATCATTCAATATTTCGCCGTATGTTCACAAGTACGAAGCTGTAAAGCTTCAAAAGGGGCAGGAAGTCCCGCAGGACAAACAAAGCAATCTGATAAAAGGCGATGACGGCGAGCAGTATATGCTGACCGATGCTGCAAAAGAGCAGATGATAAAAGACAAGAAAGCGTTCAACGATGCGTATATGATGCAGGCGCAAATGGCGACAACCAAAGCCAATTCCGAAGCGGAGAAGAAGCACGCCGAGGATCAGGCAAAGGCTATGACCGTTTACCGCAATATGGCAAAGGGCGACATCGTCCCGCCGGGTGACGAGCGCAGACTTATGGAATACGACAAGGATATGTACCAGTTCGCAAAGACCGCACAGATGATGGCGCAGGTCGCGGAGCGCAAAAAGCACAAGTCCGAATGGGACGAGGACGAAGAACGGGAATACCGTGAAAAGCAGAACAAGCTGAACGAGGAAAGCAATGCGTGGGTCGAAAACATGAATCCTACTGCACAGGCTTTATATGCCGCTCAGCGTGACGCGATAGTCGAGGTCGACGCTCCGGCTGCCGCAGAGGTATCGCCTGCTGCAGTTTCAGGCGGTGATATGGGTGCGGTTCTTGATATTAACGGATAAATCAGTTTTATTCAGAGGGAATGCTTGTGAAAAAGAAAGTGATTACAATAGGTTCGGTCATTCTTGTACTTCTGATCTTGTTTATTCCGATACCTCACGGCACATACAGAGATGGCGGAACAAAAGATTACTGTGCATTAACTTATCGGGTAGTTGAATGGAATAGATTCATATATGAATCCGAGTTTCCCGATAATATCTTAAAATATCACAATACAACAGTCTTTTTGTTCCCGAATAATTTCAAAAGTCTTGATGAACTTTGGGAGCGCGAAAAGAGCGGAAATTTTTTAGACCCAGATTATATAGTAGAAGTAAACAACTGAATGATGTTATACACAATAAATCTTTATGTAAAGCAAGGAGGAATACATTATGGCAGGAATTAGTAATATTAACAACAGCGGCTATGGAAAGTACGCTGTTGGCAGCAAGAAAAACGAGACATCGAAAAAGACCGAAGCAGCCAAGAGCAGCACCGCTGCCGAAGTGCAGTCCAGTGAGTACAAGCTCTCGGATAAGGCTCAGAAATATCTTGACAAGCTCCGCAAGGACTACGGCGACTATGATTTTGTTGTAGCGGACGCGGGCGACGATGTGAAAGGTCTTATGAAGCAGGCTACAAAGGAGTTCTCGGTGGTCTTTTCGAGCGAGGAACTTGAAAAAATGGCTGATGACGAGAAGTTCGCCGCAAAGCAGATGAAACACGTTGATACAGCTGTCAATATGTCAAAGCGTATCTGCGAGGAGTTCGGTCATGAGCGTATGTTCGGCAAGGAAGGAAACGGCGCGGCACTGAACAGCGTGAGCGTATCATTTGATGATAAGGGCATTACCTCGATGTTCGCAGAGCTGGAAAAATCTACCGCTGACCGGAACGAACAGATGCAGAAACAGCTTGAAGAAAAGCGTGCCGAGGACAAGAAAGAAGCCGGAAAGACCGAGCGTCCGCGCCAGACTGCTGCAGAATACAAGGCTAAAATGCAGAAGGTCATTGACGAACAGAAGAAGCGTCCCAACATCGGTGATACCGTGAGCACGAAAAATCTCGAAAAGATAGAGCCGACAATGGTTCAGCGGACCGGGATAAGCGCGAAGTCAATTGACGAGCTTTTCAGTAAGATTAAGAATGTTGACTGGAACAAAGTTCCTGCGGAGATCGCGCAGGTCGGCGATAAGATAGGGTTTTCGGCATGACGATACATAATCAGTAGTTTTGAAAAACCTCTGAACCGCATTATTAAGCGGTTCAGAGCTTTTTATTGTTATTGAATATGGCTGCACGGGGTTGTTGTGTCTTCAGAAAAAGTTTTGACTACTTTTATATGAAGCAATATAAATAGTAGTATTATGGTATTATAAATATACTGTAATTGTAAGTTATTATATTTGGAGAAAATTACTATAAATACTTGATTTTTTTATCTGCGTGTGGTATAATATAATAATGGAATAGTGTGCAACAATGTTATTATTGAAATGAGTTATTATGAAGGGGTTAATTATTAAAGAACCATGGATAGATCTAATCCTTGACGGCAAAAAGAAATGGGAAATACGTGGTGTAACGACGAAAACCCGCGGAAAAATTCTTCTTATTAAAAGTGGTACAGGATGCATTTGGGGCGAGGCGACTTTGATTGACTGCTTTAGAGTATCTATTAAGCAGTTACAGAATCATTATCCCCAGCATAGAATACCAATTGAAACGGTTACAACTATTAAGTACCACAATCCATGTGCTTGGGTTTTGGAAAATCCAAAACGTTATGATATTCCTATTCCGTATAAACATCATATTGGTGCTATTATTTGGGTAAACATTGATAGTAATGATATTATATAAGAATGACAGGAAGTGTTAATATGAGCAACAAAAAGAGTTTTGGCTTTTTTTATAAAGAAAAAGATAAATCTAACAAAGCTGACGGAGCAAAATTTGTAGCTCATGTTAATGTTTGGAACGTACCAGATAAGAATGGCTTTCCATTTATAGATTTTGGGTTACTTATAAGTAATTACAAATCATTAGATTCTATTTGTTTCACTGCTCCGTTTAAAATAGAAGCGAAAAATGTTACAGATTTATCTCATTATTTAAAAGAAAACGAAATACAATTAATATTTAATAATAGCAAGTTCTCTTACAAACAGATTGGATCTATTTATGCCGGATATCACAACGGAGAGGACGAAACGGTACTTTTGTTGCCGATAAAGGACGACGAAGGAAAATTCCTTCAACATATAAGCGTGGATGAGGGCAATGGTAACTCATTTCAATTAAAAGTAGATTTTACAAAATGTAAAAATCTTCCTAATGATATTAGAACTGTTTATATTAGATTTAGAATTACAAATATTGACTCTCGTAAATTGCTTAGCACTTTGTCAACTAAAAATAATTATTTAGAGAGTGCATTTGTTGAACGCCAAATACTAGATTTCAAATTAAATAATGCACGTACCATTGATAGGTTTGAAATAGATCGTTTTTCTGGAGATGGTTATACTTTAGCTCAATTTTCTGCTATTCATCTTTTTGTTATGGTTCCGTCAGACTACGAAATAACAACTTGGGGGGATTTTTCAGAATGCCGTCAACTTGAAAAAGATGAGTGGAATAACTATCTTAATGATAGTGCGCCCCAAAATGCTACGGATATATCTGCTTATCATTGGAAACAAAAAAAGAATAATGATAATTATGTAGACGAATTTGCTCAATTGATAAAAATGGAACACAAGGCTACAAATATAAAAATAATATTAGTCTATTGTATTATTGTGGTCGTTTTAGGTTCAATGGGTAGTGGGTTATTTGAATTAGCAAAATGGTTGGTTAGTTTATGTATACCTACCCAATAAATCCAGCAGAAAGGGGTTGAAAATAATGAATACGCGTTTTCAATACTATATGATAAAAAATCTTGATATTGCAAGCCAAATTATATTTTCAAGAAAAATCTATTCTTTTCTGTTTATGTTGAATTTGGAATATCCCAATTTTAATAAGTGGTATAAATCCTTGTTTAATAATAATATTCTAAATGAAGATCGAGAAATTATATTATGTACCGTAGATAGCGACATAGCAGGAGTTATCATTCTAAAACGTGACAAATACGAAAACAAGATTTGCACATTAAGAGTGTCTCCTATATATCAAGGGCTAGGTATTGGAAGTACATTGCTTGAAAAGAGTTTTGATTATTTTAATGATGATAAACCTTTAATCACGATTCATATTTCAAAATATCATGAGTTTAGAAAACTGTTCGAAAAATATGGCTTTACTTTAGAGCAACAAGCACAAGGGTATTACGGTTTGTTAAGGTCTGAGCTCTCCTATAATGGCTTGTTAACTAGTCCATTTGTGAAAAATCCCACATTATTCGAACAGGTTGTTTTTAAAATTGAAAAGAGTATTTATAATTACCCATCATTTGATTCTAAGATATACATAGTTAATCAAATTAAGTCTTCATCTTCTATTATGACAATCTAAAGATAACAAGGATATAGATTATTCACGATTAAAAGAATAATTGCAAAGAAAATTTTACAGAGTATAGATTAAAACTAGTAACGGTATAAAATTATTTAATTAAGTCGTTCAACCGCATGTATTTAAAATATTATGCGGTTTTTTACTGTTGTCGAATTGAGAAAAATGTGTGAATTCAAAACAAATATCATAGAATTTTGTGAAATATCATATTGATAAAGCCGGAATTTTGTGATATAATAATGTCGGGTGATGATAAATGGCACTTCTGAAACGCAAAATAGACGCATTTCTCGCCGAATGGAAAGCCGATCCCGACAGGAAGCCGCTCATAGTCAAGGGCGCTCGTCAGATTGGCAAGACCGAATCCATACGGCAGTTTGCGCGAAACAACTACGCGAATGTTATCGAGATCAACTTCGTCGAGCAGCCGAAATTCAAGGACATATTCGACGACGGGTACGAACCGGACACGATAATCCGCAATATCACGCTGAAAAGGCCGGAGTTTGAGTTTGCGGAAGGGGAAACGCTCATATTCTTCGACGAGCTTCAGGAATGCCCTGACTGCGCGACAAGTCTGAAATTCTTCAAGCAGGACGGGCGTTACGACGTTATCTGTTCCGGCTCGCTCATGGGTATCAGCTACAAGAAGATACATTCCAACAGCGTCGGCTTCAAGGACGACTACGAGATGCACTCAATGGATTTCGAGGAGTTTCTTTGGGCGCTAAGATATTCGGACGAGCAGATCAACGGGCTTTACCGGCACATGATAGATGTAACCCCGCTGTCACAGACCGAAATGAATGTTATGCTTGAACACTTCGGGGAGTATATGGTTATCGGCGGAATGCCTGCTGTTGTGAACACGTTCGTGACCAACAAGAATTACAGCGGCGTTCTGAAAATGCAGAAACAGCTTATTCTGGACTACGAGGAAGACATAACAAAGTACGCCGAAAGCCTTGATAAAGCCAAAATACTGAATGTTTACAGAAAGATACCCGCGTTTCTCGGCAGCGACAACAAGAAGTTCCGCATATCAAAGGTCGCAAACGGGGCAAGGAACCGCGATTACGTCGGTGTGGTCGAGTGGCTCGACAATGCCGGGATAGTCAACGTCTGCCACTGTATGGATACTCCTGCGCTTCCTCTCGGCGGCAATACCCAGCCCGACAATTTCAAGCTGTACTTCCGGGATACGGGACTGCTCATAGGTTCGCTCGATGATGAAGTGCAGGACGATCTGCGTGCAAACAAGAATTTCAACACATACAAGGGTGCGATCTACGAAAACATTGTCGCGGATATGCTGTATAAACAGGGCTATTCGCTGTATTTCTTCCGTAACGAAAAAAGCACGATAGAAATGGACTTCTTCGTGCGTAACGCGGATTCTCTTATCCCTGTCGAGGTCAAGGCAAATGACAGCAGCACACCCTCGCTGAACAAACTGATCGACAAGCCGGAGTATGCCGACATCAAGTACGGTATCAAGCTTGGGCGGAAGAACATCGGCTGGAACGGGAAGTTCTACACTTTCCCGTACTTCCTGACATTTATGCTGAAAAAGTGGCTGAAAGAGAAATAAGAATGTAACTTGATCCCGGACTTATTCCATGAAAGGGATCAAGCTCGGGATCAACTCCTGACCTCCGCGTAAAATTTGACAGCCGGAAGAAAATGATGTATAATTATTATGTATTTTCTTTTTTCATCGAATTTATGCCGTTTACGCTAAGTATATGAATGCGGCAGAGTGAATACCTGCACGAAACGGATTGCATTGTACAAAATTCAGAAGAATTTCGGCTGAAATTAGACTATCTAATCTGCTTGTTCACAATTTGTTCACACAAGATGCTAAAAATGGCAAAAAATGATCAAAAATCGCGAAAAGTAATTAGATAATATAACCCAAGAAAATCGCACGGTTAAGCCAAATTCCACTAAATTAGCGCAGATTACAAAAAGTCAAAATTTGCCTTCGCAACGCGGAGGTCAAGGGTTCGATCCCCTCCGGGTCCACCATAGGAAAACCGCTCAGGCAAAGGCTTGAGCGGTTTTTACTTTCGTTATTTTATCTACACAAATGCCTTAAAAAAGGGATTTGTTGACTTTTTGTTGACAATTTGTTGACACTAAAAAATTTTTGATGACCGAAAATGCGCGATTTTTCGGAAGATTTTTGTCGCAAATTTGTCGCAGGGAGTTACTTAAATTTTGAGGGGGAGGGGTGGAAGGCGGAGGAAAGTGTATGATTTGAGTTAAAGGCGATTTGTCGTTATGTATTTTACACACCTATGATGACGCAATGTATATACTTTAAGTGTGACATTCGGTTCTATAAAGTTTATTTAACTCTATGGTTGATTTATATAAATATTTGTGTTATGATAATATATAAGGGGGGAGAAATAATACTTATGAAAATTTGCTTGAAATGTCGAAGACAATTATTTGATCGCGACATAATATGTGATAAATGTAAATCCGATATAATTATGGATAAAGCTCAATTTGATTCTTTATATGAGCAATTTAGAAGTTCAACGGATATAGAACAGGAAAAATTAAGGCTGCTCCCGGAATACAAAGAAATTTGTGAGTATGTTTTCCCTGTTGTAAAAAAACCAACAACAGAAGAACGTAAAAAGCAAAGAATACTAAGCATAGAAATGGAACAACAAAGGAAAAAAGAAGAACAAGAATACGTTGAAAAGCATATTAAGCATATATACCCGACGGCAACTAACCCGTCTGAAACAAATCTTCCTATATGCCCTTTTTGTAAGTCCTCCGACTTAAAGAAAATAACAACAATAGGTAGGGTAATTTCTATCGGAACGTTTGGCCTAGCATCTGGGAAAATTGGGAAACAATGGCATTGCAATAACTGTGGAAGTAATTTTTAATGATATGAATAACAAATATTTTTTACATAACGTATATATGGCAGAAATTGCTGATTGTATAATTAATAATAAAGTACCACTAACTGATGAATCCGAAATTAAATTCAGTAAAAATGCCAACTACCAACACGGCGTTAAAGAGATTATAGGATTATATTTGCTTATACCTTATATCAATAATGATAACGGCATGCTTAAATATGATACCACCCATACTCAAGTATCCATTTTTGATGAGAAAGAGATAGTCTTTTATACTGTCGATGGAATCCCGATATATTATAAAAACCTACGCGATACAATATGTCACTCTTTTGTCTCTTGCGATACAGGAGTATATTGTGAACCTGTTATTGTATTTGATGACAGAATAATAATGTCCAAATCAGATCATGACAAACTATCCAACACTGATGCAGGATCAAAAGCTGTACTTGTAAAGAATACCGATGTATTGGATTTCCTTAAAACAGCATATTCAAAGATTCTAAGAGAATTTGAAAATGATAAATAATGTAAAACAGCGGCAAGCCTTTCAGCCTGCCGCTGTCTTTCTTTATCCTACTTTCCTGTTCTTGAACGCCTTTCCGGGCGAAAGAATGTCATTGATAGCCTCTGCTGCCGCCGCGTTGAGCGACTGGATCGCATGCAAATATATATTTGATGTGGTCGTCGGACTCGCATGACCTAACCGCGCGGAAACAGTCTTGAGCGGTATTCCACAAGCGATCAGGAGCGTAGCGTGGGTGTGTCGCAGGCTGTGTAGAGATATTTTCGGTAGATCGTTCTTCTCAATAAACTTGGAAAACCAGCGTGTGAGGGTGTCCGGAAAGACTTCCTTGCCGTCGCGGGAAGTTACGATCCTGTCCGTGGCGTGCCAACTGTCACCGTACAGTTCCGCCTGACCTTCCTGCCAACACCGATAATCCTGCAGTATCTCAACAAGATCGGGCGGGATATTTATAACACGCTTGGAACTCTCAGATTTTGGCGTGTCCTGATAAGTGCCTTTTTCGGGGACGTAGAGCCAGTTGCGCCTTACCGCGAGCAGGTTCTTGTCGAAATCAACATCCGACCATTCGAGTCCGCAGACCTCACCGCGCCTGAGCCCGGTATAGAGCATGATGTACACGACTATCGAATAGTGGTAGGGAACGTCCGAAAGTGCCTGCATAAGCCTTGCAGCTCCTTCTTCGTCGAGATAGCTGCTCTCTTTTCTCGTGATCTTCGGCGGCCTGACGCGGTCGCATGGATTCGACCCGATGACCTGCCACATGACCGCAGTCGAAAATATTGAGGACAGAAGAGTGTGGTAATACTGCACCGTGCGGCTAGCGAGGCGTTTTTCGGGGTTTACGGTATCAAACAGTTCATCAAGCGGCTTGCCCAGATATTTGGCTATTTTCTCCGCACTTTCTGCCGATATATTACGGTTATGCAGGGCGCTGTACAGTACAGGTTTACTAACTCCAGACTCTTGAGCAATCACGGGCTGGGTTTTATTCAAAGATTTCATCAGCTCCACCATATTCGGCTTTGCAATGCGCTTTGTATCTGCCCTGATGCCCGATTTTGTGAGGCTGTTATAAAACTCTGTCAGCTTGTAGGGCTTTATTTCGCTTAGTTTCATGTTGCCGAACACAGGCTTGATACGCTGCATGAGATCTTTGTAACGACTGAGTGTTGAGGCTTTTATCTGCATTTCGGCGTAGTCCTTGAACCACCGATCGGCGAACTCTCCGAATCGGATGTTGGAGTCGATAACATCGCCGTTCAGACAGGCTTCCTCAAACTTCGCCGCCTCGATTTGCACTTCACGCTCGACCTGTTTTGCGGTGAGCCCGGCAGGCGGGGTGTAAGTCATCGTTTTTCTGATACGTTTACCGTTGCCATCGATGCCGCAGGACACTGTGAACAGGTAGCCATCGCCTCTTTTAGTGATATTTGCCATGTTTCATCATCCTTTCTTAAAATACGCTTTTGTGCTTTAAAGTATAATCTATTTTCTTGTATCTGTCAAGTGCTTTTTACAAATTTCCATATATATTTTAAATAGTATAGCTGCAAAGGGCGAATTAACGCCCCTTGCAGTATCATGCCGGATTATCCTCGGCATATCTCTCCCCGAACACCGCCTTGTAGAGTGCCTGCTCGTCGATCAGGTACTTCTTTCCCGCCATAAAGCACGGGAGCTGACCAGATTTACACATCTGACGAATGCGATACTCGGTGAGACCGTCAATAAGTTTTGCCGCTTCCTTGATTGTAAGAATTCTTCTCATACTTTTTCCTCCTTGAACATTTCATTGTCGTGTTTAGCATATATATCTTTCTGTATGTCAGTATCGCCTATAACCGGGTATAGCAAAGCTACGGCGGCACACCGATATAAATGTAAATCATAGTATCACCTCCGATCAGCCGCGTCCACGACTACGGCTCTTATGCTGCACGGTTGGCTTTTGTGCAGGTTCGTCCTGTTTGGGTTCAGACCTTTCCGTTACGGATTCCTGTTTCTCCGGGTTCAGTGCGGTATGTTGCACTGGCGGCTTCGGCGCAGGTGTATCATGCTTGGGTTCAGCCCGCTCCTGTGCAGAAGCACGGCGCTGTGCTTCAAGCTCCTGTTTTGACTTCATCAAATTGGTGATATAGTCGCCCTTCGATATGCCGTTGTAGGTATCGGAGATTTCCTTGAATGCACTAAGCAGATTTGTTTTTATCTCCATTTCCCGTTTGAGCTCCGATATTCTGTCATCGCACTCCTGCTTCTGCAATTCAAGCTGCCGCGCATCTTCCGGAGATGAGATACCGTGTCGGGCAAGCGACTTTTGCGCAAGAGACAGCTTCATCTTCTCCGTAAGGGTTTTACGGGGCTTATCCTCAAGCTCGCGGAGATTGTTGTATTGGATAAGCAGGTCATCGAGCCTGTGCTGTTCCTGCGTGATCGCGTTGATCTCCTTGACTATCGAATCGTAAGCAGCCTGTGTTTCTTCAATCTTCGCTTCAACCTCACCTATGGAATGAATATTCAGACGGTTGATAAGCGCGAGCTGCGCACCGAGCTGGTGAATGTCGCGGTCATTATGCGGCAGGTACGGCAGCTTTTCTTCGCGTTTGTTCTCTTTCTTGGTTCCGTCCACTATGCGTTTCGCGAGTTCAGCGATGATGCCCGCAAAACAGATAGTAAGCGTTCCGCCCTTGTTGTATGAATCATCGCGGGAGGCGTTACCCAGATCATCGCGCCACTCAATGCGTGATTTGATCCCGTCGATGGTGTAATCATCACCGAGAGTTTTCAAACGTGTAAAACGCTTTGCCCCCGGCGCGAGGATAGATGTGAGCCCGCCATATTTAATTCTGTATCCCCGTTCTTCGAGAGTAGCGGCGAGCTCGTCAAAATTCTTGCAGCACAGCACCAGCGTGTCGATCTCGCGCTTTGTCTGTTCTTTCCACGACGTACCCTTGCGCTGAGCGTCCCATTCCTTATAGCTCACGCCTTGGTGCTTGTTGTTCATGATCGGTTGGATACCAAAAGCACGGCAGACCCTGTCGGAATGTTCGCGTATCTCTGCAAGGGTCGCTTGATTGTCGTTGTACTTGTGACCGTCGATACCATAGACATTCAGAATGATATGATTATGTATGTGAGCCTTGTCTATGTGGGTCGCGATCACGACCTGAACGTTGTCGCCAAAAGCTTTACGAATAAACGCACAGCCCATACGGTGCGCGAGTTCTGGCGTTACATTATCGTCCGGCGAAAACGACTGGACATAGTGAAGCAGCTTCACGCGCCGTTTTCCTTTTTCGGGCAGGGGTTCCTCAAACTTGTGATGCGTGAAGTTTTCGTATATGAATTTCATGTTCAGATAAGCGTCCTCGGCGTTCGTGAAGCAGTTGTGGGAGTTGCAGTAAAACAGTCCGTCGGTTTTCTCCGGGTTCAGGATATATTGCAGGCGCTGTTTCATTCCAGTGTGGATAGCTTTGCATTTAACATACGGCATAGGCGTTCGGTCTCTCCTTTCATTTTTTCGTAGTCGGCGGCATAGATGCTGTTAAGCTCGTTCGCCTTTTTTGCAAGTTGGTTGATATTTGTGCCGATCCTCTTTAGTTCATTTATCAGCATCGTCCATTCTCCCGGCACCTTGCTGACCGTGACTTTATCGGTGAGAGTCGCTTGTCTTATGTACTCGGACGTAGTGATGTTAAATCGGGCAGCCCATTTCTTTATCAGCTCCCATTCGTCCAATTCGTAGATGACCTCTTTGCGTTTTATCTCTTTGTATTTTCTCATTTTCCTCTCCTTTCGGTTTCAGGCAGCGCCTGACGCTGCGCGGGTTAAGCAGTTTTGTTTACTTAAACTGCGGCGTATTTTTGTGGGGCAACCACAAAAATTTTGAAAGTAACCGGATACTTTCTGTGCTTGCAAAAGCAACTTTTTATAGCCGGTATCCGGCTACCGGCTGTTTCGTGTTTTTGCCCCTGCGGGCTTTTCATGTCATTGGGCTCACCTCCTTGTTCCTGAAAAAAAGTCCCTCCATATATACCTACAAAAAACGACAAAAACGGGACACCTTTTACGGCGATTTTTGAATTTTCTCTGTAATCAACAAAGAAACGGGTGCAGGTCTTGTGCATTATGCAGATGCGGGCTACAGGTTTTCGAGCTGAGAGATATGAACTCGGAATCATTGCCACTCACTATAAGGGAAAATTTAACCTCGTTTTTTAAGGGTAAATCCCCCGTATTTTTGATGTTTTCAGAAAGTTCGTGCAATATGTCGGACTAAGCGTTTCTGTTAAGAGCTCGATTGTGCAGTTTTCCCCCCAACCTCGCAATTCATAATTCCGGCACATGATTATCAGAAACCGGGTCACAATATTTTGCCTCTCATATATCTAGGGGCTGAAACGGCGGTTTTGTCCCACCTCTTAAGCAAAATTGTATGAGTGACTATGTGGGCAATCAATTTTACGGCTGCCGTTATGCAATATGTTTATGAGGGAGCAGGCATATTCTTAGGGGCGCTGAGCTGCCAGAATTATTGGTCTCCCTATAATAAGGGAAAAAATCCGGCGATAAATGCGGTAGTTTCACACAATTTTCATTTTAAATCTCTGTTATCACCAAGCACGGGACGCAGAACTTATGCAATATACACATCAATTTCGATAACTGCGATCAAGCGTATTTTATACTCGCATATCAAGCTGCCGGATTTATATATCCCTTCATAAAGGGGGACAAAAATCTTGCAAATTATCGGGTAGTTCACGCAATTTTCATTTTAATTCTACGATCTGACTAAACGGGGTTGTCGTAACTTGTGCATATCACTCATGAATTACGCTGATGTGGGGTAAGCGTTCCTGCGCCGCGAGCACGCTCTTATGCTTTTTTCGGCTTAACCGCTGAGCATCGCTTGTGACGGCGGATATCAAGGGTAGGCTCCGAAACTTTTTTGCCCCGATATTCAAATCAAAAAAGTTTTGGATGCCCTTTACAGTTGGCGGTGCAAGTGATATAATAAGGTTAGTCGAAGAAAATATGAGAGTTCTCGGTAACATGCAGTTTATGTGATCGGCGGCTTTTGGAGTCCGTTCTCGGAAACGTACCGAAGCAGGGTTGCCTTGTTTATGAGTATTTTGCTGCTCCTGCCGGTTCCCGTGCGAATGCTCGGAATGATACCTTGAATTGCGAGCTGTCGGACGGTATGCTCAGACAATCCCTTGACAAGTTCCGTACATTCTCTGAGCGTCAGAAGCTCGATGGGCTGTTCGATGTCGCGAGCGCTGGTATTGGGTGCAGCTTCATCGGTATGAAGCTCCTGCTCCAACCATTCCGTGATCTTCGTGATTATCATTGCTTTTTCTCTTGCTGTCATGTTGTGACCTCCTTGAATTTCATTGTTTGATACGGCTCCGACGGAAGGGCAGTCTCCGTGCTGGCGAACGCGGAAGATGCTGTCCGGAATTATGCCACTCAAATATATAGGGCTTTAAGAGTCGCTTTTTTATATACGCTTTTTCGAGTTTCGTATGTGTGCATAATAACCGGCGGGGGCGTCGGCGATGCACTTGAATATTCTGCACACGAATATGGCGGGGCGCGGATTCCTGTGCCGCTGGGTTATGTGGTCATGGGTATCAGCTCCTTTCAAATGCCGTAGCAAGCCTGATTGGGAGATGTCAGATTGCCGGGCTTCTAATGTTGTTTATATCTCATGCCTGTCATCGTGCAACGGACTTTTGGAGAATAGCCCGTTGCAGGCGACGGATATTACCTCGCAGAAAAGAACCTCTCACTCATAAAGATAAATGACGCTGTTTTTTGTAGTTGTTTCATGCGGCTAACTGCAACATTTTTTCAAAGTTTGTTAAACATGTATGTTTAGGTGATGACTAGCCTACTTGGGTTGTGCATTTTTCAAAGGCGATATTTATCCCTTCATAATAAGGGAACTTTTTTCTCGAAATTGTAAGGGTAAAATGTGTCGTTTTCGTTGCTTTTGCAAAAAAAGTCTGAAATTTCGTATATCTGCATAAAAAACGGAGGCTCACTTGTGCATTTTGCGAAGAACTTATCGTCCGCTATCATGTCCTCCCATACATAAGGAAATTATTTTGCGATTTTTAAAGGGGAAATGGAAAAGAATTGGTGCTGCTATTGCATTTTCGTTTATCCTGCACACAACGAGGTCGCGTTTCCGGGAGTTAGACGTAGAAATTGCTGAGTGCGAAAAACTCCTCTCACCTATATGAAGATTTCAAAGCCGTTTTTGCGGTAGTTTTTGCCGAGAATTTTCAATATTTCCCGTGGTTTCGTCGGTCTGCATAAAACGCAGATCGGCGATTGTGCGTTATGTCATAATTTTTTATTGTAGTTTTATCAGTGAATTGTATTGACTTTGTGTAACAATTGTGATACAATATGTGTAAGAACTATGCGAAAGGACTGATACTATGGCAAAGACTGAAACTCTCCACATCCGTGTCAACGAACAAGTCAAGACAAATGCCGAAGAAACGCTTGATATGCTCGGTATCTCGATTTCCGAAGCTGTAAATATGTTTCTCTGTCAGGTAAATCTGACCGGCGGGCTGCCTTTTGCTGTAAAGCTTCCCGCGCCTGAGCGCATTATGGCTCGCTCAAAGACCGATCTGATAAACAAGCTCGATGAAGCCGAAGCCGATCTCAAAACAGGCAAGGCTTCGGATGCCAAGGACACCTTTGGAAGATTAAGGAGCAGACATAATGTATAAAACCATTATTTCCGATGCTTTCGAGGCTGACTTGGACAGCGCGCTGACATACATCGAAACGGAACTGTTCAATGCCGGAGCTGCTGCCAACCTGCTCGACCGCTCGGAAGAAACCGTAGCCCGCATAGCCGAGAATCCGCTTATGTATCATCTATATCACGATGAGGATATTGCTTCGCGCGGGTATCACTATGCTTTTGTCGGGAATTTTCTGATCTTCTACAAGATCAACGAAGCGGAAAAGTCAGTTTTTATTGCCCGATTCCTGTACGGCGGGCAGAATATAACCGAGCAAATATAAGCAAACGCCCACGAGGAATGTCCTCGCAGGCGCCTGCTTGTAACCTTATGTAACTCATATCATAAACCATTACTAGATTTTTATAATAGTATAGTTTGCTTTTACATAAAGATGATTTTATATACTTTTTCTGTTTAAATATGAAATCACCGGATTATCTATATCCACCTTGTTTTCTATAATTTGACTGATTTGCTGAGAAATTTGATCAATATAAGACGGTATTGCAGGAACAAATGTATAGATACTGGAATCATCTATTATTATTGTCCTACAGTCATTCACATCAAAAGGTATACTATCATTTTTTCTAATGATATGAATGGTTGCCCTTTTTGTAGTATGTCTTAATGCTAACTCATAAAAAACATTGGGGTTATGAAAAGACAAGTCACAAACCACAAAGTCGGAATCCATGATGTATTCAATGATCTGACTAGTTATCATGCCAGGACTACCAATCTGATCAGCTCTTACAACCGTATATCCAAATTTTTCAAAAGCTGGCGAGACTATACTTTCCAAGAACAAGTCTGAATGCTTTCGCTCTTCGGAATTATCTTCTCCTATTGGAGAAATATAGAAACATGTTTTCGTCGACCCGGCTGATGATGAGATACAGGTGTTTTGAATAGGCGTATTTTCCTCGTCGCTAGGCTTCGAATCAGATATTTCCTCTATCGCTTGTTCAATAGGAATTAATCTTTCTGCACCAGACAGCACTTTCAAAAGTCCAAGAAACCTTAAGTTGTCCAAAAATACACTTATACAATCTTCTCTATATTCTTCATCTATACTAAGTTCAGCCAGATAATCAACCATTACATCTTTAATAGGTAATTTTGATCCTTTGTACTTAAAATATAGCTTGTTAAAGGCCTCTATTCCATCGATGATTAAATCAAATTTATACTTTAGTCTAGTAGCTTCTGGCACATCTGGGTTAAATGCAACTGCACCTTTTTCTGTACATACTAAAAATTCGGCATTATAACCTCCGGTAGTAAAGCCATATTTTGATGAGGATGTAACCATTGTACGGCTTGGTCCGCTATCTGGAGATTTTCCTAATTTGTCAAAAAGTATGGTCCTTCTAATCTTGTCTCCTGACGCATATTTCCAAATTCCTTCAGGGATTTGTATACAATCCTTCGCTCCAATTGAGGGAAAAGGGGAGTTTTTCCTCCCCTTTTTCTTGGTCGAGCTAGCATTTTCATGCTGTTTGCTTTCGCAAGATTCCTCATCGACTATTGTATCAACATTAGTTGACATAACTGAAATCTCATTATTGTTTTCAACAACTTCCATTCAATTTCCTCCCGTTTTATGTTTAGTTTTGTCGACAAGTACGAACGAAGTGGCTCCGTTCTTCGTAGGTGGAACGGTCTTACCCTGTATTAGAGTAACTTCCGTTTTGCTTCCAGCAGGTTTATACTGACCTGAAACAGGGGCTTTCTGCCCGGTTTTTGTAGTTGTAGACATATGCTACACCTCCATAAATAATTATTTAAAGAGGTCCCACGCTTAATTTTTACTTTCTGTCGACAAAAAACTATTGCATTTCGTGAGAAGATGTGATATAATAGATGTTGCTATACAGACTAAAGCATCATATCTTGTATATGAAACGCTTTTGTCGACTTAAGAGATGCCTCTCACACAGGCATCTTTTTTCATGTGACCGCTTTATTGCGTGTTTGTGATGATTTTTGGCATTGCGCCAAAAGCACCTTCTATCATTTTTTGACCAAGTTTATCATAGTTTCTTAGCCCCGTAATGTCGCTTATGTGTTTGATTGAGCTTTCCCCGTAGTTGTTCTTGTCCATCAACCAAACCTCGTCTCGTTGCACAGCCTCATCTATAAGTAGAATGTTATGCGTGGTACATACAAGCTGGGCGTTGTTGGGATTGGTTTTGGGATTGTAGAATAGTTCTATCATCTTTTTTACAACTGTTGGATGAAGCCCATTTTCGATTTCATCCACTATAAGGATGTTTCCCGTACTAAGGGCATCAAAGATTGTGGGCAAAATGTTGAGCAGCTTTATCGTGCCGTTGGACTCGAACTGCAGGAAGGGAAGTATGCTTCTATCTACAGCCTTATGACGATCATATATGTTATGGGTAGATTTTACATCAACGCGAACACTCTTAAGGACAACGGAACGATTCTCAAAGTCATCAAGATCTATGGGGCGTTTCTCAACTTTTTCCTCATTAAACTCAACCTGAATATCTTCAAGGGTTGGGTCGGCACTTTTTAAGATTCCAAGATATTCTTCTTTCTTTTCGGCCGAAAAGGTTTCTTCGTTAAGGTTAGAAAGCCCTCTCATAGCGGCCATATTAACAACTTGTATGTTCGATATAGCGGACACTATTTTTGTTGCTGTCTCGTTGTTTAAAATAGATGCCATTGACAAACAAAGCGCATTATTTTTCACGACATAAACATTGGGCTGAAAAGACTTTAACTCCGATTTGAGAGTAATATCTCCATATCTTGGAGAGGTTCGATCCAAAATTGTTTCTGTTCGCCTTCTCTTCTTTGTCAGTCGTTCTGACAGAATATCATTGTTTTCTGCTACAGAGAATGCATAAGTATACAATATATCGTCAATCAGTATTTGAATTTCATACGATGTTGAGCGCTCCTTTCCGGAGACATCAAACTTGAAGTGATTTCTCTGAACAGCCAGTTCATCTTTAAGCGGCATCATATCCAAAAGCTGTGGGTTGTTTGATGCTCTTATAGGAGAAAGTATAATTATTCTCTGTATCTGCAGTATAATCTTGCAGAGGTTTGACTTACCAGAGCCGTTTGCACCGAATATATAGGCGACTTTGTTAAATTGCTGATCATCACCTGCTGTAAAGGTGTGACCATCAAGCACCTGACTTTTGGGAACAGCCGTTTCCATGTCGATAGTTACAGTTTCATTAAACGGGCCGAAATTCGTCGCTGATATGGACTTCAAAACTACGTTATTCATGATATTTATCCTCCGACAAGAGTATTATACTACAAACATCCGTTTTTGTCAATAGTTAATTTTAATATTTGCAGTATTTTTTCAAATCGTGCGTACAACTCAATATTTTCAAAATATTGCAATTTGTTCACCTATATTTTAAAAAATCAACCTGTAAAACTCCCGACAGCTTACAAAAAGCTGCCGGGAATACCAATAACTATTCACTTGCCTTCAAAGAATCTATCCACTACCTGCTGTAGCGTCCCATTCTTCGCTGCTTCCGCCGTATCATACTGAGCGAAGTGTGATGTCTCGGATTTTAATGTATCATCAAATCCGAGTATGTAATTTGTAGCAATCAGATATATGATACGGGTCGGCGCGATACCGTAAACCTGCTTGTTTATAATATGCCGGATACGATCATCATCCTTAGGGAACCGCTCTTTCATCTTCTCGCTACGGTACAGACGCTTTACGATCTCGGTGATATACAGTCCGGACTTCATATACAAGTCCGCAAAAGTCTTATCGGGATCATCAAAGCAACCAGGATTATTATTCTCCAGTTCATCGACCATTTTCTGTACCACCCACCGCGGAGTGAATATCTGATTGGTCTTCTGTGGCGGTATGTAGTCGAATATATCTTCTTCATGTGATTCGTCGAAGTAGTCAGCAAGTTCCACACGTTTTCTCATGAACTCCCGTAGGGAATCGTTAAATACCACCTCGTCAAAGAGATGCCCGTCAAAGTGCTGTGTTTCTCCGGTAGCTTCATCGGTATAGTCGCCTCCGTCACGCAGAAACCGGAACTCGTCAAGCGTGATCCCCGTGACCTCGTAGAACACGTCTTTATCGACGGTCGTGTCGAAATTCGCCAACACCAGCTCGTCCGTGCCGTAAGCCATGGTAAAGCTCGGTATTGTCCGGGCGAATCCGCGCAGATGTGCTCTGATGTCGTCCTCGATACCCTTCTTTTCGCTTTCTTCCTTCTTCTTTTCAGCCTGCGCGACAAGCTCCTGCGGCTTCTCGGCAACAATACGCTGGGTTTCCTTCTGAATACCCTCGTTAAGCGCCTGCAGCGCGCTGTTTATCTGTGCCTGATACTCCTGTTCGGCTTGCTTGCGTTCTTCGGCGGTATCTGCTTCGGACTGCTTGCGCTCGAACTCCGCTTTTGCAATATTTGTCTGCTGTATGCAGTCGTCGCGCAGCTCCGTTACTGTGCGCTCGATCTCATTTTCGACCTGCTTTGTTATACGTTCTTTTTCGGACTTCTTGAAACCATAGTCCTCCGCGACCTTTTCAATAAGCGGAGCGGCAACAGCCTCTTTCAACGTCTCAGCGACGCTCTTGGTCTGCTCCTTGATGATCTCATTTCCGGTATTCAGCGTGGTCGGAGAACTGAAAGCCGCAGCCGACGAAATTGCATCCGCAGCACGGCTTACTGCATCATCGACCTTTTCGCTCATGACTTCATATATCTTTTCGCCAAAGAGATCCTGTGTCTTTCCGATAACGATCTCGTTCGGTATCTCAACATTACCCTCGCCGTCGGTATGTATATCGTCCATTCTGTCCATACCGTCACGTTTGTTGCGCTTCGGGTCCTCCTGCGCGGGCGTGAACTTTTCAAGTATATCCTTGACAATGCTCGGTGCGCCGAAAATGTTTCCGATGTTCTGGAACAGGAAATTGCTCATAAAGCCGTGACGCACGACTTCCATGCTCTTTATGCGGCGCGGTATAGAGAGTACAGCCTTCTCGTCAAGCTGTACCATTCTGCCCTCGTCGTCCTCACCAAGTACCGGGAAGAAGTTGAGCAGCCGCCTTATGTTCTCCTCGCGCTGTTCTCCGGTTCCCCTGCCGGCGGCGGTATTCGGGGACAGGTTATTTGCAAACTCGTCAAATATTATCAGCGTTCTTGCCGGATCAAAGTCGAAAACATAGGCGTTTTCCTTGCTCCAACGCCCGTTATTATCCGTATATGTACACGGATTCTGCGGTCTGAACGCCGCCTGCATATATGACGACGGGCTTTGCATATTACAGAGCATCAGCACACCGCTCCACTCCGGAACAGTGATACCGACGGTAAGCTGTCCGACTGTAAGCGTTATTGTCTTGTCATGCTCCGCGATTGCTTTTCTCACGCGATTGAGCGCCGTATCGGCTTCCGCGTCCTCGTCAAGTCTACCATCACCGGCAGCAAGCACGATCTCATACTCCCCGAAAATACTATCAAATTCATCATCTTTCAGCAGCTTTGCAAGCGCCTTCGCGGACGCGACGCGGTTCAATATCCACATAGTATGTTTCAGCTCACGGCGCAGCTCCGGTGTGGAAAACGGGTACTTCTCCTGTGTCGTCAGTGCATGCAGGAACTTCCGTATATCGTCCTCATGCACGAACTTCCCGCTTTCATTGGTGATAAAGAACTCGTTGAGGTCGAACGCATAGTCGGTCGTCTCGCCGTCATCGGAGATGTCAACGCCGCGCTTTATCTTATCGTAGATCATATCCGACAGCCGATATGTAAACATATTCAGCCGCGGCATACGCTCATACGGATTGTAGTCCTCGCCGCTCCAGTTTTCCTTAGCCGCCTGCTCGTCCGCATATGACCAGTTGAATATCTGCTCTTCACAGAACTGCTCACTTGCAAGAGCCTTGAACGGAGTTCCCGACAGGTACAGAGTATGCCTGCGTTTGAGGCTTCTGAACGCGCGGCTTGTCCGGAATGTATCAACGCCCTCCTGCGACTCGTCGATTATAAGCAGATCAAACTCGTTATCCTTTATCCATTTCAGCTTGTCGAACTCGCCGCCGAAATATACCGAACCTTTCAAGCCTTGCAGCGATTCAAACGCCACCATTCCGACCTTATCCTCTTTGCTGCCGAAAATGTGCGTTTTCAGATAGTCCTCGCGTGACATAACTCCCGCATGGTCTTTGAGCGCGTCTGTCTCGGACACGAACGCAAGCTCACCGCGCCAGCCGATGAACTGCATGAAATCGTCCGCCCATGAATTGGCGACACTCGGTCTGTTCGTGACGATCAGCACTTTTTTGAGCTCCATTTTCCGCACAAGATCGTAGGACGCAAGGGTTTTGCCGAAACGCGGCTTTGCGTTCCAGAGGAACTCCGTGCCGCCGTTCTCGAAATACGCCTTTGTCATAGATACAGCCTGCTCCTGCTCGTTACGCAGAGTGTATTCGCTGCCGACGGACTTTGCTTCGGACTTTCCGCGGGCAAAAGTCATGAACATCTTTTGCGAATCTTCGCCGTTTATTCTGAACCATTCGGTTTTCGGGCGGCGCTCGACCTGCTTCTTGACTTCCAGATAGTTATGGAAATCGTGATCGTTGAAATACTCGCCGGAGCCGTCCTTATACATAGCGTTATCCGACCATGCAAGCGTCCACTCGATACCGGCGGTATGCGTCTGCTGATTTATGCGCTGCTGAACGGATTGCCGCTCGGTGTAGCCTATCTTCGTCCAGCCCTCATTATTGGCAACGCCGACAGTGTTGTAGGCGTAAATCATCGGGATAATGCGCCCGAATGTGTTTATCTGCGGAACATTCGCCTGCATCATGTCATCTCCTTTACATGAGTTTCGATAAAGGTTATCTCGTCATCGGTCAAGCCGTATTTTGCGTAGAGCTGCTTATCTATTTCGGGAATGGACTTTGACCAGTCTATGTCGGAGTTTTTGGAAAAGTCTTGAAGGGGAACATGTACCCATGTATCGCTTTTATTTCCTTGTGTAACTTTTAATATTCCCAACAAAACTCTTGCAAACTTTGTTTTTATGTAAGAAAGAAGATTCGTTGCTTCTTGTTCACTATCATAAGCTCCAAATCCTATGAATGTTTGAGTTATTCCATCGCCTGGAAGGCCAAGTACAGGTTTGCTTATTAGTCTTGCAGACTGTTCACCTAATGTGCCAGAAGCACCGTTGGAAAACGGAACGAACACCTTATACTTATCAATCCAATCCTCTTGTTCTACGTATTTCCTTTTGATATATCTATATTCTCGTTTGCGCTCTATTAGCCCAAGAGTCCTAAGACAAGGCTCCTTGTCCGGTTCTTTCAAGAATAAGTAATCAAATCTTTCCATAACGATCTGGCGAAATCTTTTATCTTTCCCTTCGCTGCCAATTTTATTTTTCATATCTGGATAGTCCTTATACAACTGTACTAAATCAAATTTATTCTGTCCGTATATAATGCTATCTATCGTTCTTTCGCCCTTGGTCTTAACCTTCCTATCTATTTCATATAGTTCTTTAAACTTAATAAACAGTTTTATAGCACCGAAATCCTTATCTTTATCTCTATATGTTATGGCAATACCGCCCGGTAGCTGTTTCCCAGCAAAAACAGCTTGACTATCCTCTTCATAGAAAAGAACAGAAAGATGTGAATCATTCAACATTTTTTTATTCCATTCAGAAGGGGTTCCACCTGCATTGAACAAAAATCTTGCAGGCGTAATAAGCATTACCTTATCGGACAACTCATATGATGCACTCATAAAATAATTATAAATAGGTTTGTCACTTGTACTTGTTCCGGGTGCTTCTTCATTAAATGGAGGATTACCTATTATAAAATCAAATTTCATAATCTTGTTTCCTTTCCCCATAGTGTTATATTCAAGCGGTCGCCTTGCTCGCCAGTCAAATATCCGGCAAAGCGGCTGCTCGGCTTTGATCTCCTCTTCAAAAAACGACAGCTGAACATTGTCCTCGTCAGCGGTCTTGTACGGTATTTTCCCAGAAAGTCCGTCCATTTGCCAGACATTCCATGTGATGATGTTTATTATCAGTCGCATTTCTGCGGCGGTAGGTTCGCGTTGCCAGCGGTCGCTCATATATTCCGCGAATGTTTCGATAAGGTTTACCCGCGCGATCAGCAGGTTGTCGCCTTGAAACTCATACCCGTAGGTGCTTTCATACGCACGTTTCGCAAGTTTCAACCAGTCGTCTTCGTTCTCCGTAATCTTTCCCACAAGCTGCAATTTCCTGTCGAGCAGCCCTATGCGCTCCGATATCGGTATCGGCTCACCTGTAGTCGTATCGTAGCGCGATACAAGAAACGGCGCTTCGCCGCAGGTGATCTCCAGTTGTCGTGAGTTTATCAGCTTGTCCGTGTCCTGCCCCGACGCACACTCTGTATAAAAGTGTTCGGTCATCTTCTTACATATCCACAAAGGCGTGAACACTTCGGCGCGCCGGCGGGTACGCTCTGTCTGCTGTTCAAAGGCTTTACGTGCGCGGGTCTTGATAATACCTGTGTTAGAGCCGGTTATAAGTTCTGGCATTATCTGCTCGTTGCGCTCATACTTTGTGCCGTGTTCGGCGTAAGCGTCCGTCGCCCACATGATATTTCGCCCTGTGGTCTTATCCGCAAGCAGCCGCGTGAGCAGTCCCGCCGCATGCAGGCGGATAATGTCATCTTGTATATTTATCAGCAATCGGCAGCACTCCTGACTTGAGCGCCATACTCTCGTTGATAATTTTGCGATTAACGGGTATAATATGTTGCAGGCTTGAGATGTGAGATGTTTTATCGCAAAACAGATCATTTTACGATAAATTATGCAGTAGACCGCACTATGCCGTATTTGCAGATATTTCTATGACCATAAATATACGAACATCTGACGGACTACGCCACCCATGTGAGCAGCGACATACATGCCCGCTTGCGTTCAAGAGAAGAATGAACATATCGGTTGAGCGTTATTTCCACACGCGAGTGACCTAATATCTCCGATAATGTCTTTATATCGAAGCCGAGCGCGATACAATTTGTGGCAAAGGTATGACGAAGACTGTGGAAGTGGACTGACGGTAAATTTGCGTTTTTCAGAATTTGAGTAAAATAGTACTGCATAGCCCTGCACTCAACGGGCTTGCGGATACCGGAAAGAACATACATATCGTTGTCCCTGCGGCGTTGTGCCAAAAGCGGCATAAGACAGTCAGGGATCGGTATGTCACGAACAGAACTTGCACTCTTTGGCTTTGTTATCACAATCTTTGTCTTTTTGCTGTCGTCAGCAGTCTGGATACGCTGTAATGTGCGACGAACACGGATAATTCCGTTATCGAAGTCAATATCGCCCCATTTCAGAGCGCAAAGTTCCCCGATACGCATACCAGTGTACATAGCTGTTATAACGCCGAGAGAACGAAGGTCATTATCATTTGTTGCAATATAGATTAGCCGCGTCTGCTCGCTCTTTGACAAGACCGTGACATCAGCTTTATTACATTTCGGCGCTTTTACGCCGTCAAGTGGATACCTGATATTATGCACCCGGGCTGCATAGCGAAAGATACCTTTCAATAAAACAACAATATCGGCAACATATCGTGCCGATAACCCCTGTTGTATCTTATGGTTGATGAACTCCGCAACCATGTTTGCGGTCATGTCATGGCATTTCTCCATGCCAAATGCGGGAATGATGTGCTTTTCGGCTTTCATACGGTAGTTCGCAAGTGTGGACTCCTTTATCTGCGGCCTCAATGCCGCAATATATTCGAGTGTGATCTCTTTGACGGTAATTTTCGTTATTGAATACTCATGGGTGCTTATTGCTAATAGCTTTTGCTCTGTTTCCTCTGCCGTTCTTCCGTAAACAGATCGATACTGCCTTTTGCCTGTATTATCCTTTCCTAAAGCAATTCGCGCCTCATAGCGACCGTCCTTACGCAGATATATATTTGACAACATTTTATCCTCCGATGTTTGACAATTCCTACAATTTGTGGTATAATATAAACTGTATTATTGTACATATTTTGTCATGCTCTTAAAATGATCTGTTTTGCGAAAACTACCCGGATAAGTTTATGACATCTATTCCTTTATCTCGCGCCATACGCACCGTCTGTCCTGTCCCGCTTCTAGGATTAGTGCAATAACATATACAGCAATCCGCAAGCTCGACCAAACGCTCGTTGCGCTGTTTCATGCATTCGCGGGTAAAATGATCAGAAACCACAGTCACACTGTCGGCGGCTTGCATTATCTGCTCATATCGCGCGATCTGAGACTTGTTCCAGCCTTTGATCTGCTCGTCTGACGGACAAGGCAGGACCATGTGCAGCTTAATATCCGGATATTCGGCTTTCAGTTCCATGACAGTTTCGGCAGCCAGCATATCGAAACCGATCGCACCGCCGTCATAGAACTCAGTAACGCCCTTTCCGATAACGTCAACAATAGCATCACGAAGCCGCTGAACTAGTTCAGGGGTTATTTTTATTATCCGATGACCGGTAAAACAACAAGTTTTCATATAGCTTTCCCCGTTACAGTATTATCGCTCTATAATTATACAGCTATAACTTATTATTGTCAACTATTTTAGATGTCTTATTAAGTTATAGCTGTATAGGGTATAATACTGTAAAAGGAGCGTTAAGTAATTATGGATTTAGGAAAAAGATTTCAGGAGCTTCGCAAACAGAAAAACATCAGCGCCTATCGGGTGTCAAAGGAATCCGGTATATCCACTACCCACATACGCGATATCGAAAGAGGTGCGAAGATACCAACAGTAGAGACTCTTTACAGAATGCTCGCGCCTTTTGATATATCGCTGGCTGAGTTCTTTAACGAAAACGGCGATGCTTTCTACCTCTCGCCTAATGAGCAGGAAGTTGTAAAGAGTTACCGTGAGCTTCCGCCGGAGAAGGCGGAATTGTTCTTGCAATTCTTGAAATCATATAAGAACTAATAGTAAAAACCGCAGTTTTCAATAAAACTGCGGTTTTGTGTTGTTTTATAAATCGAATTCAATGGTATATATCACAGGCACCTATTGAAACAATTCCTAAGCAATTACTGTTTTATACGGTAACAAGCGCCCTTACCTTTTCCCTCCGGTATCAGCTTACCCTCATCTGCCATTTTCTTCAATATCCTGTAAGCCTGCTGGACATTCAACCTAAGCAGGTCGGCAGCGTCCTTTCTTGTAATAATACCGTTATTTGTCTCAGCAAATTTCAATATCATCTCCGGATACCGTATCTTGTCTATACCTGTCTGGCGGACATATCCCGTCAGGTTGTCGGATTGCTTGTAAACATCGGCACTAAGGGTATAGTATCTGCTGCGTCCGCTGCCGATAGCGTCGATTAAACCGGATTCGACAAGATTTTCCACAGTGATCCTGAGTTTGGATTCGCTGATATGTGTAGAATCCGAAAGTTCAGCAATGCTTGCACGGCGGTTCCGTTTCAGCTCGTTCATGACAAGAAGCGAATTTATGGGAAGCTCATGACCAAGCCTGTTCTGTTCTTCGGAGATAAGCCTTGTAAAATCGCGATCGGGCAGGCTCTTTGGAATAAACAGTCTTACCATGACATCGTTGGATTCCGAATAATCGGGCAGAGGTTTACCATATAAAAGGGAACCTTCAAAGATACGGTCAATGCCGCGTCCGGTGCGCTCTGCAAGTCCTATTCTTTTCAGCGCGTCTGCGAGCGCGAGGTTGCGTCCGTGTGGTTCGACTGTAAGAAGGTTTTCCAGTGTAACACCCTCGATAAAACCGCCGGGATTGCTTATCGTCAAGCCGTTGTCGTCCAGCAGCACACGAACGCTGCCGAGCATTGTGTAATCCCTGTGGCAGAATGCGTTTACCAGAGCTTCTCTGAATGCGCGTTTGTTGTAATCTGATACGGAGATCCTGAAAAAGCCCATTTCTATCTCTTCTTCGGAGTTTCTCGCGTCCATAAAGGTACTGATCTTTTCAAATGCCGCCAGGATAGGAAGATTGACTGATTCATTCATAACAACATTGGTGCCGTTCATGACCTGAAACGACGCTTCGGTAGTCGGTATGCGAAGTCTGAGCCTGTCGGGACGCCCTATGAGCAGCATTCCGGTGTATGTCGGTTTCAACTTTCCGTCTATATCGTCAACAAGTCTGAGCGCCTTGTCAAGTTCCTCGTTGTCAAGCTCCAGCAATGCTTTTTCGCCGTTGTATGAACGAATAACATTGCGAAGCCGCTCGCGCTCGGTATCGTCGAGGTCGGCATATTCGGAACCGGGAACGCACTGAGCAGAAAAGTCCAGCAGCCTGAGATCGGAAAGCCTTGAATGTATCTCATGCGGATACAGCGGGACGTTCTCCGGTGTCCCGTCGGCTTTTATCCTGCGGCGGAGTATTTTTCCGGATGACGAAGCAACAATGCTCCTGCACTTCGGAACGCTGATTTTTATATATGTGTTATCATCATGTTTTTCGACATCAACCGTTACAGGAGGCACTGTCTTGTTTGCAATAAACGCCACAAGCTGTACTGCGTCCGTATGCTCCTTGTGCAGTCCCGTGATCTCGCCGTCGTCCTCCACGCCGAGATATAGGTCACCTCCGTTGGTGTTAGCAAAGGCTACGACCGCATCAATTATATCTGAGTCTGGAAGCTTCTTTTTATCGCTTTTGAACTCGTTTGTAAGGTCTTCTTTAAATCCGATATTCATTTTAACACCTCATTTAACACATCATCTAACGCACGCGTGCGTTAGATTTTATATTATTATATCATCATTCGTGCGTTAAGTCAATACTTTTGATGCGTTTATGATGTGTTTAATATAAATCTTAACGCACGCGTGCGTTAATTGATGCGATTACTCAACGAATGATATTGACAGTTTGCGATAAATATGCTATTATTCTTATAGTGATCGTGTTACAGAAACTTGTGAAGCCTGTAACCTGAAGGCTCTTGCGGGAGCCTTTTTATATAGATGGATTAAAATCGAAAAACGTAGAAAAGTCAGTGAAAAAAGTCAGCGCAAGAACGCTATTTTTCTTATAAAAGCCCGTGAAATACGGATTTTTCAGCAAAAAAGTCAGTGTAAGAGTCAGTGTAAAAGTCAGTGTAAGACTACATTGAAATTAGTAAGAGTATTCGTACTCTTGACCTCCGCAGTAAATCTTGACATTTTTGAGCAAATGATGTATAATATCTTCAACAGAACCCGGCACGCCTCTCACTGATGCGGACCACGCCGGGTCATTAAATTAATTGGCTTATTTAAAGCATTTTTAGCTAATCTGAAATATCTTGTGATCTGTCACATGTGTTGATTTAATAACTATACATTTCCGCTCGATTTTTGTTGACTTTTTGTTGACACAAGCCTCAAAAAGGGGTCAAAAATCACCTCAGATCGCCCTAAATAAGTTGAAACGCTAACGGCGATAAACCGCATTATAAAGCCAATTGCGGCAAATTGCACGAAATCACAAATAAATCGGAGAGGGCTTCGCAACGCGGAGGTCAGGAGTTCGATCCTCCCCGGGTCCACCATCTTTACAAGACAAAAAGTATATACAGCCCACAACCGGCATAAGTAAGCCGATTGTGGGCTGTATTACTTTTGTTTTTGAAAATTCCGACCGGTGTATATTTTTATCGGGCGGAGGGGATTGAACTATCCCCATTAGATTTGACTGGAAGGTTATAAAATAGAAGATAATTCTTTTTATACAAAAAAGGCAACTAAATATTTATAATAGGTAATAGAAACGCAACTATTGCGAAAAGTTTTTTTATGTGCTATAATATAGATTGGATAGTTATGTAAAACGGAGGCGAAAATCAATGTCACCGGAAGAAAAGGCAAGACAGACCATAGACTACAAGCTTGAACAATCTGGCTGGATTTTACAGGATATGTCTGAACTGAATATCCACGCGTCTCTCGGTGTTGCTGTCAGAGAATTTCCGACAAGCACCGGAGAGGTTGACTATGCCCTGTTTGTTGACGGAGAGCCGGTCGGTGTCATTGAAGCTAAACGTGATGATTCAGGTGAGACTATAACAAGTGTTGAGGAGCAGTCTGAACGCTATGCAACAAGCAAGTTGAAGTACAAAACAGGTGAATTCAGAATACGTTTTGTTTATGAAGCAACAAGCAAGCTCACACGTTTTACAGATTACAATGATATAAAGTACCGGTCAAGAACAGTATTCTCGTTCCACCGCCCGGAAACGCTGCAATATCTGCAGCAGCAGCCGGATACCATAAGAAACAATATGAAGCGTTTTCCTGCTCCGAACACAACAGGATTCCGCGATTGCCAGATAAAAGCGATAAACAATCTTGACAAATCGTTTGCACAGAGCAGACCGAAGGCTCTCGTTCAAATGGCGACAGGTGCAGGTAAGACTTTCACTGCAATTACAGAAGTTTACAGACTTCTCAAATTCGGCAAGATGAACCGCATACTGTTTCTTGTTGATACAAAGAGTCTCGGCGAACAGGCAGAGCAGGAATTCCGTGCGTATATGCCGAATGATGACAACAGACCATTTTCAAGCATTTACGGTGTTTACAGACTCAAAAGCTCCAAGATGCCGCAGGATACGCAGGTTTACATAAGTACCATACAGCGTATGTATTCCATACTCAAAGGCGAGGAGCTTGACGAATCGGCAGAAGAAACTCCGTTTGCTGAATATACTACTGCGGATTCAAAAGAACGCAAAGAGGTCGTGTACAATCCCAAGTACCCGCCGGAGTTCTTTGACTGCATAATAGTTGATGAATGCCACAGGTCGATATATAATGTCTGGAGCCAGGTGCTTGAATACTTTGACGCATTCATCGTAGGACTTACGGCTACCCCTGACAAGCGCACATTTGCGTATTTCAACGAGAATGTCGTCAGCGAGTATTCGCGCGAACAGGCTATCATCGACGGCGTTAATGTCGGTGAGGATATCTTCGTCATCGAGACAGAAGTCACCAAGAACGGTGCTCACATAATGAAACAGAGCATTGAGACCCGTGACCGTCTTTCGAGGGCAAAGCGCTGGAAGCAGCTCGATGAGGACGTTGACTACAAATCCACGCAGCTTGACCGCGATATTGTCAACCCGAGCCAGATCAGAACGGTTATCCGTACTTTCAAGGACAATCTGTACACAAAGCTGTTCCCGGGAAGAAAAGAAGTTCCAAAAACACTTATATTCGCAAAGACCGACAGTCATGCCGATGACATCATCCAGATCGTGCGCGAGGAATTCGGTGAAGGCAACGACTTCTGCCGCAAGATAACATATTCCGCGCAGAACGCCGCCGAAGCTCTGAACTCATTCCGCAACGCATACAACCCGAGAATAGCCGTAACAGTTGATATGATAGCTACCGGCACAGATGTAAAGCCTATCGAGTGCCTTATCTTCATGCGCGATGTACGCAGCAAGAACTACTTCGAGCAGATGAAAGGTCGCGGCACCCGCACTCTCGGCAAGGACGACCTGCAAAAGGTCTCCCCGTCCGCGACGGAAGCGAAAGACCACTTTGTTATAGTTGACGCAGTCGGTGTCACAAAATCCAAAAAGACCGACACCCGCCCGCTGGAGCGTAAGCCTACCGTCAGTATGAAAGAGCTGATGATGAATGTCGCGCTCGGTGCCAAGGACGAGGACACTCTCGTTTCTCTTGCAAACCGTATAATACGTCTGAACGCTCAAATGGACAAGAACGAGCGTCAGGAGTTCAAAGATACCGTCGGTGCGACCGCGACCGAAACTGCACAAAAGCTCATTGACGCGTTCGATCCCGATGTTGTCAGCGCGGCAGCAGGAGTTGCAATTCCCGATGATCGTGAACCGACCGAGGAAGAACAGCAGAAGATCACAGCTGCACAAAAAGAACTGATAAAGCAGGCGACAAAGCCGTTCAGCGACCCGAAAGTCCGTGAGTTCGTCGAAAATGTCCGCCGCAGCCACGAGCAGATCATCGACAATGTCAATCTCGACACCGTTCTTTTCGCGGATTTCGACGAGAAGCATAAGGAAAATGCAGAAAAAACAATCGCCTCGTTCCGTGAGTTCATCGAGGCGAACAAAAACGAGATAATCGCCCTGCGCATAATCTACGACGCGGGCTATAAAGGGCGTCCTATGGCGATAAAACAGCTCAAAGCGCTGTACGAAAAGCTGAAATCAGGCGGAATGACCGTGAAGCGGCTATGGGACTGCTATAATATAACGCAGCACGACAAGGTAAAGCAAGGCACAATGGCGCAGCTTACAGACCTTATCTCGCTGATTCGCTTTGAAATGGGATATTCGGACGAGCTTTCGCCGTTTGCGGACAGGGTGAATTATAACTTTATGCAGTGGACGCTCCGTCGGAATGCGGGCGCGGTTCATTTTACCGACGAGCAGATGGAATGGCTCAGACTTATAAAGGATCATATCGCCGCATCTCTCAGCATAGAGCCGGAGGATCTCGACCTCAGCCCCTTTGACCGCAAGGGCGGGCTCGGCAGATTCTATGATGTTTTCGGGGAGAAGTATGAGGAGATACTGGCGGAGATGAATGAGGTTTTGATAGCGTGATGAAAGAAAAAACAATGAAAAAAGAGAAAAAAGAAAAGAAAATATACTTTTCTAAAGAGATTGATGATATAATTAACAGTTTTTCAACTACAATTACATTTATCATTATTGGGATATTACTTCAGTTTTTCCCAACATTTTTTGGTTTGCCAATAGTCACTACTATAATTGAGTGGTTCTTTATCATTGTTGGCTCTTTAGCTTTTTGCGGCACAGTTAATAAATCCCAAGATATAATAATAGGATTTGATAAGTTTATTTGGGGCATAGTGTTTTTATGTGCTTGGTTTGCGTTATATACTATTTACAATAACAACTTGATAGTAAATATTTCCTCATTTATATTGTTAATATTGGGGATTTATGCTATTATTTTGAGCATTATCCAAATGATATATTCTTTTGTAAGTTATAGAAAGAAAATTAAGAAAAATGAGGAACAGAAGGAAAACAAAAGTGATATTATTTTACTATTGACAAAACTATTTGGTATGTTATTAGTTGCAGCTCAAGTGTTCAAGGCTGTAATCGAATTAAAAGGATCTTAATATGGTTATAAAAGATTTAATTACAATAAAAAAAGGAAAAAAGCCTCAATCACTTTCACCGAGCAAAGACAAGGACTTTATGCCGTATGTTGATATTAAAGCGTTTGAAAAAGGCATAATAGAAAACTTTACAAACGACGAAAAATGTCTGCCATGTAATGACGGTGATTTGCTTATCGTTTGTGACGGTTCTCGTTCGGGCTTGGTTGGTAAGGCTGTAAAAGGTTATGTTGGCTCAACGCTTGCAAGAATAGATTACGACAGCTCTATTGACCGAGATTATCTGTATTATTTTATTCAAGGCAAATATCAATTACTGAACACACAGAAAAAGGGCACCGGAACGCCGCACCTTAATGCTGAAATCTTAAAGAACTCAACTATTTATTTGCCTTCTATTGAAGAACAGAAAGGCATAGTCACCAAAATCGAAGAACTTTTCTCACAGCTTGACAGCGGAGTAGAAACGCTCAAAAAGACTAAACAGCAGTTGGCGGTTTATAGGCAGGCGGTGCTGAAAGAGGCTTATGATATAGATCGTCCATTGTATAAACTTGAAGATTTATGTGAATTCATTACAAAAGGAACAACGCCGAAAAAACAAGAATTGTTAGTAAATGGAGATATTCCATTCATTAAAGTTTATAATCTTACATTTGATTCATCGTTAGATTTTTCTATTGACCCCACTTTTGTTTCAAAAGAAACACATACTGGCTTCTTGGGACGGTCAATTGTATTTCCGGGAGACGTTCTTATGAATATAGTTGGTCCGCCAATGGGTAAAGTATCCATTGTTCCTGATCTATATAGTGAGTGGAATATAAATCAAGCTATCGCACGATTCAGATGTAAAGAAAAACTCTTAAACAAATACCTTGCCTATTATCTTGGTTTTTCCTCTACAGTTCAAAAAATGAAATCAAAGTCAAAGGCAACAGCAGGACAGTTTAATCTTACACTTGAGATATGTCGTAACATAGAAATTCCGTTGCCTGATTTGGAAGAACAAAAAAGGATTATTAACTTTATTGAAGAAAAACTTTCCGTATGCGACAGCATTGAAAAGACGGTAGATGAAGCCTTACAACAGGCGGAAGCGTTAAGACAAAGTATTTTGAAGAAAGCGTTTGAGGGGGAGTTGATTTAATGCCCGACAATTCAACAATAATCTCAAAAGTATGGGGACTGTGCAATCCCCTGCGTGACGACGGAGTTTCCTACGGCGATTACCTCGAACAGCTTACATATCTGATATTCCTAAAAATGTCGGACGAGTATTCAAAGCCGCCCTACAAAAAGAAAACCGGTATCCCGCAGGGGTACGGCTGGACGGATATGAACGATCTAAAAGGCGCGGAACTTGAGGAAAAGTATAAGGCTATCCTCGAAAAGCTCGGCGGCGAGCCGGGGATTCTCGGAAAGATATTCTTTCAGGCAAACAACAAGATCAGCAACGCGTCTATACTTTTCCGCATCGTGCAGATGATCGACAAGGAAAAGTGGGTGTCGATGTCGTCCGATGTCAAGGGCGAGATATACGAGGGGCTGCTGCAGAAAAACGCGGAGGATATAAAGAGCGGTGCGGGGCAGTATTTTACTCCCCGCCCTCTTATCCGTGCAATGGTGAAGTGTCTGCGCCCTGAGCCGATGAAGACGATAGCAGACCCGTGCTGCGGCAGCGGCGGTTTTTTCCTTGCTGCACAGGAGTATATCGCCGGCAGCTATGAGCTTGACCGTGAGCAGAAAACGTTCCTCAAAAACAGCACTTTCTTCGGGAATGAGCTGGTTCTGGCGACATATAAGATGTGCCTGATGAACCTTTATCTGCACAACATAGGTGACATTTACGGGGATATTCCCGTGAAGAACGGGGATTCGCTGCTGCTTGATCCCGGTGACAGATATGACTATGTGCTGACGAATCCGCCGTTCGGAAAGAAATCCTCGATCACGCTTACCAACGAGGAGGGTGAGCAGGAGAGTGAGGATCTTGTATATAACCGTCAGGATTTCTGGACGACAAGCTCCAACAAGCAGCTCAATTTCGTGCAGCATATCAACACGATTCTGAAAGCTACGGGAAAGGCGGCTGTGGTAGTCCCGGACAATGTGCTGTTCGAGGGCGGCGCGGGTGAAACTGTGCGTGAGAAGCTGCTGAAAACCACCGATCTGCATACGATACTGCGACTGCCTACGGGAATATTCTACAAACCCGGTGTTAAGGCGAATGTCATCTTTTTCGACAAGCGCCCGGCAAGTCCCGAAACGCAGACTAAGGAAGTGTGGATATACGACCTGCGCACGAATATGCACTTCACGCTGAAAAAGGATCCTATGAATGATGATGACCTCAAGGATTTCATAAGATGCTACAATCCGGAGAACCGCCATGACCGCAAGGAAACATGGTCGGAAGATGACCCCGAGGGTAGGTGGAGAAGATTCGGCATTGACGAGATAATGTCCCGTGACAAGAAAAGCCTGGATATTTTCTGGATAAAGGATAAGTCGCTCGCAGACCTCGATGATCTGCCGTCGCCTGATGTGCTTGCTGATGATATTATCGAGAATCTGCAAAGTGCGCTGGAAAGCTTTGAGGAGTTAAAGGCAAAATTGAAATGAAATGTTAAAATGGAGGCTAAACAGCTATGGCTATACCAAAAATCAAAAAACATAATATCATTGATGCCCTAAAGTACATTGATGAAAACGGAGTGCCTTTTCATAACCAAAGCACAAAATATGAACTTGTGTCTGATGACGGAAAGAGATATCCGCCAAAATACGTTGTTGCCGTAGCTGATCATCTCGCAAATGGTACGGATATTTCAACGGCAGGCTTTAACGCTGTTGAAGCCAAAAGCTATCTTGAAGGACAGGGGTTTGTAATCGAAACAAAACAGCAGGTAAAGTATGAACTTCTGATTACAGCTGATAGCGTTGAATCCAATGATGATCGGTTCACTATGGCTGATCTGGGACTCGGCAACAACTATAAGCCCCTTGATGTATTTTTTAAAAATGCGAACGGAGATGTTATAAAACGCTCTTACAGTAAAGGTGAACGTCGAAATTCAAATCAAACATTGCCGCGTATTGCATTTCAAATCTTTGAAAAACAGATAATCAGTATGTCCGTTGAGGATAAAGAGAGCTTTCGCCGTTTGCGGACAGGGTGAATTATAACTTTATGCAGTGGGCGCTCCGTCGGAATGCGGGCGCGGTTCATTTTACCGACGAGCAGATGGAATGGCTCAGACTTATAAAGGATCATATCGCCGCGTCTCTCAGCATCGAGCCGGACGACCTCGACCTCAGCCCGTTTGACCGCAAGGGAGGATTGGGCAGGTTCTATGATGTTTTCGGGGAGAAGTATGAGGAGATACTGGCGGAGATGAATGAGGTTTTGATAGCGTAATATGGAAAAAGTAAAAATGACTCAATGGATTTCTTGATTTTCTCACCGACAGAGGTCCTTACTTCTGGATACCGGAGGAAAACATGGCACAGAGAGTAAACCGTGACCATGTTACCTATGACATCTGGGAGCGACAGGGAGTCCTTATGACCACGGAAGGCAACGTGGTGCATTACGGCTTTATAGAACACTTCATCGAGAGGCTTGGCGAGAGGTTTAATATCCGGGAGATCGCATTCGACCGATGGGGTGCGGTTCAGATGGTACAGAACCTTGAGGGCATGGGCTTTACAGTCATTCCATTCGGACAGGGCTTTAAGGATATGTCGCCGCCTACCAAGGAATTGATGAAACTTACACTCGAAAAGAAGATCGCCCACGGAGGACATCCGGTTCTCCGGTGGATGATGGATAACATATACATCCGTACCGATCCTGCCGGAAATATCAAGGCGGATAAGGAAAAGAGTACGGAGAAGATAGATGGTGCTGTAGCTACGATCATGGCACTTGACCGTGCAATAAGGTGCGGTAATGACAATGGGCAGAGCGTGTATGATGAACGTGGTTTGATTTTTTTGTAAATTTTTATATCTTCTTGTTGACTTTTTGTTTGCGGTGTGGTATAATTCTTGTTGGAGGCTGGATGACTTCTTGTTTGCTTATTGCCATCTTGCACTCGGACGTCCATAATAAGCAAAAATAAATCAATAGGAGGATTTTTTATGAGAAAGTATAAGTATCAGATTAAAGTTCAGTTCGCCGACCCCAATGCTCCGAACTTTGACGGTGACATCATGCCGGTATTGGATGATGCCATAAGCAACTACAACACAAAGAGCCTTATCGCAAAAAACCCTAAGAAAATAACTGAAAAAGTCGTAGTAGACCCTCGCACCCTTCAGCTTACGCTGGAAAGCGAAAGCGAGCTGCCATTTCCTAGCAAGGCCCTGCGCCTTTTCTCCGCATACCTAGTCGATCCTGAAACAAAAGGGGCTTTGTCTGACTACATCTATGGCCATCAGTTGTTCAAGATGTCTTCTGAAGAGATCTCCGAAGAGTCTGAAACAAAGCCGGCAGTATTGGCATCGGAAATCAATGCCATGAGAATTAAAACGATAGCTTTGGTGCTTTCAGCATCTGAAGAAACGCTGAAAAAAATCATTAGTTTTTGTGGGGAGGTATAAGCTATGAGAAACAGAACAGTTGTTGCCAGGACGATCGATGAAATACTTATCCCTTATGCGGACTGCGTGGCGTGGGGGGACTATGGCCCAAAAGGTAATCTATGCTGGAACCCCTACGATTATGAATCAGTAGCTGAGGAAGAGGAGGCTGCCTATACTTTGGCCGCAGTTGAACTCGAGATGGGAAAATATAGCAAGAGACACAAGGATCTTGCCAAGAAGGTCGCAAAGCAGACTGGTAATGAGTATGTTACATACCCATGGCTTCGTGATGCAGTCAGCAGGCTGCTTGCAGGCACTACGTATGAAGAACTCTTATTAATGTCGAGGCTGTCTATGGCGGTTAAGGTCGGCATGCAGGCCAAGGGACTTAAGGAGATACATTCAATCGAGGAAGCATTAAGCTAAAAACCAATATGTATTTTGATTCTTCAGCATCAGAAACATCAGATAGGCGCCGGCTCGCGACAGATATATGGAATTTTGTTTGACGGTGCCTGGCTTTGGGAGGAATACGTTAACTCACTTGTTAAGAAATATTTTTATCATCCTATGAACAAGGGCGGAAAAGAAGGCCAACGCCTGTTCAGCGGGAATGTTGGCTTGATATACCCTGACTTTATCAGCAGAAACAGCGAAACAAGGATTATTGCTGATGCCAAGTATAAACCGATAGACAACATAGGTAATAAGGATTATTTGCAGGTGCTGGCATATATGTTCAGATTTGATGCCAAAACAGGATATTATCTTTATCCGGAAGCTGAAGGTGCTGATGATCTCAAACTTTGGATGAATAAAGGCTCCACATATGAAAACAATGTATCGTCGAGAAATGATATAAGTGTTACAAAACATGGCCTTAAGATACCTACAGATGCCAAAAACTATACCATATTCGCTGAAAAGATGGCAGAATCCGAGTTGGAGTTTACACGAGCGTTTGATTAATAGCTTTGCGAACAGGAGACTTTTAAAGTGAAGATTTTTATCACGTCTCCACAACTTTCTACCCCCATTTTAGTGCATTAGGTAGAATCTACGATTTCTTGATAGACATAACCCTCCGCTCTGTGGTATTGTGGGTGGTACAGAGAATCAACCACGACCACGGAAACGGGGGGATTATTATGACAAAGAAGAAAAGATACGGACTGGCAATAAGCACGGCAGCAGCTTGCATCACTGTGCTGTGCGCGGTGGGAGCCTGTAACGGGGCTGCGAAAGAAGAAAGAACTGCGCATCGTGTGATAGCAACTACGACCACGACTGCAGCAACCTCGCAGCTGACCGAGAGTATCACCAACACTGCCGCGCCGACAACGACAGCGCCCGTGACCACGACAGTGGAAACCACCACGGAGCCACAGATCACGACAGCCGTGACCTGTGCGACCACGGAAACTACTACAGCAACGACGGAACAGACCACAGCAACTGATACGACTGTTCAGCCGAACACGACTACGACTCCTGTGACTACGACGGCTCCTGCTCCGGCTAAACCGTGCCACGGTCAGACAAGTGGTGATTACATCTATGTCAACGGCTTCGGCTGGATATTCAACGAGGGCGGCGGTGGAGAAGGCTCGGTCAACTACGAGATGTACTGCAATGGCAATAAAATAGGATATTTCGGATAACGGTGAACGCGGCGTTCACCGTTTTTTATATCTTGCTACAGCGTCGCAAATCGTTACGCAAAGGAGTGTCCAAAACGGGCATACCTTGTTATACAAAGCCAGTAATGGGTTGTGACTCCCTTATGTGCAGGAGGAAATACAATGAAAAGCATATTGGAACAGTTCTACTATGACTCAACAATAAATCACTACAGAGTCATCTGTTCCAAATCAAGAACAGATGCATTTTTGCTATTGAAAATCCCGCCAGGATATGGTATAATGATAAAAATGTTTGTGGGAGGTCGCCATGCCGAAGAAGGAACCATACAACGGAGAGATCACTCCCGAAAAACTGCGTGAGGTGTTATGGGCTGATGATTTCACAAAGATGCCTGTCCGCGACCCGTCCGAGTACAACGAGAAGGAAGCAAAACTGTATAAGACTGTCGAAACATACATAAAAGAGCATTGGGATCGTATCGCCAAAGTGCTGGCAGGAACGTATGCTCCGGACGCTTACTCAAAGGACTTCCCCACCGAGGTATTGCGAACGCGCTTCACAGCCATTGTTGCGGACAATGTCATTAAGTTGTACTTTGATAAAAAGCGGTATCGTATGCTGTTCGACATCTTCATTCTGCCGCGCCTTATGAAAGGCAGCACCGGCGACGAGGAACTGCACAATGTTCTTAACCTCGCTATGCAGACGATGCAGGTCGGTGAGATTGCAAAGATCGCCCGCCGCAACTCCGCCGATGAGGATTTTTCCAAAAAGTCAAGCCATGCAAAGAAAGATCACATAAAGCGTTTCGGTCACTCCCGCAGTGATACGAAAATGATAAATTACTCGGAACTTGAGGATCCGGAAACGGAGATATCTTTTCTTGACACGATTGCTGATGATGACATGGAGAAATTGTTTGACAAGATAGAGTCAGACCTTGCAGTGGAGCAGATATGCAAAGGACTGAACGAACAAGAAGCTGTCATCTTCCGCGGACTCTACGACGGCAGACCGCAGCAGGCTATTGCTGACGAACTTGGCGTATCACAGAGTTACATTTCAAAGTTCAAGGTCAAGCTGAGTAAGAAGCTGTCAGAGATGTACAAATGAGCCACAAACGCTTGCATTTGTAAAATTGCATAAAACAAGACTGAGAAAATATACAAAATAAACAAACTTTAAAATTTTTTCAGAAATTGGAATAATACTATTCGAGAAGTGTCGTAAGTATATTAGAGGGACAGAGCACCTGCGGTCGCGGGTGTTCTTTTTGTTCGCAAATACACGACAAGGATACCTGCGGAGAGAAAGTGTGCGATGATACTTTGGAGGAAGATAGCACGCCAATTCAGGTCAAAACTTCCATCTCGGAAAGGAAAGGTCGATATTAGAACTGTTAGGTTCAGTTCCGAACACATACCTTCGAGTCCCCGAAACGGGGACTCATGATAGTTTGAGAACAAGAGCACCTGCTTAAAAGGTAGGTGTTCTTTTTGTCCTCAAAATCAAGGCGGGTGCGTTTCATGCCTCGCTTAATCATCAATCGAAAGGAGATATTTTTATTCCACAAAACAACGAATTAAAAATGTACAGCTGCGCCTACATCATGGACACGCAGCTGAAATCGAACCCGTACATAGTCGAGCATATGCTCTATCCCGGATTGTATATTCTTGCTGGCGCTCCGAAGATCGGCAAGTCATGGTTAGCGCTCGACCTGTGTTTGTCAGTGGCGGAGGGCGAGCCGTTTCTCAAACATGAAACTCACAAAGGTCAAGTACTCTACCTTGCGCTCGAAGATAGTCTGCTCCGCTTGCAGAATCGCTTGTATGAGTTCACGGATGAGCCTTCCGAGGGATTGCAGTTCTCTACTCTCGCAAAGACAATCGGTTCAGGACTGGAGCAGCAGCTCGAAGATGCCAAGCGCAGACTGCCAGACCTGCGGCTGATAGTCATTGATACGTTGCAGAAAGTCCGTCGGACTGTCGATGTGAAGTACGGCAGCGACTACAGTGAACTCGGAGCGCTGAAATCTGTTGCGGACAAGCTCGGCATTGCTATCCTGCTGATCCACCATACCCGAAAGGAACATGACAGCGATCCGTTCAATATGATCTCCGGTACGACAGGACTGAACGGTTGTGCTGACGGAAGTTTCGTTCTCACCCGCGAAAGCAGGAGCGACAAAACCGGAAAGCTCTACTGTACCGGACGGGACATCGAGAGCGCGGAGATCGCTGTTCGGTTCGAAGGTCACCGCTGGTCTGTCACGGACGAGGTGGAGTCTCACAAGCCCGATACTTTTTCCTTCGCAATTCATGACTTGATGCTTGAGCAGATATCTTTCAGAGGTTCAGCGTCCGACCTCTGCAAATTACTTTTCAGGAAGTTCGGCGGTCAGTACTTCCCGAACCGATTGACCCGAGATCTTATACAGCATACTGAAGAATTAAAAATGCTGGGAGTTATGTTCCGCTCACGTCGCAGCCACGGATATCGTATCATCGAACTGGACTATGACAGGTCGGGTGACAGTAAAAACGGAAGCCTGCTCCTCGTCGAAATTATTGATCCTACCGGCACCCACAATTTTGCAAGCCCTTTCACTGCGCTGATCGGGGCGGGTGACGGTAAAATTTCGGGTGACGGTAACAGCCTTGCAGGGTGACGGTAAAACGCAAATGGGTGACGGCAAATTCGAGCGATTTCTGCCGATTTGCGGAGCGGGTAGAGTAACGATACCACCGAGGGGGTATTCGAGCAAATTTGAGCCGTTTCTGCGCCCGTGTGAGCAGATGATGCTCGGAGCAGGAGAAACAAGCCGGTGGAAAGACAAGGTTTCGGATTTGCAGGGCTTCGGCATTATGCACAGGGCAATCAAAAAACAGCCAAATTCGGGGGTATGAAATAAATGCAGGAAAAAGGGCAGGCGTCAAAATGCCGCCCAGCCCGTCCACAGCGTCGGGCAAAGCCCGCCGTAATCGCACTTTTGTGCATATTGAAAAAGGGGTCAAAATGATGCAGTGACATAAAAACAGGGGTCAAATTGATGCATAAGAGGCATGAAAACCCGCTGTTGAGCCAAACAGGGCGGGGTCAAAGTCAAAAAGCAGGATATTCTATGAAATTCAAACAAACTGCCCGCCCGGATTTTATTGGGTTTGGTAATGGCATTCCGGCGCGTGTTGTGATATGATGTTGGGTAAAATACGAAGGGGGAATTGAATGGTAGTAACCAAAATTCAGGCGAAGGTCGAGACCCGCAAGGTCACACGGGTAGCGGCATACATAAGAGTATCGAGTGACAGTGATGACCAGCTTCACTCGTTCTCGGCGCAGTACAGATACTATCGGGAATTGTTCGAAAGCAGTCCCGATGAGGTGCTGTCTGAGATATACGGGGACGAGGGTATCACAGGGACCTGCACCGAGAAGCGGGCTGAGTTCAACCGCATGATGAACGATGCCCGGCGGCACAGGTTTGACCGAATCATAGTGAAGTCGCTGACTCGATTTGCTCGGAACACGAAGGATTGTCTCGAAGCCACCCGCGAGCTCAAACAGCTTGGGATCTCGGTTTACTTCGAAGAAAACGGCATCGACACCGACCATGTGTCGGGTGAGATGCTGATAACCTTGCTCGGTATGGCGGCGCAGAATGAGTCCGTTTCGATCTCAAAAAATCTCCGCTGGGGAATCCGGAAGCGAATGGAGGACGGCACTTACATCAACAGTTCTGCTGCGTTCGGCTACGACTATATCGACGGAAAGCTGGTTGTGAACGAGCATGAAGCGGAGATCGTCAGACGGATATTCGCTGACTTTCTCGCGGGAAAAGGAGTTCAGGCAATAGCAGAGAAACTGACCGAGGAAACCGGAGAACTCTGGCATCATCAATGCATAAGCTACATTCTCGCCAATGAAAGATACATCGGTGACAAGCTCTTGCACAAATATTGCACAACAGAAATGCTTCCATTCAAGAAGCATATCAACAAGGGCGAGCAGCCTAAATACTATGTCCGTGGCACTCACGAGCCTATCATTGACGAGGAAACCTTCCGGAAAGCGCAGCAATTGATAGCCTCCCGCCGCTCTGTGGAACGCCAGTTCCATGATTATGTATTCAGCAAAATGATAGTATGTGGCAACTGTGGACATTCGTTTAAAAGAGCCGTGGACAGCGGAAAAGCCTATTGGATATGTACATATCACAACAAGAGCGCCGCCAACTGCCCGGTAAGGCAGATACCCGAAACAGGAATCTGCTCCGCGTTCGTAAGACTGTTCAATAAGCTGAAAGCGAACTCTGGAACGCTTTTGAAGCCTGCCGCAAAGCAGCTTGAAATGCTGATCTTGAAGAAACAGTATGGGAATAGCGAACTGATAACCGCCCGCCGCGACATGGTGGATGCGCATGATCAGTTGGTGCAGGTACACAGGCTTCGGGAGAGCGGCTTGCTCCCCGATGAAATATTCAACGAGCGGAAAAAGGAAATAGAGTTCAGACTGCTTAGGCTAAAGGAAAAGGAGGTCTCCGTTGCTGATACAGACGAGCTTTCGGACAGACTCACCAGACTGTACGACCTCATAGATTTACTCGAGGACACGTCATATCTCATGGACTTTGACGAGAGCATCTTCCGCCTTGCAGTCGAAAAGATCGTTGCCATGTCCGAAAACGAGGTGCTGTTCAAGGTAGGCGACGGACTGGAATTCAAGGAAAGGATTGAGAGGTGAAGCACATGAGATCACACAGAAATATCCCATTCGGTTACATGATGCGGGGCGGAGAGATAGTTCTCCATCCCGAGGAATCCGTGGCAGTCCGTGAGATTTTCGATATGTATCTTCGCGGAATGTCGCTCAAAAGCATTGCTGCGGTAATGACGGTTCCGTACAATGTTGATAAAGTGTGGAACAAAAACATGGTCAGCCGCATACTTGAAAACGAAAAATACATCGGCGCGGACGGCTATCCCGCTGTCATTGAAGAAGATGTGTTCCGCAAAGCGAACGAGATAAAACAGCGGAAAGCGGCAGCTTGCGTCTGTACCGATGAGAAGAAAAAATACCTGCATAGTCTGGTTTCGGGCGGCTCCTCCCTCACGGAAAGTGAGGTTGACGGGCTGCTCGTTTCAGTCATAAACAAGCTGATAACCGAGCCTAAGCTCGCCGCGCCTGACAAATTACCGGAGTATCAGCCCACCGATGATATAAAGGCTATGGAACAGAAATTCACTTCCATGATGCAAGATATGACCGCTGACATTGACGAAATTGCAAGGCTGATAACGGACGTAGCTGCGGCAAAGTATGATGCTTGCCCTTACGACAACAGGGACAGGACAATGAAAATCATTGATCTGCTGACCTGCCGTGATCTGCTGGACACGCTTGATATAGGGCTGTCAAAGCAGATAGTCAGAGCTGTGCATATAAACAAAGGTATAGCCACCGTTGAGCTTGTCAACGGGAAGATGATAATAGCATGAAAGAGGTGTTTACATGGAAACAACAGATATTCGGGAACCGCAGGTCACAGTCATTCCTGCCAAGCCAAAGGACGATGCTACTACAGGACAGCGTAAATACAAGCGTGTAGCCGCCTACTGCCGTGTCAGCACGGACGATGATGAGCAGTTGACAAGCTACGAAGCTCAATGCGATTACTACACGAAGCTTATAAACAGCCACGAGGGCTGGAAACCTGTCAAGGTGTTCGCAGACGAGGGAATAACCGGTACTCAGGCGAAGAAGCGACCGGAATTTATTAAGATGATCCGTTACTGCCGACAGGGAAAGATCGACATTATCCTTGCGAAATCGGTCAGCCGCTTCGCTCGGAACACGGTCGAAAGTCTGCAATATGTCCGCGAACTGCGGGCGCTCGGCATAGCTGTAATCTTCGAGAAAGAAGCGCTGAATACGCTGGAGCAGAAAGATGAAATGCTTATTACAATTTTTTCATGGTTCGCGCAGGCTGAATCCGAGAGCATCAGCAAAAATGTAGCGTGGGGAGTTCGGCGCTCCTTTGAACAGGGTAAGTTCTCGATGCACTACGCAACTACTCTCGGCTACGAAAAGGGCGAGGACGGCAACCCGAAGATCGTACCCGAAGAAGCGGAAACGGTGCGGTTGATATATGACATGTTCCTCGACGGTATGACTTACCGGAAGATAGCAGAAACCCTGTCGGAGCGCGGGTTGAAGAATGCCAAAGGCAATACGGACTGGACACATTCCAATGTTGCAAGCATTTTGCAGAACGAAAAATATACAGGCGATGCGCTCCTGCAAAAGACCTTTGTGACCGACTGCATCACCAAAAAGGTCAAGAAAAACAATGGAGAACTTCCGATGTACCTCGTCAAAGACCACCATGACGCGATAATTGACCGCGTCACATTCAACCGCGTACAGACCGAGATCGCGCGTCGGACGAGCCTCCGCAAGCCTTCCAAACCCGATGAAAAGGGCAAGTACAGCGGTAAATATGCTCTCACAGGCTTGGTGATCTGCGGAGAATGCGGTACTGCCTACCGCCGTATCACATGGGACGATAAGAGCGGCGGCAAAGTTCCGGTATGGCGCTGTATAAACCGATTGAAGAACGGGAAGAAGTTCTGCAAAGGCTCACCAACAGTGTATGAGGACAGGCTTCACAAGGCAGTCATAGAAGCAATAAATCAGGTGTTCGATGTCAGCGATGATGTGAAAAACACGCTCAGGATAGGGATTCATGCTGTTATGCTGCCGGATGGGAAGCGTTTGGCAGAACTCGAAAAGAGGAAAATGGCGCTCAACAAAGAGATCGGCAAACTGCTTGACCAATCGTTCAAGGAGAACGACTACACAAAATATGACAGCGAGTTCAAGCGGTTGTCGGATGAGCTGGCAGCCGTCAGCAAGCAGATCACCGAGGAGCAGGAACGGCTTAACGAATGTGAGGCTTCGGCGGCGAATGTGCAGGATATACTTGATGAGATAGAGAATACGGACTTCAGGCTCGATACCTTTGACGAGGCGTTTGTTCGGCACTCGGTAGAACAGGTTACTATTGTGAATAAGCATACGATAAGGGTTAGGATCAACGGGACGGAAAGTGTTAATGTCAAAATTAATTATAAAAATGTTGACTTTTGACAAAAAATGTATTAAAATAGTATAAAAATATTATTGGAGGGAATTACAATGATTAATGAAATAACAACAATTTGCTTTGAAGATATAAAAGAAGATATAGTAAATTTTTTTAGACGGAAAAGTCTTATTCCAATAATAGGTTCTGGCCTTTCTGTTGGTGTAACAACACCGACAGGAACAGTACCTTCCGGATCGGTTTTTAAAGAATATATGTTAAATAAATTGGAATTGACGCACAAGTTTTCAGAAGACGAAATGAAAGGAATACAATCCGAAACATTTTCCTCCATTTGTAGTATTTATGAGGATGATGAATATATAACTTCTTCAGACCGCATAGATTATTTAAAGAATAACTTTTATAACGCAAAGTATAACGCATCTGATATAAGATTGTCCTTCTTTGATATTAATTGGCCATATATTTACTCTCTTAACATAGATGATGTTATTGAAAACAGCACAAAATATAGAAAAATAGTATTGCCAAATCGTGAAATTAGAGAAGATATCTTTAATGAAAATAAATGTCTTATAAAACTTCATGGTGACATTTCAGAAATTGTTACATATACTGATGGTGTAAAGATTTTTTCGACAAAGGAATATGCGTTGAGCATAGGAGAAAACACTTCTTTGCTAAACAAACTAAGAAACGATTATTCGTATCAGAATCTTGTTTTCATAGGATGCAGTTTGGATGATGAGATTGATCTTTTGACAATATCACATTTGCCAGTTTCGATGACATCTGGAGACCCCTATAGAAGGACAATGTTATTTACAACAAATACTCCTAACTTGGTGCAAAAAACAAAAATCAAACAAATAGGCATTACCGATGTCGTTTTATTCTCTAATTATGATGAAATCTATAAATCTTTACAAGATGCTTGGCAAGAATCTCAAAAAATCTCTTCTAATGATTTGAATAAATTTGAAAATCTTTCTTGTGAATTCTTAAAATCAAATGACTCAAAACAGAATGATGCCTACTTTTTCCTTGGCGAAGGTATAGTCAATTATCAAGAATCAAAAATAACATATCCGTATTACTTTGTGTTTAGGACTATAACAAACGAAATTATAAATAATATTTCTAATAATAAGATACATTTAGTAAGAGGAAATAGAGTCTCGGGTAAATCATATCTGTTAGCTGGCTTGTATAGAAAAATAAAGGATCGGCGAGTATTTTTGTTTGATGGTACTTCTCGAATATCTAATGAAGCTTTGTCTGAGCTGTTAAAAATACAAAAATGTGTTATATTGTTTGATGTGGGTGCTTTGACAAGAGAGCAAGTTGAAATTGTTTTAGAGAATTCTAGCAAGCTGAATGAAAGTGAAAATAATATAGTTTTATGTGCTAATAATAGCGATAGTGAAATAAATGGATTAATAAAATACAAACAAGAGAAAGGTCTAATCAACGAACACGATATTATTAAATATGCTTTGACCAATCATATTAAAAATGAAACTGCCAACCATAAAGAATTAAATCAAAAACTTATTGCACTTAAATTATTACCATATAAATCAACACATAGTTTTTTAGATCAAATTATTTATGCCGAAAAAAAATTAAGACAAAAAAGCAAATATATTGAAAAAAATATATGTATAGAAAATCACAAGCAGTTAGCATTACTAATCTATTTGGCTATAAAAGAAAAAATATATACTCTTGATGTTATCAATTATTCTTTTGAGACTGAAATAATAGAGGCTTTAGAAAAGTATAGCCCTTTTATTGAAAGGGTTGAAACATTTGTATCGGAAAAAGATGAAAGAGACTTATCCAGCGTAAAATATATATTAAATTCTAAATATTGGTTAAGAAGAGAGTTAGGTAAGTTTGCATCTAAAAAGTCTAACAATGATTTAATAGCAAGGGCATATAGATATATTATTGAAAAAATAAATCAAAACTCTAAGCAAAACGAATTTAGAAAAAGGAAATTATCAAAACCGTTTATAATGTTTGATGTAATTAATGATATATTTATTAACGAATACGGCGGTGCCATAAATATAATAAAAAATATATATGACGAATTGTATGATGTAATGTCAACTGACCATAATTTTTTACATCAAAATGCAAAATGTCTGATGAACTACTCTTTTGCGTTTAAAGGAACCGAGTCAAATTCAATAGAAAAAATAGTATTACAGGCTCGCAAGCTATCAATTATTGCTCGAGAGATCGTTGAAAATTCTTATCAAGAAACAGGTAATGATAGACTATTGATAACAATTGCACACATTAAATTTACACTAGCATTTATACAGAGCAATCTGTGTAAATTAGAGGAATATGCTGATATAGATGAAATCGAAAAAACAATAGATATTGTTATTGAGGCACAAGACTCACCATACAATGTTGACTATGAAAACGGACAGCGCTCATCCAAAAGCATCAATGATTTTATTGATGAAATATATGATAAGAAAAATAAAAATATAATTGATTTTGATGATTCATTTAAGAAAAAAATTGATTATATAAAAAGTAAGAAAACATTTGGAATCAGTGCTTCAAAAAAAAGTTTTTAAAATGAAACGGATTGAGTTACTTAGTTTAAGGAATCATACGGGTTCGCTGCTTATTGCCGAAAATATACTTTTTGTAACGCAATCACATAAAGAAACCGCTTAACAATCACTGTTAGGCGGTTTTTGATTTAGAAAAGCTAATCGAAAATTTAACATCATTTTGGCAATTTGGTGCAAATTTGGTGCAAGTGATATTTTTTCGGAAGCGGGTTTAGGACTTTGTGTGATTTCACACAAAGTCCTCTTTTCGTATTGGTTGCCGTGATATTCGGCTTGCTTTTCTTTCGCCTTTGCCTGTTTTGCCTTTATATCATCGGACTTGCTTTTCTATGAAAAGACGGTAGGTTTTTGTAACCTGCCGCCTTTTTGATTATCCTATTTTGATTTTCTTTTCGGCGTTCTTTGTGGGTGAAAGAATGTCATTTATAACGCCTGCCGCCATTGCGTCAACTGATTGTATAGCGTGACTGTATAGGTCGCCTGTTATTGCAACGCTCGAATGTCCGAGACGGGCGGAAACTGACTTTAACGGAATGCCGCTTGCTATAAGCAAAGTTGCGTGCGTATGTCGAAACAATATGAAAAAGTGTTTATGAAGCGATGACCTCGCAAGCGTCTATTAGTACATTGAAACGGCGATCTTTGTTAAATCTCTTCACATGATACTTTACTCTGAACCCAAACGGTACGCAGGTCAGGTAGAAGTCAGCCGTATTGTTTTCCTGTACGACGATCTTTTTAAGCAGCTCACCATATATTTTGGTACTGTCCGTATCCATGTCGGCTGTTTTGTTCACGAGTTCAATATAGTTCCGGATTGCGTCAAGCTGTTTCTTGTGAGTGTCTGCAACATTTTGACGGGAAGCAATAGTTTCGGATATCCTACTAATCTCCACGTCATAGTATGCTGTCTGTTGCTTCAATTCTTCTTTTGTGATAAGGTCATCAAGCATAAGGTCGATAGCTTTTCTCTTTTTCTTATTCAAAGCATCTATTTCAGCTTTCAGCGGTTCGGGGTCAAAAGCGGGCTTGACGGACTGCATCTCAGAAATATTTTTAAGCAGATTGTCTGTTATGTCATTTCTCATAAACTGAATATGTTCTATCAGATATTTCATACAGCCTTCGATAACAAGTTCATTTATTGATTTGTTGTCGCAGCCTACTTCCGCTCCATTGGCATCAACTCTGTGTTCTTTTCCGTATTTAGCACGATTAACACAATGAATTGTGCGTCTGGGCTCTCCGGCTTTACCGGAAACATTATAGGTATAACCGCATTTTCCACAGAACATTTTACTGCTATACCAGTAATGGCGAGAATATTTACGACCTTCTCTTGACAAAAGACCGCGTTCGTATATCTGCTTCTGCGCCAAATCCCATACTTCGCGAGAGATTATTCCTTCGTGGTGATCACGAATGGTTATCAGCGGAGCATCAGGATTATCGCCATTATTCTGAATGACCTTTTTAGTAAGAAAATCAGTACAGTAATGTTTCCACTGTGTCAGATCACCGACATACTTATCGTTTTTGAGTATTCTGTTCACTCCGTCCTCGCGCCACATCTGACCTTTTACTGAAAACAGCCCAGCCGCATTCAGATCGTTAGCAATGGTATGGCAGCCTTTGCCCTCATACACATAGCTATGAAAAATGCGTTTAACAATTTCTGCTTCTTCCGGTACAACTTCCAATTTACCATCAACTGTTCTATAACCAAGCATAGACGAGTAGCCATATACCCAGCCATTTTCCATTTTTCTGCGAATCCCCCATTTAACTCTTTCAGAGATTTTGCGGGATTCCTCCTGCGCTATGCTCGCCATGAGCGTTAAGCGGAGCTCGCCGTCCTTATCACTGGTATCAATACCGTCATTCATAAAAATGACTCTGATTCCGAGAGCAGTCAATTTACGAGTGAAGCAAAGTGTGTCAACGGTGTTTCTTGCGAAACGGGATACTTCCTTGGTGATAATAAGTTCGATTTTCCCGTTCTCGCAGTCCGAGATCATTCTGTTGAAAGCATCTCTTTTCTTTACCGATGTTCCGGTAATGCCCTCGTCATAATAGACCTCGACTAAATCCCAGCCGTCATGTTCAGAAATATATTCCGTAAAATATTTTATTTGTGCGGCGAGAGAATGCAATTGGTCAGACAAATCCGTGCTGACGCGACAGTATGCCGCTACTTTTGTGTTGTTCATGTTCCTCCTTCCCTCCATTTTTCAGGAGATAAAAACTATCTCCCCACAAATCCATTATATCACTTTCACACACTAATGTCAAGAATTGTTTTGTTGGAATGGATGCTATCAGGATATGGATTTTTATTTCTATAGGATTTGTGGGGAGAACCTTAAATCATGCTGCGCTTAAATCGTTATTTTTCTCTTTCTTCGATTCAGCTTTCTTTTTCTGTAACTGCAAAAGAATATCGAGTTCGTCCGCAGTTATCAGACCTTGTTTGTAAAATTCCTTGTAGTAGCCGATCTCAACAGCAGCGATAAATGCTTCGGCGCACTCTTCGGGAATTTCGATTTTCGGAGAAGCGGATTCTTTATTTGTATTTTCGTTCTCCGTGGGTGCAGCTGTCGGCGCAGCAGAACTATTATTCTCCGGCGCTACGGCGGCAGTTTCGAGTAATTCATTTCTTCTCATTAAGCTCCTTTCGTGCAAATTGCAACTTCCTTGTTTCTCCCAAACTTATATTTTCTGTTTAATGCCGTGATATTTGTATTTTTTATTATTAATCATCAGCATCAGTGTCATCATCTGAATCCAGTACATCATCATAAGATATGTTCTTCACAGATTCCGACTTTGAATTTGTCGGTGTTGACTGATAAGAAAGCCTATCTGTAATTTCTGTATCTTCTACGATAGCTTCCTCCGCAGCCTTCCTCTTTTTCTTTCCGGATTCGATATACTCCCGGATCTCGTCGTTCATAAAAATGAATGCTATCATTTCTTCAAACTCAGAAGGAGTAATATCGTTCCCGAACTTTTCGTAGATGAGCTCACCCATCTTACGACAGTTCTGCGTTTTCTGCTTGTCAAGTTCAGCGTGGAGCTCCTTTTCAAGCTTTGCGAGCTTTGTCTCTGTCTTATCGACCTCGGACATCAGCTCGCGCTGTTTTTTCTGCGCTTTAGCTATGCTTGCACGCAGAGATTCGGTTTTCTGTTCTCTTGTCATGTGGTTTCCTCTCTTTCTTTTTCTGTAATTTTTTATCTGCAAAGTGCAATCCCCGTTGCTGCTTTAACTGCAATTCTCGGCACGCCGGCGAAGATACCGATTATCACAGCTTACTGCAGCAAGGCTGATTGAGAGCTAACCAATTTATCAGAAATCACTATTATTAAAAATGAATGAAACTAATCTGAAAAACTGAGTAACTAACCGCCCTCGGAGAGCGCACTTAGACGGAGTTAAATAAGGAGGTTTTCTTGATATTAGCGGAGACCACGCAGTTATGCACTGCGCAGCCCTTCTTCAATTATAATGATATTGTTCTTGCTGATAACTGCCGAAGCGGTGGCGACATTAAACCTGAAATGGATTACCACTTTCTGAACTCTGTGCCCGCTTGACTTATCGGGAGCGTGAACAACGATCCGTTCTATCAGTTCGTGCATTACATCCGGAGTGAGTTCAGTAATACTCTCGTATTTTTTTACGATCTGGACGAACTGTGAAATATCGCTGTTCTTCTGTTCTCTTTCTTCAATAAAAGCAGTGAGGTTTTCAGAATCCGCTTTCAGCTTCTTCTGCTCGTCTTCATAATTTGCGGACATCTGCCTAAACCTGTCGTCTGATACCTTCCCGAGAACGTTATCTTCATACAGCCTCGTGAATAGCGAATCGAGATCGGATATACGCTTTTCATATTTGGAGAGCGTTTTCTTGGCTTTTTTGACTTCATCAAAATGTGTAGATGCCGATCGCTCCATAGCTGTACGAATAAAGTTATCCTCGTTTTCATGCACCGCCGTAAGGATCTTGTTTATTTCGCCTATCAGCAATTCGTTCAATATTTTTGTTCTGATGTAATGCATGCTGCACTCGTCTTTGAACAAAGCGTTCTTTCCGCATTTCAGATATTCTTTTTTATCTTCGCTATACCCGCCTGAAATAGTCATACGAGACCCGCAGTCTGCACAGAACACGATGCCCGAGAACGGGCTCGGCTTAGAGTTTTCTCTTTTCTTCGGTCTGTACTTGTGTGACCGTATCTCCTGCACCAAATCAAAATCGTGCTGTGAAATAATGGGTTCGTGAGTATTCTCGAATATTACCCATTTTTCTTTCGGGTTATAAGTCCTGTGTTTGCTTTTGTAGGAATATCTGCTTGTCTTGAAATTAGCAGTATGCCCGGCATACGATACATCTTCAAGCATTCCTGAAACTGTAGTACTTCTCCAGTATGTCGGACGAGCATTATTCCTACCGTTATCATAATAAGCCGAAGGAATAAGTATCTTTTCTTTTGTAAAGATACCCGCAATTGTAGACGGTCCGTTTCCCTCAATGCAAAGCTGGAACATTCTGCGAACAACAGCTGCGGCTTCCTCGTCGATAACCCATTCGTTTATATCCGTTTCGGATTTCTTATAACCGTATGGAGGTCTATTCGCCAAAGGCTTTCCTGACATACCCTTTGCCTTGTAAACAGCTTTAATTTTTCTGCTGCAGTCACGGGCGTAAAAATCATTAAAAACATTGCGGAATACCATCATATCGTCCATTGACTTCGTTGTATCAACGTTGTCATTTATAGCGATATAGCGTACAGCGTGTTCCGGAAATATCAGTTCAATATACTGTCCGGTCATCAGATAATCACGTCCGAGACGCGATAAATCTTTAGTGATGATAATGCCTATTTTGCCAGCTTCCATATCTTCAATCATACGCTGAAAATCCGGGCGATTGAATGTCGTACCGCTCCACCCGTCATCTACATAAAACTGCGGATTCGGAAAATTATTGTCCTGCGCATATTTGAGAAGAATGCTTTTCTGATTGGTGATGCTGTTGCTTTCTCCCGCAAGCATATCGTCCTGCGAAAGCCTGCAATATAATGCTGTGATCTTGTCTGTCATGTTACCTCTCTTTCCGACAAGATACAAGTATTTTAACATCTTTATTATACATCAAAGCTCACAATTTGTCAAGGCTTTAAAGTATCACTCTGCTAAATTATTGTATCTTGTCTGGGTGGATTTCATTGTTGTAACTTACGCCGATAATTTATCTATATCTTTTATTATCAGCCTGTTTATAACGTCTTCGAGACTGTCCTTACATTCAAGGTTAAATACAGTCTGAACGATATATGTGGATTTTCCAAACTTGTAAACCGACACATTATCCTGCTGGGTCTCGGTTTTAGTTTCTTCCGTGTCCGCTACGTCGGGCGTTGTGAGTAATTCATTTTCTCTCAATGTTACCTCCAATCTTTACCGGCAGCCGTATATATCTTGGCTTGTCCGGTCTTATTGCTTTCTTCTCCCAATGTATATCTGTATCTATAATTGTTGTGATCCTGTAGAAATAAGCCTACGGTGGCACACCGGTATAATAAAAAATCTTCATGTCATTATCTCCTGAAACAGTTGTTTTTTCCTTAGATGTGTGGTATAATGGGTAAAATGCTTGTGGTGGTGATATTGTGGAACGCTGTGATTATTCTTCCGTGATCAAGGTCATTATGAATTATCTGAACGAGGGCAAGGGCATGAATCAAGTTGACTTTCAGTATGAGCTGTTTCACAGCTTTACCGAAAGTACCGGCTTTACCTTCGATTATGGTATGACCAGTCGTTGGATAAATGGCTATTCCGCCGTGTCACCAAAGCTCATACAGTATTACGCAGCCGATGACGGTGTAGCACTTCTTAGTTCCGATATGACCAGTAAAGTGTTTCCGCTCCTGATAGATGTTGAAATGGCGGGCTGTGATGTTTATGATCTTGTTATGAACGATATGAGCATTTCCGACAGCAAGAAAACGGAACTCACAAGCAACTATAATTCCGGCGATAAAACCAGCATCGCAAACTTCATAAGCACTATTCTTATATTCTCTTTTAGTCGTAAATACATAGCCCGTGACGCAAAGCTCGCTACTGTATCTGGGACAAAATCTCCTGTGCTTTCAGATACTATTCTTTGTGGCGAAACACCGGCACCGTGCAAGCATTTCACTGGAAGGGATAGCGAGATCGAAGCATTGCACGAAGTCCTGCAAAAGAATCATAAAGTGTTCATCGGTGGGGTCGCGGGTATTGGCAAAAGCGAATTTGTTAAGGCGTACATCAAGAACTATAAAAAGCTGTACACGAACGTTCTTTATTTCTACTACGACAGCGATCTGAAGAACCTTATCACCGATATTGATTTTGCTGATGACCGCACCGATGATACTGATGATACCCGTTTCAAAAAGCATAACCGTTATCTGCGCTCGCTGAAAGAAGATACACTTATCGTTATCGACAATTTCAATACTACCGCTGCTGACGAGGATTTGCTTGATGTGGTGATGAAGTATAAATGCAGAGTGATATTCACGACAAGGAGCAATTTCGACCGCGGTTATATGTATCAGCTTGGCGAACTATCAAGCGAAGGTCTTGAAGAGATGTTCAGTAAGCTGTATTCCGATACGGACAAGCACCCCGATACCGTTATAAATATCATAGAAGCAGTAAATCGTCATACGCTGTCCGTTGAGCTTGCTGCGCGTTTGCTTGAAAAAGGATTACTCGCTCCCGATGATGTTTTGGATAAGCTGAACGAGTGCAGCGTAGATCCCGAAACATCTGACAGGATAAATGTGAAGAAGGACGGCAAGAGTGTCAAGGCTACATTCTATGAGCATATCCGAACGCTGTTTTCGCTGTATTCGTTGAGCGAAGATATGAAAGCGATAATGATGTGCATGGCATTTATTCCTGCCGAGGGTATCAATGCTCGCGTATTTTGCAGGTGGCTGGAACTTTCTGACATGAATGACATCAATGATTTGGTAGAGCTTGGTTTCGTTCAAAAGATAGATGATAAGATACGGCTTCACGAAATCATTAAGGATATATCGCTTGCAGACTTAAAGCCGAAAATGACAGATTGCAAAACATTCCTGCTTAGTCTGATGAACATCTGCATAGCTCACGGCGATGAAGTGTTCCGGTACGATCTGCTGTTTCAAACTATCTGCGGAATCATCGATTCGATGATAAAAGATGCCCCCGCCGACTATCTGTTTTTCCTTGAAAACGCCTTTGCATACATGGAAAAGTACAGTTACGGTTTCGGAATGAAGAAAGTCATATCCGAAATGTCTGTGATCCTCCGTGATACTACTCTCGGTACGATAAATGACCGTGCGCTGCTTCTTAACGATCAGGCTTCTTATGAGCGCTCAATAAACGGTAACAGTAAAGCTGCTTTGCCGTTATTGAGGGACGCTTTGGAGATTTGTGTTTCCAATGATAATATTGCGCTTTACGCAAATATCAACATGAATTTAGGCTGCACATATCTTGACCTGCACGATATGACGAACGCTGAAAGATATATGCTGACCGCGATAGAGATAACAAAACAGGCAAACATTGTTTCCCATGATTTTATTATCATGGTGCATAACTACGCGACATTTCTCGCTAATAACAAGAACTATGAAAAAGCGGTTGTTATGCTGAAACAATGTGCCGATTTTGTTCGTGCATATATCGGTGATATGAATCTTGATTATGCTGACCCGATATATGAAGCAGCCGAATTATTCCTGTTGCTCGGTGATGAAACAAATGCTCAGATATATTTCGATGAAGCGTTCCGTGTTTATTCCTCGGTGCTGGGTGAGAGTGATCTGCTAAAAAGGAAAGCCGCTGCTGCAAAAAGCTTGAAAGCATATCAGGATAAAAAACAGAAGCGGCTTTCGGACAAGAAATAATCACATATTCATCTGAACTATTCTTAACACAATATCAGCGATTACAGCAACAGGTGACAGAATATATAGAAGCGTTCCGATGCCACTAACACGCATCAATGAGGCTACGGATTCTTTTGCAGCATTAACTGATGTAGTACAAATAGTTGCAGCTTCATCAATTTTGGCTTTTGCGGTATCATAAATCTTATCAACCGAATCCTGCACGTTATCCAGATTACAGTTTACAGAATCGAAGATGTCATTATTCAGGTCACGAATAATCTCAATGGTGTGATCGCGAACCTCGCCTCTGTATATTTGTTGCAGGTTTAACAGGTTCTTGTTGCTGTCGAGTATCCACTGGAGTTTCGAGTCCTGAACGTCCATTCTCTGTTTGATTATTGATCGTGTCTGATCGTTCATCGTTATCAGAGTGTTTTTGGTATCTTCCAAAAATGCGGTCAAGAGTTCGTGCTGCTCCTTGATGATCTCCGTAAGCATTGTGATCTGAAGCTTTGTTTCCGTTTCGGCAAAAGTCGATTCCTGCATCCGCATTGTTCTGTCCAGAAGTTCGTCCAGCCTCGAAAGTACCTGCTCCGAGGTCATGGGCGTACTGTACGTCGTGTATGTATTCTGCTCCGATGCTTGGTTCATTTCTGCCGATTCCGGCGCGTAATCTGTTCTTATTAAGGTCATATTCAATTCCTTTCTTTGTATAAAGTTCTCCTAGCTTGCTTCCTCTGACGGAAACAAGATTTCCGTTTTTGTCCTTGTATTCGGGATGTCGGTAAGATACCGTGTTACCCGCAACTCTGCACTCGACCTTATAATGCTTGTAAAGAGCATTTATAACATCGTCGAAAGTGCGGTTGGCGGGATCGGCGACCTCGACCTGAATTGCTTCCCGAAGTTCTTCCTTAAAGGTTTCCGCACCTCGTTTCTTCATCTGCGTCTCCGCAAAAGTTTCCTTTTTGCGGACAGTTTCCAAATTCCGGTTAAAGAAGTTATCCCTGATCGAATTTGTTAAACCGTAATGCCGGCATTGCTGACCGAAGTATTCCGACATTTCATAAAGGTCGTGCTGGCTGCGGCGATAAGACTTCCCGGTCTCCATGTTACAGTTGCTTATCAAAAAGTGCGCGTGAATATGCTCGGTGTCCGTATGCACAGCGAACAATACTTCATAACCTTTGCTGTGAATGAAATGCTCCGCGAAATCCTGCGCGATCTTGAATGCCAGCTTATAATTCAGCTTCCCGTTGTCATCGAGATGAAACGAGATCGACATTTTGTGCGCAAGTATTGTGTTCGGTTTCAGCTTGCTGTATGACTTGCCGTTCAGCTTGCGCGTGACGAGAATGTCATTTGCAAAGTTGTTCCGGTTGCAGCCGAGCGCGGCATACAAATCGTCACGGGTTTTAACAATTCCCGCGCGGCGCTGCTCCGGTTTCATTCCGATCATATACAGCGCCGCCGACTTTAATTGTCCGACGGACTTACAAGGTGCGTAATCAACATTAACATTTCCGAACGGCAATCAATCACCGTCCTTTTTCGTCGGAACTTCAATGATCGTTGCGTTTATCATCGGGTTGTCGATGAATTTCTGAAACTTGTTCATCAGGTTCATAAACTCCCGATACATAGCGTCGATCTCTCGGGCGGCAACATCAAAGCGGTCAACGTTGACAAGATATGCTGCCTGATTGAGATTTACTCCGATGTGCCGAAGCTCGTTGTACAAAAGTTTCAAGCTCTCGTTGAAGCAGTACACTTTTATGCGGGTGCTTTTCAGCATTTTCAAAAAGAACTCAGTCTTGCCCATACCACTGGCTGACTGCTTGCTGTTCCAGAGCGCAAGTTCAGAATCCGACAGGCGTATCGCAAACTGATTGTTTCTTTTTCTCAAAGTTTTCTTCTCCAAATATTTTTTCCTCCGATCATTTCATTTGCGCGCCGCTCCTGCGGCGCTTTTCCCGGCGCTCCTGCGCCGAATTTTGGGGTAGGTCTCGGGAGGGCGCTCCCTCCTGAGCAGGTAGTACCGCGCAGTCTATGCAAATCCCGCCGTTAGTCGGGATTTGTATAGCCAGCGGTGCTACCTGCCTATCGCCTCTGACCGCCGTAAATTTTTATTTTTTGGCTATCCTCGGCGGTCAGAGGCGATGAAAATATGGGGCGCTGCCGTTTTTCAGCGATTTTGGTACCGGTGCAGTACCATTTTCTGCGCCGATTGGTATATACTTTTTATGGCGCAGAAAACCGGTATCAAAACTGCACGAAATCGGTATATGTCGCGGAAAATCCGGCATTGCTGCGGGAGATTTTTGCTATCCTCCGATAAAGTCGAGATCCACGTCCGAAATATCGCAATTTTCGGGATTTGCAGAGGTCGTGAAATTCTGCCCGGGTACGCTGAAATTTCCGCTGCTTTTCAGAATTTTAGCGATACAGGCGGCAAGAAATGCGGGAAGCGCTTTTTCTGCTGACCGTTCCACCGCCGCCACGATCTCCGCGACGAATTTTTCCTCGCGCTCGCGGGTTTCGAGATACGGATCATCTTTCCGACGAAAATATCTGCCGAAATAGTCGTTTACCGCCGTAACAATCGCGGAAGTGTACGATTTAAACTCCGTATTATCGAGAGCCTGCAAGTATTCCCACGCCTGCTTGTGTTCGGGTTTATCAAGATTCAGTCGCAGGCTTGTCGCTCTGATTGTCGGCATCGGCGTTCACCTCCTGCGGTTTATTCTCGGAACTGTCATCGGGTGCCGCCGCTTTCGGCTTTGGCGACTTCTTCGGTTGGTCTTTTTCCCTGAGAAGCGCGTTGTATGCCAGTAATTCGTAGCCTTTCGCGGCTGCACATATATCCTCGATTATCACGACGCGGGATTCGTCGTATTCTCCGAAGTGCTTGATGAGCGTAGCGCCGCCGCCCGTGATGTAGAGGCGCATAAGCTCGCTGTCGTACTCGTACTTACGGAGCGTTTCAAAGATGTACGCGCTGTACTCCTTGATAGCGTCTGAAATGCAGTCGAGATATTTGTCCCCGATGTCCGCCGTTCCCGTGCGGATCATCTGTTCGATGATGCTTTCATCGAGAATTGTTCCGTACCTATCGAGAACGATGTTCTTTGCTGTGATAACGCACTGGTTCACGCCGAGCTTTTCCGTGAAGCACTTGCTTTCGACCGGCTTTTTGTTGTTGATGTACATGACGTTCATCGTGCCGTTGCCGATGTCTGCCAGCATATTCACTCCTGTCATTTCGGAAAGTCTGTCAATGACCGCCGTGTAGCCCTGCGGATACACGGAAGCGCTCACGATCTTAATATTATACTGCTTGTCCCTGAACGTGAACTTGACCTTGCCGTTCTTGGTAAGATACTTGCGGAAGTCCTCGCGCTGGGTCTTGACCCATGTGAGCGGGAGCCCTGCCGCGATGTGTACATCTGCCGTAGTGATGCCCTCGATATCGAATTCCTTTGCAATAGCCGCGAGCGTTAAGATGTAGAAGTCCTCGTCAGCGGATTTGTTGGGGATAAAACCCTTGTGACCCTCTCCAATGCGGTAATACTTGCCGTCATACTGCAATATATCTCCCTCGAAGGTCGGCTCCGTGTCATAGGCGGTAATGCCTGTCGGAGTTACTGTGTTGACCGTCTTGATGTTGCCGTAGCCGTGGTCAACGGCTATGACCATTGTGTTTTCAAGTTTTCTCATGATAGATACCTCCTTAGTCTGTAGGTGTTTAACTTCTCGGGCAAATCGGTATCGAAGTCCGGACAATTCGTACCAACCTGCTCTATTTATATTATACTTCCTTTTGAGGTCGATCTCTATGATTGCAAATTGACGGCGATTTGACGAAAAACGTGATGATTTCTATACTATTATAAATATAAATAGAATGAGCCTACCTGCGTATGAGAACACCATACGTGGGTAGGCTCAATGCCTTTATTTAAACGATTATTCTCAATTGCTATTGCTTTTCCCGACAGACTGTGATAAAATATATCTGTAAGGATTACATTTTTCGGTGAGAATACTATGGATAAGTCAAATGAAGAATTGTGTCTGCTGATACAATCCGGAGATCAGCAGGCAAAACAGGATTTATGTATAAAAAACCAGCTACTTGTAAAAAAGATTGCTGATAAATATGTCGGAGCATACGGAAATGATCTGGATCCCGAGGACCTCGAACAGGTCGGATATATAGGCGTGCTGACTGCTGCCGAGAAGTATGATGCCGGATGCGAGACAAAGTTCAGCACATACGCAGTTCATTGGATAAAACGTGAAATACTACACGAAATCAAGGAACACGGCTTTTCAATAAAGCTCCCGGCTAAACTGATAGACAAGATTGCTAAGTGCGTAAGCCTCGATACTTCGTTCATGCAGCAGGGTCTGGAACGTAATGAACGGCTGCAAGCTATAGCCGATACTCTTGATATATCTGTTGATGAGGTCAAGAAGTGCTTATCCATGCGGAAGCAGTATCAGGAAACGGTTTACCTTAACACTATCGTTGATGACGATAATCAGACCGAGATCTACGAATATATCCCAGATGCGAACGCACCGCATGTTGAGGAAGAAATTGACCGCAATGCGCTTTATGAGCAAATTCGCTCTCTTGTGGATGATTTGGCTCCGCAGGAGAAGGATATTATTAAGCTGCGGTATGGGTTTATAGATAATCGGGTATATACGCTTGAGGAAGTTGGCAGTATGTACGGGATAGGCAAGGAACGTGTGCGGCAGATTGAGGAAAAGGCGCTACGAAAATTGAAATTCAAACTGCGTGATATTAAATAAGAAAGCTTATAATTGCGCTTGTTGTGCAATTATAAGCTTAAAGTATTATATGCGGATAACCGAAGACATACTTATTATCACAATTCTAAAAATATTCCCTTAAAACGTTCATACCCTGCTTATTTGCAACATTTGTTTGTAGCATAAATGTTCACAATAATAATTATAAAAGGAATAATATCAAATATAACGCTCAAAATACTTGACAAATGATTTTTAATGTGGTATAATCATTACTGTGAGGATGAGAGGGGTGTTCGCAATGAAAGCTTATATGCCTGCGCTTTTACCCGGCGCTTATGGTTCGCTGGACTATTCGTTTTTTATGGATGAGCTTATCGATGCCTCAGCAGCGCTGGAAGTATATGTCGAAAAAATTAAATTCAGTAAGGTCGAGAGCGACTGGTTCTTGCCGATCATTCAGCAGAAAGAGGCTCTTTCTTCCTCTAAGCTCGAAGGAACGCAAGCTACTTTGGACGGCGTTCTTATTAACCAGATAACGCCGAATGATGAGGACAAGAATTTAAACGAGATCGTCAACTATTTAAGTGCGTCTGCCGTAGGCTACCAGCGATTGAAGCGAGGGGAGTTCGACAACGAGCTTTTTCTTGAAATTCACAGGGAGCTTTTGTCCGGAAATGTCCGACGAAATACTGAAACCGTTGGTGAATACCGAGATCATCAGAACTACATCGGCAGGAATGACGGTGAACTTGTTTATACTCCGCCTAAACCCGAATATGTCCCTGAACTCATGAATAATCTGATTGAATACATCAATTCTGACGCTGACAAATACCGATATTTGATTCGTATTGCAATCATTCACGCACAATTTGAAACTATACACCCATTTGGCGACGGTAATGGAAGAGTAGGAAGGATTTTGATTCCGCTTTATCTGTATGCCAAGGGGCAGATTCCTATGCCATTCTTCTTCATAAGCGAAGCATTGGAACGCGATAAGCATAAGTATTATAAGCTTTTAATGGACACTCGTGAACCGCAGCGTTGGAACGAATGGATAAAGTTTTTTCTTGAAACTGTTTCCAAGCAGTGCAGAAGGTATATCGATATTTTTAACAAAATCAACGATCTCTATGAAGATACTGTCAAAAAAGCTTGTGATTTAATTAAATCATCGAGTGCAGTCAGTATCGTAAATACCTTGTTCAGATATCCTGTTCTTGATTCAAAGACGATGCAGCAGGAAACCGATATTTCTTTGGCTACTATAAACAGGTATATGAACATCCTGCTCAAAAATAATATCCTATACACGGACGGGAAACAACGTAACAGACACTTCTTTTTCTACGATCTAATATCCCTTATACGAGACTGATTCTATATCTTGGAAAGACGGTGATGCCCTATGATTGTATGCTCTCGACAAAGGAAAACGCACTGACAAGTTGTTACCAGCAACAAGTCAATGCGCTTAGGGGTGTTATGGTTTTACTCATAACTGTGACAAGTATAGTATACCACAACTCCCTCTCCTTTGTCAATCGGCAGAATGTACGAAAAAACCTAATTCTGTTTTCCCATTGACGGGAGAAAGGAGTATCTTTTATTATGAAGTCAAGAAAAACATTGAGGAAACTGCTTAATGTCAACTTCCTCAATTATACAAACAAGACCTACAGCAGCGGAGAAAAGGATCTGCCGGCTCTTTACTGTAAAACTGAGGTTTATCCCGATTTCCTTGCTCTTTACTCCGAGCCGCGACTTTATCACAAAACTGATATGACAGGAGTTTGTTTTTATCAGTTTGATTCCGTGTTCGATGGAAAGCGAGGCTTGTTTGAGGCAATCTATCATGATGATGCTGCGAGGCTTGAATATTTCAAAAGGAGATTTAAAGACGTAAAATTTATTATCGCGCCTGATTACTCTGAGTTTGGAGATATTCATGTTATCGAGAATGAATACCGACTGTTCAAGGCACGTGTTGTAGCAATCTGGTTCATGGTAGAGATAGGTGCTGTTGTGATACCGAATATTACTTTCCCGACCGAAAGAAGCGCATCTTTTGCACTTAACGGATACGAAGAGTGTGAGGTAGTCGCCATGAGCACTAAATCTCACCTACAGGATCCTGCTGAATACGAAAGGTTGCTTTGGAAGATACGCTACACAGTCGATAATCTTAAACTCAAGTGTATCGTTGTGTATGACGTTTGCGGTTCAAACGAGAAAGTGCTGGAATGCTTTTCATATGCTATTAGTAACGGCGTTAAAATAATAATACCGGATAACACATTGAAAGCACGCAATGCTTCTCGCAAGAAGGCGGTGAAGCGCAATGGCTGACGGCGGAAATTCTGGACTCGCAAATGGTACAAACGGTTCTCCTCAAATTTCTGTTGAAAATGAAGAGCTTGCAACTAAGGCAAAAGAAAATGAAGCCAAGGTCGCTAAAACATATCAAGGCAACAGAACATATACAGAATATGTGGATTTAGCGCGAGACCCTTCTCACGGGAATAGAGTTTTGCCACAGGGACGAAAAGAAAGAATGATAGGCTTAGACCTTGAAAAACAAGGAAAGCTTCATAAAATCATTCGCGATCCTCAAAAGGATAAAGGCGCAGAATTTATTGATACAGTAACAGGAATAAAATGGGATATCAAGAGTTTTGTATCCCATCCTAAAGGTGTAACGTCTGCTCGCAAGGGTGCATTTAATCTATCCCGTGCTGTCTCAAAAATCGAAAAGGAATTCGCGAATGGACACAATGTCGTCATTGATACAAGAAGGCTGACCAAAACCGATACGGAGTCGCTTATAAACGGCATTAATGATAAGGGTTATTCAGATAGAATAATCTGGTATCACCATAAGGGGGAATAGAATATGAGCACCGATATTATCAATATCTTCAAAAGACATGCAGAATGGCTAAACTCAGAGGGAGAAAGCGGAGAACAGCTCGTTCTTGAAAACATCAGCTTAAAGCAACTGACAGCAGAACAATTACAGCTTTTAACAGACTGTGTTCTTACAGAATGTTCATTTATTGATGATAAGCTTGAAGGAAATGATCTATATCACACGGAGATGTATTCATGTAAATTCAGCAATGTAACATTTCGGAAAGTACAGTTTATCAAAAGTGAGGTAAATGATACCAATTTCGAGAGCTCAGAATTTGATGGTGTAAGTTTTAGCAATGCCGAAATGTTCGATTGCTCTTTCACCAAATGCTTATTCGAAAGCTCTACTTTCATCAGCATCGGTATTTGGAACTCATCTTTTGATGAATGTACTTTTACTAACATCGATTTTGAGAATGCTTATATTGAGAATATTATTCTCCTTAATCCGAAATTCATCAATCCTCTTAATCTTGATAAGGCGACAAAAATTTTGCTGAACATAGGCACTGCCGAAAAACCAGTAATGCTTTCGCACGAGGATTCTATCAAGTGGATAAGAGAACACAGTCTCTCCTGAAGCAATTGCTCAATATGCTCCAAAGATGCTGCTTTTTATAAAAGAGCGAGTATTAACCGTGTTCCCCTTTATAGGGGAACACGGTTGTTTTAAAATATATCACTAATAGGCTTCCATTCAGGATCGCTCATGTCTTCATTAAACACGGTATTATTGATGTATAGGTGATTATCTTTATCGCGGACGAATCCCCAGTTGAGATTATGCTGCTTGGCGTAAGCTTTGAAAGCATTAAACTTATTACCAATCTGAATATCAATATTTTTGTCGATACCTCGGCTTTCGCCGCCTTTTGTCTCAATAACCCAGATGGTGCCGTCCTTCTTCATGACAATATAATCAGCGTAGAACAGCCATTGATGCTGAATGCCATCAACATATACTATAGAAAAATACTGCTGACCGGTATCTCCATTTTTATACACCCATTCTATATCCGCTCTTGCTTCGCAGTGCTGTTCAAAGAGCATTTCCGAGGTGCTACGCACAAGACCTGTAGCGAAGCCAGACGTATAATCGTTATAGGCATTGCTAAGATATTCAACTTCGGACTTAACGCCGGGATCGTATTTGAAGAAGTCCTGCTCCGGGATATGAAAATCGGAGGTCTTTGGAGCCTTGACAAGTTCAATCTGCAAACTCATATTTGCAGTAATATCCCTGAATTCTCCACGAAGTTTATGGGCATTATTTATTACAAAGGCATAAAATTCTCTCGTGTCAAGTTCTATGAGTTTATACTTGCGCTTTGTGCTTTTACGGAACAACCTTTCAAGAATTACCTTGACTTTTGAAGTTGGTATACCGATAGCTGTTTTTATGCTATCAATACTATGCAAAAGCTGCAAACCGTTTTTATGAGTGTCTGCTTTCTGAAGTGTAGTGTGATAGTTTGTTGCGTTGAGATTGGCTTTGTTTGTAGGGTCGGTTGTACGAACAAACTGCCCATACAGTACCTGATTGATAATATTATCGCCGAAAACATATCCTGCGCTTTGAAGTAAGCTCTTGTTTTGTACCTTATCATCACTCAGCTTATATTTGAAAATAAGATGTTGATGTAACAGCGCAAGAATATCACGTTCGCCTAACCCGTCAAAATCCAGATCGCGTACTTGTTTTTCAAGCGTAAAGGTCTTGCATTTATCTTTCAGGAACAGTCTCCTTGTTTCATAAGCTCTATCAATCTCAGAGAGAAGACCCTCTTTATATTTTTCGTCGAATGTGTATACATAGCAGAAATCAAGCAGATCATCTTCATAGTGTACAGCTTCCGGCATTCTCCTGATCCTGCCGATAGTCTGCACCTCAAAATTCTCGCTCATTCCTTCGCGGAGCTTTACAAGTATTTTAGCTCTTGGGCAATCCCAGCCTGTGCTGACTGCTTGTTTCATAAGCAGGAAAACAGGTATGCCGTCATTACGGGTAAAATCTTCTGAAAGATTCTTCTTTTCATCAGCCATCCATTTTGCAACCATACCGTTCTCGTAAGTATAACCCATCTCAGAGAGTTTATGCTCAACCGCGGCAATAGTTTCGGGCTGTCCATTGGGAAACTGTATCAGAACAAGCGGGCGGATATTTTTCGACTTCGTTCTTTCATTTGTCTTGTAGCGATCTTGAATATCCTTTCTTTTTTTGTCAGCAAGTTCAAGCAGATAATCATAGTCGGTTGTGATCTGGACATTATCGGTTACGCCTTCATTAACATAAAGAGCCTTTGTGATAAGTCCTGAATTTATAACATCTACTTCATCAACCTCAAAAAACTCGCATTTTTTGTTCTGATTTGCTGTAGCACTGACTCTGACGGTATGTATTGCTGAAAACGCATCTATTATGTCCTGCGCCTTCTTGGTGTCATTTGCGTGCTCTTCGTCAATGATGACTATAAACTTTATGCCGTTTCTGTGTGCATCGGCTATACGATCAAAAAGGTTTTTACGCTCACCGTCCCGGATCGCGAGATTTTTATTTCTGTTTCGTACAAGCTCCCAGTTGATGAAAGTTGTTGTCTCTGCATCAAAGCCGTTCTGCATTGCATCAAAGATGTTTTGCGTTTTGCGGTTTGGCAGTAGTTTATTCATTTTATCCTGACTCTGTTCTTCCAGACCGCCTTGTCCCGGACAAAACCAAATAAATGCAGTATTGGAATCTACTCTGAAAAGGTATTCATCTATGTATTCAAGCAGAATAACAGTTTTTCCGGAACCGGTAGGAGCTTTCATAACTATGACCTGCTTTGAATCCGGGGATACAGTCAGATCAATCAGATTGAGAACTGCATTTTCCTGAAAAGGAAACAGTTTAAGTGCGATACCGCCCATTACCATACTTTCTCCTCCTGCCGCAGATCGAACTCAAAATAATAATCGGGAATGATATATACTTGTGTATCAGCAAATATTTTAGTCTGTTCGGTGGTGAAAAGGACATCACTCGATACATATATTGCCTTGACATTGGGATATTTGCTCCAGTTCTGGGCAAGCTCGTCGGCTTCTTCCTCGTCAAGTACCATAATATAATTGCTGCCATCAATCTTTACAGCATTTTCAAGCTCAATCATTTCTTTGATATGTTCAAGAAGTGCGTCCGACAGATATTCTTCGTCTCTTGCCACAAAATCGGTGCGATAATATTTCAAGTTGGCCGGAATACCGTCAGAATATATACTGCCGTCATCACGCTTGCCGGTAATAACAGTCTTTACACGGGGATATGTAACCTCGGAGCAGATGTTATTCTCGTTGTTGGTGCATAGAATAAACTTTCTATGACCGCCGTCCTGCTGGTTAAGTTCCAGAACTGCTTGTGCCGTTGTTCCGCTGCCTGCGAAGAAGTCGAGGATTATAGATCCGGTATCAGCAGACACCTGAATAATTTGTTTAATGAGACCAACGGATTTAGGAAATGAAAATGTATTCACACCTAATATATCTTTAAGAGTAATTGTTGCTTTTTTATTTCCTTCGATTCCAATCCACAGATTTCCAGGCTGTTTGGTTCTTCCTTCGAGATAAAATTTTTGATAAACCTTCCAACCTGATTTATCGTTTTTCCATTCTATTCTATGATTGTTTAGAAGCTCTTTATATGTGCTTTCTTGACATCTCCACCTGCTTTCATATCCGGAAGGTGCGATTGGAAATACATCTGTGCCATCAGGAGCTTTAACCGAATAATACATACTCGGTCTATCTTCACGCCGATCTTCTCCGCCGGTTTTTCGTAAAGGCCGAATTAAGTATCGACCATATTGATCTTCAAGATTATATATCTTGGCATCCTCTTCATCAAAAGGTATTCCATTGAATACCGCCAAATCAGAACGAGCATATACTAAAATATAGTCTATTTCATTAGATATTATCGCATTTCCTTGTCCTGTTGGAGTTCCAGTTGCACGGGCTATTTGTCCGCGAAAATTCATCTCTCCAAATATCTCGTTACATAACATTTTCAATTGAGCCACTTCGTTATCGTCTATGCTTATGAAAATAAGACCTTTATCGCTTAAGAGTTGATGGGCAAGTAATAAACGATGGGTCATAAAAGAGAGCCATTTCGAGTGTCTGAATCCATCGGATTTATCTACATACGAATCATCATATATAAAATCTTTTCCGCCAGTGTTATACGGCGGATCAATATAAATAACATCAATCCTGCCCTTATGCGTCTTTTCAAGCAAATAAAGGCTGTGCAGATTATCTCCCTCTAACAGGAAATTATAATTATCATCCAGCGCAGATGTTATCTCCTTGTCGGGATCCTCTGTGAAAACCGGAATATGTGTCCGCATCTTAACGTCGACAGCTTCCTCGTGTTCTTCCCATACAAGACCATACTTCTTTGCGTTGAGTTCGCTTTCAATTTCATTTATAGCTATAAGCATATCCTCGTCATTCTTGTGCTCGTCACGGATACGGGAAAGTAAGTCGAGCATACGCTGTCTTTTCTTCTGTGAAAGGTTCATAACATACACCTCGGTTATGCCATCCGGCCTAAGTGGAATATACTATATTATATCACAAAAACACCCGATAGTCAATCCCGATAGGCAGTTTTACAAATAATCCGCTGCCTTTTCAGGCAGCGGATAACTATTATTCGGTTTCATATATTGCGATAATCAATGATGCTCCGAGCCGGAAGCCTCTCTCAAAGTCCAGTAACCCCTCACATGCGGCTGTGACATGTATAGCGTCCGTATAGTTTTCGAGAAGCTCGACGCAGTCGGGATATTTCTCTATAAGTTCTTCTTTGAAATGATCGACTTCGTCTTTTGCTTTCAAGTAGCGTTTCGTGGTCGGTGTAGGCTCTGAGCAGGGGCTTATTTCTCCATAGTATAGTTTTTCGAAAATGTTATTCATAGTTGTTTTCCTCCGTTGAATCATTAGTTGTGCATACTGTAAAATACTTTGTACCTTGTCTTAATGATTTGTTTGAAGAAAACATCTTTATCTTACTTTGTCATTATACAAACGCTCCGCGTTTGTGTGCGCAAGGGACACATTCCCTTGACTCTTTAACGAACGGCTTCGAGGACGAAGCCGAAATAAATTCGGCTACCGCCGCGCGTTAGCGCCGCAGGAGCGGCGAAAATGGAAAGCGTTAATGCCGCAGCGGTTTACTTCTGTTCGTAGGTTTGGAAGGCGTATCAAGTGTAGGCTGTACAGGATTTTCTTCGGTTTTGTTCCGCTGTTCTTCCTGCTGCTTGAGTTCATTGTAAGTTCTCATGATGTTGCTCCACCCGGTAGGATAAAGATTATGTTCGTGTACATAAACACTTGCAGCGTGCATTTCGTCCATTATCTTATCCAGCATTTCTGTATTACGTTTTGCGATAGTCATTCTTGTGCGATCATCATCTACCTTTGCGAGAAGCGTATTTTCATTTCTTTTTCTCATTTCCTCAGCGAGGTAAGAGATATAGTCGTCCTTTTCGATAACATGACAGATTTCGGAGAGAGAACAACCGAAATATTCCTGACAATGCTGCTCTTTCTGCTCAGAAATGAATTTACGATTTTTCTCCATTTCCTGCCGCATACTTGTAAGAGCATTGCTCGTGTTTTCTATTTCTATCTGCAAGTTCATCAGTCCGCGATCTGTCTTTTTTCCTTTTTTCTCTATCGCGCAGGCTCCTGCTCCGAGATGAACTGTCGGGATTTTGTCAATGCCCTGATCCTTGTAACTCCGGTGATCTATGCGCTCATCAGAAACAAAGTACAGCTTGTGGTTGCACCAATCCGCCCATGATTCCCGCCATTGTTCCAGCATCGCCCTGTCGTTCCATGAACGATCTTTTACTGTAAACCCGTTATTATCTACGCGACGGGTCGGCAGTAAAATGTGAACATGGGGATTGCCATCGTCTTTATCGTGAATCGCAAAATCCACGCACATACCTTTGGCGACAAAGTTCTGGTCGCAAAATTTCCGAACGAAGTCGATCTGCTCCTCCCGTGAAATTTCTCGCGGAAGTGCAGCATCAATGCTTCGGGCAGTCTGACTGTTTTTTCGAGTTTCTTTCTGTTCCGCAGCATTCCAGAGCACGGCGCGTTCGTGAAACCGTTCGGGAGCTCCTGCAGGCAGCAGTATCTCCTTATGAACAACTTCGTGCTTACGCCGGTAGTCATGGGAGACCCCATCGCGCTCGTTTTTGATTTTCTCTCCCGCAATGTAAGCTGCTTTGGCGACGCAGCTTGCACCGGCGCTTCGGGATACGATCTTGACACTAAAATGGTAAATAGCAATAGACATCCTCTCCTTTTGTTTTTATATTCCGACGATAACAGCGGCGAAGTGGAAATAGCAATTCGGCGAACAACGTCATTTCCGGTTTCTGTTATCGGCGTTGACATTATTATAGCACACATTATTTGTTCGTGCCGTATATGCGATAAATAGAATAAATTTCTTTTTTCAGGTATGTCATTCGATATATAGAATTTTGAAAATTTGTTACCAGCATTGGTAATGCCGAGCTTCTGTTTTTCCGAAATATATAATCTCATATCCATACTCTCCTATCTGTTTTTTCAATTTTTCGCAGAACAATATGTTCGTGCTCGCAAATATATTATCGCACGGTATTGACAAAAAATCAAGAGTTTGGTATCATATTTATTAGAACGATATTGATTTGGCGATTTGGGCAAAATTCATATTGTCTAAAATTCGTAATCAGTATTCAGATGATGAATTTATAAAATTTCATATTCTGATTCCATAACACCTTCAAAAGGATTTTTCATTTTTATATCTGAGATTGACTACATTATATCACAGCAGAATTAAAAGTCAATAGAATTACCCCTGTATGTCTATTTTAAATTGAGCTGTCTTCTATTTTTGTATACTGTCTATTATTTTCTTAGTTGACTTCTATTTTTGAAAAATTTCTTCAATGATTTTTTAGGCAGCTTTTAAGACAGCATTATTAAATAAAAAGTCTGATAATTCCTTTTACAGAATTATCAGACTACGGCTTTGATTATCAGCTCACAAATAAATACGTTATGAATATATCACTGTTTAAGTCATTTCTTTTTGACTTTCTTTGCAACTGCTATTGCTGTTCCCAATGCAGCAACGCCTGCACCTACTTTTAACAATTTTTCCTTATCTACCAAACTATCCGAATTATCATCTGACTTTTCGGGCAATTCAATTACATTATAGCGCAGAAGCAGCTTTTCTATATCTGTTCCGTGTATTTTTTTCAGCAACGGTTTAATTGCTGCATTTGCAAGCAATCCCGTATCAGCGGTAAGCGGTTTTCCGTCGCGGAGAGCAATAGTTGCGTTGAGAAGATCACGAACATCGTATGTACTACCCCATACTTCGGGAACACCCCTGTCGATATCAAGAAGCGTATATACGGCTTCCATTCCGGTGCGGATAGAATATTCTGTTGTAAATATCGTATCACGCTTCGTTTCAGCGAATTGACCGAGAAATGCGAAGTTGACCGCTCCCTCCGGAACCACGTCCGGACGATCTCCGGCTTCACGCGGCATAAAGAATGCCGTTACATAAGGCATCATTACCGGTACCGTGTTGCAGCTTTCTTCCGCGAGTTCTTCTATCCGGTCTGTCGGAACGCCGATGTGGTACAGCCATTCCATACAGATCTCCTTACCGGTACATTCGCGCATAGGTTTCTTTACAAAATCGCCTTTTTTATCGGTGAACAAAGCATATACCCATACAAGGCACTGGTCTTTGGGCTGATCACGGAACTGAGGCTGACGGTTAATCGTCCACGAGAGGAGCCACGACGAATCACGACAAGTCACAATGCCGCCGGTAACGACTTTACCGGTAAACGGGTCACGCTTGCAGATAGATTTGATATATGGAATTACCTCTTGGTCAAGAGTAGTTACAGTTGCGCTCATCCAGTTAGTCTTTTCGGCATCGTAACAGAATTTGTCAGGATGACCGAATGACTTGTCCTGCGCTGCTATCTTACGCCACATATCCCAGCCGCCGCCCGGTTTGATTACTTTATTAAACCTTGCGGGAGTATCCTGACTTCCGATAGTTGAGTTTTCCACACAACCGCCGTTTGTGATGAAAACAAGATCATTCTCTGTCAGAGAAATGGTTTCGGCTGTTTCATCACGAATTATTTCTATTTCTGTTGCAACCTTTCTGCCGCCCTTCACATCAAAAATAACATTTTCGACTTTGACACCGTATTCAAACTTAACACCAAAGCCTTCAAGATACTTTATCATCGGCAGTATCATTGACTCGTACTGATTATATTTTGTGAAGCGAAGGGCAGTAAAATCGGGAAGTCCACCTATATGATGAACAAACCGTTGCATATACAGCTTCATTTCGAGCGCGGAGTGCCAGTTCTCGAATGCGAACATAGTCCTCCAGTAAAGCCAGAAATTGGAATTCAATACCTCATCGTCAAATACATCGGTTATCTTTTTGTTGTAAAGTTCTTCGTTTGAAGTCAGATACAGCTTCATCAACTGGGTGCAGGCTTTATCGGAGAGCCCGAACTTCTTATCGGTATGCGCGTCCTGCCCCTGCTTTTCCGTTGCTCTGCAAAGCGAGTAATTGGGGTCAGCCTTGTTGAGCCAGTAATATTCATCAAGAACGCTTACACCCTCGGTCTCAATTGACGGTATAGAGCGGAACAGATCCCACATACATTCAAAATGATTGTCCATTTCACGTCCGCCGCGCATCACATAGCCCACATCGGTATAATACATACCGTCGCAGGCTCCGCCGGGAACCGGATCTTTCTCAAGAACGTGGATCCTGCTTCCGTCCATTTGACCGTCGCGGACAAGATAACACGCTGCTGAAAGCGCCGCGAGTCCCGAGCCTACTATATATGCCGATTTATTATCGACACCATCGGGTTTTCTCGGACGAGCAAATGCTTCGTAATTACCGCTTGAATAATACATAAAAATCCTCCTTGTTCGTACTGCATTACAGTAGCTTTGTTAATATTCCATTTGTCTTTAAAGACAAAAACAGCACTTTATCCGGTTATATCAGAACCTGTTCTTGATCCGGCTCTACATTCTCGCCGGTCAATTCGTAAATTATTTTGCAAAGCCCCATACGATCAATATTATAAACTATGATCCTGCACCCGCCAATAAGATAGTTAATGCTGTATGTGCAGCAGGTCTTTGATAGGATCTCTGACTTCCGGTACATTCAGCTTCCACAGCTCATTTGTTCCTCCACAGCTGTACATTCTGTTAAAGCTCGAAATGAAATCTATTATAAGAAGTGCAGATATCATAATGATGTAGGCTGAAGGAATATCGGCTGAAATGTTATCGACACTTTCTCTCATCGGTACATAGAAATGTCCCATAAAAACTGTCATTAGCAGCGCGAATCCCGCTGATGTCGGTATTGATGTATATTTGGTGATGTGAAGCGGTACCTGCGAATAATTCCAGTATTCATAACCTCCGGTCTTTTCCACAAATGTTCCGAGTGCTATCTCTCCGGCGGAGACGACAAGCATACAAAGCAGAAAATACACGATACGGTCTATCGGGTAGTATAATGTCAGTCCTTCCGATATATTACCGAAAATATTGTCCGGCGTTCCAACTATATAATAAACTCCTGTCATAAGCAGCCCGTAACCGAGCAAAAACGGTAAGTGCATATTTCTGTTGTCTATGTATGAATATCTGAACAGCATCCACGCATCTTCAATGCAAAAGCCGAGAAAAGACATTATCGTTATCATTATTATATCGGTATTCAGATTTTCTCTCATATAAAGCACTCCCTTATATTATTTGACGAAGCGGGGGAGTGCCGCCTATACTCCCCAACTTCTGCACACAAAACGGCTTCATTGAAGCGGCACCGTTTTCCGTTTTCAATCAATTCCGTCACTGTCTGACGTGAAAGACGGATAGCGAGCTTGTACTATTCTGACAGCAATAATCACTGTTATCAGATTCATTGCTCCTTCAAAAATGAATGATGCTCCGAGAAGTGCTGAAATTACAGTGACCTTTGCATCCGGGTTTATTATCAACACAAATCCCGTTATTATCGGTAGAACAGCAGCTGCTGCTATCGACCACCATTTTTCTATTCCGAAAATCCGTGCGTCTATTGCAATCTGCACCTTGAACAGACCGTCTGACAGTATGTATACACCGAGTATCGCGCCTATTACTTCAATAAAAGTGTCAGGGTGGGACAAGGCAGCTATACCGAGTGCTATCATCAGAATACCGGACGCGAGATCGTACTGAAAAGCGAGTCTGAACGGGTCTTTCGAGAAATAACCCACAAGTTTTATCACACCGAAGGCTGTCATTGCAATACCTATCAGATTACACATCCCGGCTTCTTTGGTGAGCATTTCCGGCAGCGCTGTCATTACAGCACCTATGACTACAAATATGGCAGATATAATGATGTAGCCGGTCTTGGCGGCTTTCATCGGTATTACAGAACGCATATCGACCAACTCCTTATTTGCTTTGTGTCTTTATTATAGCATTTACATTCGCAAAAATAAACGGTCAACCCCGTTCCGGTGTATGAAAAACCGTCATTAGTATTGAATTGTATAAAAAACAGACACCGCCGCGGCAGTGTCTGTTTACTCTCCATTACAATAAAATTCACTTCTTAATTCGTTCGCATCTCTCGACCATTTCTTCGGTCATACCCCGTTTAAGCTCACATATAAGTGCGTTCTGCTGCTTTGTGTCATTTTTCATACCGTCATTCAGCCAACCGAGAACTTCTCCGAATCCGGCGCATTTGAAATGATTTATTATCAGCTTTCGCTCTGCATCTCCGATATTGTGTGCTGAAATAAGGCTGCCGATATAGGCTTCGGAGCAATGTTCGCAGACCTTCCACAAATACAGTTCAAACATATCACGCCTTACCGAATTGTATAGGTGTAAAACGGTCTTTTTATTGTCAAGTACAAAGTTTATGACTGTATCAAGGAATTCTTCAAGTGAGCATATCGAAGGGTGTTCCGCTATTATTTTGTCTGCGTTCTCCATAACGACTTCTTCCGCAACAGCAGCGAGATCGGCATAATGATAATAAAACGAATTTCTGTTGATTCCACATTCCTCGACAATATCCTTAACTGTTATCTGATTGTACGGTTTCTTTTCCAATAATGCTACAAAACATTCCTTTATCGCTTTCTTGGTAAGATTGGTCATTGTGATCACCTGCCATATTTCACTTTTGGGGAAAGACAATATATATTTTTATTATAACTCATTTTACATCGGTTTGTAAATAGACATTTGAGGCAATTTGTCTGAAAATTTTATAATTCCTTATAAAAATCACTTTTCGTATGTAAATAATGAAACAACACGATATTTCCAAAAACATCGTGTTGTATATGTGGGGAGATATGTGATTTTAAGCGGATTATTAATAAAGATGTTTTCATATTGTTGATATGCCGCAGGGAGTGCAGGGATATTTCCGGCAGGTTATTGCGCTTGATAAAATCGTGAAACCACGTTGAAAGCGTGTCAGGGCGCATTAAATTTCCGTCGGGCATTTTTATAACATTGTCATTCACATTCCAAGCGTCGCGGAGCTTTTCGGACTGCTCTTTCTGCCATTTCCTGTTATCTTTCAGCAGATTGACGAGGTCAAGCGGCATTGTGACAACTCTTTTCGAGCTTTCGCTTTTAGGCTCGTCAACATACAATCCCGTTTTCGGGGTATATAGCAGGTTATGCCGGACGGTCAACAGATTGTTAATGAAATCGAGGTCAGACCATTCAAGACCGCAGACCTCGCCGCGCCGCAGTCCGGTATATAACAGCGTGTAAACTGCGATCTGATAATGATAAGGTTCTTTCGAGAGTGCCGCTAACAGAGCAGCAGCGCCGTTCTCGTCAAGGTATTTTCTCTCAGTCCGTTTATATTTCGGAGGTTTTACACGGCTGCACGGGTTTTCCGGTATTACCTGCCATTGTACAGCGACAGAGAACAGGCTTGAAAGCTCATCGTATGGTGTAAAGATTGATATTTTCCCAAAATCCTTCTTGATCTTCTTTTGACAGCACTTCTACATCTGCTTTAGCGCATTTCGGAGCTTTTACATCGTCAAGCGGATTTCTAATGCCATGCACCCGTGACGCATATCTGAAAATGCTCTTGAATAAGACAAAAATATCGGCAACATATCGTGCCGATAAACCTTGCTGTATCTTGTCGTTGATAAATCCAGTGACCATGCCTGCCGTTATATCACAGCATTTCTCCGCTCCGAAAGCGGGAATGATGTGCTTTTCGGCTTTCATTCGATAGTTGGCAAGCGTGGATTCTTTTATCTGCGGTTTTAACGACGCAAGGTATTCTAGTGTGATCTCTTTGACGGTAATTTCCGTTATCGTGTAGTCACAGCTGCAAATTGCCGCAAGTTTCACTTCAACTTCCTCTGCCGTCCTTCCGTAGATCGAACGGTATATCCGCTTGCCATCAACGCCCTTTCCGAGCGCTATTCTCGCCTCATAACGCCCGTCCTTACGCCTGTATATATTCGTAAACATATTGCCCTCCGATATTTGACAAATCTCACAATTTGTGGTATAATATATTCTGTATTATTGTACACATTTTGTCAAGCTCTCAAAATGATCTGCATTGCGATAACTATCCGGAGAACAAGTTGATAATGTCGATCCCTTTATCTTTAGCCATACGCACAGTCTGCCCCGTCCCGCTTCTCGGATTGTTGCAGTAGCAGATACAACAGTCCGCAAGCTCGACAAGCCACTTGTTGCGCTGTTTCATACAATCTTCCGTATAGTGCTCGGACAGCACGCTCACGCTGTCCGCTACTTGCAGTATTTCTTTGTATTTCACGACCTGAGCCTTATTCCACCTTTTGGCATGTTCTTCCGGCGGACACGGCAGGAGCATGTGCAGCTTTATATCGCTGTGCTCGGCTTTCAGCGCTATGACAGTTTCAGCGCACAGCATATCAAAACCGATAGCCCCGCCGTTATAGAAGTTGGTAACGCCGCGTCCAATCATATCTACAATAGTATCTCGTAACCTCTGAACAAGTTCAGGGGTAATTTTTATTATACGATGTCCGGTAAAACAGCAAGTTTTCACAATTCTCACTCCTTTAGGTTATAACAATACAATATAATATTGTACTATTATAGCATAAAGCTCTATAAATTACAATATAAACTTGTATAATTATTGTATTAAGGGGTTGAGTTTTATGAACAGGATAAAAGAATTGAGAGAAAGTAAGGGTATGACGCAGGTGCGACTCAGTATCGAGCTCGAAGTGTCACAGGAGACCGTTAGCGCATACGAAAAGGGAAAGCACTATCCAAGCGTTGAAGTGCTTATGAAGCTGTCTGAAATTTTTGATGCGAGTATTGACTATATTTTAGGCTTATCAGATGTGAAGAGGCTTCCGTTAGCCGACTATTCGCCAGATGAGATAAATCTTCTTGCTGTTTATCGCTCGCTGCCATCTAAAGAGAAGGCTATGGCGCAGGCGTATATGCAAGGCTTAAACGACAATAAATAACAAAACGCCGCTGAATGTTAAGATCAGTGGCGTTTTGTATTAAGTAATGTGGCCGCCCGAAAAATGTGTATAAAGCCAATAAATCGATTGTAATTTTGTGAAATTTCATCTTGATAAAGCTGGAATTTTGTGATATAATAATGTCGGGTGATGATAAATGGCACTTCTGAAACGCAAAATAGATGCATTTCTCGCCGAATGGAAAGCCGATCCCGACAGGAAGCCGCTCATAGTCAAGGGCGCTCGTCAGATCGGCAAGACCGAGTCCATACGGCAGTTCGCGCGAAACAACTACGCAAATGTTATCGAGATCAACTTCGTCGAGCAGCCTAAATTCAAGGACATCTTCGACGACGGGTACGAACCGGACACGATAATCCGCAATATTACACTGAAAAGACCGGAGTTTGAGTTTGCAGAAGGTGAAACGCTCATATTCTTCGACGAGCTGCAGGAATGTCCCGACTGCGCGACAAGTCTGAAATTCTTCAAGCAGGACGGGCGGTATGACGTTATCTGTTCCGATTCGCTCATGGGTATCAGCTACAAGAAGATACATTCCAATAGCGTCGGCTTCAAGGACGACTACGAGATGCACTCAATGGATTTTGAGGAATTCCTTTGGGCGCTCGGATATTCGGACGAGCAGATCAACGGGCTTTACCGGCACATGATAGATGTAACCCCGCTGTCACTGACCGAGATGAATGTGATGCTTGAACATTTCGGGGAATATATGGTTATCGGCGGAATGCCTGCTGTTGTGAACACGTTCGTGACCAACAAGAATTACAGCGGCGTTCTGAAAATGCAGAAACAGCTCATTCTGGACTACGAGGAAGACATAACGAAGTACGCCGAAAGCCTTGATAAAGCCAAAATACTGAATGTTTACAGAAAGATACCCGCATTTCTCGGCAGCGACAACAAGAAGTTCCGCATATCAAAGGTCGCAAGCGGAGCGAGGAACCGTGATTATGTAGGCGTGGTCGAGTGGCTCGACAATGCCGGGATAGTCAACGTCTGCCACTGTATGGATACTCCTGCGCTTCCTCTCGGCGGCAATACCCAGCCCGACAATTTCAAGCTGTACTTCCGGGATACGGGACTGCTCATAGGTTCGCTCGATGATGAAGTGCAGGACGATCTGCGTGCAAACAAGAATTTCAACACATACAAGGGTGCGATCTATGAGAATATTGTTGCGGATATGCTGTATAAACAGGGCTATTCATTGTATTTCTTCCGGAACGAAAAAAGCACAATAGAAATGGATTTCTTCGTGCGTGATGCGGATTCTCTTATCCCTGTCGAGGTCAAGGCAAATGACAGCAGCACACCCTCGCTGAACAAGCTGATCGACAAGCCGGAGTATGCTGACATCAGGTACGGCATCAAGATCGGGCGGAAGAACATAGGCTGGAACGGAAAGTTCTACACTTTCCCGTACTTCCTTACTTTTATGCTGAAAAAGTGGCTGAAAGAGAAATAAGAATGCAACTTGATCACGGATTTATTCCCTGAAAGGGATCAAGCTCGGGATCAACTCCTGACCTCTGGTTTAAATTTGACAATTGAGTTCAATAAATATATAATATTTATAAGGAAGCAATGATTAATAACATAAGAAGGAGCAAGCAATATGCCAAAGGATTTAACAACATCAAGGTTGGATAGACAGAATATCCTTAATAATGAGATTGCTGTTGAAGAAATACAAGAAAAATCCGGAGTTGAAGGGATATTTTGGAACGAAAAACTATATCTCACACGTGAAATGACAGCAAGTTTCTTTGAAGTGGATATCAGGACAATTAGTCGATATATTGATCAGTATAATGATGAGCTTGTTGAAAATGGATATGAAGTTCTAAAAGGAAAAAGGCTAAAAGAATTTAAAGAAGCAGCTCAGACTTTTGGTAAGGACATTAATGTCCCTACCAAAACAACGATATTAGGTATATTTGATTTTCGTTCGTTTCTAAATCTGTCAATGTTATTATCAGAAAGTGAAAAAGCAAGGGCTCTGCGTCAAATGATGCTTGACATAGTAATCGATCTGATAAACCGAAAAACAGGCGGCGGAACTAAATATATCAATCAAAGAGATAAAGATTTCGTATTTGCTTCAATTCAAGAAGAAAACTATCGAAGACAATTCACAGATGCTCTAAAAAACTATGTTGTAGATAACAAATTTAAATACGCACATTTTACAGATATGATATATGTCAGCATCTTTAAAGAGAAAGCAAAAGAATACAAAAAGATATTGGATTTAAAAGCCAGTGATAAGGTCAGAGATACATTCTATAGTGAAATATTGGATATTATCGCAGCTTATGAAACTGGTCTTGCCGATGCCATAAAAAAAGAGTATGATAAGATTGGACATATTCTTTCTTTTGAAGAGGTTGAAGCTATTTTTCATGATTTTGAAAACATGGCATTATGGAAGCCTTTAATAATGCGAGGCAGAACAAAAATGGCAAGTAGAGATATGGCGTTAAGAGATGCTTTCCATTATCAGCTTTCCGAATACATTCAGCCTCTTGATAAAGATGAGTATCAAAGATTTCTTGGTGCTACAGGCGATGAGCTCGAACGACTTATGCAGGAAAATCAGGAAGTACTAAAACGCCTGAAGGAGAGAAGCTGATGGATGGAATAATCTATATTGATTTAGAGCAAGCAAAACGGATTCATCAAAAAACAATTCAATATAGCGGCGGTGGAACATATGAACATTTTGACCTCGGTAGGTTAGAGAGCGTTCTACAAAACATTCAAAATGATGATTACTATCCAACGTTTGCCGAAAAACTCACTCACCTGTTTTACTGTACTTGTGAATTTCACTGTTTTGCTGATGGAAATAAACGATTAGCAATTACACTTTCAGCTCAGTTTCTTCTTTTAAATGGCTACATGGGTATTGCAAAGAATTTCTTTGCTGTTACGGAAAACATTAGTTATCATGTAGCAGCAGGAAAAATCAAAAAGGACTTATTACTGAGAATAATGAGTGCAATCATGGATGGAACCTACGAAATTGATGAAGAATTAAAGCTTGACATATATAATGCCATAAAAGATTAGCGGCTGTGCTTGAATGTAATTGGGCATATTTACGCTAAGTATATGAATGCGGCAGAGTGAATACCTGCACGAAACGGATTGCATTGTACAAAATTCAGAAGAATTTCGGCTGAAATTAGACTGCCTAATCTGCTTGTTCACAATTTGTTCACACACGATGCTAAAAATGACAAAAAATGATCAAAAATCGCGAAAAGTAATTAGAGGATATAACCCGCGAAAATCGCACGGTTAAGCCAAATATCTCTAAATTAGCACGGATTACAAAAAGTCAAAATTTGCCTTCGCAACGCGGAGGTCAAGGGTTCGATCCCCTCCGGGTCCACCATCTTTATAAGACAAAAAGTATATACAGCCTACAAACGGCATAAGCAAGCCGATTGTGGGCTGTATTACTTTTGTTTTTGAAAATTCCGACCAGTGTATATTTTCGACAGGGATTTATCGGGTGGAGGGATTTGAACCATAATTTATATCACTATAAGTTCAATTGTGCATTATAGCGGTGGAACCTCGGTTGACAGCATCGTTAACAAGGTCGATACTATTGTGAACCACGCAGACGAGTTCATCAGCACAGGACTTGAAATGAACAAAGATAGAAAATGCCGTGTAATTGGTTCGAGTCCGTTCACCAGCTCCAATTGAAAGCCCGTCTAACAAGATTGTTAGGCGGGTTTTGTTTTTAGATTGCGAACATATTATCCATTTACGATAAATCACGCTTTGCCGCAAACGCCAAATGCAGTCCTGTAACGCCATGGATTATTAAAAATTCGTGAAAAGAATATCAGAGCAGTTATGCTTAAGCATTATTGCACCACCTAAAGTGCCTTTCACCGACAATATTTTTCAGATAGAGTCCTATATCAGATATCTACAGAATTTTATAGCATCAATTCTATTGACAAATGCCGACGCTCATGATAAAATATCTATCAAATATAGAAAATAGATTATCAAAAGGCGGGTAACTGTATGTGGAGCAGGGAATTTGATGCGGAACTTATGGCTGCAAGGCGGACGGTTCTGCTTGAAAAAGGATTTGAGATCTTTACAAAGAGAGGCATAGAGTCCGTATCTATGCAGAACATCGCTGACGCGGCAGGCTGCGGGATAGCAACACTTTACCGTTATTTCGATAAAAAACAGGGTTTTGTGATCGAGGTAGCTACAAAAAAATGGAATGAGATCCGGGAACTGGACAGCAAGAGGCGTGAGGAAGCAAACATTGCCGGCATGACAGCGGCGGAAATGCTCGAATTCTACCTTGACGGATTTCTGATACTGTACCGTGAGAAAAAGGATCTTCTGCGTTTCAATCAGATGTTCAATATGTATGTGGACGGGGCAGGGATAGAAAAAAACGCTCTTGAAACATACTATGGCATGATAGATAATTTCGGAGAGTACTTCCGTCTGATATATGAGCGGGCAAAGACGGATAAGACAGTCCGCACCGACATACCGGAAACAGAAATGTTCTCAACAACGCTTCATCTCATGCTTGCGGCGGTCACAAGATACGCGGTGGGGCTTGTATATAAGCCGGAAACGGGGCCTGACGATATGAAGGAGCTTGAAACGCTCAAAGCCATGATGCTTGCGATGTACAGGTCAGTATGAACCATGACGGTTTAAGAGAAATTTATGTAACTGCATAACGCAGTAAAGAAGGCTCCCGAAACAGACAGCAGCTTGTTTCAGAAAGGATTGCTATATGGAAAAGTGGGTAATAGTTGTTGATGATGACATCTTAAATCTGAAGGTAGCAGGATATATACTAAGCCGGAACGATATGCGCGTTACGTCTTTGAGTTCGGGCAAGGAGCTTCTTGACTGCGTAGCCGGGAACGGCACACCCGATCTGATACTGCTTGACATAAGCATGCCGGAAATGGACGGCTTTGAAGCACTCGAAAAGCTGCGCGAGACTGAAAAGGCAAACGGGTGGGAGGAGACCCCGGTCGTTTTTCTTACCGCTGCCGAGGGTGCAGACGCCGAGACTCACGGATTTGAAGCCGGCGTATCGGATTACATAAAAAAACCGTTTGTTCCGGAAGTTTTTTTGCGCCGCATAAACAATGTCTTATCCAAGCAGGAAAAAATGCTGAACTTCAAGAACGAGGCGACGATCGACAAACTCACGGGCTTTCTGAACAAGGGAGCTGCCGGCGTGGAATTTTCACGGTTGTGTTCATCGGAACCGGGCTGTATGCTGATGATCGACCTTGATTCGTTCAAACTTGTAAATGATATCTACGGTCATGAGACCGGCGATGAGGTGCTGATAAGCTTTTCGCGGATAGTTTCCGCCGCCCTTCCGAAAGAGAGCAGGGTGGCAAGGTTCGGCGGCGACGAGTTTGTTTCATTCTGCCCGGAAAAGCTCAGCCATGAAAAGCTTTCGGAGATCACGGCGAAAATAAATGAGGACATGATCAGAGACGCAAAGAAGCTTATGGGCGAAGATATGCAGATACCTATCGGCGCGTCGATAGGAGCTGTGGCGGTGCCGGATCACGGCAACGACTATGATTCTCTTCTGAAGCTTGCGGACAAGGCGCTTTACAGCGTAAAGCGGCACGGAAAGCATGGCTGTGCGCTGTACAGCGCAGATGATTTCCCGGACGATGAAGAAAATGATATCCTTGATATCCACAGTGTTTCGGAGATACTCGGCGAACGCTCTATACCGAATGTCGCATTGCAGCTCGACAGCGAATCTTTCGCGTATGTTTACAGATATGTGATGAGGTACATCATACGCAATAACCGGACAGCCTGCAAAGTGATGTTTACGCTGTCCCGGAACGCGGATACCGATGAAGACGAATACAAGGAGCTTTGTACCGAATTCGGAAATCATATAAGGGAATCTCTCCGGAAATCCGACATTTTCATGCGAAACCGCTCGGACAGGTATTTTGTGTTTCTCACAGATGTCCGCAGGGAAGCGACGGAAAAGGTCATCGGCAATCTTCTCCGCAGCTGGTGTGAGCTGCACGGCGACAAGCTCCTTGCGTCGTTTGAAACGGAGTTCGTCGGCAGCACGGACGATCATGTGAAGCATTCCGACAAGATCAGCATAGCTGTTGTTGATGACGATTACCCGAATCTGCGCATGGCAGAACATATACTGAACAAAGCAGGATACGGTGTCACCACGCTGAGATCCGGTCAGGCTCTGCTTGATCATGTCGAAAAAAGCATTCCCGATCTTATTCTTCTCGATATAATAATGCCCGACATGGACGGATTTGAAACAATTAAAAAGCTCCGCAGCATGGAGCGGGAAATATCGGAGATACCGGTAATATTCCTTACCGCCGATGATAATACGGAGTCGGAGAGCAAAGGTCTTTCCCTCGGCGCTATGGATTTTATCAAAAAGCCGTTTGCTCCGGAGATCTTTCTGCTCCGTGTAAGGCATACTATTGAGCTGACTACGCTTCAGCGCTCTCTTAGCGCTGAAGTGGAGCGCAAAACCGGTGAGAACAGAGCTTTGTTTCTGCACGTTGTAAAGTCTCTTGCCGACGCGATCGACGCAAAGGATACCTATACAAACGGACATTCCGGCAGAGTCGCGGAGTATTCAATGGAGATAGCAAGGCGCGCGGGATATCCGGCGCAGCGGCAGAGCGACATCTATATGATGGGACTTCTGCATGATGTAGGCAAGATCGGTATTCCCGACGCTGTGATAAACAAGCCTGCTCGTCTCACAGACGAAGAATATGAGATCATCAAGACCCACCCGGTAATGGGCGCACGGATACTGAAAAATATACAGGAGATGCCGAAGCTTGCGACAGGTGCAAGGTGGCATCATGAGCGCTATGACGGCAGAGGCTATCCGGACGGTCTGAAAGGCGGCGATATTCCCGAGGAAGCAAGGATAATCGCAGTAGCAGATGCTTACGACGCCATGACGAGCCGCAGAAGCTACCGTGGCGTGATGTCTCAGGAAAAAGTCCGCAGCGAGATCGAAAAAGGAAGGGGTACACAGTTTGACCCGAGGTTTGCGGACATAATGCTCGCAATGATAGACGAAGATGTGGATTATAAAATGAGAGAGGTATGACGTATGCGCGGCAGGGATCTTGAAACATCATTTCACATGATCTTACTCGGTATGTTTTCCGTGTTGACGGTGCTGTTTGATATAATAATCGTACTGTCACAGTGGGAACTTCCGGCTATACCCATCATAACCGGTGCGTGCGCTTTATGCTGGGTGATGCATTTTACGGACACGGGAAAGCCCGCGGTCAGGCTGTACCTGTATATCATCGTCATTCTCGGAGTTCTGATGTTCTATGCTCTTCACGGCATACCCATAACCGATATACCGATATTACTGTGCCTGCTTATAGTTATACTCTCGCGGCAGAATGATGTCAAGCTTGTTCTGCTGACGGCTCTGTCATACCCTATATACATCGCCGTGAATGTTTTTATAACCGGATATCTGAATGCCGATACCCCGACTACGGTCTATTCAAGAATAGCTCTCGGGATCTTCTGCCTTTCGTTCGCGGCGGGGATAGCCGTATATTTTATCCGGATCGGCCGCAAGGACGGGAATGAAAAGGACGAACTGCGCCGGGAAGCGGCAGACGCTAAAAATGATACAAAGCAGTTTCTTGCCAATATGTCCCACGAGCTCAGAACGCCCATAAACGTGATCTGCGGACTGAGCGAGCTGATGCTTGACGCAGGTCTTCCGGAAAAATACAGTGATGACCTGTACGCGCTGTACAGTGCAGGAAAGCGCATACAGCGCCAGATAAGCGACATACTTATATTCTCCGAACTTCAGACTGACCGTTTCCGTATCGCGGAAAGCGAGTACGAGCCGGAGTCGGTGATCTATGACACGATACGGAACGTTTTTACCAAGTCATACATAGGCGCGGATTTTGCAGTCGATTTATCTCCTGCCGTACCGCGTGTGCTTATCGGCGATGCAAAGCGTCTCCGCAAGATACTCGAATGTCTGCTTGACAACGCGGTGAAATTCACGGAGTCCGGCGGCGGATATCTTTATGTCAGCTCCCGTCCGCAGGGAGATGATATCAACCTCAATATAGACGTATATGATACGGGCGTGGGCATCGAGAACAAATACAGGAACCGCCTGTTCAGCGGCACTTTTGCTGCCGATGACAGCACCGAACGGCGCAGGGGCGGGCTTGGTCTCGGACTTGCGATAGTCCACGGGATAGTGCGTTCAATGCACGGTTTTGTAAAACTTGAAAGCAGCGGCAAGGGGACTCACGTTCACGTCACCGTTCCGCAGAAGGTGGCTGACCGGACTTGCTGCATAGGCATCTCCGGCGCGGGAAAATACCATGCGGTATGCTGGTTCGACCGCTCGAAATATGCACGCCGGGAGGTCGGAGAATACTACTATAAAACCGTGGATCACGTCCATGAGGAACTGGGCGTGGACGTTACCGTGGTAACTTCGCTGTCACAGCTCAAAGAACGGGTGGAAAAGGGCGGCGTAACACACATTTTTATCGCGGAAGCCGAATACGGCAGCGAACCGTCATATTTTGAAAGTATCGCAAAACAATGCTGGGTATGCGTATTTTCGGGCGGTCAGTTCACGCTTCCCGCCGACAGCTCTGTCAGCATCATCAGAAAGCCTGTGTATCTTCCGGCGGTAGTGGGCTTCTTAAAGCGGTCCGGTCCCGGAGCGCAGACCGCAAGAATGGACGTTGAGACCGAAGAGGCACTGTCCCGTCTGCCGTCCGGTAAGAAGGCTCTTGTGGTGGACGACGAGCCGATGAACATAATGGTGGCAAAGGGCATGCTGCAAAGGTTCGGATTAACAGTATTTTCGGCGGCGAGCGGTCCGGAGGCTATCGGTATATGCAGCTCCGAGAACATTGATATCATATTTATGGACCACATGATGCCGGATATGAACGGTACGGACGCTATGAGAGCGATACGGAATTTGAGCGGCGGCTATTACAGGCACAGACCGATAGTGGCGCTTACCGCCAACGCCATGAGCGGCGCGAGGGACAATTTCCTCAGTATGGGCTTTGACGGATTCCTTTCAAAGCCGGTATCAATGAAAAATATGCACAGAGTTCTGGAACAATTTTTGCGGGAGGACACAGATGAGTGAAGAAAGGGAACAGCCTCACATACTGATAACCACCGACAGCGTCTGTGACCTGCCGCCGGAGCTTGTCAGGGAATATTCGGTCAGAGTCCTTCCCAACATTGTCAGGACACGGGACGGGCAGTTTCTTGACGGCGTGGAGATAAGCCCCGACGATCTTCTTGATTATATGGAAACAACGGACGATGTTGTTATGTCGGACGCTGCTTCGGAAGAGGATTATCTGAGTTTTTTCAGAGAAAACATACGCGGCAATACTGCGATACTTCACATAACAATGGGGCGGTATGCGAGCAAGGGCTACGATAATGCGGTAAAAGCGGCTGAAAGCGTACCCGGCGTATATGTTCTCGACTCCGGACAGATCTCCAGCGGCCTCGGACTTGTCGTTCTCAGGGCGGCGGAGCTTGCAAGAGAAGAGCATAATATGCAGCAGCTCCGCGCGGAGGTCAGTGAGTACGCTTCAAGGGTATCATCGACATTCATAGTGCGCGAGCTTGAGTTTATGAACAGGAACGGCAGGCTCGGCAGCGGCATGCGCAAGCTGTGTGAGAGAATGCTGCTGCGTCCCATGCTTGTGATGAAGAAAAGCAGGATCGCCGTAGGCGGCATGGTGTACGGACTTCACGAAGCGGCGATGCGCTCCTATATACGCGGACAGCTGCACGGCAGGAATGACATTGAGACCGACACGCTTTTCATAACCTATGCGGGACTCGATGACACCGAGCTTGGAAAAATAGCGGAGACAGTCCGGAAATACGCGATATTCCGCAATATTTATTTCGTGAAGGCTTCCTCGGCAGTAGCCTGCAACTGCGGCAGGGGGTGCTTCGGTCTGCTCTTTGCGTACAGTCCGAAGGAAAAGAGCAGGAGGGGAACGGAGCATATCCTTTCAAATCGCTTCAATTATGCGCTGCTGGCAGTATTCGCTGTTGCTATGAGCGTGGTGCTGGTATTCAACTTCCGGCTGTTCTACTCGATGATAAGCGGACAGGCAGACGCGATAGGACGCGCACAGCTCGAATCGGTATCGGGAGATCTTGAACAGACACTGTACGAAGCGGAGATACTCACGAGACAGATAGCGTCGGGACTGGAGCTGCTCTACAAGGAAAACGCTTCGGGAGACGAGATCGACGCCTATCTCAAAACTAACAAGGACTACAATTCCGTCGGAAGCTGCACGAACGTCTATGCCGCGGGCGAGGACTGGTACAGCATACCGGATTTTGTGATGCCGGAGGATTTTGACCCTGTTCAGCGCGACTGGTACAAGGGCGCACGCAAAAAGGGAAGCGGCAGTATCTATTATACTGCCCCATATCTTGATCTTGCGTCGGGAGAAATGTGCTTCACGGTTTCGGAGCTGCTGTCCGACGGAACGACTGTAGTCGCGCTCGACTTCAACCTGACAGGCTTGCAGGAGAGCGTTTCAAAGATAAGTATTGCGGGCGGTGACGCACTTATTGTCAGCGGGAGCGGTCAGATAGTCGGTTATGCCGATGTTGCCGCGGTAGGTCAGCCTATTTCCGCAGCTCTGCCGCAGTACACCGCCGTATTCCAGAGAATACTTTCCTCCGGTGAGAGCTCACTTAATTTCCACACAAAAATAAGCGATACCGACAGCGTTGTTTTCTACAACCGTACCGCGAATGAATGGTATCTGCTGTCCGTAGTCAGCCAGACCGCTCTCTACCGGAACAATATGACAGGTATCATTGCGAATACGGCGGTAAATCTCTGCCTTATTGCGGGAATGATACTGCTGTACGTTTTCAGCATACGTTACAGGAGAAGGATAGAGCAGCGCCTTAAATATACCGAGAGCGCGGTCAGCGGAGCGGTCGCCAGAATAAGCGCGCCTATGGAAGACATAGTAAAGCGCAGCGATTACCGCCTTCTCCGGTCAAGCGACGAACCGGAAGTCTATATGGAGCGTCTGCGTGAGTCCTCGCTCAAAATGAAATCCGCACTTGCCTCGCTTTATACGGTAGATACCGATGCCGGCAAAAAGGAGCAGGAGAGCGGCAGGATAATAAAAGACGTACATGCCGATTCGGACATCTCCGACCGCACCAACAGGCATGCCTGCGCCGGTATCATAGCGCTGCTCACGGTAACGATGATACTGTGCATCGCGATATCGACGGTACTTATGATAAACTGGGGCAATACCCGTATGGAAAAGGAAACGGGAGATTACACATCAGAACTTGAGTCGTGGATAGTCGAGCAGAAAAGCGTACTGGATATGTTTGTGAGCTTTATTTCCGCCGAGCCGGAAATGCTCGGTGATTATGACAAATGCGTTGAATGGCTGAACGATATCACCGTGCAGTATGATGATATCTCGGTATCATACATGACCGACCCCCGCGCGGAGCATACGGTTATTATGAACAACGGCTGGGAGCCCGATGAAAACTGGCACGTTGAGGAAAGACAGTGGTACATAGATTCCATAGAGTCGGAAAAAGAGGACGGCTTCTCCGTATCCGCCCCGTATTATGACGAACAGATAGGAGCTTACTGCGTCACATTCAGCAAAAGAGTATATGACAAGACCGGCAATTTCTTAGGTGTTTTCGGAATAGATTTCTTCCTTGACAAGCTTACCGGCATACTTGATTCAAGCTATACCGATGAGGGGTATGCGTTTCTTGCGGACGCGGACGGGCAGATCATAAATCACCCTGCTCCGGAGTATCAGATGTCGGAAAGCAACGTGGTAACACTTGAACAGGCAGGTTATCTTGATGCGGTGCTCGCCGGGGACACTGTCGTCATCAAAGACTATGATGGCGGCTACAAAGCCTTTTATGCAGTACCCGACCCTACCTCCGGCTTCACTATTGTCTGCGCGAAAAACTGGAATGTTATATATGGCAGTCTTGTAAGCTACATCATTGTTTTCATAGTGATATTCGGCGCGGGTATAGCGATAACAGGCTCACTGCTCCATATAATGATCGTGTGGCAGAAGCGGGTGCGGAAAACTCTCGAAAATTCCGCCGCGGAAGCCGAAAAAGCAGGTCAGGCAAAATCGCAGTTCCTTGCGCAGATGTCCCACGAGATACGCACCCCGATAAACGCGGTGCTCGGTATGAATGAAATGATAATGCGCGAGAGCAGCAGCGATGATATCAGGGAGTACTCCGAGAACATACAGAACGCCGGAAGGACGCTGCTTACGCTGATAAACAGCATTCTCGACTTTTCAAAGATAGAGGACGGCAAAATGGAGATAGTGCCTGTAAGTTATGACACCGCGCTGATGATAAACGATCTTGTCAATATGGTGCTTGAAAGAGCTGAACAGAAAAATCTTGAATTTAAGACAGAGATCGACAGGAACCTGCCCAAAACGCTGTACGGTGACGATGTGCGTATCAGACAGATAATCACAAATATCCTCACCAACGCGGTCAAATACACTCCCAAGGGAAGTGTCACCCTGCGTATGCTTATTGCGGACAGAAACGGAGACAGGATAACGCTGCGTACCGAGGTGCAGGACACCGGTATCGGTATCCGCCCCGAGGACAGAGACGCGCTGTTCGAGTCATTCAGAAGGCTTGACAGCGAGAAAAACCGTGCGATAGAGGGTACCGGTCTCGGCATCTCCATCGTTCAGAAGCTTCTCGTCATGATGGGAAGCGAGCTTCAGCTTGACAGCGTTTACGGCGAGGGCTCACGGTTCTGGTTCGATATAGTGCAGGAGGTCGTTGACGACGAGCCTATCGGTGACTATGAGGAGCGTCTGCGCCTGTCCCGTCACAATGAAAACAGCCGGGAGTATATCTACGCTCCCGATGCGAGAGTTCTTGTCGTAGATGACAACATGATGAATCTTAAAGTTGCGAAAGGACTTCTCAAACGCACAGGCATCAAGGTCGATATCGTTGCCGGCGGCAGCGACGCTTTAAAGGCGGTTACACAGAACAGGTATGACATTATCTTCCTTGACCACATGATGCCGGACATGGACGGACTTGAAACGCGTAAGAATATGGAAACTGCAGGTCTGCTGGGCGAGAACACTGCGGTGATAATGATGACCGCCAATGCCATAGTCGGCGCGAAGGAGGAATACCTTTCGGCAGGATTCGACGATTATCTCTCGAAGCCGATAGAAGTCAGAAGTCTTGAAATGATACTGAAAAAGTATCTGCCCGCCGAAAAAATCGGATATAAGACCGCCGATGCTGACATCATGATCGGCGGGGCTTCCGGGGATCCCGTTCCTGCTGCCGCGGCAGATGATACAGCCGCGGAAAAGCCGAGCGCGGAGGTCTCTGCGCCGGATATGCCGGAGGAAAGCGCAGATGACGGAAATGCAGGTCATATCAACACTGCTTCGGGAATGGAATACTGCATGAACGATACGGGATTTTACAAGGAAATGCTCGCTACATTCGTAAACGAAAGCCCGGCAAAGCGCAAAAATCTTGAAACCGCCCTTAAAAACGGGGATATAAAGCAGTACACCGTCAATATTCACGGACTTAAAAGCACATCAAAGACGATAGGTGCGGTTATGCTGCCGGACATGGCGCTGAGGCTTGAGCTTGCGGGAAAAGAGGAGCGGTTCGATGAGATACAGTCGGGTCATGCCGAAGTGATGAATGAATACGAGGCTGTCCTGTCCGAAGCGGAAGGTCTGATAAAGACACTGTAAAACGGAGATGATGAAGATATGGGAATTCTGTTAAGTGCTGCGCTTATAATAATGGGAACTGTCTCGACCGTATATGCCGTACAGTTTTTCAGACGTGAAAAGTCAGTCGGATATTTCCGTGCGGCTATACTGCTTATGGGACTTGCAGTCGGGATATGGGGATTCGGATATGGTTTTATCGGTATATGTGATGATTTTGTTGTATGCTCACATCTGCGCCGTGCGGGATTGCTGGGCATCAATACGTTCCCGCTTGCGGAAACACTGATAGCCCTGCATAAAGCGGGGGTAAACCGTAAAATACAGAATATAGCAGGTGTTATTCTGATACCTGTCGCAGCAGCAGACTGGTGGCTTTTTTCGGGTGAACACGTCGATACCTTTGTCCGGGTCGGTAACTGGACAACATGGCAGGCTGTTGATTGTCCGGAGAGGACATTCCATTCGATCTATACGGTAGTGATATTCCTTTCGGCGCTGACTTCATGGATCGTATGGTTCGGAAGAGTAAAACTGAAACGCGAAAGAGCACTCCTTATCCGCATACTTGCCGCAAATCTGACTCTTATGCTATGCTCCGGGCCGGATACGTTCCTGACGGATATTACGGGAGTTGTTTATCCGACTTCGGGACTTGGCGCGGGTCTGGCATTTCTGATATGGGTCATTGCCGTTGTAAAATACAACACCTTTACAGTCTCATCACGAGCTATGGGAGATTATGCTCAGACTGTCGTGAATGTCGGTCTTGTAATATTTGATGACAGTTTCCTTGCGATGGAAATTAATAATTTCGCAAGGAAAGAGCTTGATATGGCACAGGGAAGGCACCTGACCGAGCTTGTGCGCCTGCATCAGAGTGAAGAGGAAATATTCGGACGGGTGATCGCAGATGACAGATATACATTCAAGTGCATTTCCGCAAGCGGAGACAAGACCTGTATAGCAGATATGATCACGCTTCGAGACAACTATGATGAAGCATACGGATATATCATGACCGTAACGGATATTTCAAAAGAAGAACAGCTTATAGCCGAGGCAAGGCGGGCAAATGAAGCAAAGAGTGAGTTCCTTGCAAATATGTCTCATGAAATACGAACACCGATAAACGCCGTACTTGGTTTTGATGAGCTTATCCTGCGGGAGACTAAGGAAGAAACAACAAGCGGTTATGCGGCAAATATCAAGCACAGCGGTGAGACTTTGCTGTCACTGGTAAACGATATACTCGATTTTTCCAAGATAGAAAGCGGAAAGATGGATATTGTGCCCGTAAGCTACGACCCTGCGCAGATGTTCGAGGATCTCATCGTTATGATAACTCCCCGTGCGGAGGCAAAGGAGCTTGTGATAGAATACGATATCGCCGACGATATCCCGGCACAGCTTTTCGGAGATGATATGCGTATCCGTCAGGTCGTGGCCAACCTGCTTACAAATGCCGTAAAATACACGGAAACCGGCACTGTCACACTTTCCGCGTGCATAAAGGAAAGGCGAGCCGGTGCAGTTATTTTGCATATTTCTGTCAGAGATACCGGAATAGGGATAAAGGACGAGGACAAAGCGCACCTGTTTGAATCGTTCAGGCGCGTCGATATCAGCCGTACCCGCAATATAGAGGGTACCGGACTCGGACTTTCCATTACACTGCGCTGCCTGGAGCTTATGGCCAGCAGTCTTGAGCTCGACAGCGAGTACGGCAAAGGCTCGGATTTCTGGTTCGATATAGAGCAGAAGACCGAAAGCAGCGATACGATCGGTTCCTTTGCGGAAAGAATGTCTCTCGCCCGCAGAAATGTCAGCGTTTCCCGGGAATCGTTCACTGCACCCGGAGCAAAGGTGCTCGTAACTGATGACAACCTTATGAATCTGCAGGTGTTCAAGGGTCTGCTCAGAAAGACGGAGATAGATATAACTTCTGTCATCAGCGGGGCTGAAACGATCACCGCATTGGAGAAGCAAAAATATGATATTGTATTTCTTGACCACATGATGCCGGAAATGGACGGTATCGAGACATTGGAGAAAATAAAGGCAAGCCGGATCATCGACATACAGGGTACGCCGATCATCGCTCTCACTGCCAATGCCGTCTCCGGCGCAAGAGAGATGTATCTGAACGCGGGATTTGACGATTATCTCACGAAACCGATAAGATACGATAAGCTTGAAAAAATGATCCTGAAATATCTTCCCGATGAAAAGATAATGTACAATAAAGCGGAAGGCACCGCCGCGTCACAGGCGGCTCACGACAGTCCGGAACCGGAAAACACACTGAACGAAGAGATAAATGATCTGATAGATAAAAAAGTCGGGCTGGAGTATTGCATGAATGATGAGAACTTCTACCGTGAGATGCTTGACACATATATCAAGGAAAAGCCGGAAAAGCTCGCACAGCTTGGATCAGCATTAGAAAACGGGGATATAAAACGATATACCGTGCTGATACATGGACTCAAAAGTACATCAAAGATGATAGGCTCGGTTAAATTCTCCGAACTTGCTTATGAACTTGAGCGTGCAGGAAAGGAAGGGAGACTTGATGATATAAGGAAAAAGCATAATTATGTTATGAAAGTTTATGGGTGGGTCATAAAGGAAGCTCAAAAAATGATATAGGGATTCATGCTGTTATGCTGCCGGATGGGAAACATTTGGCAGATCTCGAAAAGAAGAAAATGGCGCTCAACAAAGAGATCGGCAAACTGCTTGACCAATCGTTCAAGGAGAACGACTACACAAAATATGACAGAGAGTTCAAGCGGTTGTCGGACGAATTGAGCCGTCAGCAAAGAAATCACCGAGGAGCAGGAACGGCTTAACGCCTGTGCGTAATCCGCCGCTAATGTGAAAGACATACTCGACGACATCGAGCGCAGAGAGTTCCGGATAGACTGGTTTGACGATGCGCTTGTCAGGCACTCGGTTGAGAGGGTTACTATCGTGGATAAGCATACGATAAGGGTAAAGATTGGCAGAAATGAAGATTCAGAGATAACAATTCCATCATAAATGTAGTATCACAACTGGCTTTTAGCTCATAGATTACACAGATCCGGATATTGCAAAAAACAAAGTTATATGGTATAATAATTGTGTCCTCAACAACTGCCGTCTGGCAGTTGTTGTCCCGGATCCTGTTTTACAGGATTTGGGATCGCTGCAAAAACGCGCCTTCGGCGTGTTTTACAGCGGACACATTCCTTGATGTCAAGCTCATTTCGCCCTTCGTGCGAACAGACATTAATAAGAAAAAACAAGGAGGATCATCATATGAAAAAGCTCGTAAAACTTCTCGTACTTTTCTTAACGGCTGCGGCAGCCGTTGCTTCTATGTGTGTTGTTTCGGGAGCCGCGTCTGTTCTCCCCGCGCCGACAGGTATAGTACTTACCGCTTCGGACACATCGGTAAAGATAGTATGGGACGAGGTCAGCGGTGCCGACGCGTACAGGGTGTACAAGTACGACAGATCGCTCGGCAAGTTCAAAAAGTATAAGAATGTTTCCGGTACGGTATGCAATGTCATCGGTCTTAAAAAGTCCACGGAGTACAGGTTCAAGGTAGCCGCGCTGGTGAAGAAGGAAAACATCTATACAAAGCAGACGATCTCGGACGCGTACAAGGTAAAAACATTCGAGCTTCCCGCGCCGGAGAACATAAGTAAGTTTGAATTCAGCGACGGAGACGTTATCCTGCAATGGAATAAAATGTCCGGCGCAGACGCGTACAGAGCCTATATTCTTGACAGCAAAAGCGGCAAATACAAAGTGTATAAAGATGCATTTACGAACAATAGCGTAGATATAAGCAGCCTCAAGGTCGGAAAGACCTATACATTCATAATAGCCGCGCTCACCAAAAACAGCGACGGAAGCTATAAGGAACAGACAAGATCGGCACCTGCCGACATAAAACTGACAGCAAAGCTTGACAAGCCGGCAAATGTCAGAACAAAGGTGACCGGATCGACGCTCACTATAACATGGAGCAAGGTAAAGGGAGCCGCAACATATACCATTGACGGTCGAAGCGGCATCTACTCGTCCGACGGAAATGTTTACAACACTTATGTTCCCAACGGATCGGGAATAAAAGGAACATCTTACAGCTTTTCCGTGAAGAAAGGCAAATATTTCCTTAAAATATGCGCAAATCCCGGAAAAAACAGTGACTATGACGCAAGTGAATGGTATAATTTCGATGTGACTGTTAACTGAATTATCAGACAAACGACCCCTTGCTGCCCAAAAATCGGACAGACAAGAGCGCGGTGCCAAAATTTCGGTCAGTTTACCTTACCGTGTATGAGATTTGTACACGGCGGGGTGAACTGACCGTTTTCTTTTTGTGCTGATGATGATATACTATGACTGTAAACAAAAACAGGGGGCGATGATATGATGAGATCGGTAACACCTATGAGGACCGCAAAGGCAGGCTACATTGCAATGTCGGTCATTCTTATGGCGGCAGGAGCAGTTCTTATCGCCGCGCCGGACACACTGGCTTCCGCAATGTGCAGTGTGCTTGGAATAGCTTCCGCGGTATTCGGCGGAGTAAAGATAGCGAGCTATTTCTCAAAGGATCTGTTCAGGCTTGCTTTTCAGCATGACCTTGCGGAAGGTATTCTGCTGATGATCCTCGGAGTAACGGCGGCAGTAAAACCGGAGCTGTTCCTCGGATTCATCGGCGTGATATTCGGGGTATGCGTGCTTGCGGACGGTCTGCTGAAAATACAGACGGCGATCGACGCGAAGGTCTTCGGGGTAAGCAAGTGGTGGCTGATACTCGCGGCAGCGATCGCGGCGGATATCGCAGGATTCTTCCTCATAATCAATCCTGTTGAAAGCGCGGCTGTAGTAGCGGTGATTCTCGGTGTGACACTTGTAATGGAGGGTCTGCTGAACCTCATCACCGTTCTGGTGGCGGTAAAGATAGTAAAGAACCAGCTGCCGGACGACGTTATCAAGGTAAATGCAGTGAACACTCACTGATCAGAAAAAAGAAAGGGTATGATAAGATGAAATTCGCAAATGCGGTAGTTAAATACCGCGTGCCGATCATTATAGTAAGCCTTGTGCTTATGGTGCCGGCTCTGCTCGGTATGATCGGAACAAGGATCAACTACGATATGCTCGACTACCTGCCGTCGGACATGGACACCGTAAAAGGACAGGAAGAACTTATGAACGAATTCGGAAAGGGAGCCTTCTCCTTCATAGTCGTGGAGGATATGCCGGATAAGGACGTTGCGGCGATGGCGGAGCAGATAAAGGCCGTTGAGCATGTCGATACCGTTCTTTGCTGGCAGGATATGGCGGATATAACGATACCGAAGGAATTCCTTCCCGAAAAGATATACTCGGCATTCAACAACGGAAATGCGACGATGATGGCGGTATTCTTCGACAGCTCCACATCGGCTGATGTTACAATGGAAGCTATCAGGAATGTCCGTTCGATAGCCGGAAAACAGGCGTTTGTTTCCGGAATGTCAGCGCTCGTTACAGACCTTAAAGACCTGTGCGAAAAGGAAGAGCCGATCTACGTCGGCATAGCGGTAATACTTGCCTGCGCTGCGATGATGATCTTCCTTGACAGCTGGCTGGTGCCTTTCGTTTTCCTTGCAAGTATCGGTATGATGATACTGCTGAACCTGGGAACCAACTACTTCATGGGCGAGATCTCATACATCACCAAAGCGCTTTCGGCAGTCCTCCAGCTCGCTGTTACGATGGACTACTCGATATTCCTCTGGCACAGCTACAATGAGAAGCTTGAAAAGATAAGCGACAACAAGCAGGCAATGGCAGAAGCGATACACGAAACGCTCACCAGCGTTCTCGGAAGCTCGGTCACCACGATAGCCGGATTCATAGCTCTCTGCTTCATGTCATTCACTCTCGGCGCAGACCTCGGAATAGTAATGGCAAAGGGCGTTCTGCTGGGAGTCATAGGCTGTGTTACAGTTCTCCCGGCGCTGATACTTGCGCTTGACAAACCCCTCCAGGCAACAAAGCACCGCTCGCTTATCCCGGATATGAGCAAGCTTGCGTCCGGTATAACAAAGGTGTTCCCGGTATTTATCGCGGTGTTTGCGATACTTGTATTCCCGGCTTATTACGGGTACTCAAAGACGAATGATGAAGTTTACTACGATCTCGGCGAATGCCTGCCGGAAGATATCGACTATGTGATCGCAAACTCAAAGCTCCGTGAGAATTTCGATGTAGCTTCCACTCACATGCTCCTTGTTGATGCGGACACATCTTCAAAGGACGTCCGCTCCATGATAAATGAAATGAAGCAGGTTGACGGAGTAAAGTATGTTCTCGGACTTGAGAGCGTTATCGGTTCGGCTGTGCCGGAAGAAGTGATACCGGACAGACTGAAGGAAGCGCTGGTAAGCAACAAATGGGAGCTTATCCTCGTGAACTCCGAATACAAGGTAGCGAGCGACGCGGTCAACGCACAGCTCGACGATCTGAACGCGATACTCAAGAAGTACGACGAGGGCGGTATGCTGATAGGTGAAGCGCCCTGCACAAAGGATATGATCGAGACTACCGGTCATGATTTTCAGGTCGTAAGCGCGGTGTCGGTACTCGCGATATTCGTTATAATCGCGATAGTGGAAAAGTCCGCTTCGCTGCCGTTCATTCTGATAGCGGTAATAGAGCTCGCAACGTTCATCAACCTCGGACTTCCGCACTATATGGGACAGTCCCTCCCGTTCATCGCTCCTATCTGCATCAGCACTATCCAGCTCGGCGCTACTGTCGATTACGCGATACTGATGACCACCAGATACAAGTCGGAGCGCATAGCCGGTGCTGACAAGCTCGGCGCGGTAAGAACGGCGCTGACCACTTCGATACCGTCGATAATCATAAGCGGCATGGGCTTGTTCGCAGCAACATTCGGAGTTGCGGTATATTCAGATATAGATATAATCAGCTCGATGTGTATGTTAATGGCAAGAGGCGCAGTGATAAGCATGATATGTGTAATATTTATCCTGCCGGCGCTTCTCCTGCTGTGTGACGCTCTGATAAGACATACCACACTCGGAATGAGCGGAGAAGGCAGCGACAGCCGCAGACATACCGGCAGACTGCTGCACAACCGTTGATACTATAGACAATGCACAATTCACAATGCACAATGCACAATTGTGGAGCGCGCTTTGCGCGCATATCTGAATCGTGACGAAATTACTTGATTTTGTCTATGGACAGATATTAATTTAGTATGAGATCGCAGAAAAAACAGTAAAAACCGACATAACCGGATCAGAAAGGAAGATAACTATGAAACAGTCACTTATCAAGAAGATATCATATATCGCTTGCTGCACAATGCTTGCAGGCGCAGTAGGAGCGACAGCCGCCTACGCAGTTAACGAGAATACTTCCGCAGATGCGGAAGAGATACAGCCGGAGACGGCTGAGGAAGAACAAGCCGTAACAGATGAACCGCAGAAGGACGAGACAGTATATGTGCTTGCAGACGCGAACGGCAGCACAAACAAGGTCATCGTAAGCGATCATCTTATGAATGCGGGAAGCGATAATATCATCACGGAAGAGTCTTTGCTCAGCAATATAGAGAATGTCAAGGGCAGCGAGACATTCACCGAGAACGACGGTAAAAGAACATGGAATGCGGGCGGAAACGATATCTACTACCGCGGAACGACAAATGAGCAGCTTCCTCTCGGCATAGCGGTAAGCTACAAGCTGGACGGAAACGATATACCGGCAGATGAACTTGCCGGAAAGAGCGGAAAGGTCACGATCAGATTCGACTATACAAACAACAAGTACGAAGATGTTACAATAAATGGGGAGAAGACTAAAATATATGTGCCTTTCGCTGCAATCACCGGTATGCTGCTGGATAATGAAAAGTTCCGCAATGTCGAGGCGGTAAACGGCAAGATCGTGAATGACGGTGACCGTACATTCATAGTCGGAACCGCATTCCCGGGACTTGCCGAAAGTCTTGGCACCGAGGACAGCGGGAAGATAAAGATACCCGGATATTTCGAGGTCACAGCTGACGTTACCGATTTTGAGCTTATGAACACTCTGACCGTAGCAACAAATGAAGTATTCAGCGATATTGACCTTGATCTCGGCGATTCCGAAGCAACGCTCACCGAAGATATCGACAAGCTCAGCGACGCTATGGATCAGCTTATCGACGGTTCCGGCAAGCTCCACGACGGTCTGAACGAGCTGCTTGAAAAGTCGTCTGCTCTTACGGACGGCACAGGCGCACTTTACGAGGGCGCGGGTCAGCTGAACAGCGGTATTTCCGACGCGAACAAGGGCGCCGCACAGCTCTATACCGGTTCCGACAAGCTTTCCGCAGGTCTCGATCAGCTCACATCGAACAATGCAACTCTCACAGCAGGCTCCGAGCAGGTGTTCAATTCTTTGCTCGATATGGCGAACACACAGCTTGAAGCCGCCGGTATCACGGGTTACAAGCTGACGATCGAAAATTATGGCGAGACGCTTGATAAGATCATAGCTTCTCTGGACGGGGACAACGCTCTGAAAATGGCGCAGGAAACCGCAAAGAAGCAGGTAACGGAGGCTGTTGAAGCCAATCGCGCGACAGTAGAAGCGGAAGTTACCAAGGCGGTAAAGGCGCAGGTCAGCGAAAAGGTGAACGAGACGGTAAAAGCGACGGTTGCGGAAAAGGTAAATGAGGGCGTTAAAGCCAAGGTGCTTGAAGGCGTTCTTGCAGCGCAGAATATGACTGTTGAGCAGTACACACAGGGTGTTGCAGCGGGCGTAATCGGCGCTGACGTTCAGCAGAAGATCGAAGCGGCGGCAGAAATGCAGATGCAGACAGCGGAAGTTAAGGCGCAGGCTGATGCGGCACTTGAACAGCAGATGCAGTCGGCGGAAGTAAAGGAGCAATCGGAAGCGGCACTCGAACAGCAGATGCAGAGTGACGAGGTCAAGGCGATAATTGCGCAGACGACCGATGATAAGATAGCCGAGCTTATTGATGAGAATTACAAGTCCAAAGACGTACAGGACAAGATAAAGGAAGGCGCAAAGACGGCATCTGCCGGTGCTGCAAAGCTTATTGAGCTGAAAACGCAGCTTGACAGCTACAACACATTCTACACCGGGCTTGCGGCATATACCGAGGGAGTAGCGCAGGCAGCGGACGGCGCAAAGCAGCTCAAGGGCGGACTTAATGAGCTGAATGCAGGCACACAGAAGCTTGAAGCCGGCTCAAAGCAGCTTTACGACGGCATTTCCGAGCTTAACGGAAGTGTTCCGGCGCTGATAGATGGAATAACGCAGCTTGATGACGGTTCCGCACAGCTCTCTGACGGCTGCAAGGAGTTCAACGAAAAGGGCATCACAAAGCTGATCGACATAGTTGACGGCGATCTCGGCAGCCTCGTTGACCGCTTCAAGGCAGTATCCGACGTATCTAAGGACTATGAGACTTTCACCGGCGGTTCCGGCTCCGTCAAGTTCATCTACCGCACAGACGCGATAGAGAGATCTTGAGAGGGTTGAGAGAGATTTGAGAGATTTCAGAGAGGGGGCTCTGAGTCTGTCGGTCAGCCCCTCTGTCACCTAAAGGTGACACCTCCCCTCTAAAGGGGAGACACCCCCCACCCCCCGCCAGCCCCCTTTAAAAAAGGGGGCGGCGGACGCGCCGCGGCGAAATGCGTAGCGACATTCTTCAATGGGCGAGTGCGCCGCCACGGTTAGCTATATTCATCTGAATACAAAAAAGACTGCTGAAATTCGTTAGTTTCAGCAGTCTTTCATTCTGTTGTGATAGTTCTCTCCATTAATTGCGGAGCGATTAAAAGTCTTTGGAAAGGGGTTTGGGGGAGAACCTTTCTTCAGAAAGGTTTCCCCCAAGTCTCGAGCGAAGCGACCACTCTCGAGCGCAAGCGACCGTCTCGAGCGGCAGCGATCTTCTCGGGAGATTTTTATCATTGACAAGCAGGGACGGACATAGTATAATGTTAGATATGTTATGAACAGCAGGGAAGGGATAAAGATAGATATTTTCGTATTTGTTATCAACAGTATCCTGCTCGGTGCAGGATTGGCAATGGACGCTTTTTCGGTATCGCTTGCGAACGGTCTGAATGAGCCGGCAATGAAGCGCGGAAAACAGCTGCTTATCGCCGGAACTTTCGCGTTCTTCCAGGCTTTTATGCCGATGACCGGCTGGGTCTGCGTGCATACGATAGTTACGCTGTTTTCTTCTTTTGATAGCTTTGTGCCGTGGATAGCGCTCGTTCTGCTCGTGTTCATAGGCGGTAAGATGATATGGGACGGCGTTTCCGGCAAGGACGAGAGCGCGGAGAATGCCGGGGTAGGCTTCGGAGCGCTGGTTTTGCAGGGAATTGCCACATCTATCGACGCTCTTTCCGTCGGATTTACCATTGCCGATTACGAGCTTCCGTCCGCGCTTGCGGCTTCGCTTATAATCGCCGCAGTCACCTTTATTATCTGCATGGCGGGACTTGCAATAGGCAGGAAATTCGGTACAAAGCTTTCCGGAAAAGCGCAGATACTCGGCGGCGTGATACTTATCGCTATCGGTATCGAGATCTTTGTGAGCGGACTGTTGAAGTAGGTATTGAATGAAGTTACGGACGTTTATTCTGTTAATGGCAGCGGTTCTGCTGTTTATCTGGGGGCATTCCCTCATACCACGCTCCCACTCCGCGGAGGAGAGCCTCGGAATGATGATATTTTTGCAGAAAATCCTCGATTTCCTGCATATCCCGTTACAGCTTACCGATCATCTTGTGCGCAAGCTCGCTCACTTTGCCGAGCATGCAGTGGCGGGTATAATTCTCGGCTGCTACTTCTTCCCGGAAGCAAGGGACGCTGTAAGCAGAAAAGAAAAGATCGTAAAAGCGGCAATTCCCTTTGCAGCGGGACTATTTATAGGCTTTATTGATGAGACCGTCCAGCTTTTCTCCGGCAGGGGAGCGGCTGTTGCCGATGTCTGGATAGACTTTGCCGGGGTTTGCTGCGGGGCGGCAGTCACGGGACTGGTGATATTTGTGATATATGCTGTAAACAAAATGAAAAATGCGTAGGCGTAATTGAGCGCCTGCGCATTTTTCTGAGGTATTATTATGTGTCGGGATCAGACTGAAGAGTGGTTCTTTACATACTCAACAACTTCGTCAACTGTGCAGAATGCCATAGATACGCATGTATCGGCACAGCCGTAGTAGATAGCGATGCGTCCGGTATCGCCGTCGCAGAGAGCAGCGCAGGGGAATGTAACGTTCTGAACGTCGCCTACGCACTCGTAGATCTCACGAGGATTGAGGAGGTATTCTGCACAGCGGTACTTTACCTTCCAGGGCTTGTCAATGTCAAGAATGCAAGCGCCGAAGCTGTAAACGAAGCCGTTGCAGCTCTCAAGAACACCATGATAGAATACGAGCCAGCCTTCGCTTGTCTCGATCGGGATAGGACCTGCGCCGATCTTCTTGGACTCCCAGCCTCTGAGCGGTCCCATAACGTGTCTGTGGTCACCCCAGTATCTCATATCGTAGGACTGGGAAACGTACATGTCGCCGAAAGGAGTATGACCGCTGTCGGAAGGACGGCTGAACATAACGAACTTGTCATTTATCTTTCTCGGGAAGAGGACGCCGTTTCTGTTGAAGGGGAGGAAAGCGTTCTCGCACTGGTGGAATTCCTTGAAATCCTTTGTCCAGCCCACGCCGATAGTAGGCTTCCAGCCGTAAGCGTTGCACCATGTGATCCAGAAGCGGTCCTCGATCCATACGCAGCGGGGATCGTAGCCGTACTGCCACGGATTTGCCTCTGCGGTCTCGGGATCGTCGTTGATCCAGTCAACACGCTTTTCGTTGATGTCCCAGTGGATCCCGTCCTTGGAGAAACCGGCATGGATAGCCATATTTCTCTCTTTGTCGTCAACTCTGAAAACGCCTGCGAACTTGTAGTCGCCGCACTCGAAGGGAACTACTGCGCTGTTGAAGATGGAGTTGCTGGTGGGGAGGAGGTCTCTCGGGATTATCGGGTTAGCGTCGTATCTCCAGATAACGTCCTTGCAGTTTGCGGGCTTGTCCTGCCACGGGATATTGGGAAGTGAGGGCTGGTTAAAGATCTTTACGTTCATTGGCTTTTACCTCTTTCTTTCACTATGTTTGTTTCATTGCGTGCGCAGCGCTTGAAATGCCGGATACGCGCGTTCTGTAATAATATTATATAATATCGGAGCGCGGGTGTCAATCGTTTTTTGAAGAAATAGCAAACAATTTTTGCGCCTTCCTTTAGGTAATTATCACATATAATTTACTTAAATTAGCCGGTGGAAAAGCTAATAAAAATAAAGCTGTTAATTATCCGCGGATAAAGCATTTCACGGATAATACCATTATAATAGAGAACGCAACCGGACTGTAACCGAGTTCGTTATAGAATTTTCATTTTTATACAAATAATGCGGTGAAAATTTGTAATTATACACTATTGTGATATAACGACTTTTATGTTATAATTGTATCGTATACAAGTGTGCGTATGGGGATAGTGCGCTCTGCAGCCGTCCATCCGCATGAGTAAATAAAAATCAACGAATGGAGGGTTTACATGGCATACTATTCTTATGTTGCCACAGATGTCAACGGTTCCACGGTAAGAGGAAAGGAATACGCGGACGACTACCTCGACCTGAATGAGAAGCTTCGTGCGAAGAATCTTTTCTGTACCGAGTATTCTGAGATCCAGGAGAAACAGAGCGATGCGAAGTACAAGTTCAAGACGAAGGATCTTGCGTTTATCTGCCGTCAGCTCGCTTCGATGCTTACCGCAGGTATAAGTCTCGTAAGATCGCTGCATATCCTGTACTCGCAGGAAGAAAACAAAAAGGCGAAGGCAGCGCTTCTTGAGATCTATGAAGACGTTCAGAAAGGACGTTCTTTCGCGGAAGCTGTACAGGCAAGACCGGGCGTTTTCCCGCTCCTGTTCGTCAGCATGGTCGCTGCCGGTGAGGCTTCCGGTAACCTCGACGTTATCATGACGCGTGTTGCCGACTACTACCTCAACCAGAACAAGACCAACAACCAGATAAAGAGTGCGCTTATCTATCCTATCGTACTTATGTGTCTGCTCATAGCCGTATTCTTCGGTCTGTTCATCTTCATCATGCCGATGTTCCGTGACCTTGCGGGTGATGATCTTCCTCCGCTGTCAGCGGCGATGTTCGCGATAAGCGACTTCCTGATCCCCTACTGGTGGACGATAATCCTCGGTGTCGGAGTGATAGTGCTCGTTCTCCACTTCCTCAAGAAGACTCCGTGGTTCGCGCTCTGGTTCGATGAGATGAAGGTAAAGATGCCTAAGGTGGGTCCCCTCCTTATAGTCATCTATACCGGACGTTTCGCAAGAACAATGGCTAACCTTTACGCTTCCGGACTTCAGATGGTCGATTGTATCGAAAAGTCCGCTGATACGCTTAACAACCAGTACATATCGAACCTCTTCCATGAGAGTGTCGTAGAAGACGTAAAACACGGTGAAGCGCTTTCAACGGCGATCACAAAGATAGGTGTTTTCCCCGGCGTATTCACATCGATCATAATGGTCGGTGAGGAATCCGGTGCACTGGACGATATCCTTAACAAGTCCGCCGATTACTACGAAGACGAATCCGCGACAGCTATCGCAAAGCTCGTCGGACTTATGGAACCGCTTATGATCATCTTCCTCGGTATCATGATAGGTATGATACTTGCAGGTATTTTCCCGATCCTCTATGGCGGTATGGCAAACGTCGGAAACTGATACGAAGTAAATATCCGGGCGCGGAAAAAGCGCCCGGCGATAAACTAAATAAACAAGAGGTGCTATATGTTATCAATTGATATTACCGACAAGCAGATAAGGCTTGTACGAGGCGCATTGAACGGCAACAAGATCCGTGTTCTCGAAGTAGAGACCCGTGACCTCACCGCTGGAAGCATCAGCAACGGTTATGTAACCGATATCCCCATGGTAGCGGGTGAGATCACAGATATCATCGCAACAAAAAATATCAAGGAAAAGGACGCTATCGTCTGCATCAACTCCGGTTCGATACTCTATAAGGATCTTACGGTACCGAAGCCGAAGAAGATCTCCAACTCGGCAGCTATCGAGTCCATGATACTCACAACAATGGGTATCACAAAAGAGTACAACATTTCATACTCTATCATAGGCGAAGACAAGGACGAAAATGAGCAGCCCGTGCTCAAGATCCTTGCAACCGCTGTTCCCCAGAGAATGGTTGACGGCTACATAAGACTGTTCACCCAGCTCGGTATCAAGCTCCAGCAGATAAACGTGTCGAACAACTGTATCACACGTCTTATACTGAACACCCCGAAGCTCGAAGCTTCAATGCCCCTGATGCTCGTTCAGATCGACAACGACTTCATCAACATCAACCTGTATGAAGACAACCAGCTCTCCCTTTCGAGATACGTCAGAGTCGATCCGTACGATTACAATAACGACGAGGACTATGTAAACCAGGCCGTTTACGACAACATCTTCCGTACCCTGCAGTTCACCGGCCAGCGTAAAGATTCCAAGCCGCTGAAGGAGATAATGTTCTACGGTCAGGTAAGAGATTTCATCTCCCTTTCCAACGCAGTTTCGTCGTTCAACGTTCCCTCGCACATACTCAATATTCCCAATAACATCGTAACATTCTGCGACTTCGATTTCGCAGAGTACGCAAACTCCATCGGTGCGTTCTTCAAGGTAAGAAAAGACTTTGACCACGTTAACCTCCTCGACGCTTCCGCAGTTAAGGAAAAGAAGACAGCAAGCACATTCATGGTTGGTATGGGCGTTGCCTGCATTCTCTCGGTAGGTGTTGTTGTCGGCGCAAAGCTTGTATGCGACGGTATCGCAAACGGTATCAAGGCACAGGCTGACGCGGTTTACAACGAAGTACACAACGAAGAGACCGATGCAAAGCTTGCTCTCCTCGCGGAAAAAGAACAGATCCTCTCCAACATCAACGACTACGCTCTCAATATTGCCGAAGCTGACAGACTTTCCGACTTCCTGCCGGAAGGAAACTCCGAGGTGAGGGCAAAGCTTGTCGAAGCGCTTGAATCGGTTGAGCCCAACGCTAACCTCATGCAGGATATCAGTATATCCGGATATGATGTTGCAATAACCGTACGCTGCTACGATATAGAAACTCCTACAAAATATGTAAGAGCTCTCATAGACCAGGATTACTTCGATGCGATCAGCTATAACGGATTTACCGGAGAAGAGATCAAGGAATCCGAGGATAACGCGGGTCTCAAGGTTGAGGAAAAAGCAGGCGACTACAGATATTCGTTTGCTCTCAGTATGAGAATCAGAGGAGGTAACGGATATGAGATTAAGTAAGGTCGAAAAGATCGTAGTTGCGGTAATACTGCTCGGTCTTATACTTGTCGGAGGAACATTCCTCCTTGTAGTTCCCAGCTTTAATGAAATAGGCAAAGCAACAAAGATGCTCGAAGCGAACATTGAAGAAAAGCTTGCGCTTGATGAGCGTCTTGCTCGTCTCGATACGATAGACGGGGATATCACCAACAGCAAAAATGAAGCGGTAAAACTTGAGGGCGGTTTCTTCCCCGACCTCACAACCTATGAAGCATCCGAACTTGCTATGGCATATATGACTGCTCATAACCTGGATGCTCACACAATTGCCATTACCGAGATCGCAACGAGAGATCTTAACCTTGAGTACCTTGTTCCCGTCGAGGCGGAATATGATCTTAAGACATTCAGCCAGTCCGCAAAAACTACCGACGGCACCGAGGTCCTTGCAGAAGGTGAATTCAAGGACGGCGGAAAGAAGTACACGATCTCTGTTGCATCGACAACAGAAGCTACTATCAGCGATGAGGACGGCAACGAGATAGCTCCTGCCAAGTACACCGATACAATGAAGAAGGTTTACAAGGCAGCGATCTGCAGATTCGTAACAGATACAGACGTATCACAGACCGTAGCCGCTATATCGGCATCTTACGAAGTCAAGGGCAAGTTCTCCGATTATATGAAGTTCATCGATGACATGTACACAAACGAAAGATCTATAACATTCGACAGTCTCACAATACCTATGACAGCAACCATTCAGGAAGAGGCAGACTCCACCGCAGTATTCATCAACGAAGCCGGTGAACTTCAGGTAGGCGACGAAGCCAACTCCAAGGAAGTTATCGTTGAGGACGATACAGAGGTTACAGTTCCCGTAACTATCGTATTCCTCTGCGTAGAGCCTATGGAAGGCCTCAAGACAATAGATGCTGACGGTACGAATGTAGTTGTGGATCAGAGACCTATCATTTATTAAGGAGGAGAGGTCATGCTGAAATTTTTCTACCGGCTCAAACGGCGCGGTGGAGCGGTACTGTTCGCGGTAATAGCGATCATGTCGCTGCTTATCGCAATGGCTATAACGGCGTACTTCACGGCGCGCAGTTCCTACCAGACCGTTGTGAGCAACTACGACTTCTCGCAGATGTATCTGTCCGCGATATCCGTTTCCGATATGATGATCGAAGCAATAACGCAGGACACTTATGTTGCGAAAAGCGGATTGACAGATGTCAATAAATTTGACGATCTGAAAAAAGAAGTCCAGAAGCTGAAAAAGACGAAGGGCGCTTCACTGACAGGAACGTCCAGCAACATCTACGGCAAGAGCGGAAATGCGATACTTGCCGCTGCTGCGGAAGACCCGGTAGAGCCCGGCGTACTTGACGCCGTTGAGGTCGAGATCACACATCAGGATAGTAAACCCGATGCGACAGACCCCGGAATCACGATTTACATCTTCGAGATCAAGACCACGGCTTACTACCGCGATAACACCATAACCGTAACAGATATGGTGCTGAATAAGGCGGGAACAAGCACGGGAAGCAGCAGCGCAACGCCTTTCAGCACATTCTTCACCGCAACAGGTCAGCTGCTTGACGGAACAAGCACGCAGAAAGACCATACTCGAGTTGTTACCATCAAGTCTCATCAGATAAGCGACAACGCTTACTTCGAGAACGACTACACGGTATTCCCGCAAGGCAACAACAATGACTTCTACGGCGGTATCACAGCCACAGGTTCGGTATATATCGATAAGTTCGTACCTCATATACCGGCTCCCACTGCAACATCGAGACATGACTGGTTCGTCGGCGGAGATTTCGTTTTTGGCTCCAACGCAAATAATGTAAACTTAAACGGAAACAACCTTTATGTTAACGGCAACCTCATCATGGGCGGAAACGGTGCTACCATTTCAGCCGGTGATATATATGTTATGGGCGACCTTTATCTTTGCTCCGGCGGTACTGCGTCAATAAACGGAAATATATATGTACAAGGTAATATCTACTATACTGCCAGCGAAGACGTTAAAAACGAGGTAGATAAAGTAGGAAAAATGTCGGGAACATATATTGGTCTGAGCAGCTCAGAAAATTTAAATGTATCGGGAACGTTCAAGTGCAACGGTACACAGTATGGAGTACCGAAAACAAACTGGGTAAACACCGGCGTGAAAGATCAATGGGGTAACGATATCTGGGCAGCAGTGCCTACCGGCGAATACGAGCAAAAAGGTGCGCAGAATACCGGTACATGGGATCCCGATTCTGTCACAGTCCCGGTTTCGTCCATTCAGGCAAATACAAGTTCCGATACGTACGAAGAAAAAGTTGCCGATACAACTCTTGACTCCGCGATATCATCAAAAGGACAGACATCTGTATTCGATACTTATACCGCTGATCAGAAAACACTCAATAATAAGCTGACAATCAACATGAGCGGTTTGGATCCTGTATATGACGGTAATAAACAGCTTATCGGTTACGAAGGCACTTTCCAGGATTCAAAGGGAAATGACGCTGCCTACGTATATCTCGATAACAGCGGCAACAAGAAGCTTACCGTAAATATCAAGTATAATGAAGACGGTTATCTGCTTGACCTCGACACGAATTCTTTCGGAGTCTCCGGTGAATTCAACTACAATATCGGAACTGAATCCGGAAAGACGATGCCGATTGTTCTCGCTTCCAATTTCACAGATGATTCAGGCAACAAGTCATTCTCTTGGAAGGGCAGCAATTACAACAACAATGCCGGTACGTCCAAGGTTCAGCTTGTTGACAACTCCGATTTCAGCGGCTCAAGCTTCAAGGCCACAGGCAGCGGTTTTTCATCGGGTTCCGGAAACGTAATGTTCGAGCTCGGCAACTACAATAAGACAAGCGGCGAATATGTATCGTACTCACCGGAAGTTAAAACATCGACAGATGAAGCAGGAAACAGCGTCCAGATCGTGGATTATACGAAGCTTAAGAGCAACGTTGATACCGTTATCTATTACACCGCACAGAAGGAAGCTGTCGGCACAAAAGCTCAGGTCGATAAGGTTGCCGGCAACTATCAGAACGAAAGCACGATAAAGACCATGCTCAAGAGCGGAACATCTGATCCCGCAAGCGGCTACGAAGACAGAATAATGCTGGTTTCCAACAAGGATAACGGCGTTGCTGTCAACGGTTCTCGTCTTGACAATACGCTCTGCGGATACATATATGCACCTAACGGCATATATCAGAATGACAATACATCGGGCGGAAACTCCCCTGTATTCGGCGGAATGATCGTATCGTCCTATAAGACAGACCTTTCGCATTTCGTTTACTGCTCGCCTCAGCCCTCCGTAATATCCCAGCTTTTAGGCTCCCTGTCCAATTACACGCCCGGCGGCGGAAACAGCACTCCTGCTGACGGTTACTGGGTAACAAGCGGCGTAGGCAAGAACTATCTCGGTTAAATAACAACGGCTATCCTGCTCCCGTGAAAGCGGGAGCAGGAAAATTGAAAGGAAAGCGATAATATGAAAAAAATGATGAAGGCTCTTCACGGTAAAAAAGGTTTTACCCTCATAGAGTGCGTTATTGCGATCGCTGTGTTTGCCGCGCTTACCGGAATGGTTCTGATGATAATGTCTCAGACTATACAACTCTCCAAAAAAGCAACAGATGCTGAGACGGATCTCAACAATCTGGTAGAAAATGTAGTTCAGGACAGCACAAACAAAACTTTCGGCGCCGATTCAAAACGGCTTATCATGAATTTCGACTCATCAAGTCCTAATTTCTTCATGAGTTACAGCACAGTTGACGGCTACAAGAACTTCATCGAGTGCACGAGCTGCAAGAATCATGCCAACAACCTCGACTACATGGCATATATCTATGAGACCAACGAATATAAGAACGCAACCGACGCAGAAAAGGAAAGCTACAAGATAAGCTACTGGTTCAACAGCAGCTCGGATACAAATTATCTGCAGTGCCCCACATGCCAGACAAAGATCTATGACGCAAGCCTCAAATTTGAATGCCTCTCCTGCGGAGAAACAGGCGCTCCTTCCGCGTTTGACTACAACAAGTTCAGCGGAAGCTATACCTGCAAGAAATGCAGCGGCGGTAATGTTGTTCAGCTTGTAATGAAAGGCACGGAGGAAGTTCCGATCACCGAGTCCCCCACAGCCGATGCGGACTTTATGGTAAGCGGTATGGTTTCAAACGCTATCAGATACGGCGAGATCCCGCTTAATAGCAAAAGCGACATAACGAATCTGATGAGCTCCAACACGACAGACAGCAAGACCCCGGCGTTCAACACGACATGGACTTATACGCCCAACAAGAACGCGTCGATACCCGGTGTTTACACGCTTAATATAAGCTTTACCGATACCATAACAGACGGTGAGACCGCAACAGTCAATATCAAGATCCCCGGCGGCTATTACTGCAGCATCAACAAAAACGGAACTACCGCGGACGGTGTGGGAGACAATCCCTACGCAGCGTTCTACAGATCCAATATGTATTCAATCGAAGAGACCGATAAGCCCTCTATGCTTATCATAAGCGGTATCACGAATACAAAGAGAAGCAACATCATAGTGAAGTTCACACTCACAAACTACGCAAACAACAACTCTTTCGATGCCGACTATGCAAATGATACTTACCAGGGTCTCGGCGGCTACTGGTTCGGCTGTTCCGGATACAAGACACCCAACAACTTCTCGGTTGCATATCCTCGTACAGATGCGTCGATCGACTCCTCAAGATCGTGAAAGGAGGCGCTTGAATGAAATTGCTTAAATTTTTTGGTAAGCGCTGCGCCCGCAAGGGTTTCACGCTTGTTGAACTTGTTGTGGTAATGGCGATCATCGCTATACTTATGATAAGCGTAGTTGCATTTGCTCAGCCTATCCGTGCGATGATGAGCAATACGAACGCACAGAACGATGCGATCATCATCAACAACGGCATAGGAAACTACATTGAGAGAAGACTCGCGTTCGCGAATGATATCAAGATGTTTGTAGGCGATACTTACTACTCGGCAGATCAGCAGAAAGCCTGCGAAGATTTGTATAATAAGCACAAGGGAACGGCTGATTCTCCAAGAATGATGGTATTCGACTTTGACTCGGTCAAGGGAAGCTATAAGGTATATGATATTCCGATCACTTCCACCAGCATGCCGCTTAACGCAACAGCTCTTGTTAAAAACAATCTCGTTTATACAGATGATTTCTTCGGTCCTTACTCCTACTTTATCACATCGGATAATCTGAATGTAGAAGTAAACCCGGCAAAGAAGAAGGCATATCTCAGCTTCCGTATCGATTCCTACGATTTCGGACAGGAAGCAAAGCAGATCACAACAACAAATGTCGCGGATTATTTCACCTACATAAATAACGGCAAAACAGGTACAAATCCGTTTGATGATTATGTTATGTTCCGCTCGGGTTCCGAGAACGTGTCTTTCGCGCTTGAAAATATCCCGGTAGAAGTAAAATGGACAGATGCGAAGAAAGCGGACGGTACCGATCTGCTTGACAGCGAGGGCAACAAGTATCAGGTTCCTACACCGAAGCCTATTTCGGCAGTAGAAGTAAAAAGACCCAATACCGGATATTGTGTAGTAATTTTCTATAACGTAAGAAAGTACTCAGTTTCCGATATCAAGTAAACCACGATCCCCGCACCATTCGGTGCGGGGAACAGTGATAAGCGCACAGCTTATGTACGCTTATCACTGTTTTAGACAAAAAAGACCCGGAAGCCGCAGCTTCCGGGGACTGCAAGCCTTACATAAGGCTCAGATACCATGCTATGATCTGCCCGCCGATAAGGTAGGCGGTAATTATTCCGATCGAGAGGTATGGCCCGAATACGACCTGCCGTTTGCAGGTGACCTTCTTTACCTTGTCCTCTTCTATAACGATAGATACAGCGAATTTTGATATATCGGAAAGCTCATTGCTGAGCGCTTCATTGAGGGAGTCTATATCGGGAGTTCCTTCCCAGCACTTCTCATCAACACATTCCTTCTCGATATCCGACTTTCCCTTGAAAATGCTGCCGTAGAGGGCTTCGGTCTTTCCGGCGAGTACCGAGATTCCGTTTTCTTTCTGCTCATCGTACCACTTCTCGGCAACCTCAAGCGACTTCTCCTTTGCACGTTTCTTCGTACCCTTAGGTACCGCAAGAAGCTCGATGGAACCGCCTATCGCGCCGAGGATTATTCCGATAGCGGCGGCAGGGATTATGTTTCTCCAGCCGAGGAGCAGTCCTGACGCAGCCATTATCTGGAGGTCGCCTCCGCCCATAGCTCCGAACATTGCGAGTATCGCAAACGGTATAGCGGCTCCGACTGCTCCGATAAGATGATCGTACCACGGCATATCGCCTGTGAACACGGACATTATGGTAGCGATAACGCCGAGTCCCGCTATTGTGAAGCTGCAGCCGTAAGGTATCTCCATTGTGTCGATGTCAGTACCGCTCGCAACTACCAGCGCAGCAATCAGCACAAACGACATGAGCAGGCTTACCGAAAGACCGAGAGTCATAATGGACAGCGTGAATGAGATCGCGGTCACAAGCTCGACTATCCAGTAGCGCGGAGAGATCTTCTCCCGGCAGTACCGGCACTTTCCGCCGAGGAATATGTAGCTGAAGATCGGCACGAGGTCAAGAGCGTTCAGCTGATGACCGCAGCTCATACAGTGGCTTCGGTTGTGCGCACCGGAGATAGGTTCATGCCGCGGAGCCCGGATTATCACAACATTTAAGAAACTGCCGATAACGGCGCCGAGCACGAATGCCAGTGCAATAAAGATGATCGTGTACCAGACCGGAAACCGGCCGTCAAATATACTTATCATAACGCATATCCTTTCCGAATGGATTATATACCCATTTTATCACAAATTCCACACAATATCAACCTTTTAAAGAAAATTATTCAGTGAGCAGCGCCTTACTCATTCCCGCGTCAGCGACAATGCGCGTGCAGGATAAAAGACTGCTCACGAAATATAAACCCGGAGGTCAGCAAATGAAAAACATACCCATAGGTCAGATACTGCTTGAAAGCGGATATATCACCAAGCAGCATCTGGAAGATGCCCTCGTAAAGCAGAAAGAAACGGGTAAGAAGCTCGGTGATATGCTTCTCGATCTCGGTTACGTTTCCGAAACTCAGCTTGCGCAGGCTCTTTCGCAGAGACTTAAAGTCCCCTTCATCGATCTTACCACAACAAAGATCGAGACCGAGGCAGTAAAGAAGATACCGGAAGCGGTAGCAAAGAAAAACTGCGTTATCGCGTACAAGATCAACAACGGAAGACTTTATGTCGCGACAAATGACCCTGTAAACTTCTACATCTTTGAAGAACTCAAGATCCAGACGGGTATGGAGATCAATGCCCAGCTCGCCACACGTTCGTCCATAAACGAAGCCATAGGCAGAGTTTATTCCCAGGCGCAGGTTACCAACGTTATGGGCGATATCGAAAAGGAATACGACGCGAATGCTGCTCTTATGCAGGATCAGGCTTCCGACGGTTCCGAAGAGCGTATAGATAACGCGCCGGTAGTTAAGCTCGTAAACACGATCATAGAGTCCGCTTACCGTGACAGAGCTTCCGATATCCATATCGAGCCTTTCAAGGACAGGACAAGGATCCGTTACCGTATAGACGGCGAGTGCGTGGAGAAGATGGCGGTAAAGCCCGCAGTCCACAGCTCCCTCATCACCCGTATAAAGATTCTCGGCGGTATGAACATAGCCGAAAAGCGTATCCCGCTTGACGGACGTTCCAGTGCCGTTATCGACGGCGTCAACCAGGACCTTCGTATCTCGACTATACCTACGGTTTACGGCGAAAAGTGCGTTATACGTCTTCTTGCAACAGGTGACGAAAAGGCAAGAAAGATCACCGACCTCGGTATGACGGATTACAACTACGAGATGTTCAAGCAGATCATACGCTGTCCTAACGGCGTTATGCTCGTTACCGGACCTACAGGTTCCGGTAAGTCCACCACACTGTACGCAACGCTCGGTGAGCTTTCAAAGCCGAACGTAAATATAGTTACGGCAGAAGACCCTGTCGAAAAGAAGATCGACGGCGTCAACCAGTGTCAGATGAACGAAAAGGCGGGTATGACATTCGCAGCCGCGCTTCGTTCCATACTCCGTCAGGACCCGGATATAGTAATGGTCGGAGAGATCCGTGACGGTGAGACTGCCGATATCGCTATCCGTGCGGCTATCACGGGACACCTTGTGCTCTCGACACTGCATACTAACGATGCCGCTTCCACTATCCTGCGTCTTGTTGATATGGGCGTTGCACCGTACATGGTTGCTTCTTCCCTCGTCGGAGTTATTGCACAGCGACTTGTAAAGCTGCTCTGTCCGGACTGCCGCGAAAAGGTAATGCTTACAGACCCTGCTGACCTGAAGCTTGTCGGCAAGGATCAGCCGGTAGAGATCTACCAGCATCATATAGGCGGCTGCCGCAACTGCCACAATACGGGATTCAAGGGCAGAACCGCTATCCATGAGATCATCGTTTCCACCAACGATATAAAGGAGCTTATCGCCGCGAACGCTACTGCCGAGCAGATAGGCATCCAGGCGCGCAAGAACGGCACAAGACTGCTTCGTGACAACGTTACGGACATGGTTCTTGAAGGAAGAACAACAATGGATGAGCTTGTAAAGGCTACATACTCTGTATAATTCAGGATTGGAGAACAAAATGAGCAACAATAATACAATTGACATCAACCAGATTCTTGACGAAACAAGAGCAATGGGCGCTTCCGACCTTCACTTCACAGCGGGACTCCCGCCTATCGTGCGACTGCACGGTAACATCAAGAAGGTATCGGGATATCCGGACTGCACCGAGCCGATCATCGTAAACGTAATCAACCAGATCACTTCCATCAAGCATAAGCAGACCATTCAGAAGGGTCTCGATGCCGACTTCTCCTACGTTTCAAACTCCGGACACAGACACCGCTGCAACGTTTACAGACAGAGAGGTTATCATGCTGTCGCAATGCGACTCTTAAGAAACGATATCCCGACTCTTAAGGATCTTTACCTGCCCGATATTCTCGGCGACTTCGCACTTAAGCCCAGAGGACTTGTGCTTGTAACAGGACCTACAGGTTCCGGTAAGTCCACAACTCTTGCGGCTATGATAGACCACATCAACCGTCAGAAGAACTGCCACATCATCACTATCGAGGATCCTATCGAGTATCTGCACAACCACAAGCAGTCCATGATAAACCAGCGTGAGATCGGTGTCGATGTTGACAGCTTCGCAGGTGCGCTCCGTGCGGCTCTCCGTGAGGACCCGGACGTTATCCTCGTCGGAGAAATGCGTGACTTCGAGACTATCAACGCGGCGGTTACCGCGGCTGAAACGGGACATCTCGTTCTTTCGACACTGCATACCACGGGTGCTGCGGATACCCTTGACCGTATCATCGACGTTTACCCGCCTCACTCACAGGGTCAGATCCGTTCACAGCTTGCGAACTCCATGGTAGGCGTTGTATCACAGACACTCTGCGCTACCACAGACGGCAGAGGTCGTGTTGCGGCACTTGAAGTTATGGCTGCGACAGACCCGATCCGCGCAATGATCCGTGAAGGCAAGATATTCCAGATCCCGAGCTCCATTGCAACCGGACGCAAGGACGGAATGTTCTCCCTCGACCAGGATCTCGCTCGTCTTGTCCGCAACGGCCGTATCTCCAACGAGCTTGCTCTTTCGAGATGCCAGGATCCTTCCGAGTACAAGAGATTCCTGCAGATGTCATAATGTTTTTGATACGTCTGTTATCATCAATGATAACAGACGTATTTTTATTCACTTTTAAAAAATTGGAGCGTCTTGTATCGTTGACATTTGGTATTCATTATGATATAATTATATTAGTACTAAAGTTTTGGAGGAAAAATGATACAGATACCTAATGATTTATACGATAAATATGAATTTAAAAGTTACAGCCATGCACTGGAAATACTTTCGGAAGCATTTCCAGAAGAATGGAAGGATTTACAGGAATGTTTGAGTAAATTTGTTATTTCTACAGACGACCTAAAAGCGGCAGGCGGAAATGAAAGTCCTATGCCCAAGAAGTTTGACGAAATATTATATCCTAAGGGTTGGAGAGAAATACGAATTACCGGCGATCTTCTAGTAAAAATGTATCCAAGAAAAAATGTTCAACGTCGAGGCAGCTTTTCCGATATACCATTTGAAGAAAAAAACATAAAAGGATATATTGACGGGCATAATATAGATTTCTTAAAAAACAAGGTTGCTTTTGATCTTGAATGGAACAGTAAAGATCAGACATTTGACAGAGATTTATTGGCTATGCGGACATATTTTGACTGCGGAATTATTGATGTCGGAGTTATAGTTACAAGGGCTGAAGAACTAAATGAGATTTTTAAAGAATTAAATATTATGGCTAAATACGGCGCATCAACAACATGGATGGGTAAGCTGACATACAGATTAGATTCCCGACGGAACGGCGGCTGTCCCATATTGGCAGTCGGAATCAAAAAATCTTGTATAAAGGATTGATATAATGAATACATTAGAAGAAACTGTTATGGATTTCAAGAATTTTACAAAAAATAAAAAGTATAAGACAATTTATGCCGACCCGCCTTGGCAGTTTCAGAATCGAACAGGAAAGGTTGCACCTGAACACAAAAGGCTGAACAGATATTCTACTATGTCTTTGGAAGAGATTATTTCATTGCCAGTATCCGATGCGGCTGATGAAAAATGTCATCTATACCTATGGGTTCCAAATGCCTTACTGCCGGAAGGATTGGCGGTTATGAAAGCATGGGGTTTTAATTACAAAACGAATCTTATATGGGAGAAAGTGCGCAAAGACGGTCAGCCTGATGGCAGAGGAGTAGGTTTTTATTTCAGAAATGTTACAGAAATTGTTTTATTCGGAGTAAAGGGAGACAAAAACAGAACTCTTCAACCGGGACGATCGCAGGTTAATCTTTTAAGATCGATAAAACGTGAACACAGCAGAAAACCTGATGAATTTGTTAAACTTATAGAGAGTTGCTCCCCCGGTCCGAGACTTGAGTTGTTTGCACGTGGGAACCGATACGGTTGGGATATGTGGGGCAATCAAGCAGTTGATGATTATGAGCCTGATTGGAGTACATATTCAAATCATACAATAGCAATTGGTAAGTAAAAATAGCGTTTCCAAATGGAAACGCTATTTGACTATATTGTTAAACCATATAAACCAGCCCATGTTTCTAGTTGCAAATTTGATATTTATCACAAAATATCGCAAAATTCCAAAAATAATTCAAAATCTCTGTCACCTTTTGCACTCAAAAAACGTTTTATATAATAGAAGCGCAAAAAACAAAACAAATGACCCCCTACAAGTCAGGCGTAATGCGCAAACAAAGACTCCTCCGGGACAGCCCCTACCTGTGCCGGAGGAAGAACGGAGGATAATGGAATGAAATTTAAAAGGACAAGCGCCGCACTCCTTGCGGCAGCACTCGCGATACCGTCAACAGCGATCTGTGCGTATGCGGCGGAGGACGAGGCAATGAAAACAGAACTCACCTATGTAAAGCAGAGGATCGATATCCCCGAAGATTATACCGAATTCAGCTATCGCACAAGTACCGAGCAGAACGGCACCCGCTACAACTTCACCTGGGAAAAGAAGGACAGCACCCACGGCGAGCGTATCAATGTCGGCATCGCCGGCAAGGTCATCAAGAACGTGTATGTCGGCAATTACTACGGCGACGAGGACGAGTGGAAGCCCTCTTTCGCAAAGCTCTCCGACAGCAAGATACTTGCTGCGGCAAAGAAGTACATAAAAGAGATCAACCCCACTATTGCCGACAGAGTGAAGATAAACGAGGATTCGCTCAACATCTCCCTCTATGGCAAGGAGGCTACGCTCAGCTTCAAGCGTACCGCAAATGATGTCGATGTTACAGGTCAGACCGGCTCCGTTACCGTTGACAAGAACACCGGAAAGCTTATAAGATACAATTTCAACTGGATAAACGGCGCGACATTCTCGGATACAAAGGACGCTATCTCAAAAGCTGATGCACAGAAAGCATATAAGGAGCTGTTCCCGGTTGAGCTTGTATATACCCTTTCCTATGACTGGGAGAAGGACGAGCAGACTCCGCACCTCATCTACCGCCAGACCAAGGGCGGTCAGATAAACGCCTTCACCGGAAAGCTCTCCACTTACGATGATTACGATGCTTATCCGACAGCGGAAATTGGGGACGCGGAGATCGAAGCAGAAGAAGAAATGGATGATATGGGTGCGCCTGCAGCTGCAAACGGGGCATCTAAAGCCGTAACATTCACGCAGGCGGAGATCGACAAGCTTGAAAAGGAAAATTCGCTTATCAAGGCTGACAAGGAAATGGAGAACCTCAAAAAGCATGGCATATTCTACATTCCCGATCAGACAGAGATCTCATATCAGTACTGCAATTATAATGATAAGCTCGGAGCTTATATCAGAAATGTAAACTTCACCGGAAAGTCGGAAAAGTACGTTGATCTTAACGGAGAGGACAAGATAGTTCCGATCAGCAGCGGCGAGATATATTCAGACGAATTTGATGTTTACGGAAACTTCTCCTATAACGCGGAGACCGGTGATGTTATCAGCTTCTACTGCTATGCTCCGGACAACGGAACTACGATGAAGTCCGCCGCGTCCGACAAGAAGGCGGTTGCGGCTCTCACAAAGATACTCGGCGAAAAGCGCGTCAAGGATTTCGGCAAGCTTGAAGCAATCGACAACAAGGTTTATGACAAGTACGATCAGCAGACCGGAAAGCCGATAGGAACTGCGCGCATAATCTCCAAGGATTACAGCGCGAACCGTTATGCATACGATATCAAGTGCGCTAACGAGTATGTTAGTCTTACGCTTTCCAACAACGGCTATATTACCAGCTACAACGCCAACTACTTTGAGAATCTGAGCTATCCGAAGCCGGAGAAGATCATTTCCGAAGCGGAAGCATACACCAGCTTCTTCAAGCAGGTCGATCTCGGTCTCAGATACCGCTGCGCTTACAATACAAAGACGAAGAAGGTAGTTACAGCGCTCGTTTACGCTGCCGACAGCCAGCTTTACATCGACGCGTTCACAGGCAAGCGCACAGGCTATGACGGATCCGAATACAGCGAAGCTGCTGCGGCAGGCGATTACACCGATCTTGCATCGAGCAAGTACAAGACTTATGCCGAGAAGCTCAAGAAGTACGGAATAGTTCTTATGGACAAGGACGGCAAGCTTAACGAGAAGGAAGCTGTTACAGCGGGCGATTTTGCTAACCTGCTCGAACAGATAGGCTTCTATAATTACAGTGTCCGCAATATCTACAAGGATACGACAAGTCTCAGCAGGCAGGCTGCTGCGAAAATGGCTGTTACAGGAAAGTACGGCGGAGATATAGCGGAGATGACGTCGATATTCACAACAAAGTACAGTGATGTCAAGTCCTCCAGCAAGTATATCGGTTATATTGCAATTGCCGATGCTTCCGGACTTTTCAGCGGTTCCGACGGAAAGTTCCGTCCCACAGCCGTATTCACAAGAGGTGCTGCGCTCAAATTCGCGTATGACTACCTCTCCAAATAAGCTATACCTTTCATAAAATATCTCTATCTCAACGGCAGTCCCGCATAAGCGTAAGCTTATGCGGGACTGCTGCTTTGTTTCCGGTGCTGTAAGCACGGAAACAAAGCAGCGCCGGGCGCTTGAGAGGGTCGCTTGCGCTTGAGATGGGTCGCTTGCGCTTGAGATGGGTCGCTTACGCTCGAGACTTGGGGGAAACCTTTCTGAAGAAAGGTTCGTCTGTCGGAGTCAGCTATGACCGCTTTGCAGCGTGCATCAATGCACGCCTTTGGGCGGTCAATTGCTGCATCGTGCAGCAACCCTCTGTCACCTGACGGTGACACCTCCCCTCTGAAGGGGAGACACCCCAAACCCCTTTCCAAAGACTTTTGATCGCTCCGCATTTAAGGGGGAGAGATTTCAGAACATATTAAGGGTAAAAGCGAAAGCCTTATTAATGCAGAAAAACCGGAAATCCTCCCCGCACACTATTGCGCACGAGGAGGATCCCGGTTTGGATATATATGGTCAGAAGCGTTTCAAATATACAGGGGATAAAATATCCCTGCACTATAATAACATAATCGTCTGATAATGTAAATAGAAAATATAACGATTTTACAAAAACTTGACAATAATCAATATTTCTTACAATTTTGGAGCGAATAAAATGTGTAATATTACAAAACGCGGGACTAACCTGCATATTACCGGGACATACCGAATAAAATCAAGTAAAGAACGCGAAAGGACATGGTTGAAATGGTTGTATATACTATGACGAAAAAGCAGATAATGAGGGTTGCGATAACAGTGCTGGTATGCCTTGCGGCGGCGCTTATAATAATATTTGCAGTATTCGGTTCGGTCACAGCTTCGGCTGAGGAGTCGAAAAAGCCGGTGTACAGAGTAGAACGCGGTGACAACAAGGTTGCGCTGACATTCACCTGTGCATGGGACGCGAGTGACACCGATACATTGCTTGATGCGCTTTCTTCCGCGAGTGCAAAAGCTACGTTCTTTGTGACAGGGGAGTTCTGCGATGCGCACCCGGAAGCGGTTCGGAAGATGAGTAATGCGGGGCATTCGGTACAGAACTGCACCGACAAGAATGTGCATATCAAGGGAATGAACATCAACGATCTTATCGCGGATATAAAGTCAGCTGCGCAGAAGATCAGAACGCTTACCGGCAAGGAGCCGACACTTTTCCGCGCACCTTACGGGGATTACGATGACAAGGCGATAACGACGATAGAGGGAATGGGTTACATACCTGTGCAGTGGGACGTTGACAGCAAAGATCTTGACGATCCCGACGCGGTATCGGTAAGAAAACGCATAGCGGACGGTGCTGTATCGGGATCGATCCTCCTTTTCCACAACGACTGCGCGGTGACGGCAGAGGCGCTTCCGCAGATAATAACGGAACTTAAACAGAAAGGGTATGAGCTGGCAAAGGCGGAGGACGTTGTTTTCACGGCTAACTACATCATAGACGAAAACGGCGTTCAGCAGTACCGTCCGGCTGTTTCGGCGGCACTTCCCATAGTCTACAGCGAAGAAGACCCGGCTCTTGATTCCGCATTCGAGAAGATGCGCGAAAATCTCACGATCCAGCAGATCTACGATCTTTCTTCTGTCGGCAGGGTAGGGCTTGTGGACGATATCAAGGCTTTCCTGAACGAATCGGAGCTTTATGCTGTGCGGGAAGCGACATACGAGGAACTTATGGACTGCTATATGACGCTTGTGTATGCGGCAGAGACTTACGGCTGCGGCGGCACCTATACCGAGGAGCGTTACGAGGATATCCCGCAGATAGTTGCAGAAGATGACAGCGGAGACAGCGATACCGATACTGACGAGTATGTCGATCCGCCTTATGAGGACGATGCAGAGATCGCTAAAGACAGCTATCCCGATGTAAAATGACATAAAAGCAGAAGCCTGCTGAAAACGAATGTTTTCAGCAGGCTTTTTGAACCAAACTCCGGAATCTGTCTCCCCATTATTGAATCTATAATAGTAGAATCTGTGCTGACAAGTAAATGTGCAGCTGTCAATGAGTCGCCGCCTGTGCAAGATGTGGGATAAATACTCACTCGTGCGGCGGATTTATTTAGGGGGTCAAGCCACCTTTTTTAAAGGGGGCTTGCGGGGTCACAGGGGCAGCGCCCCTTCTCTCAAAATCTCTCAAAGTCTCTCCAAAACATCTCTCAATATGTGAGCGTTACGGCATCTCCGCGAAGGAAGCTGTCGATATTCTTGAAGAGCTGGGTGGAGTAGATCTGGCGGGTCTTATAGAGATTCTTGCCGTTGAGGTTGAGGATAATCTTGCGGTCTGTATTCGAGGCGTAGATGCGGACTACGTCCTTTCCGTCAACACCGTCGCTCTTGTCCTTGTAATTGTAAACTATCTCCGCAAGAAGCTCGCCCTTGTCCTCGTCAAAGTAAAGATCTTCGCCCGATGCAGAGATCAGATACTGGTAAAGATCCTTGCATGCCTGCTCGTCCCACTTTTCGCCGTTTACGGTGAATCTGTGGATATCTCCGGTTTCTTCGTCCGCAGACTTTATCGTCTCGATACCAATACTTAGCTTCCTGTTTTCGGAATCGCTGTAATCTATCGAATCCAGCGAGTAGATATACGGCATAAGGAACAGCTTCGACATTATCTCCTGTGGCTGTACGGTAAGCGCCGGAATGCTTCCGCCGTCAAACTTGTATATCACGTCGGGAACTTCGCTCGTCATTCCGTAGAAGCCGTTCAGCTTCTTTGTTTCCTTGCCCTCGTCATCGTATGCCGTCTCAATTATAGCTGCGCCTAACGTGAGGGTGTATGTCTTCTTGTTCGTCTCTACCGTTACCGTGCAGTTCGGATTGTCAAGCCCGGTCAGCGCAATGTCGTTTTTCGTGGGATCCGTGCATTCCGCAGATGATGCGGTAAGTCCGAACAGTCCGTATATGAAGTTCGGCGCGTCTTTGAGATCAGCATAAGCGGTGTAAGGGCTTGTAAGACGGTATGAGTAAACCTGTATTGCGTCCTCGTCTTCTTCGTCCTCAAGGCTCTCAATAACTATCGGTTCATCAAGATCAACGCGCTCTACCGTCATTTTCGTGACTGTTTCACCGCCCTCTGCGTCGTATGCGGGAATCGCGGTAAGCTGAATATAATCGAGCGCTCTCGCATGGAAGCAGTCGGTCTTGGTTTTCATAGCCGTATAGACTTTCTTGCCGTCAGCCGTCACATAAACGTAAGACGAGATGTTGGGGACAGGATTGCCGACTTTCAGCTCAAACTCCGTGTTGTCGGAGAATTTCGTCTTTATAACCGTGTTTGGTTCTGCAAGCCCGTACTTTTCAAGCTCCGCGCTGTCGGTTAGCTCTATCACGACATCTACCGCTTCAAAATCCACGGCATAGCCTGCGGCTTCCGCGACAGCGTCGGTATCAAGCGGAGCATTTTCAAGTCCCGCAACCGTCCAGTTGACCTTGCCGGCGCTCTCGCCCGCGGGAACTATGCTGTAATCTCCGCTTGGTGTGGTGACACCGATCGAAACTGCTTCGCTTTCGGCTCTCTTGCACATCACCAGATCGGCAACGGGAGTTCCGTTGATCGTAACGCTGCCGTCCAGTGCCGGATCGCCCTCCAGCGGCTCATTCATAACCGGAGAGGTCAGCAGAAGTACAACAGTCACGCCGGTGAGAATTGCAAGTCCGATAAGCGAAAATATGATTATCTTCTTGTTCTTACTCATTATAATCTTCTTCTCCTGAGCCATACGAGGATTCCGATCACGATTATAGCTATCGGGATAATTACCGCAAATGTAATTCCGATCGCGATCTGTGTGCTGCGCTCGATCTGGTATGTCTCGGCAGCAAATGACTTCTCGACTATGCTTATAGATTTTCCGCTGCTCTCGGAGTTGGCGTCAAAGAGCGAAAGCGCAGCTTCTCCGTTGCTGTAGTTGGAGGCGGTGGTGAAGTAGTCGGTGAAGAGTTGGTCACCGCCGCAGACGATAACTTTGCTGTATGTGGGTTCGTTGTTGTCAGCAAACTGCACCTTTGATGCTTCAACAATAACATCGTATGCGGAGAAGCTGTCCTCTGAAGGAGCCCAGTTCTCGTCAGCCGTGAACGGGAACATAATGCATTTCTCGCCGTAAGCGCTTGCAACAGTCACGTTCGCAAGGTTGCCCTCGTTCTCCCAGAGCTTTATTACCGGGCGCACATAGTAGCCTATGAACGATGTGCCGGAGGACTTCTTCATTGCTTCGTAGTACGCTGTCTCCGTCTTCATCTCTATATCCTGCATTACAGGCAGAGGAGAGCCGGTATAGTATGCGTGGTTCTCGTCGAACTGGAGCACATAGCCCTTGCCGACTTCAATTCCCCATTCCGCCAGGTATTCGTCAAGATTAGGCGTTTCGGCGGGATCCGGAGTCGCTATGAATACGAGGTCCTTGCCGTACTTTCCGTCGTTGGAAAGCCATGTATCGACCTTTGTAATGGAATCGAGGCTGTAGTCCTTTGTGGGACCGTGTATCACGAGTATATCCGTATTTTCCGGAACAGCTTCAACGCGCTCGATCTCAACTGTCTGTGTAACATACGCATTGTCCTTGAGTATCGTTTCGAGGGCGGAGCTGTCGGATTCGCCGTAGCCGGTGAGGAATGTTACCACCGTCGGATCGTCGAGGGATACCGACATTATAGCGGAAACAAGCTGGGATTCGGCTGAACTCGAATAATCGGTAACGGTAAGTCCGCCGTAGCTTACATACATACTTGCTTCGCTGTAATCGTATGTGTTGCCGTCGCTGAGCTTATACTTCATAAAGTCGTTTATGGACAGTATGCGGTATCTGCCGGTCTTTGCGCTCTGGACTATTACCTGGTAATTCTGGAGCGTCTCAACATAGTTGTTAGTGAAATCGGGATCCTGAAGCAGATTCACATATTTCACGGTAAACCGGCTGTTTAGCCCCGCCATTTTATCAAGAAATTCCACAGTTTGTGCATAGAGCTGTCCCGCGCCTTTCAGCTCATCTTTATCCGCGGTGACGAAGATGCTTATATCGTCGTCCAGCGAGCTTATATAGTCAACCGTCTCGTCGCTCAGCGTGAATATCGAGCCCGATGTGAGATCGGCTTCGACATGGAATCTGTCGAGGACGAGGTTAAGTATTACGTTTATCAGCACTATTCCCGCGATGAACATGATCGTGAACACAACGGAGAGCGAACCGTACTTGAACTTCTTGTTGTTGAAGATGCTCTTTTTCTTCTTTTTCTGCGGTTCTTTTGCAGGCTCTTCCGCAGTTTTCTCCGGCACAGCTTCTTCTGTTTCCGGTGTTTCTTCTGTTACAGTCTCTTCCGGGATCTCCTCGGCGGACTGCCCATTCTTTATCTCTTCATTTTCAGCCATTTATCTAAACTCCTTTGCGGGTAATATCTGCTGTGTTTTGCGTAGTTATTCTCTGTATAATCTGAACGAAATCTTCGCCGCGACGGACGCGCCGCTCCGAATCCGCAGCTGTATTCTTCTACGGACGGGTTCAGCACCTCGGTTAGCTATACTCTGCTGATTTGCACAATGAGTCGCCGGCGCGGGCTTCCGCGCTTATGCCCAGCGGCGGCGTTCGAGGACGCGCACGGTGAGGAAGAGGAAGATAACGACAGCGCTCAGGAAGAAGATCACTCCGCTGAGGCTGAAAATGCCGGTGGTGAATTCGTAGTATCTGTCGAATACCGAGAGCTGCTTGATGACATCGGAGATCACCTGCACGGGAATTACCGTTGCCACAACATTTATCAGAGCAAGCGCAACATTTACTGCGATAGACCCTATCGCAGCCACCATCTGGCTCTCCGTGAGGGTGGAAACGAACAGCCCCGCCGAAACGAAGATCGCTCCTATAAGCGCGAGTGCAACGAAGTTGCCGAAGATTATCGCCCAGTTCACTGCCGCAAAAAAGCTCATTACCACGCCGTAGATCAGCAGTACCAGATCTCCCAGCATAAACACGATGTACGCAGAGAGGAATTTTCCCGCAACCAGTCTCATAAGTCCCACAGGCGATGTGAGAAGGAGCTGATCGGTGCGCTGTTTGTTCTCGTCTGCCATAAGGCGCATCGTGAGAACCGGCACAAATATCATATACACATAGAACATTCCGAGGAATACATACGAAATGTCGGTGCTGCCGACGCTGAGTGCGAAATACCAGAAGAAAAATCCCGAAAACAGGAAGGATACCGCTATGAAAACATATCCTATCGGGGATTTGAAATACGCGGAAAGCTCGCGCTTCATTATCGCTGTCATTTGTCTTTCTCCCCCTTTTCGAGCTTGTCAAACTTTGTTTCTATCTTCTCCGCTCCGCCGTATTCGTCGCCTGTGGTGAGCTTTAGGAATACCTCTTCAAGCGAAAGCTCGTTGGAACGCATCATAAGTATCGGATAGTTCCTCGCAGCAAGCTTCTTGAAAATACCGCGGCGCACATCAGAGCCTTCCTTCGCTTCAACATGGTATTCGTAGACGCGCTCATCTACCTGTCTGCCGACAAATACGCGCTCCACGTCGGTCACGCTTTCAAGCACCTTCTTCACCTCGTCGCTGCTGCCCTCGATGTGAAGTACCAGCTTGTGATCCGCGGAAAGGTTGCGTGCAAGTGTATCGGCGTTATCGTTCGCAACTATCCTGCCCTTGTTTATGACCACTATCCTGTCGCAGACCGCCTGTACTTCCGGCAGTATATGGGACGAGAGTATCACGGTGTGGTTCTTGCCGAGACGCTTGATAAGCGTGCGTATCTCGATTATCTGCTTCGGGTCAAGTCCAACCGTAGGCTCGTCGAGTATCAGCACTTTCGGGTTGCCGACGAGAGCCTGGGCAAATCCGACTCTCTGCTTGTAACCTTTGGAAAGGTTCTTTATCAGCCTTCCGCGAACATCTGTAAGCTTCACGATCTCGCATATCTCGTTCAGGTGCGACTTCTTCGGAAGCCTGCACTTTTTAAGGCTGTACACGAAGCTCAGATACTCGTCAACCGTCATATCGTAATACAGCGGAGGCTGTTCCGGAAGGTAGCCTATGAAGCTTTTCGCCTTTATCGGGTCTTCGAGGATATCTATACCGTTGATGAAAGCCTGTCCTTCAGTGGAGGAAATATATCCCGTGAGAATGTTCATTGTCGTGGATTTTCCCGCGCCGTTGGGTCCGAGAAATCCGAGGACCTGACCGTCCTCAGCGGTAAAGGATATGTCGTTTACGGCTTTTTTCGGTCCGTAGCTCTTTGTCAGATGTCTGACCTCTATCATTCTATCCGCTCCTTTTTTATTGCCGTGCCGCGCTCCTCCGCGGAACACAGCGCATTACCATAATAATACAGTCTGCAAGTGAAATATGTATGAAAGCATTATGAAAATGCCTTTACCGATCGGTGAATATGTTCTTTTCCGCAAAAGCCCTGTCCGTTTCAAGCTGGGCTTTCAGTTCGTCAAGCCCGGAGAACTTCTTCTCCTCCCGTATGAACCTTATCAGCTCGATCCGCACATTCTTCCCGTACAGATCGCCGGAAAAGCCGATCAGATGCGTTTCCGTTATCTCCGAACCGTCGCTGTTAACTGTCGGTTTTATGCCGATATCGGTTATCGCCGGGAACGCTGTTCCGTCCACGAACGCGCGGCTCGCATAGACGCCGTGTTTCGGGTGCACCATAAACTCCGGTATCACCTGATTTATCGTGGGGAAGCCGATAGTCCGCCCCAGCCGCTTTCCGTGCAGTACCGGAAGTTCCAGCGAGAACCGGTGACCGAGCTGTTCGTTCGCGCCGGAAACGTCGCCTTTCCGGATAAGCTCCCGTATCAGTGTCGAGCTTACCGGGACTCCGTTCACGCATACCGGAGGTACTGTCTCAAATCCGATACCGCGCTCTGCGCACAGCTCTCCGAGAAGCCGGACATCTCCGCTGCCGTCCTTGCCGAACCGGAAATCCTCGCCGCATACCACATATCCGGCGTTCATTTCGCCGGCAACTATTGTGCCGAAGAAAGCTTCCGGCTGCATATCCCGTATATCCGCGAAGTCATAGGCGAATATGTGCTGTGTTCCGAGAGCGCGCAGCATATCCTCCCTGTCCCCATACGTCATCAGCCCCATATCGTGCCGCCCGGCGAATTTCGGGAGTTCCGGCTCGCCGCGGAACGTAAGCACCGCAAGCGGAATGCCGAGTTTCCCGCCGGCTTTTCCCGCGGCTTCTATAACAGCCCTGTGTCCGAGATGAAGCCCGTCGAAGAAGCCGAGGGCGGCTGACGTTTTTTTCTGTGTGTTTTCAGTCCGCATTATACCATTCTGACCCCTTTAAGGTCGTTTACATCTTTAAGTTTGCTGTCCGACACGATCCGGACTCCGTCCTGGGAAGTTTCTTCCGACAGACGGCGCTCCTCGGTGCCGAAGAATCTCTGGATAACGGCAAGATCGTTGTCCTCGCCGCGGTTTCCTATTCCGATTACCTTTCCCGCAGACGAGAGTATGCGGAAGGGTCCCTCCATGCGGTCAAGGTTCACTCTGTTGATATCGAGCACCACGCCGTTTAAGAACATTCTCGTCTGCGTGTCGTTAAGCTTTGCCGCAGGCAGGGAATTGAATATTATGTCAAGCGGCATCAGCATCTTTTCTACCGCGTCCTGTCCGCCTGCCTCGCTTGCGGCGCGGACTTCTTCCAGTCTGTAGCAGTCGCGCAGAGTGAAGTTCCCGGAGCGCGTGCGCACAAGGCTCGTCATGATCGCGCCGGTGCCGAGTTCCTCACCCATATCGTGTATCAGCGTTCTGATGTAGGTTCCCTTTGAGCAGGAAACGACCATTGTAGCGGTATTGTCGTCAAATTCCTCGAATTCCAGCGAGTTTATCTTTATGGGTCTCGGCTCACGCTCTATTTCAATTCCCTTTCGCGCAAGCTCGTAGAGACGCTGTCCGTCAACCTGCACCGCGCTGTACATCGGCGGGGTCTGCATCATCTCGCCTATGAACTTGGTCTGCAGCTTATACAGGGCGTTATGCGGCACGACATCGTCACAGGTCGAAAGCACGTTTCCTGTGAAATCCTGTGTGTCCGTCGTAACGCCGAAGCGTATCCCCGCGCGGTATTCCTTGGTGTTGTCCGGGCAGTAATCGACGGCTTTTGTGGCATTTCCGACAAAAATCGGAAGAACCCCCTCCGCCATGGGATCGAGGGTCCCTCCGTGACCTATCTTCTTTGTTCCGCAGAATTTCCTCATTATCGCCACAACGTCGAATGAGGTATATCCTTTTTCTTTATAAATACAAATGACTCCGTTCATCCGAGCACCTTTCCGATCTCCGATACTATACGCTCCTTTGCTTCCGCAAGGCTTAAGCTGCCGAACGAGCAGCCTGCCGCGCGCTCATGACCGCCGCCGCCGAAAACGGAGCATATTGCCTGTACATTGATATCCTTGTTGGAGCGCAGAGAAGCCTTCCAGCTCCCGCTGCTGCGCTGTTTCATCACAACACTGACCTCCACGCCCTCGATACAGCGCGGTATCGCGGAAATGCCGTTAACGTCCTCCGGGTCTATGGAATCGAGCTGATCTTTGGACACCGAAACGAGAGCGCACTTGCCGTCGAAGAAGAACTCAATGCTGTCATATATCTTTTTCTCCAGCTCTATGCGAGCCTTTGTCTTGAGGTCGAAGAACACATAGTCGAGCTCCGAGTGGTCGAAATCATATCCGAGCAGCTCCGCGGCGATAAGGTGAGTTTCCTTATCCGCGCAGGAGTATTTGAAGCAGCCCGAATCGGTAGATATGCCGGTATAGAGGAACGCCGCTATCTGCGGATCGAAAAGCTCTCCTCCGCCGAGCTCAAGTATCAGCTTGTATACGGTCTGCGCCGCTGCCGCCGCATGAGGTTCGAGCAGCAGACGCTTTGCGAAATCGACGTGGGAGAAATGGTGGTCAATCGCAAGGTCTGTCCTGTCGCCGTACAGCTTGTCAAAGTCGCCGAGCAGCTTTCTGTCGGCTACGTCAACGGTGATGTACGTCTGCGGTTCGAATTCCTGCGCTTCGACTCCCTTTTTCATGAAATCATACCGGTGAGATATCTCGTCCGCGCAGATATTCTTCGCTTTCTTTCCAAGCTTCTGAAGAGCGCGGCAAAGCGCGAACGCACAGCCGAGAGTGTCTCCGTCCGGGTTCGCGTGGGATATTATAACAAAGTTGTCATGTGCTTTTATGAAATCGCTTGCTTCACTTACGGATATAAGTTCGGACTTCATCGCTCATACTCTCCTTATGTCACTCATCGTCCTCGCTTCCGGGCTTTTCGCCTCTATGGAGCGAATCTATTATGCCTGTTATTTTTTCATAGTATTCCTGCGAATTGTCGGGCAGGAATATAAGTCTCGGCATCTTGCGCATCTTGATACGCGCGTTTATGCGCCTTACTATGAATCCTGCAGACTTTTCGAGCGCGTCCGCGGCACCCTGCGTTTTCTCCTCGTTGCCGAGAACGGAAACATATACCTTGCAGTATGAGAGATCGCTGGTTATCTCAACTCTCGATATCGAGACGATCTCCCCGCTCACGCGCTTGTCCTTTATAGCGGGAAGGGCTGCCGAGATCTCGCGCTTTACGTCCTCGGTCAGCCTGCTTAAATTGTGATTTGCCAAAACTGCGCCTCCTTACTGCGCTGAAGCGCTTGTCCTTTTGCAGACACTTTTATGCGCGCATCGTGCGCGCTTTGGGTGTCTGCTGCCAATGCCTCCTGCATTGCGCGGACGGGACCGGCTTACGCAGCCGGCTCGCGCAAGGGCAAGGCCCTTGACCCAAATCCCGTAACACGGAGATTAGAAAGACAGTGAAAATATTTTAGTCGCGGTATTCCTCGGTGATGTAGGCTTCAAAAATGTCGCCTTCCTTGATGTCGCTGAACTTTTCAAGGCTGATACCGCACTCATAGCCCTCGGCTACTTCCTTGACATCGTCCTTGAAACGTCTGAGACCGCCTATCTTGTCCTCCGCAACGACTATGCCGTCACGAACGACTCTGATATTGCACTTTCTCTCGACCTTGCCGGACAGTACATAACAGCCCGCGACAACGCCGACACCCGTGATCTTATATACCTGACGCACTTCTATGCGTGCGCAGTCAACATCTCTGAACTTCGGCGCGAGCATTCCCTTTATGGAAGCCTCGATCTCCTCGATAGCATCGTAGATTATGCGGTACAGACGGATATCGACACCGTCACGCTTTGCACTCTCGGCAGCATCCGGGTGAGGACGCACATTGAAGCCGACAATGATAGCGTTTGAAGCATTCGCGAGCATTACGTCGCTCTCGCTTACGGCACCTACCGCACCGTGGATTACCTGAACGCGCACTTCGTTGTTGGAGAGCTTTTCAAGCGACTGCTTCACAGCCTCCACCGAGCCCTGTACGTCTGCCTTTACGATGATAGGCAGAGTCTTCATCTCGCCTTCCTCTATCTGTGAGAAGAGGTTGTCGAGCGTTACCTTTCTGTAGAGCTTGAACTGCTCTTCCTTTGCGTCGAACTTACGCTTTTCGACGAGCTCTCTCGCGAGCTTCTCGTCTTCAACGACGGCGAAACTGTCACCGGCGCTCGGAACCTCCGAAAGACCCATTACCTCAACGGGAACGGAAGGACCGGCTTCCTTGACTACTTTTCCCCTGTCGTCGCGCATAACACGAACGTGACCTACCGATGTACCTGCGATTATAACGTCGCCGGTGCGCAGTGTACCGTTCTGTACGAGAAGTGTTGCAACAGGGCCTCTGCCCTTGTCGAGACGCGCCTCGATAACGGCGCCCTTTGCGAGTCTGTCGGGGTTGGCCTTGAGATCAAGCACTTCCGCGGTGAGGTTCACCATTTCGAGAAGTGTGTCTATGCCCTCTCCGGTCTTTGCCGAAACGGGAACGCATATAACGTCGCCGCCCCATTCCTCGATAACGAGGTCATGCTCGGTAAGAGCCTGCTTTATCTTTTCGGGGTTCGCACCCTCTTTATCCATCTTGTTTATCGCAACGATAATGCTTACACCGGCAGCTTTCGCGTGGTTGATAGCTTCTATCGTCTGCGGCATGATACCGTCGTCCGCCGCAACAACGAGAATGGCGATATCCGTCATATTCGCGCCTCTCGCACGCATAGCGGTGAATGCCTCATGTCCGGGAGTGTCAAGGAATGTGATATCCTTGCCGCCCGCGTTCACGCGGTAAGCACCAATGTGCTGTGTGATACCGCCGGCTTCTCCGCTTGCAACGGAAGCGTGGCGTATCTTGTCGAGCAGCGAGGTCTTTCCGTGATCGACGTGACCCATAACGACAACAACGGGAGAACGCGGCTTGAGATCCTCCGCTTTGTCCTCATCGTCCTCGAACAGACGCTCTTCTATCGTAACAACGACTTCCTTCTCGACCTTCGCGCCGAGTTCCTCCGCAACGAGTGCTGCGGTATCGAAGTCTATAACCTGATTTATCGTACACATCTCACCGAGGGACATGAGCTTCTTGATGACCTCGGTAGCGGTGACTTTAAGGCGCTGCGCAAGCTCGGACACCACGATCTCGTCGGGTATCTGCACCTTGAGCTGCTGCTTTCTCGCACGTTCAAGTTCAAGGCGTTTGAGCTTCTGCGCTTCGGTCTCGCGGTTCTTTCCGCCGAACTTGTCGCGCTTGTTCTGCTGTGATTTCTGATTTATCTTCTGCTTCTTTGAGAAGGAATCGTCTCTGCGGCCGCCGGAGCCGTTCTTCTGCGAAGCCATTGTCTCATAACGCTCGTTGTACTTGTCGAGATCGACATAGCTTCCTCTTGTATCGACGCGCTTGGTGACAACTTCACCTCTCTGTACGGCTTCGCCCTTTACCTTTGCCTTAGGCGGTTCGTTGGTCTTTACGGTGCTGAGATCGACTTTTGCTTCCATAGGACGCGGAACAGGCTTGTTCTCCCTGCGCTTGTTTTCGGGGGACGCAGGCTTATCCTGCTTCTTGCTCTGCTGCTTGCCGGCATTTGCCGTATCGGGCTGCTTAGCGAGAGCGGGACGTTCGTCGGAAGGCTTTGTCTCCTGCTTCGGAGCTGTTTCCGCAGCAGGCTTTTCTGTCTTTGTCTCAGGCTTTGCCTCTTTTACAGGGGCAGCCTTGGTCTTATTATCCGCAGGCTTCTCGGTTTTATCCGTCTTTTCCTTATCCTTGTCCTTTGCGGCAGGTTTCTTTTCCTCCGCGGCAGGCTTGGGTGCAGGCTTAGCCTTCTCCTGCTCCTTCTTCGGCGCAGGCTTGCTGTCTCTTGCCGCGAAGTAGGCTTCAAAGTTTTCCACCTGATTTGCCTGCGTGATATGTTCGAGCACGACATTCATCTCCGCGACAGTGAGAGACTGCCCGGATTTCTTTTCCGCACCCGTGCGCTCCTTGACTATCGCAATGATATCGTTCGGCGTAAGTTCAAGATCCTTCGCCGCATCTTTTATTTTGCATTTCAGCTCTTTTGTTGCCATTCGTTTTCCCCCGGTCAATGAATGTTTTTAATTATCGAACCGTAAAGTCCGTCATCAAGAACGGCGAGTATCCCCGTTCTCTTTCCTGTCACCTGTTTGAGTTCGTCGAGCGTTTCCGGAATCTCTGTGACTTCAACGCCCGCCTTTTCGCAGTGGAACGCGACTTCCTTCTTCGTCTTTTCCGAAAGATCGGAAGCTGTAAGGACTCCGCTGACCTTTCCTGCATTGTCCTTTATCTCCGCCATGACCGCATCGAAGCCGCGAACAAGCTTTCCTGCGCGTATGCAGAGACCTATCGTCCCGAGTATCTTATCCATTCTGTATCTGCTCCCTCAGTTTCTCATATACCTCCGCGGGTATCGCGCATTTCAGCGCTCTTTCGAGGCTGCGCTTCTTCACGGCTTTCTCGAAGCATTCCATATCGTTGCAGATATATGCTCCTCTGCCGGACTTCTTGCCCGTAAGGTCTGCCGAGATCTCTCCGTCCTTCGATCTTACCACGCGGAGCAATCCCTTTTTCCCGAGCATCTCTTCACACCCGAGACATTTTCTGAGCGGTACATTCTTTCCCATATATCTCTTTTCTCACTGAACCGTTCTGCGGTGAACGCTGTCATCAGCCCTCAAAAAATCCGCTTTCCGGCTTTATATCTATCTTGAATCCTGTAAGTCTTGCAGCAAGCTTTGCGTTCTGACCCTTGTTTCCGATAGCGAGGGAGAGCTGGTTATCCGGCACTACCACCGAGCATGCTCTTACTTCCTCGTCCGGGATATCAACGCTTATAACGTTTGCGGGCTTGAGCGCCTGCTTGATATACTCCTTCGGATCGTCGCTGTACTTGACTACATCTATCTTCTCGCCGCAGAGCTCCTCGCATATCTTCGTGATACGTCCTCTCTGTGGTCCTATGCAGGCGCCGAGCGCGTCAACATTCTCGTTGTTGCTGATAACGGCTACCTTGCTTCTTGAACCTGCTTCACGGCTTATGGACTTTATCTCCACTGTGCCGTCTGCGATCTCCGGAACTTCGAGCTCGAACAGCCTTCTTATAAGGTCGCGGTGAGTTCTCGAAACGCGGAGCGTAGGTCTTCTGTCGGCGGAGGAGACTCCGGAAACGAACACCTTTACGATATCGCCCTCATGCAGCACTTCTCCGGGTATCTGATCGTTTCTGAACAGCATTACTTCGCTTCCGTTCACGCTTACGAGCGCATTGAGCGAATCGGTCTCGATCTTCTTTACCTCGGCGGAAATAGCTTCGTTCTGGAGATCTCCCCACTGCGCAACGAGCTGTTCGCGCTCAACTTCCTTGATACCCTGCTTGATGACCTGTTTCGCGGTCTGTGCGGCAATTCTTCCGAAGTGCTTGGTATCGAGCTTGAGCGGACACATATCACCGACGTTTAGGCGCTTGCTTACGGCTCTTGCATCTTCGAGGGCGATCTCGTTTGCGGGATCTTCGACGGTCTCGACAACATTCTTCAATATCGCTACGTCGAATTTGCCCTTTGCGAGATCGATATCAAAATTTATATTCTCGCTTCTCGGATAGTCCTTCTTTATTGCTATCACGAGAGCCGCCTGTATCTTTTCCACAAGGACCTCGGCTTCTATCCCCTTTTCCTTTGCGAGCAGGGTGAGAGCCTCCATAAGCTCTGCTGTGTTGGATTTAGCCATTTTCCGTTATTCCTCCTGTTATTACAGATCCGAATTGATCTTTACGCAGTCGGCGACTGCAATAGTTTCTTTTCCGTCTTCATTTTCCAGCGTTATCGTGCCGGATTCTTCGTCATATCCGGCGAGAATGCCGTAAACGCTGTATTCCTTGCCTTTTTCGTCCCGCTTGGTGACTCTTATGCGCTCACCGGTGCAGGAGACGAAATGCTCGGGTCGGCGCAGTTTTTTGGTGAGCCCGGGCGAGCCGACTTCAAGGATATCGACTTTGCTTATGAAATCCTGCTTGTCGATTATCTCGTTTATGGGGCGGGAGATATCCTCGCACTCATCGCTGTCGATGCCGCCTTCCTTATCCACGAGGATCCGCAGATACCACATAGCGCCTTCTTTTTCGAAGCACACATCCCAGAGTTTAAGCCCGTTCTGCTCTATTACCGGCATTACCGCTTCTCTTGCACGTTCTTCGACCCTGCTGTTCTTTTCAGCCGTATCCGTCACCCCCGAACTTTTATTATAACAATTATTATAACAATTAAGACCGGATTGTCAACCCGGTCTTACACTACGGTTATTATACATCACATTTGTCTTTTTGTCAATAGTTTGACAAAAATTTTCTTGAAAAAACGCCGGTTTTCTCTGCGCTTTTACCATATAATATGTATATTTTTAAAAAAGTTGCGTTTAGCTCTTGTATTTTTTAATGAAACGTAGTATAATAAATGGAGTTTATTTATGCCTCCTTAGTTAAATGGATATAACAAACCCCTCCTAAGGGTTAGTTATCGGTTCGATTCCGGTAGGGGGTGCCACGCGGAGTCCGCGCCGACGACTGCTGTATCAGAAAGAACGGTATTATATCAGCTACAGCAAGAAATGCAGTGGATTGGCGAAGGCTCCATGCAAGAAACGCCGCTGACGCGGCTCAGTGAATAATGAATAATGAATAATGAATAATGAATAATAAAAAGCGAAGTGACTCTCTGCGGCGTTTCTTATTATTCACTATTCATTATTCACTATTAATTATTCATTTAAAATGGAATTTGCAGAGACTTTTTAATTAATCAGACAAACCGCATCTTAAACAAAATTCCCTTTATGAAAACAAGGAAGTCGGAGAAAAGATAAAAAAACACGGGAACGAGATAAAATGAGATTCAAGATAAACCGGAAATACAAACAGATAGCCGTTCTTGCGGTCATCGTTATAGTAGTGAGCGGATTCCTGCTCATGAGCGCGCAGGCTATACCGAATCTGCGCGAAATGTTTGATATTCTCGGCGAGACGATAGCCCCGATACTTTGGGGTATTGTCATAGCGTATCTTATGAATCCGGCTGTGGAATTTTTCAGGCACAAGGTTTTCGGGAAATGGGCAGAGGCTAAAAAAGGTTCAAAAAAGACTTACCGGCTTATAAAGAACCTCTCCGTCACAATCGTAGTGATACTGACGCTTGCTCTGCTGACCGGACTTGTGCTTCTTATTGTTCCTCAGTTTATTTCAAGCCTTTCCGGGCTTGTCTCAAATTTCAACAGCTATGCGGACAACTTCCTCAAATGGGCATCGGAGACTTTCGTTGACTATCCGCAGATAATAGACATAATCGAGAACCCTATAAGCCAGATAGAAAGCTTCCTTGCGACGAGCTGGACAGATATCTCGTCCCAGGTCTTCGCGTTCGGCTCGAAGATCGGAGGCGGCGTTCTCAGCTTTATCCTCGGATTCAAGGACTTCATAATCGGCTTTATCATAGCGGTTTACCTTGTCCTTTCAAAGGAGATGCTTAAAGCGCAGGCTAAAAAGCTGCTGTTCGCGTTCTTCCGCAACAGCACGGTGCAGTCCGTGCTTACTGTCTCCAAGAGGATCAACGATATCTTCAGCCACTATATAATAGGTATAATAATAGATGCGTTCTTTGTAGGCTGCATGACCTTCATCGGCGCTACGATAATCGGCACGCCTTACCCTATACTTATGGCAGTTATTATCGCCTGCACGAACGTGATACCGTTCTTCGGTCCCTTTATCGGCGGCATTCCGGTCTGCTTCATAACCCTGCTTGCCGATCCGATCAAGGCGCTCTGGATAGGCATATTCATGGTGGCGATGCAGCAGTTCGACGGCAACATAATGGTCCCGCTCATTCAGGGCGACAGGATAGGCGTTCCGTCGGTATGGGTGCTCATCGGCATCATCGTAGGCGGCGGTCTGTTCGGATTCGTGGGAATGCTTCTCGCGGTGCCGGTATTCGCAATAATCTATATGCTGTTCAAGGAGTTCCTTGAGGGCAGGCTCAGAAAGAAGTCGCTGCCTGCTGAAAGCGCGGTTTATCAGCGGGACGATACCGACAAATATACCGACGACTATGTTTATACGGACGAGGAGAAAGCCGCAGACGAGGAGTGGCTCGACTCGCTTAAACCCCAAAAAGAGAGAAAGATCACCGGCGCGGTGAAGAAAGAGATAAAAATAATCGAAGAAAAAGCAAAGGAAAAGGAGCAGAAGACAAAACAATGATGAAAGAACAGCTTCAGAAAATAAAAGAACAGGCTTCCGCGGAAATAGCTTCGCTTACCGACGCGAAAGCACTTGACGATCTCAGGGTAAAGTTCCTCGGAAAGAAGGGCGAGCTTACCGCGATACTCAAGCAGATGGGTCAGCTTTCCGCAGAAGAGCGTCCCGTAATGGGTCAGCTTGCGAACGATGTCCGCGCTTCTCTCGAAGCGGCGATCAACGAGAAATCCGCAGCATTGAAGGCGGCTATCACCGAGCAGAGACTCAAAACCGAGGCAGTCGATGTGACAATGCCCGGCAAGATCCGCAGAGTAGGTACACGCCACCCGCTGAACATAGTGCTGGAAGACCTCAAATCAATATTCCGCGGAATGGGATATACCGTCGTTGACGGCCCGGAGGTAGAGGAGACGAAGTACGTTTTCGATATGCTCCTTACAGATGAGGGTCACCCCGCCCGTGAGCCAAGCGATACATTCTACATCACGGACAAGACCCTCCTCAGAACACAGACTTCTTCCGTGCAGATACGCACAATGCTCAAGGAAAAGCCTCCTATTGCGATCATAAGCCCCGGACGCGTTTACCGCCCCGATGCCGTTGACGGTACGCACTCGCCTATATTCCACCAGTGTGAGGGACTTGTCGTTGACAAGAATATAACCTTCGGTGACCTCAAGGGTACACTTGAAAACTTCGCAAAGAGCTTATACGGAAACGATGTAAAGCTTCGCTTCCGTCCGCATCACTTCCCCTACACGGAACCCTCGGCGGAAGTCGACCTCAGCTGCTTCAAGTGCGGCGGCAAGGGCTGTCCGCTCTGCAAGGGCGAGGGCTGGATCGAGATGCTCGGTTCCGGCGTCGTAAGACCGGAAGTTTTGCAGAACTGCGGCATAGACCCGAATGAGTACAGCGGCTTTGCGTTCGGCATCGGCATCGAGCGTGTGGCTATGATGAGATACAACATAGATGATATGAGACTGCTTTACGAGAACGATTCCCGTTTCCTCACGCAGTTCTGATGATAAGTCCGCATTTGGCGCAATAAAAATTAACTGGAGTAAGAATTATGAATCTTTCAATGAAATGGCTCAACGATTACGTTAAAGCCGATATGCCCATAAAGGATTTCGTCGCAGGCATCACCATGAGCGGCTCGAAAGTCGAGACTTATCATGAGATGCGCGGAGAAGTCGATAAGGTAGTTATAGGAAAGGTACTCGACATAAAGAAGCACGAGGACAGCGAAAAGCTCTGGATATGCCAGGTCGATATCGGAAAGGACGCTCCCGTACAGATCGTCACAGCCGCGACAAACGTGGTAAAGGACGCATTTGTTCCCGTAGTTCTCGACGGCGGTACCGTCATCGACAAGGAGCATAACACCACCGTAAAGATCAAGAAGGGCAAGCTCCGCGGAGCCGAGAGCTGCGGAATGTTCTGCTCGTTCAACGAGCTCGGAATGGACAATTCCGACTTTCCGTACTCCTCACCCGACGGTGTGCTGATACTCAACGATGACCCGGATTTCGACAAGATGAAGCCGGGCGACGATGTACTCAAGGCTGTCGGTCTTGACGATATAAGCGTTGAGTTCGAGATCACCAACAACCGTCCCGACTGTCTTTCCGTACTCGGACTTGCAAGAGAGGCAAGCGCAACATTTGATCTGCCCTACAACGTAAAGGAGCCCACATTCACCGGTATCGACTGCGATATCAACAAGGAGCTTTCCGTTACGGTAGAGAACACACAGCTATGCTCGCGCTATATGGCTGCGAAAGTCAAGAACGTAAAGATCGGACCTTCGCCGCGCTGGATGGTCGAGAGACTTCGCGCAAGCGGTGTCCGCGCTATAAACAATCTCGTTGACATCACCAACTTCGTTATGCTCGAATACGGTCACCCGATGCACGCGTTCGACGCAAGATATGTTGCAGGCAACAAGATAATCGTAAGAAACGCAAGGGACGGTGAAACGCTGAAACTTCTCGATGAAGCAAAGGAGCCGGTAAAACTGTCTCCCGAAATGCTCGTTATCGCGGACGCTGAAAAGCCTATGGCTGTTGCAGGCGTTATGGGCGGCGAGTACAGCGGCATCTGGGACGACACCACAGAGGTCATCTTCGAGGCTGCGTGCTTCGACGGCGTATCTGTCCGCAGGACTGCAAGAAAAGTCGGCGAGCGTACAGAAGCAAGCTCCCGTTTCGAGAAGGGACTTGACCCGATCAACGCGAAGAACGCCCTTTACCGCGCACTTCAGCTTGTTGAGATGCTGGGCTGCGGCGAGGTAGTAAAGACTGTTATAGATGCCGACTACTCCAACAAGACCCCGCACAAGCTTGTCCACGACTGGAAGTGGGTAAACAGCTTCCTCGGCGCAGAGATCTCCGAGGAGGAGCAGATAAAGATACTCGAGAAGCTGGGATTTGTATATGACCGCGCAACACACGAGATCACCGTTCCCAGCGTGAGAATAGATATGAAGCTGCCATGCGACATCGGCGAGGAGATAGCGAGAATTTACGGCTACAACAATATAGCCTCCACTATACCGAAGCTTTCCAGCAGGAGCCGCGTCACAAAGGAGCAGAAATTCGCTGACAAGCTGGTGGATATAATGGTTTCCCAGGGCTGTCTCGAAGCTATGACATTCAGCTTCATCTCCCCGAAGAGCTACGAAAAGATAAGGATCCCCGAAAAATGCAGAAAGAGCGTTACGCTTCTCCGCCCTCTCGGCGAGGATACAAGCGTTATGCGCACCACTATGACTCCCTCCATGACGGAGCTTATCGTCCGCAACATCAATAACCGCACTCCCGAAGGAAGATTCTTCGAGATCGGACGTGTTTACCTCCCGAAAGAAAGCGCGGAGGAGCTTCCGGAAGAGCGCGATATCCTCTGTATAGGCGCTTACGGACCGGACGAGGATTTCTTCACCTTCAAGGGCATTGCGGAAGCGATATTTGAAGTTTGCGGCATAAAGGCTAAGTTTGAAAAGTCCGTCAACGATACATTCCATACCGGAAGATGCGCAAAGATAACCGCCGGCGGCAGATACATCGGCGTTCTCGGAGAACTGCACCCGGCAGTATCCGAAAACTACGGCGTAAAGGAGCGCATCTACATTGCCGAGCTGGATATAGCTGCGATGTGTGAGCTTTCCGACAACGATATCAAGTACAGACAGCTCCCGAAGTTTCCGGCTATCACCCGTGACCTGAGCCTTGTATGCGATGATGCTATAACTTCCGGCGAGATAATAGAGACGATACTTGCAAGCGGCAAGCACCTTGAGCAGGTGACACTGTTTGATATGTATAAAGGCGCCGGAGTCCCCGAGGGCAAGAAGAGCCTTTCGTACAGCATAGTTATGCGGCGTGATGACAAGACCATGGAGGCGGAAGAAGCCGACAAGTCTGTTGAGAAGATACTCAAGGCACTCTCCGAGAAAAATATAGTATTGAGATGACCCCGGAGAAAAAGAAAGGAAGATAAGAATGAAAAGATCGATGAAAAACACGGTCCTCGCCGTTCTCTGCGGCGCTATGATCGCAGGCGCGGGCTCGTGTGCATCCGGCCAGACATACCCGCTCACGATAGACGGCGAGAAGATAAGGGCGGGTATCTATATCCTCGAACAGCAGAACGCAGTAGGCGAGGCTGTAAGCAAGGTAAGCGAGGAACAGCCCGATCTTGATACCTCGGCGGAGGGCTTCAGCTACCTTTCGCAGACAGTCGAGGGAAAGAGCTTCAGCGATTGGGTAAACGAAAAGACGATCGAGAACTGCCGCGATTATGTTGCGGTAAACAGGCTGTTCGATCAGTACGGTCTTACAGTTTCGGAAGATGAGATGTCCAACATCAATTCCAACGTAAAACAGCTCTGGACAGAGGAGAATACGTACGCACAGTATTATTACGGTGTAAGTATTCTCGGTGAATACTATGAAAAGCTTGGTATCGGCGAGCAGTCTTTCAAGGATATGCAGATCGAGAGCACAAAGCGCAGTCAGCTGTTCGATCACCTTTACGGCGAGGGCGGCGAGCTTGCGGCGACCGAGGAAGAGATCAACGCTTCGCTCACTTCCGACTATATTGCAGTAAACTTCTTCCCCTATGATCTTGAAAACGGCGACAGCGCACAGTCTTATGCCGACAGGATCGCAGCAGGCGAAAGCTATGAGGACGTTTACCGCGATTATGCACAGGCTCTTTCCGATGAAGAAGCGGCAAAGGCTGCAGCGGAAGCAGAAACGGCTGAAACAGCCGAGGGTGAGGCTGCTCCGGCAGAGACTTCCGAAGAATCCGCAGTAACAGCGCAGACAGTTGAAGCTGCAGAAAAGGATTCCCTTATCCAGATCATCAAGAATGACAGCACAACTCCTTCCGAGGAGTTCGTAAAACAGGCGTTCGCTCTGAACAACGGCGATGTTAAGGTAATTACGGTCGAGGACGAGGAGCACGATCACGTCTATGTGGTTCAGAAGCTTGATATCCTCGCATACCCCGAGGTCACTAAGAGCACCGTTGATAATATCCGCACATCTCTTAAATCCGACGAGTTCTCGGATATGGTCAAGGCAACAGGTGCGGCGTACAGCCTCACCGAGGACAGCTCGAAGAGCATGTACAAAATCGACAAGCTTCTTGAGCGCTGACGCGCGTGTCCTACGCGGACGGCGCCAGCCCCTTTAAAAAGGGGCTGGACCCCTAAACTTGATCCCGTAAAACGGAAATAAAAAGTCTGCGGACATATTGAAAAAGCCTTCTCCGATATTTTCGGGGAAGGCGTTTGCATATTTACGATCTGTTCGCAAGACCCGGATATATATGTTTCGGGTCCAGCGTCACGCTGGCGCGGTCCGGCTGCGTAAGCCGGCGCCGTCCGCGCAGGACAAAGCGCGTAAGCGCAGCAGACAAAGCAGGAGATAACAACATGAGCGAAACAAGGATCTATCTTGACAATGCCGCGACTACGGCGATAAGCGATAATGTCCTCGAAGCAATGATGCCGTGGCTGAAAGAGGGATACGGAAACGCGTCTTCCGTCTATTCTCTCGGCAGGAAAAGCGCAATAGCGCTGAACAAGGCGAGAGCGCAGTGCGCAGAGATACTCGGCTGTGACAGCAGAGATATCTTCTTTACGAGCGGCGGCACCGAAAGCGACAACCATGCGGTATTCTCAGCGGCGGAGGCTGCTCTCGCAAAAGGAAAACGTCACATCATCACCTCCGCCTTTGAGCATCACGCTATCCTCGAACCGCTGAAAGTCCTCGAAAAGCAGGGTTTCAGCGTGACTTACCTGCCGGTGCATGAGAACGGCGTTGTGCGCGTTTCCGACTTTGAAGCCGCAGTCACCGATGATACGGGCTTCGTCACGGTAATGGCAGCAAACAACGAGATCGGCACAGTCCAGCCGATAGCGGAGATAGGCGGTATATGCCGTGAGCGCGGTATAACATTCCACACCGACGCGGTGCAGGCATTCGGGAATATCCCGATAAACGTCCGGGAGCAGAACGTGGATATGCTGTCTCTTTCGGGGCATAAGATACATGCAATGAAGGGCGTCGGACTGCTGTATGTGCGGGATTCCGCGTCGCTTCGCCCTTTTATCCGCGGCGGTGCGCAGCAGTCCGGAAAGCGCGCCGGAACAGAAAATATCGCCGGTATAGCCGGACTTGCGGAAGCTATGCGTGCGGCAGCGGTAAACATCTCCGGAAAGAACGGAAAGCTCCTGCCGATGCGGGAAAAGCTGATAGCGGAGCTGTCGAAGATAAGCGGAGCAAGGCTCAACGGCGACAGGGAGAAACGGCTCGCTTCAAACGTTAATTTCTCGTTCGGCGGGATAGAGGGAGAAGCCTTGATATTACGGCTCGATCTGCTTGGGATCGCGGTATCCAGCGGCTCGGCATGCACTTCCGGCTCCCTTGACCCGTCACATGTCCTGACTGCGCTGGGACTTACGAAGGACGAAGCGAGAAGCTCCGTGCGCATCACAATGTCCGATCTTACAACGGAAGCCGAGATAGATGAGCTTATCCGCGTCCTGCCCGGCGAGATCGAAAAGCTCCGTGCGCTTATCGGCTGACCGGTTACAGTCCGAACAGCGTTTTCAGCAGATCATATATCGCAAAGCGGTATTCTATGCCGCCGTGCTTGTCTTTAAGGCTGTCGGCAGTCATTCTGCCGGCGGCTTTTCTGTTTTCGTAAAGCTCGCGGGAGGGCAGGGGGGACTTCGACGATGAAGCGGCGCCGATACATACCGACGGGTACAGCACGCACCACCAGTTCTTCCCCTCGCCCGCGCCGAGAATGATCTTCAGCGTGTCATACGTTCCGGAGGGCAGTGTTCGGTCAGCATAAACGCGCGTAGGGAACTTGTCCTCGCAGACCTCGCAGACCGCCGTATAACTGCAGCCCTGCTCCTCCAGAAACTCATTGGCGCGAAGCTCGATGTACGGGAGATTGCGCTGCGCAAGCGCCTTTGTTTCCTCCTTTGTCGCACAGGAGGTGAATATTGCGCCGAGATCGCCGATGATGTGATCGCGCAGCTCGTACTTTATCCGCTGATCCTGCACCGAATCGGAATTTGCGAGGATATGGAGGCGGAATGTGCTGTCATGCACCGCGTCGCACTCCTTGACAAATCCCGCGAATGCCGATATCAGCACCGCCGCAGCCGTTCCGAGAAGCATTGATATGTCGATGAGCTTTTCCTTTGATGTCATTTGTCTGTCCCCTTTCTTGCGTCAGTATCAGTATTGGCAGAAAAGAAGCTGTGTAATCGCAGGCGGTATTGAAATCTCCGGCGGTATATGATATAATTGAAATATCCGGATCATGGAGGTAAACGAATGAGAAACAGATTGCATGTATGTGGTTTTATTGCCGCAGTTATAGTCGCGGCAGGAGCCTGCGGGAATACGCATACAGAGATGAACGTGCCGCAGACGGAACCGACGGCAGCAGAAACGGCGTTCCCGCAGACAAATGCCATAACCGATGCGGGATCGGATAATATCACCGTCACGGAAATCGTGCAGCCTGCTGACGCTCCGCCGGATAAGCTTTACGCGGAAGATTTTGCGGACGAGCGGTTCCGCGGCAGGCTCGACGCGTTCAAGGCACAGAACGAGGAGTTCATGCGGACAAACAGATTCATTGACTACAAATTCATTTACAGCCCGGAAACGTCCGATATTCCCGCTGACGTACAGGAAAAGGCGGTGCGGTGTACGGCAGAGAGTGAGCAGTACATAGAAAGTTCGGAATATACGGAGATGTTTCTTGCCGATCCGGAAAGCCATATCGGTTCGGAAGAGATAACTGCCGATGACGTTATGGCTTTTATCAATGACGGCAAAATAGTCCCGAAGTTCCTCGCGGGCTGGGAATATGATTTCGACGGTGACGGAAAGAACGAGCGGTTTCTTGCCGTTCAGTACCCGTGGCTTTCGGAAACGGAATACGTCTTTTTCCCGACGTATCTTATCTTCGAGAGCAGCGGCGGAGAGATGAGTGTTGTCGATCATGTGGACTACCTCAACGAGGAAGTGGCTGTGATGCTCGACTACGGCGATTTCAAGCAGTTCTACCTCAGCGGTCACGGATTCATGGGTGCTTCCGAGCACACCACACTGCTCGGCGTAGTTGACGGAGAGTGCCGGGAGCTGTATGCAAGCAGGATATGGTTCTACAAGCAGGGCTGCTTCCTGTCATATACCGGCTGGATGGGTATTTGCCAGTTTATGATCTTTGACACGCAAACGAACGAATACCGTCATATTACCGGCTATCCCGCCGATATTGACAAGATAAAGCTGTATGATACTGACGACGTGATCCCGCTGTATATGCCGGATCCGGAATCCAAAGTCTATCTGTACTATGTCATAGGCGGCAGATTCCTTTACGACTCCGGAAGCGGCGACTGTTACAGATACGAAAACGGAAAATTCACGAAATGCGAATACGGAAGCACCGACGGTCTGACGATCTATCCGTTGTTCAAGCAAACCGACGACGGGGTCGAGGAATGGTTCGATGTGGATATCGGCGAAGCTCTCGAAAAGAGCGGAGCCGTTTTCGGCGCATCTGAATGAACAGGACAGAAAACTTGCAGATTTTACCTGTTTTTCACAAAAACCTATTTTCAAATGCCGGATTTTGTGATATAATAAACTGTAAATTATTCATACCAACAAACGAAAGGACATAAAACTATGGCTAAAATGAATGAAAACTTTCTGAATTTAAAGAAGAGCTACCTTTTTATCGAGATCGGCAAGCGCGTCCGCGAGTACATCGCCGCTCACCCCGACAACAAGATCATAAGAATGGGTATCGGTGATGTTACGCTCCCGCTGGTTCCCGCAGTTGTTGACGCGATGAAGAAGGCTTCGGAGGAAATGGGCGTAAAGGAGACATTCCGCGGTTACGAGGACAGCGGTCTCGGATACGATTTCCTGCGTGAAGCGATCGCTGCTTACTACAAGAAGAACGGTGCGGACGTTGCCGCAGAAGAAGTGCTCATAAGCGACGGCGCGAAGTCGGACTGCGGCAATATCGGTGACATTCTTTCCGCGGACAACACCGTGCTTATCACCGATCCCGCATACCCGGTATATGTTGACGCAAACGTTATGGGCGGCAGAAAGGTGCTCTTCGCAAATTCCGACGAGAGCAACGGATTTGCGGCAATGCCCGACAAGAACGTTCACGCCGATATCATCTATCTCTGCTCGCCGAACAACCCCACAGGTTCCGCTTATACTGCGGCACAGCTCAAAGAGTGGATAGACTACGCGCTTGCAAATGACGCTGTTATCATCTACGACTCCGCGTATGAGGCATTCATTCATGACCCGGAGATCCCCCACTCCATATTTGCGGTAGAGGGATCGAGAAAGTGCGCTATCGAGATCTGCTCGCTCTCCAAGACAGCAGGATTCACCGGTGTTCGCTGCGGCTATACGGTAATACCGAAGGAGCTTATGCTCAAGTCTTCCGACGGTACGGAGCACAGCTTCCGCGATCTTTGGATACGCCGCGAGGGCAGCAAGTTCAACGGTGTCGCATATCCTGTTCAGCGCGCTGCGGAGGCTGTATTCACCGAAGAGGGGCAGAAGCAGACAAAGGCTGTTATCGAGAAGTATATGGAAAACGCGAAGGTAATGGCAGATACATTCGACGAGCTCGGCATAAAGTACACCGGCGGCAAGAACAGCCCGTATATCTGGTTCAGATGCCCGTTCGGAATGGGAAGCTGGGAATTTTTCGACAAGCTTCTCAACGAAGCGGAGGTTGTCGGCACACCCGGCGAGGGCTTCGGAAAGAACGGCGACGGCTGGTTCCGTCTTACCGCATTCAATACCCTTGAAAACACCAAGGAAGCAATGGCTCGCTTCAGGAAGCTCTGCGGAAAGCAATGACAGAAAACAAAAAGGCAAGTACCGCAATTTTTGCGGTACTTCGCATATCTGCCGTCTGCATCTGTTCGCTGCTGACGGCATCATTCATATTTACGATGTTCTGCGGCATATTCAATCCCGGAAACATCCTGGGGACGATCATCTGCGTTTTCGTCATACTGCTTTCTGTTTGCTATCCGAAGCTCCGGCGGAATAAAGTTCCTCGTATTCTCGCGAAGACGTCCGCAGCGCTTATTATGTGTTTTGCAGTGTATTGCGCAGTAATATCCGGACTGATGATATCGGGAATGCTGAACGCCCCGGCTTATGCGGTCACCGCCTCAACTGCCGGCACCGCGCCCACTCACACAGTCATAGTTCTCGGCTGTAAGACGATAAACGGAGTACCGTCGCCTATGCTTGAGCTGCGGCTGAACAAAGCGATCGGGTATCTGAACGCTCACGGGGACGCGGTATGCATTCTGAGCGGCGGTCATGGCTCAAACGAAACCGAGCCGGAAGCCGTATCAATGAAACGGTATATGCTGGACTGCGGTATAGACGGTAACATTCTGTACACCGAAGAGCGCTCTGCAGATACCGCCGAGAACATCGCCTTTTCCCGCGATCTTATCGAGGAAAAAGGGCTTCCGGCGGACGTGGTGATAATCAGCGAGAGCTACCATGTTTACCGTGCGCAGCGTCAGGCAAGGCTTGCCGGACTTAACGCCTATGCTGCCTATGCCGAACCGGGCGCTCTGTTCCCCACCCTGCCGACTTACTGGTTCAGGGAGATAATGGCAGTTACAAGAGATCTGCTGTTTTGAATGCAGTGGGGTCGGCGAAGACTTCATTCAGAATACAAGAGAAGCCTGCTGAAAACGTAAGTTTTCAGCAGGCTTTTTGATCTAAACTCCGGAATCTGTCTCCCCATTTCTGTGAATAGAGTAGTAGAGACTGTTCTTGATTAAAACATGAAGCTGTCAATGAGTCGCCGCCTGTGCAAGATGTGGGATAAATACTCACTTGTGCGGCGAATCAGTTTAGGGGGTCAAGCCACCTTTTTCAAAGGGGGCTTGCGGGGGGTTGGGGGTCACGGCAGGAAGCCGTGAGTAGGCTGCCAAAAGGCACGCACGATGCGTGCATACAAAGCAGCCGAAGCAGAGCCCCGTCTCTAAACTCTCTCAAATCTCTCAATTCTCTCCAGAAGGTCTCTTCGCGCCGCAGTTTGTACAGAACTTACCCTGGTTTCGCTCGCCGCAGTCCGGGCAGAACCAGACGGGGGGAGGTGCAGGAGAACCGCATTCCGTGCAGAACTTTCCCTCATTTGGCGCACCGCATTTGCATTTCCAGTGCTTTGCGTCTGTCCATTCGGACTTTGGGATCATCATTCCCATTGGCATCATCAGCCCGGACGGAGGTTGGGGAGGACACATGACCGCGCCCTGGAGCTGAATGGCGCCGATCTCCATTTCGTGCTGCAAACGGCGGAGATGCTCGCGTTCCTCGTCTGTCATGTCGGCAAATGCCTTGGGCTTGTTATCGCTCATTCGCTTCCTCCTGCTCCTTGATGATGTCGGCAGCCTGGTTAAGATCAACACCGCTGCGTGACATCTTAAGATTGATCACAATGCCGACAAGTATCGGGAGATAGAATGTCAGAAAACGCCATATAAACGTTGATACAACGGTGTAGTGTGCGCCGAATATCCCCTTGAAGAATGCCGCATAGCTGCCCTCAGCCGCACCCATTGCTCCCGGCAGCGGAACAAATGACGATATCATCAGTACAAACGCCTGACAGGCGATTATCGTGAAAAAGTCAGTCTTTGTCATGCCGAAACCAATATAGATCACATAAGTGATCGAGAAATATACGAGAAGCTGAATTACCGTCGCAATAAACATTTTCAGCACCATTACAGGCTGACTCTTTATAAACAGAAAGTTCTCGTAATACTGCGCAAGCTCCTTGTCAATGTACTCGATCTTGTCGTCAACGTCCTTGATTATGTGTATCTTTCCGAGAAGCTTTACAACTGCGTGGGCTATCTTATTCGTCGCCTTGCGGAAGAATGCAAGCATTATCAGAAGCACGATGACGAACGTGTTGATTATAAACCCTATGATCACAAGGAATGTCAGCGGCTTGAGCTCCCCTTCCGTGAACATGGAGAGCTTGAATATAAGAAATACTATCGAGTAGAGCGTCAATGTGAACTGGTAAACGATAAAGCGGCTCAGCAGAGCTGTCATTGCCGAACCCAGCGGAAGACCGTTCTTCATGTAGGTATATACCTGCATCGGCTGTCCGCCCGACGCAAACGGGGTTATGCAGTTGAAATACTGCCCTATCATCGTTACCAGAAGCGAGGTCCTGAATTTCGTGTCCGGTTCAATGCTCTTCGCGGCAAGGTGTGTCGCTATCGCTTCCCCGAACCAGTACACCACCATGCACAGCACGGAGATCACCAGAAACAGCGGGTTCATCTGCTTCAGCGCATTGAATATATTGTCAATGCCGTCCGAAAACAGCACGAATACCATTACAATGAACGCAATGCCGCAGATTATAAGATTTACTTTGTTGGTTTTCTTTTTGCCCATTTTTACCTCTCTCAAAGAAAACTCGGGGTCATCTTACGGTGCTGCCGTTCGGGATATCACCGTCAAGGAACACAACTCTTGCGCCGCCGCCCTCGGTGTCACAGGCAAGCAGCATGCCCTGGCTCTCTTCGCCGCAGAGCTTGGCTGCCGCAAGATTAGCCACAAAGATTATCTTCCTTCCGATAAGATCTTCGGGCTTGTACCACTGGGCGATGCCGGACACGATCTGTCTGCCGTTCCTTCCGTCATCAACCTGTATCTTGAGAAGCTTCTTGGACTTTGCCACCTTTTCGCAGGCGGTTATCTCGCCGGTGCGCAGCTTCACTTCCGCGAACTTGTCTATCGTGATGATATTTGCCTTGTCAAGATCCTCGTCCTCGCGTATCGTCTTTGCGGGCGTGAGCATAGCGTTCAGCTCGTCGATCTCCTTATCGAGGTCAATACGCGGGAACAGCACTTCTCCCTTATGAACGGTCACATTTGCGGGAAGTACGCCGAATACCGCCGCATTGTCGTATGTCACGTCGCTTTCGGAAGCGCCGATCTGCTCCCAAACCTTCGGCATAGTCGTCGGCATGAACGGGTACAGCAGAGATGAGCAGAGGCGGATCGTTTCGAGAAGGTTGTAGAGGACCGATGCAAGGCGGGGCTTGTTGGCCTCGTCCTTTGCGAGTATCCACGGAGCCGTCTCGTCGATATACTTGTTGGCACGGGAAACTACCTTGAATATCTCGGCAAGAGCAAGAGAATGCTGTGCTTCGTCGATATAGCCTGCTACCGGTTCGCGCAGAGCCTTCGCCATAGCAATAAGCTCGTCGTCCAGCGGGTCGGGCTGACGGTCGGTGATAAGGGTGCCGCCGAAGTATTTGTCCGCCATTGCAACTGTACGGGAAACAAGGTTTCCGAGGTCATTGGCAAGGTCTGTATTGATCCTGCCTATCATTATCTCGTTGGAGAAGTTGGAATCCGAGCCGTAGGGCATATCGCGGAGTATCTGATAGCGCACCGCGTCAACGCCGTAGCGCTCACCGAGGATAAACGGGTCAACGACATTGCCGAGGGACTTTGACATCTTCGCGCCGCCGAACGTGATCCAGCCGTGGCCGTAAAGGCGCTTGGGGAGCGGGATCTCCAGCATCATAAGGATAGCCGGCCATACTATTGAATGGAAGCGCACGATCTCCTTTGCGGTCATGTGCATATCCGCAGGCCAGTATTTGTCGAAATCATTGTAGGTGTCGTTTTCATAGCCGAGTGCGCTGATATAGTTGATAAGCGCGTCGAGCCATACATAAACGGTGTGCTTCTCGTCGAAAGGAACGGGGATACCCCATTTTACGGAAGTTCTGGAGATGCACAGGTCTTCGAGCCCGTCCTTGACGAAGTTGTTTATCATCTCATTGATACGGCTCTCGGGGCGGAGGTAGTCGGTGTTGCGGAGCAGGTCGGTGATCCTGTCGGTCATTCCGGAGAGCTTCAGGAAGTATGCTTCCTCCTCAGCGTCCTTGACCTCGCGTCCGCAGTCCGGACATTTCCCGTCCACAAGCTGTGTTTCTGTCCAGAAACTCTCGCAGGGTACGCAGTATTTGCCCTTGTAGGAGCCTTTGTAGATATAGCCTTTGTCGTAGAGCTTTTTAAAGATGTTCTGAACTGTCTCTATGTGGCAGGGGTCAGTCGTTCTTATATAGCGGTCGTAGCTTATATTCATAAAGCTCCAGAGCTTCTTGAAGTTGGCAACGATGCCGTCAACGTATTCCTGCGGGGTCTTGCCCTCGGCTTCGGCTTTCTGCTGTATCTTTGCGCCGTGTTCATCGGTGCCGGTGAGGAACATCACGTCATAGCCCTGCATTCTCTTGAACCTTGCGATAACGTCGCAGGCAACGGTGGTATAGCAGTGTCCGATATGCGGATTTCCGGAGGGATAGTATATAGGGGTGGTGATATAATATGTCTTGCTCATGAAAACAACTCCTTTTTATATAGTAAATCAGTTAATATTATACCACGAAACGCCCGATTTGGCAATATGTAAAAATTTTTAGAAGAAAAATTTACATTTTTCACATAAAAGACTTGATTTTTTTTGCGTTTTCTATTAAAATATAAGTATGTATATTTTTGTGCAGTATGCTGCACGGGAGAAAAGGAATTGTCCGCTTTGCGCATGTGCGCTGCCCGGATATCGTACCGGGCTGAGAGACGAAAAGCGGCGGCGGACGCGGCTGAAGCCGCAGGAAAGGACAGGTCAGAAATATGTCAAACAGATTATTCCAGGGAGTAGTTCACCAGATGAGAGATACCGTCGGCAGGATCATCGGCGTTATCGACGAGAACGCAACTATCGTTGCATGCAGCGAGCTGTCGAAGATCGGCACCTCAAACGACTTCTTCTCGATAGAGTTCAGCGATTCTCACGATATCTTTATCCGCGACGGATATACCTATAAGCCCTTCGGCGTTCATGTAAAGCCCGATTATGCCGTATTTGTGGAAGGCACCGACGAAATGGCAGGCAAGTACGCATCTATTCTCGCGATCTCGCTTTCAAGCATCAAGCAGTACTATGACGAGAAGTACGACCGCAACAACTTCGTCAAGAACATAATCCTCGACAACGTTCTCCCCGGAGATATAAGCATAAAGTCCCGCGAGCTGCACTTCAACGCGGATATAAACAGAGTAGTCTTCCTCATAAGCATCATCTCCTCCAACGATGTGTCCGCTTATGACGTTATCCAGAACCTCTTCCCGGATAAGAACAAGGATTTTGTATTCAACATCACAGAAAGCGAGATCGTTCTTGTCAAGGAGATCAAGAGCGGTATAGATGTAAAGGATCTCGAAAAGCTGGCACGCTCCATTGCGGATACGCTTCAGACCGAGTTCTTCACCCGCGTCAACATCGGTATCGGCACCCCCGTTATCGGCGTTAAGGATCTCGCCCGTTCCTTCAAGGAAGCGCAGATAGCTATTGAAGTCGGCAAGGTATTCGATACGGAGAAGAATATCGTAAGCTACGACAACCTCGGTATCGCAAGACTTATCTACCACCTGCCCACCACGCTCTGCGAGACATTCCTCAAGGAAGTGTTCAAGAAGGGTTCTATCGAGTCCCTCGATCACGAAACTCTCTTCACGATCCAGCGCTTCTTCGAGAACAACCTCAACGTTTCCGAGACTTCAAGAAAGCTCTTCGTACACAGAAATACACTCGTTTACAGACTCGACAAGATCAAGAAGCTCACAGGTCTCGATCTCCGCGAGTTCGATCACGCTATCATCTTCAAGATCGCGCTTATGGTAAAGAAGTACCTCTCCGCCGATCCGATCAAGTTCTGATCCCAATGGAAATAACCCTGCTTGTATCTTTCCGCTGTGCAGACGGCGGAAAGATACGGTTCTGTTTATGATGCAAATAAAATTTTCCCCCGCAACCGATACAGGAGATATAAATGGTAGAATTGAAGAATGTTGACGTTCACTATGTTGACGGCGCAAAAGGCGGCGTTGATGCTCTGAACGATATAAATATAAGAGTGAACGACGGCGAGTTCGTGTTCATCGTCGGCGACAGCGGCGCCGGAAAAAGTACGCTGCTGAAGCTCCTCACAAGGGAGATACAGCCCACCGGCGGACGCGTTTTTGTCAACGGCTATAACCTCACAAAGCTCAGACGCCGCAAGCTCCCTTATTTCAGACGCTCTCTCGGTATGATCTTCCAGGATTTCAGACTTATCCCCACCCTTACCGTGTATGAGAACGTCGCTTTCGTGCTGCGCGTTATCGACAAGTCGAAAAAGTATATCCGCCAGAGAGTTCCTTATGTACTTGACCTCGTAAAGCTCAATGACAAGGCAAAAGCATATCCCGGCCAGCTTTCCGGCGGTGAGCAGCAGCGTGTCGCGATCGCGAGAGCCTTCGCCTGTGACCCGAAGATAATCATTGCCGACGAGCCTACCGGAAACATAGACCCGAAGCTGTCCTACGAGATAGTCGAACTGCTGCAGGATATAAATGAGTGCGGCACCACTGTCATTATGGTCACCCACAACCATGACCTCGTCAAGTATTTCGGCGGCAGGATCATTAACTTAAAGGAAGGCAGCATAGCCTTCGACGGCTATATAGAAGGAGAATAAGCTATATAATATGAGAATGAGCAATTTCAGCTACCTCGTCAAGCGCGGGGTAGGTTCGGTATTCAGAAACGCAATGATGTCAATAGCGAGCTTCTCCGTGCTGCTCGTAAGCCTGCTCCTTATGGGACTCGGCGTGCTCGTCGCTATGGATCTGAACATAGTTCTGTCAAATATAGAGGAAAAGAATGAGATAGACGTTTACGTTTACGGCGATGTCAGCGACGATGTGCTCAACCACATCACCGATGCGCTCAACGCAAACCCCAACCGCCTTGGCGTGGTGTTCTACTCCAAAGAAGAGGCTTGGGCTGACAAGCAGAACGAGATGCCGGAAATGGCAGAGCTTTTCGAGTACCTCCCGGAAAACCCGATGCCCCATACGTTCCGCGTCACCGTAAAGGATATTTCGCTTATTTCCGAGACTGCGGAGGAGTTCCGTACGATAGAGGGAGTGGAGAAAGTCTCTGCGCCGTACGATTTCGCATCGGCTCTCGTCGATATTCGGAACACCCTCTCGATCATCGCTGTTGCGATACTTGCGGCGATGATCGTAACAAGCATCATCATCATCTACAATGCTATAAGAAGCAGCGTTTTTGCCCGAAAGAAAGAGATCAACATAATGAAGGTGGTGGGCGCTACCAACGCGTTCGTAAAGATACCGTTCTTTATCGAGGGTATGTTTATCGGAGTCGCGGCAGGCGCAGCGTCATGGTTCGTGACAAAAGTCACCTACGAAGCGCTTATCCAGCTCTTTGAGGGCGATATCACTATCTGGCGCATCTTCGGACTTGTGAACATAATCCAGTTCAACGACGTTATGTGGTATCTGCTGGCGGCTAACTGCCTGCTCGGAGCATTCCTCGGTGCTATCGGTACGATCATCAGCACAGGAAAGTATGTAAAGGTCTGATATATAATGAAAAGAAAAGCAAGAACATTAAGAAACACCGTGTTCGCGGCAGTATGCTGTGCGGCAGTTCTTCTTTCGGGACAGCCGTCCATGATAAAACCCCTTGTTTCCCATGCGGATACCCAGTCCGATCTCGCCCAGAAGATAAAGGACGCGGACGACAAGATCAAGGAGCTTGAGCAGAAGATCGCACAGGCGGGCACGGATATAGAATCGAACAAGGAACTCCAGGACAACTACTGGGAAAAGCTCGTCACTACACAGAACAAGATAGATCTCGTGAACCTTTCCGTTGCGGACAAGGAGCAGGAGATAATTGACAAGGAAGCCGAGATCGCCGCGGTAGAACTGCGCATTTCCGATACCGAGGCAAGCATCGCCGACAAGGAGATGCAGATCGAGATGCTCGATAAGCAGAACAAGGAGAACATCGAGCGCTTCGGCAAAATAATGCACGCTATGTATATAACCGATTCGGACGATTATCTCTCGATAATTGCCGGCTCGGCGGACTTCTACGATATCTTCGTGAGAAGCGAGATAATGAAGAGCGTCAATGAGCAGAACCTTAACTTCATGCACCAGCTCATGAGCGATATCGAAAAGCTGGAGCAGGACGAGAAGGATCTTGAGGACGCAAAGAAGAACCTCGAATATGACAAGATCACCCTCGAATCGGAGAAAGACGATCTGCTTGACGAAAAGACCGCTCTCGACGAGGAGAAGAAGTATTACAATGACCTCAACAGCTCCTACTGGACCGAATACAATACCTATGCCGTAAAGATCCAGGACCTTGAATCCAGACAGGCGAACCTCCAGTATGAGAAGAAAGTAACACAGGCTGACCGTGAAAAGGCGGAAAAAGCCCTCGAAGAAGAGATCAGACGCGCTCAGGAAGCCGCAAAACACAACACCGTTTATGATACCGGTGAATGGGCATGGCCCGTATCTCCGTCATTCACCCTCATAACCACATACTTCGGATATGACGCGTGGAGAAGCGGAAATCACGGCGGTATAGACATCGGAAACAGCGGTATGATGGGAGCTAACATCTACGCCTCCAAGGGCGGTGAGGTCATCATCGCCAAGACCACATATATCCCCGGCTATGACTACGGAATGTACGTCGTTATTGACCACGGCAACGGCTACCAGACACTTTACGCGCACTGCAGCGCTATCTATGTCAGCGTCGGTCAGGTGGTAAACAAGGGCGACTGCATAGCGGCTGTCGGCTCTACCGGCTGGGCTACCGGTCCGCATCTGCACTTCGAGGTGCGCAAGGACGGCGGACGCATAGATCCTCTCGGCGTTGTGCCTATGCCGCAGTAATGCGCTCCCGGCACAGGTTTAAGGAAACAGTATGAACAGAAAAATTTCGATAGGCATAGCTATAAGCATTGCCGCTATCGCCTGCGCGGTAACATTCGTCATAACGATGACGGTGTCGCTGAACAACTACAACGAAAAAGTTGCGGACGTTCAGCAGCGCGGTGAGATGTACACCAAGCTCCAGGAGATAGACGCTTATGTGCGCAACTACTCGCTCTATCCCGTAAGCGACGATGCTATGAAATACGGCGTTTACTCCGGTTACCTTGAGTGTATCGCCGACAGCTCGGCAAGATACTACACCACAGATGAATACTACTATAAGACCCGCGAGGAAAGCGGAAATGTGGTCGGTCTCGGATTCGTATTCGAGAAGGAAGAGAGCGGTTACATCAAGATAACCGATGTGTATGAAGGCTCCCCGGCAGCAGAGAACGGCATTCTTCCCGGCGATATCATAATCACCGTTGAGGGCGTGAGCGTTCTCGAATCCGGATATGAGTCCGCGAGCGAACAGCTCCGTTACGGCGATGAGGGTACAAAACGCCGCTTCACCGTAAGGCGCGACGGCGAAGAGACGGAATACAACCTCGCAAGAGCTTCCTTCGGCATACCCACACTCGACGCGGTTCTGCTCGACAACGGTATCCTCTGCTTCACGTTCCTGTCGGTGAATGAAGCTACCGGAACAAGAATGCAGGCGCTTCTCGACGCTTACTCCGAAAGCCGGGTGTCCGGATATATCTTCGACCTGCGCGGCGTGTCCGGAAGCGTTTACTCTTCCGTCGGTGCAGTCGTCTCCCCCTTCACCGAGGCAGGCACTGTCGCTTCCGCAGTCTATAAGAACAATTCGACAAGGATCGTCGCGGAATCCGCTGGGGGAAGCTTTACAGATCTCCCGATAAGTATTATAATAGATGAAAAGACCGGCGGTTCCGCCGAACTTATTGCGGAAGCGCTCCGTGACCGTTCGTCGGGAGTTACCGTAGGCGAAAATACCATGGGCTGGGGAACTCTCCAGGAAACCAGGACTTTCAACGACGGTACGGCGATCGAAATATCCGTGGCGGTGATACGCCCGGAAGCGGAAAACGGCAGCTACAACGAGACCGGCATAACTCCCGAGTTCTTCGTGGAGTACGACGGCGAACGTGAACCGGATCCCTCCGCTTATGCGGCATCAGGCGATATACAGCTCAAAAAGGCGGTCGAGGTAATACTCACCAAGGCTTCCGCGGCAGCGGAAAATGCGGCTCAGTCGGCGGCAGAGACTTCCGTTCCGGAAGAAGCTCCGGCAGAAAGCGGGGACGTAACTGCCGAGACCTCGGCTTCCACAGTCCGCCAGGGCGAACCCCAGCCGAATATCCAGGGCGAGGAAGACCGTCCGCAGCAGTAATAACGAAATCCATTTTTAAGATAAGAAAGGAATAAAACCATGGCAGCTAAACAGACAGTATTGACACAGGAAGGACTTAACGCACTTGAAGCGGAGCTTGAAAACCTCAAGACCGTCAAGAGAAAGGACATTGCTGAAAAGATCAAGGTTGCGCTCTCATTCGGAGACCTTTCCGAAAACTCCGAGTACGATGAAGCCAAGAACGAACAGGGTATTATCGAAGCCCGTATCGCAGAGATCGAGGCTACCCTCAAGAACGTAAAGGTAATAGACGAGGACAGCCTTTCCACCGAGCACGTTCAGCACGGCAACAAGGTGACCGTAAAGGACATCGAGGAAAATGACGTTCGCGAACTTCATATCGTAGGTTCCAAGGAAGTTGATGTAAAGGCAGGCAAGATCTCCGATGAATCTCCTATCGGAAGAGCTCTTCTCGGCCACAAGAAAGGCGATATCGTTGATGTCGAGACTCCCTCCGGCATACTCCAGTTCGAGATACTCGATATAGGCAAGTAAACAATAAACACAAAGGACGTATTTAATATGGCAGATGAGATAAGAACCGAAGAATTAAGCGAAGAGGAGCTGCTTGAAAATCTTTCCGAGCAGCACAGAATAAGAATAGAGAAGCTCAACAAGCTGAAAGCGGACGGCAAGGATCCGTATATCACCACAAAGTACGATGTTACCACACTTGCAAAGGATATCCGCGGCAACTACGACGAGCTTGAAGGCAAGGACGTTTCCATTGCCGGAAGAATGATGACACGCCGTATCATGGGTAAGGCAAGCTTTGCCGATGTCCGCGATACAAGCGACAGAATGCAGATATATGTAAGGATCGACGAGATAGGCAAGGAGCTTTTCGACGAGTTCAAGACCTGGGATCTCGGCGATATCGTAGGTGTTACCGGCTATGTATTCAAGACAAAGACCGGTGAGATCTCCGTGCATGCAAAAAGCATAAAGCTCCTGTCAAAGTCACTTCTCCCGCTTCCGGAAAAGTGGCACGGATTAAAGGACAAGGAGGAGCGTTACAGAAAGCGTTATCTCGACCTTATCGCCAACCCCGAAGTAAAGGATACATTCGTAAAGCGTTCGATGATACTCCGTGAGATAAGAAGCTACCTTGACGGTCTCGGATATGTCGAGGTTGATACGCCTATACTGCTCCCGCTGGAGATAGGCGCGGCTGCAAGACCCTTCAAGACACATCACAATGCGCTCGATATAGATATGTACCTGCGCATAGAGACGGAGCTTTGCCTTAAAAGACTGATCGTCGGCGGATTCAACAAGGTATATGAAGTAGGACGCATCTTCCGCAACGAGGGTATGGACGCTACACATAACCCCGAATTTACCACGATCGAAATGTATCAGGCGTACACCGATTATTTCGGAATGATGGATATAATCGAGGATCTCTACCGCACCGTTACACTGAAGATCTGCGGAACAGACACCGTTCCTTATCAGGGCAAGGAGATCGCAGTCGGGAAGCCCTGGGAGCGCCTCACGATGATCGAGGCTGTAAAGAAGTACGCGGGAGTTGATTTCGCGGACTGGGCTGACGATGAAGCGGCAAGAGCAGCGGCAAAGGAGAAGAATGTCGAACTTGAAAGCAAGAACGCTACAAAGGGCGAAGTGCTTATCGCATTCTTTGAGACATTCGTTGAGGAGAACCTTATCCAGCCGACGATAATATACGACTATCCCGTTGAGAATTCGCCCCTTGCAAAACGCAAGCCTTCTGACCCGATGTTCACCGAGCGTTTCGAGTACTTCATCAACGGTACCGAGTTCGGCAACGCATTCTCCGAGCTCAACGACCCGATCGATCAGCGCGGACGCTTTGAAAAGCAGGTTGCTGCAAAGCGCGCACAGGGCGGTAATGACGCGCAGGTGGACGAGGACTTCATCACCGCGCTTGAATACGGTCTCCCGCCTACAGGCGGTCTCGGCTTCGGCGTTGACAGACTTGTGATGCTCCTTACAGACAGCGCTTCTATAAGAGATGTACTGCTCTTCCCCACAATGAGACCGGAGAAGAAGTAAACCGCATTAGTAAGCCGTTTTATGGCATAAACAGCTGAGTTTACGACCGATTTATAAAAATACGACCGGGCAGCGGATCAGGTGATCTGCTGCCCGGTTTGTGCTTGAATTATGCTCGCTTAAACGGAATGAACAGGGCAGGGGAGCCATATCATACTGAATCAGCATCAATCCGTAAACAAAAACAAGTAATTTCGTCACGATTCAGATATGCGCGCAGAGCGCGCTCCACAATTGTGCATTGTGCATTGTGCATTGTGCATTTGTATAAGTCTCAGATCTCGCCGACAACTACCCTGTCAAGACCGGAATAGTCCCGGATAACCTGCGGATCGAGACCGGCAGAACGCATTATCTCCGATACAGCATCGCCCTGCGTCTCACCGATCTCAACAGCCATAGCTCCGCCCGGTGAAAGCCGTACTGACCATGCCGGGATAATGCGCCGGTAAAAGTCAAGTCCGTCCGCGCCGCCGGCAAGTGCCGTTCCCGGCTCGAATGTCACCTCCCGCATAAGCGAACCCATTTCCATTTCAGTCAGATACGGCGGGTTAGATGTAATCAGATCAAATGTCATACCCTCAAACAGAGTACCGTCGCAGGCATCAGCCTGCAATGCGGTTACATCTGCGCTGTTCAGTTCAATATTGCGGTTAAGGTAGGAGAATGCTTCACCGTAAAGCTCCACAGCATAACATTTTGCGCCGGTTTTAAGCGCTGTGCTTATCGGTATGCAGCCGGTCCCGCTGCACAGGTCAAGGACTGTATCATCATTTTTTATGCGCCCGATTGCGATATCTACCAGCAGTTCGGTCTCCGGGCGCGGTATCAGCACACCTGCCCCCACATAAAACGGATAGCCGTAAAACTCCCATTTCCCGAAGATGTACTGGAGCGGCTCTCCGGTCAGGCGGCGGGATACGGCAGTCTCGATATTAGCAAGCGCTTCTTCGGTAATGCAGCCAAAAGCGGCACTTCCGGCATATTCCCGGAGTATCTCCCGCGCTTCAAATGCAGGGTCAAAGACCCCCGCCGAAGCGAGGGTCTCCCTTATCTCATTCAGTTTTTCTGAATATCTTACCATTTGTCGCTTTCCTTATCCTCCGGTATTACCGCATTCATTGCAGCTATGGCGGCTTCTATCTCGGAATCGTCCGGCTCTTTTGTCGTAAGGCGCTGGAGCCACAGCCCCGGAGCAGAGATTATCTTTGTCAGAATGTTGTCATAGCGTCCCGCAAGCCTTATCACTTCATAGGAAATGCTTACTATGACCGGCAGGAGCAGGATCTTGCTGGAAACGCGGAGTATCATCGCAAGCCCCTCAGATACCGCGAAGGTGTCGATAAACATCTGGTTCGTTATCGGGAATATGGAGTAGATCAGTATGCTTATCAGCAGAACGAGGAAGATGAAGCTTGTTCCGCAGCGGGGGTGAAAGCGTATCTGCGGCTTTACGTTGTCAACCGTAAGCTCCAGCCCGTGCTCATAGCAGGCTATCGTCTTGTGCTCGGCGCCGTGGTATTCGTAGGTGCGGCGAATGCTCTCGGTCTTTGAGACTATCCACATATAGGTGATGAAGATCGCGATCTTGAGTATTCCCTCAAAGAGCGACTGGAACGGCGAAAGGTCTGCCGCAGTGCCGACAAGATACTGGACAAGCATGAAAAGCCATGTGGGGACAAACACGAAAAGCAGTATCGCAAGCGCAATTCCGAAGATCATCGCTATCGTCATTATCACGCCCATGATCTTGTCGCCGAACTTATCGTCCAGCCATTTCTCGAACTTGCTCATTTCCTCCTCGCCGTCGTCATCAGCCATTCCGGAAAGCTCTGCCGAGCGGGAGAGGTAGTAGTAACCGTCCAGAAGCTGGGAAACAAAGTTTATCGTGCCTCTGATGAACGGCGCCTTGTTATACCATTTGCGCTGCTTGTTTTCCTTTTCCTCGATTACGATCTCACCCTCTTTGGTGCGCACAGCCATTGCCGTTTTTTCGGGGCCTTTCATCATTATGCCCTCGATAAGTGCCTGACCGCCGATCGTAGTCCTGTGTATATTTTCTTTTTCGGACATTTTATCTCCTTCTATACCAGTTGTAAAACAATTGTGCTAAATCGAACATAGCTTATTATAGCATTTTAACCGGCAGTTGTCAATATCGCTCTGCTAAAAAACAACGCCGCGCAAATCGCACATAAACATTCAGTTTCGTGCGCCGAAAACTGCGTTATTTACAGTTTTTTCTGAAAAAACAGTGTACAGTGGGTGAAAAGGGTTGACTTAAGGCGGAAAATGCAGTATATTATAAGTATATTTGCAGATTATATAAAGAGAAAGGACGATAGGAAATGAAGAAAAAAGCTGCATTGCTTGCAATGATATGTTTACTTGCCGCATCAGGCTGCGGCGGAAATAACACTCCCGCAAAGACCGAAAGCTCGACTGCGACGACAGCTGCCACCGCAGAGATCGTGACATCCAAAAATGATGACGGTACGGTATCGGAGATAATATCCAAGCCGGAAAGGGAAGATACAACAGATCAGGCTCTTGCCTACCTTGACACCATGGCTCCCGCATTCCGCAGATATCTTGATATAAGGCGCACGATACCGCTGACATTCGAGACAACGATAACCCACGAGAATATGGAATGGAAAACCGGCATTTATATCAAAGACGATCACCATTCCGCCACTTACTCAATTGACCCTTCGGGAAACGAGATAATAGTCGTTTACGACACAGACACCGTGTATCACATCGAACCGTCTAAAAAGCTCATGTATGTATATGACTGCGGCGAAGATTATGTAGTCAAAGGAATACAGGAGAACGCACTCGCAAAAATATACCTCGATGACGTGACAGGTTCGAGATATCGGACCGAGACTCCGTCAGAATATGAGGGGAAAGAGTATGATCTCGTCACGATCATTGATGATGATTATTCGGTAACTCATTACTTCGACATGGACAGCGGAAAGCTTGTATATTCCGTCGATGATGAATCAGTGACACACGTTGACAAGCTTGAAAACTCTGTCACAAACGAAGATATCTTCGTTATCCCGGAGGACTACGAACGCCGTACATTCCAGGATCTGATAAATGAGCAGGCAGCTGCACAGCAGACTGCGGCAGAAAGCGCACAGGCCGCCGGATAAATCCACAGACAAAAGAAAACACCTTCCGAAATCTCGGAAGGTGTTTTTATGTTCAGAGTAAGTGACTTACTTTCTCTTCTTTGCGATCACAGCAGCACCTGCGGCAGCAACTGCAAGACCAGCTACAACAGCTACATCAGCAACGCCTGTGTTCGGGTTAGCCTTGTTAGCATCTTCAACAGACTCAACTGTTTCGTTGACAGCGTCAACAACTGCATCAACAGTAGCCTCAACAGCAGCAGCCTCGTAGTCGATAACGTTGCCGTCCTTGTCGAGAAGCTCGAAGGACTTAACGCCTATCGGGCCGCCCCAGCTCTGGAAGAATGCGAATGCATAACCGTCATCTTCGGAGAAGATAGGTTCGTCAAGCTGCCATGTGATAGAACCGTCAGACTCAACGAATGTGAGCTCATCGCCGTCGCCGTTAGCGAAGTTGTGCTGACCCCAGCCTCTGCTCGGGCAGTTAGCACCAACAGAACCGCCGTACCATACGCCATGCTCAACGTCAGCAGGATCAACCTCAACGTTTACACGGATTCCGTAAACGGAAGTGATATCTAAGCCGAAATCGCTTTCGAGAGAAGCCTGAGCCTCGTTATCAGCACGGAGAGCGAACTGGAGACCGTCATAGTAAGGAGCCTGGTTGTCAGCGATCTTTACGGAAGATGCGTCAAATGTGGATACCCACTCTTCCTCAGCCTCTTCTTCAGCAGCTTCTGTTGTCTCTGCATCTGTATCTGCAGCAGCATTTGTCTCTTCAGCAACCTCTTCTTCAGCAGCGGTTGTCTCTTCTTCTTCGGGCTTTACTTCAACACCGGAAACACCGAGAACGCTCTTTCCGTTGATCTCAAGATCTACGAAATCGGAAACGTCACCGGAAGCCCACCACCAGCCGAGCTGAACTATACCTTTTTCAGCAGGCTTGATGCCGCTGAAATCGATTGTAGCAACAGCATTACCGGAATCGTCAATGGTCATATTGCCTTCGTTTGTACCGAAGGCAATCTCTGTCCATTCACTTTCACCTTCAAAACCGAAGGCTCCGCCGCCGCCGCGCCAGCCGCCGCCGTCCTTGATGGACATCTTGATTGTAACTGTGTTTACAGCCTCACCGCCGAGAAGGGAAATATCCCACTGGAGAAGCTTTCCGTCATCGTCCTTGCTGTTCATTGCTACTGCTGTAACAGTATCCTGTGTAGCTGCGTATGCGTTAACAGCGCAAGCTGTTGTAAGCACTGCAACTGCAGCCATTATAGCGGCTGCTTTTCTGAATTTTTTCATTGGATTTTGTCCTCCTTAAAATTTTCCTTGACATCTGCGCTTTGGCACGAGCGCTGTGTCTATGCCCTTATTATGTTACCGCATCTTCCGGGCTCGGGTGAGATCATTGAAACGCACTGATCTGCCCTGTGGAGCACGGACGGCACCTTACCGCCCGATGTGTAAACGGTATCATTACCGCAATTTACATTATACTCTTTTCCGGCAGATTTGTCAAGTAGTGTGAACCAACTTTCCTTTATTTTCTGTTGCAATTCAACCGTAAATATGTTATAATCAATATGTAAGTTTGTGCAAGCTAAAGCATAGGCAAAGCAAGGTGGTTTATCGCTCTCGGGGCAGCTTTCCATTCCGATCTCGGAATGAGACTGTGAAAGGGGCGATGAATATGGGTGAATTATTCGTATTGATTGAGCTTTTTGGCGAGACAATACATATCGTACTCATCAATGCTTCGCATTTCGGGGCATTGTTGGTTCTTTTTCGCAATTGGATCAGATCCGTATGCCAAAAAAAGAACTAACCACCTAAGCTTTCGACGGTAAAGGTGGTTAGCTCTTAACTGCTTAAACTGCTCCGAGAGCAAACCTTGCTCCCTCGCTAAAGTTATTATAGCACATCTTACCGCCGCTGTCAAGTATTTTTGACGGCGGTGTTTTTATACAAAAATCCGGAACCGTTGCCGGTTCCGGAATCTTGTTATTGAATTGAACTTAAGTCAGTGACTTACTTTCTCTTCTTGGATACTACTACAGCAGCAGCAGCTACGATTGCAGGAACAACTGCAAGTGCAACGCCTGTGCCGGGGTTAGCATCGTCATCAGCCTTAGCTTCGTTTGTGGGTTCGATGATATTAACGTCGCCGTTGTTCTCTTCTTCCTCTTCCTCAGGCTCGATTGTGAATTCTTCTTCCTCAGGCTCGTCCTCGGGCTCGTCTTCGGGCTCATCCTCAGGCTCGTCCTCGGGCTCGTCGATATCCTCAGGCTCATCCTCGGGCTCTGTTACGTCCTCAGGCTCGTCAACTACTTCTTCTTCAGCAGCGTCAACGTCAGCGTCTTCCTCGTAAGAAAGAACTACGCTCTCAACGAGGTAACCGATTGCGTGATCCTTATCATCGGAACCATACCAGTCATTTGCATGTACAGAAGTGTAATCATCGTTCTTGTAAGCGATACCCTGGTTCATACCATAGTAGATATCGGAGATGTTGCCCTTTGTGAGGCCGCCCATATCAGCAAGGATATCGGAGATATCGAATACGATAGATGTTCCGTCAACAACACCGAGGGACTGGAGAGAACCGGTGGACTGAGCATAGTTTATGAACAGACCCATTGTTGTGCCTGCAACAGCGGACTTAAGACCAACTTCTGTAGAAGGAACACCGCCGTTCTTCCAGTTGCTGCTGCTCGAAGCATTAGCTGTGAAGTTGAATGTGATCTTACCGTTTGTCTGCTTGTTGAAGAAGTCAGATACCTGAGAAGCAAGACCGCCGAACCAGAAAGGAGCAGTACCGAGGTTGTTGCTGTCGAATGTCTGGTTACCGTCGCTTGATGTTGCGCCGGTGGACTGTGTATAAGAATACCAAGCACCTGCGATGGACAGAGGCTTAACGTCCTGTCTGTAGATCGTTGTTCCGTCTGTTGTCTTTTCAAGGAAAGCGTACAGATCCTTTGTTTCAACAGTAGAAGAGATCCAAGAAGGATTTACGGAAGTACCGAGGTAGTAGTAAAGACCTTCAGCTCCGTCACCGGCAGCATTCTGATAACCCTTTGTTCCGGCAGTAGCTTCAGCCCAAGCACCGCCGCCGAAATACATGTTAACTATGGGGTTTTTGTCGGAAGGAACATCGCACCAAAGTCCTGCGAACTGCGCAGACTGAGAAGTGATAACTCTCTTTACTGTTACTATTATTTCTGCGCTTGTAACAGCATCCCAAGAGGAGATGTTTGCCTGACCAGCCTGGTTAACAGCGCCTGTTACAAACTCGAACTCCTGACCGTAAAGGAAGTTATAGCTCTCGGAAACTGTGTTTGTTCCACCGTTTCTTGTACCTGTGATCTTGAGCTGTGCGCTGTCCATTTCCCATGTGCCTATGCCGCGGAGATGGATATTACCGCTTGTTATAGTTGTGATATCGGTGTTATCGGTGAACTTTGCAAGAGTGAAAGTCATCTTCTCAGTACCGATTGTCTTAGCCATGTCGAATGTCTGGCTAACTGTTTCAGCGCTTGCTACAGCAGCAAGAGATGTAACAGCGAGTGTTGCAGCGATTCCAGCTGCGAGAATCTTGTTAATCTTCATGATTAATTCCTCCTAAAAATCTTCGGTAAATTTTGTCATTACCTACGGTTTATTATACATAATCTCTGAACTTTTTTCAATAGTCATTTTTACCATATTTTGGAATTTTATCCATTTGATTAGGACAAATTCCACAAATCCGATCTTCCTGCCTATTGAAATCCGCCGATCTCAGTTTTTCAACCTCGGCTTTGACTGTTTACATTTAGGTAGTCATTGCGTTTCTCGGAAAAGTTTCAGCTTTTTTAAAAATTTTTTTAAAATTTTCTGAACTTTCTGAAACTCTCGATCTTGTGCATTCGCACCGTGCAATTTACTGCCTCAATGCTGCTTACATTGGTGTAGTCATCTTATCCTCGCAAAAAGTTTCAGCTTTTTTGAATTTTTTAAAATATGTTTTATACTATTATAATAAGCCGGCTGACAATTGAACTGTCAGCCGGCTGTTGTTCTTTATTTTTGCTCTTCTTCTTTTGTTTCAGCTTCTTTCATAAGCTTCTCAAGTATTTTTTTTGCTTCATCAACCTCGCCTATTCTCAGAAGTGCGTGAATAGATGTGATTACCGCTAAAAACTCCATTCTTGTCATAATACCATTCCTTTCGGTCAAAACGACTAACCTTATACTATTATTATATCATAAGGATTTTCATTTGTCAACCGGAAATGTCCTTGACATATCACCGTGCCTGTGCTATAATAGAAACAGAAAGAGCAGACCTTTGACGGTCGCTCCCCTTATAGTTATTTAAGAAAATAACCGCCGGTTTACGACGCCTGGGCGGTTATTTCCTTTTATCGCTGAAATATATGAATATTTCAAGCAAGAGTGCTATCAATGCACAATTGTAAATGCCGATCGCACACATACCGGCGTTAAATCGGTGCTTGACAAATAAATGCAAAAGTGATATAATTTACCGGTCATAAAAAGTAATACTATTTATAAAGGAAGATAGGAATTGAAAAGAGAAGATCTGAGAAACATAGCGATCATCGCCCATGTCGATCACGGCAAGACTACGCTGGTCGATGAGATGCTGAAACAGAGCGGAGTTTACCGCGAGAACCAGGCTGTAGTTGACCGCGTAATGGACAGCAACGCACTTGAACGCGAGCGCGGTATCACTATTCTTGCAAAAAACACATCTGTAACATACAAAGGCGTGAAGATAAACATTGTTGATACCCCCGGTCATGCGGACTTTTCCGGCGAAGTAGAGCGCATACTGAAAATGGTGAACGGCGTACTGCTGCTGGTTGACAGCTTCGAGGGTACGATGCCGCAGACAAGATTCGTTTTGCAGAAGGCACTTGAACTTGGTCACAAGGTCATTGTCGTTGTGAACAAGACTGATCGTCCCGACGCAAGACCCAAGGAGGTAGTTGACGAGGTGCTTGAGCTTCTGCTCGATCTCGATGCCGATGATGAGCAGCTCGAAAGCCCGGTTATTTACTGCTCCGGCAGAAACGGCACTGCTTCACTTGATCCGGACGTAATGGGCGAGAACTTTATCCCGCTGTTCGATATGATACTTGAGCATATCCCGGCTCCCGAGGGTGACCCGGAGGGCGAGCTCCAGCTCCTCGTTTCGTCGATAGACTACAGCGAGTATGTGGGAAGGATCGCTATCGGGCGCATCGAGCGCGGCGTAATAAAGCAGAACCAGGAAGTAACAGTCTGCGACTACCACGGCACTGTTCAGCCGTTCAAGGGCAAGATAGTAAGCCTTTATGAATTTGACGGTCTTGGAAAGACTACTGTTCAGGAAGCTTCTGTGGGTGATATCGTATGTTTCTCCGGAATAGAGGGCATCACTATCGGTCAGACGGTATGCTCTCCGTCCGCAGTCGAGCCGCTGCCGTTCGTGAAGATAAGCGAGCCGACTGTTGAAATGACATTTGCCGTAAATGACAGCCCCTTTGCCGGCAGAGAGGGCAAGTTCGTTACTTCCCGCCAGATCCGCGAGCGCCTTGAAAGGGAGCTGCTGAAAGACGTGTCTCTGCGCGTAAAGGAAAGCGATGTCCGCGATGCGTATGATGTCGCAGGCCGCGGCGAGATGCATCTGTCGATACTGATCGAGACGATGCGCCGCGAGGGATATGAGCTGTCTGTAAGCACGCCGCGCGTACTGTTCAAGGAAATAGACGGCGTAAAATGCGAGCCTATGGAAAAGCTTGTCATAGATGTGCCGGACGAGAGCGTCGGCGCGGTTATGGAGAAAATGGGCGTGCGCAAGGCGGAGCTGCTGGAGATGCACCCGGTAGGTTCGCGCACAAGGCTTGAATTCAAGATCCCGTCCCGCGGTCTTTTCGGCTACCGCAGCGAATTTCTGACGGATACAAAGGGCGAGGGCGTGCTGAATACGCTGTTCATCGGCTACGAGCCGTTCATGGGAGATATTCCCGTCCGCACCACCGGTTCTCTTGTTGCATTTGAGACAGGTCCTGCAAGTGCATACGGTATCTGGAATGTGCAGGATCGCGGTGCTATGTTCATTGATCCGGGTATAGATGTTTACGAGGGAATGATCGTCGGTGTGTCGCCCAAGCTTGGCGATATCACGGTGAATGTGTGCAAGAAGAAGCATCTCACCAACACCCGTGCAAGCGGAAGCGACGAAGCACTGCGCCTTGTTCCGCCGAAGCACATGAGCCTTGAAGAGAGCCTCGAGTTCATCTCGGACGACGAGCTTGTCGAGGTAACTCCGAAGTCTATCCGCCTCCGCAAGCGTATCCTTGACCACGAGCTCCGTGCCAAAGACGAAGCCAAGAGACGCAAGAGCGTGTAAGAGATTTGAGAGATTTTGAGAGATTTTGAGAGATTTTGAGAGATTTTGAGAGATTTTGAGAGATTTTGAGAGGGGGCTCTGCCCCCAGCCCCCCGCCAACCCCCTTTAAAAAAGGGTGCTGGACACCCTAAATTAATGCAGTATTTCAGAGCATACAGCTATGGGCAGCTGCCGGCTGAAATGCAGTGGGGTTGGCAAAGACTCCATTCAGAAAATAACAAGAAAACAGCTTACAGAGAAGATGTCTGCAAGCTGTTTTTGTATTTAGAAGAAAATAACTAACCGAGGTGGCGCACTTTCCCATTGAAGAGTGTCGCTACGCATTTCGCCGCGGCGCGTCCGCCGCTTATATCGTCTTTACGACAGCCAAAGCCTGATAATACAGCCTGTACAGCTTCTGCACGCTGTTTTCGAGAAAGTAGTAATGCCCGATGTACGGTATCGTAAGTCCGAGAAACAGCAGCGACAGCAGCAATGCCGGAAGCGAATAAGCGGTAACAAGCATAAAGAACGCAAGCACCGTCATTATTGCGAACGTCATTGTCACAATAAGATGCACAAGCCGTTCGTGCTGATAAAAACCTATCCGTGTCAGCATCTCCGACAGAAAAGCTTCGTCAATGCTGTCTTTGTCTTTCAGCCGTATCTCGGCTTCGGACAGGTAATCCTTTATTTCGCTCTTCATCTGATCCGATGCCTCTTGTCTGCTTTCCGGCTTATAAAGTTTCTATAAGATCCAGCGGCTTCTCTTCATTCATCTTCACACACATCTCGATGAACTTATCCAGCGGAACATCGCTCAGCTTCTTGTTGCCGCGGATATTCAGCGATACCGTGTTGTTGGCGGCTTCATTATCGCCTACAACTGCAATATACGGATCCTTGTACGCCTTGAAGCGCTTGATCTTGTTGTTCATGTTGTCGTCGGCGTAATCGGCTTCAACTCTGATGCCGTGCTTCCTGAGCTCTGCGAATACCTTCTTCGCATACTCGTTGTGCTCGGTTCTGATCGGAACGACTGCTACCTGGTACGGATTCAGCCAGAACGGGAACATTCCCTTGTAGTTCTCGGTGATAACGCCGATAAACCTCTCGAATGAACCGAATATAGCGCGGTGTATCATTACCGGCTGCTTTTCGGAGCCGTCCTGGGCGATATACTTCATATTGAAGTTGAGCGGGAGCTGGAAGTCGAGCTGGATAGTACCGGTCTGCCATTCTCTTCCGAGAGCGTCCTTCATCTTGAGATCTATCTTCGGACCGTAGAATGCGCCGTCGCCCTCGTTGAGCTCGTATCCGTCCTTGCCGAATACATTTTCGAGTATCTCCTTGAGGTCTTCCTCGGCTTTGTTCCATACGTTTATGTCGCCCATGTAATCATCGGGGCGTGTGGAAAGCTCGGCGGAATAAGTGAGCCCGAATGTGTCATAAAGCTCCTTGGCAATGCTCATTATATCCATGATCTCGTCTGCGATCTGCTCCTCTGCAACAAGGATATGCGCATCGTCCTGACGGAAGAGCTGAACGCGGAAAAGACCGTTGAGCTCGCCGGATTTCTCCTTGCGGTGGATAGTATCAACCTGGTTTATTCTGATAGGCAGTTCCTTATAGGAGCGCTGCTTGTTCATATACACCTTTATAGCGTTCGGGCAGTTCATAGGCTTGAGCGCGTAGGTATCGGGATCGTCCTCGTCCTTGCCGGGGATAATGAACATTCCGTCCATATAGTGAGCCCAGTGACCGGAAGTTACCCAGAGTTCCTTCTTGGAGATGACAGGGCCTGCGATCTCGGTATAGCCGTGGTTCTCGTGTATCTCTCTCCAGTAGGAAAGCAGGGCGTTGAAGAGCTTCCAGCCTCTCGGCAGCCAGTAAGGCATACCGGGCGCGGAGGGGTCGAACATGAAGAGTTCGAGTTCCTTGCCGATCTTCTTGTGATCGCGTTCAAGGGCTTCCTTTATGAGCTGCTTGTGAGCTTTGAGTGCAGCCTTGTCCGGGAAAGCGTAAGCGTAGATACGGGTAAGGCTGTCGTTTTTCTCGTCGCCTCTCCAGTATGCGCCAGAAACGCTTCTGAGCTCGAAAGCGGCATTCATGAGTTCCTGTGAATTGTCAACGTGAGGTCCTCTGCAAAGATCGATATAATCGTCGCCTGTCCAGTAAGCGGTGATAGTCTCGTCATCGGAAAGTCCGTCGATTATTTCCTTCTTGAATTTCTGCGAAGCGAAGATCTCGGACGCTTCCGCCTTTGAGATCTCGACTCTCTTCCAGTCCTCGCGGCGCTTGATTATTTCGCGCATCTTGTTCTCGATCTCGGGGAAGTTTTCCGCGGATACGGAAACGCCTGCCGGGAATGTGAAGTCGTAGTAGAATCCGTCAGCGATCTGCGGGCCGATAGCATACTGAACTTCCTTGCCGTAGAGCTCGATCACAGCTTTTGCGAGTATATGCGCAAGAGAGTGTCTGTAAACTTCGAGATACTGTTCTTTTTCCATAGTGAACCTCCTGACCGCCGCGGTAAATTTGATCTTCCCGCTACCGGCGGGCATCTGAACGGCGTGTCGATATTGCAATATTATACCATATATATATTGGTTTGTCAAGATGACGGAAAAGCGGTTACGGTTCGGTTACAGTCTGCCGTTAAGAGACCGTTATATGTCATTTTGCAGTAAAAAGAAACGCGTGCATGCCCATAATATGAACTGTTGAACAAAAAAAAGGTGTTGAATTTGTTCAAAACGTGGTATTTGAATTTTCGGTCAAAAAAACAGTTGCAATAAGACGCGAAAAGAGGTATAATGTATTTTGAGACATTATAACTGACATCTGCGCCCTGAGACGGGCGGTGAAAGGGTGGTTGCATGAACGCTAACGATATAAAATGGATAACCTCGGGCAATCTGGAACATAATCCTTTTTATTTCAGCATTCCCGAGAAGCTGGATAAATTCGGCTTCTGCATCGATATGAGCGGTTACGGAGAAGGAAAAACGGATAAGGCGCAGATGTGCATTATCGATACCGCAAACAAGAAGGAAAAGCCGAATATCCTCATAGTATGCCCGGACGGCAGCAAGGAGAGCTGGTACTTGTGCCTGCTCAAAGGCGTGGGTCTTGATTTCAAATTCATCAACTCCGCACATGAAGCCGTAACGTTCTTCAGCCCCGAGATGTCAAACCTTATGCTGCTCGATGAGAAAGTCCTCGCCGAGGGCGAAGGCTCGGCTTTCGATCCCGTCAAGAAAAGCGGCATACTCTGGGATCTTGTTATAATCGATGCGGCAGGCGCCGCCGACGGCATTGATCCGGCTCTCTATACCGAGAATTTCGGTATGAAGTCCGAGAGACTGCTTATTTTCGCGCCCTATCCGGCTGAATATACAAAGGCTCCCGACGGCATCGGCACCATAGTCAAGGCGATACTCAGCGACAGCTCCCGCGCTTCCGCAGTCGATAAGTTCGCTATCGACGAGAAGGCAATGGAGTTCACTATGGAGTCTCCCCTTGTAAACTATCCCAAGGAGGAGAACGAGTCCAGCAATGTAAGGATCGTGCGCTATTCTTTCCCCGATGCGGATATCCCGGCAAACCTGCACCTCGACGATCAGGGCGGCGGACGCTATTCCCACGGCGGCAACGTATTTGAAGAGTACAACCTCCCCGAAAAGAACATCTACCGCAAGCCGGTTTATACCCGCTCCGAAGCGGAAACGCTCAAGTCGAAGGACAAGAAGCTTGAAAAGTTCCTCGAAGTCATAGACGGCATAATGTCCTCGGAGGACAAGACCGCTATCGTATATTTCAAGTCCGAGGCGACTGTAAACTATATCGAAAAGATCCTTTCCGCGATCTACTACGATCAGGCTTCCAGCATACTTTACCTCGAGAAGACAAGATTCGATGTAGGTCAGCTCAAGGAGTGGTATGAGACTGCGCCCGCCCATCACATAAAAGTCCTTCTCGCAGGCGACAGGCTCAGCGAGAATATGGGCATCTTCACTCCCATAACCCACATCATCAACTATGAGCTTCCGGACAGTCCCGTTGAGCTCCAGCAGCGCTATGCGCGCAGAGGAGTTTCCGCAAACGGCGTTACTCCCGAGTTCATCATCTTCCTCGATGACAACAGCCTCTTCGACAGCCGTGTGCTCGGCAAGGCTCTTGCCGGCAACCTCTACAAGGCATTCAGAATGAACGTTCCGTCGGAGAATGTGCTGTTCAGCATAGAGGGTATTGAGCAGATGCTCAGCGATATGGTATTTGATATCAAGTATGTTGCGGATTATACCGGCGCTGTCGGCGCAAGCTTTGATGTTATCGCCAAGTTCCGCCAGGATTATAATATCCCCGCTTCCCGCAACCTTACCACCGCGCCGAATACCCACGAATACTCCCAGCGCAAGCTCAATGTTATCGCAAAGGCGCTTGACGTTACCGATCTTGTAAAGGACAAGGACGTGGATAAAGCGGCACTTACCGCGAAGATAGCCGAGAAGGTAAAGCAGATACGCTCCGGCTTCTCCTACTTCGACAAGGATATGGCAGTCCGGACGATACCCCATAAGACCGCACAGAACAAGGAGTTCAAGCAGTTCTCCAGCTTCCTCGACGGCAACCCGTTCAACCTCGGTCTGAACAAGGCGCATGACGAACTGAAGCAGGCTGTGAACGGCAGGAACGGATTCGCTCCCGTAAAGGACGCGATCAATGAGATACCGGACGCACTCAAATCCGCGGTGCTCTACAACATCTGGATCTACTGGCATAAGGAGCTGAAACTCGGCGGTTCCTATGCGGAATTCATAAAATCTTACAATGAAGGGGTGATCTGAAATGGGCTACGAAGAAACCAAGGAACGTGAAGCCAAGGCTGCCGAACTTAAAAAGTATATCGGCGACTTCTATGTTGCGCACGACGAGGGCAAGGCCGATGAACGCGATGCCGCCCTTAAAAAGGTGCAGAACGCCCTCTTCACCGGAAGCTCCGACAGCGAGCCTCTGAAGGATTATTTCAATGAGGCGTTCCAGGGCAGAACAGTGTTCAATACCCTGCTCAGCATCAATGACTATCCGAAGGAGAGCATACTCCGTGAGCTTCTCCAGAATACGTTCGGCTGCTCTTACGAGACAAAGGACGTAAAAGTTATAATGAACTTCAGCACCAAGCAGCATCAGGTGAGCCTCACCTATAACGAAGTCGGATTCACCATGGACCAGATACTCTACTATCTGAGCTTCGGACGAGGCGAGGTAGATGAGTCCAAGACCCGTGAAGGTCGTTTCGGTGTCGGTGCAAAGAGCGTATTCCTCAACGTGGAATGGCTTTCGCTCAAATCCAACAACTTCAGCTTCAAGATAAAGAACAATAACGGTACTCTTGAGATAATGGAGCTTGACCTTTTCGGCTCCCAGTTCGTAGGCACCGAGATCGTGTTCAAGGTAAGAGGCGATGAATTCCATACAATAATGGATAACTTCCTCAACCTTACAGATAAAAAGGGCGACTACATGAATCTCATGGAGCTGTGCTTCGCGTTCAACAGGAAGAAAGTTCTTGATATCCGCGATGCGCGCAAGCTTGAGGAGTCAAAGGACCGTACATTCAACATCGCAGTCATGGTTGACGGCGAGATGAAGACGGTTTACAAGATCCTCCAGTATCAGAAGGAAGGCGATGAAAATCCGACTATCCGCTTCCTCCAGAACGGCAAGAGCGTGATAGACTTCCTCTGCTACGAGTCCGACGGCTATTCCTACCTTATCCCTTATGCAGTCGAGAGGACAAAGCGCGCCGAGATAGTAAAGCTTCTTATGCAGAAGTACAACTACTTCTCCACATATGAGCTCACCGGTCTTTACAAGGAAAACAACGAGGCGTTCATCAACGAGCATCTCTCAGCATTCTTCATCAGCGTGCCGAACAAGTATATCACTCCCCACAGAACCGGTATCCGCCACGACAGCGAAAATGAGGTAACTCTCCATATACAGAAGGATCTTCGCGATATGATCGCCGCCTATAAGCAGTATTTCGTGCTTACCATGCAGCCCGTTAAGGACAAGAGCGGCTATTACTTCTTCTATCCGAAATCCTACGCTTTCGAGTTCTTCAAGAACTACATCAAGACAAGCAAGTTCGGTAAGGAGATCCAGTCCCCGTTCCAGAACAGCATCTCCCTCATCTATCCCGAGGAGAAGCTTGCGACGGATTATGAGACGCTCAAGGAGCGCGGCTTTTTAAGCAATGCCGAGCATGTAACACAGCTCGAGCATACCAACGGTACAGCTTACGACACCTATATCAAGCAGGCTCTCGATGATATGCACGAGAAGCTGTCGGATATGGATGAGCGTATCATATATGTCGGCTACGAGTGGGAGAACGAGGACAGTTCCGCTTCCGGCAGAGAATACCTGTATGAGTTCCTGCACAGCGGAATGACCTTCTACGTTGACTCAAAGGTTACCCCCAACGTTTCCGATAATATGCTCTACTACGGATTTACTTCCGTTGCGGAGAAGATGGCGGGCGAGTTCATGAAGGACAATATTGTCCGGAATGACGAGGAGCTCGAAAAGCTGCTCGCGATGTATGATGAGATCTACCATGAGGATTACAAGATAGTAATGAAGTACTATCAGTTCTACATCTCCCACGGCGAAGAACAGCAGCGCTACGAAGTGTCCAAGATGGACATCAAGAACATCGACAACGCAATGCGCGCTATCCAGAAGCGTCAGCACCGTTTCGACACCCACCAGAACTACAACGAAGTCGTTTCCATGCTCATTAACACATTCACGCAGGGCAAGGATACGATGACGTTCCTGAAGGAGATAAAGGAGCAGGGAGGAAAGGTGACCCTCCAGCTCGATATCAACAAGCGCTACCGCTTCTGCGCTTACAACAAGCAGTTCATGATCCCGCCGAACATAACCAACGCGGATATGCTCGACATCATAGGCGATCTCGGAACGCTTATCAAGTGCGGAATGCTCAACGGCAAGAAGTTTGATTTTGCGCACACCAAGAGCCGTTACTCGTTCGATCCCGCGCTTCTTGCGAAGATGTTCGAGAGCGAGGAGCTCCCCGCATCTGTCATCAACGAGCGCGCGGAGAGACTGTACATCTGCGATCTCAAGACGGACAGGATCGCTGTTGTAGGTGACGAGGACAAGATCATAAAGATCGTCGAGATCGGCGAAGAGATCACGCAGGAGATGCGCGAGGGCGCAAAGAAGTATATTGCGTTGCGCTCCGACTATACAAAGCCCGACTTTGCCGATGTGGCGGAGTACGTTATCACCGGAAAGAACGAGCAGATCCTCAGCAAGCATTATCTTACCGCACAGGAGCCCAACAGGGTTATCCCGGATCAGATACCGTTCTATCTCAAACCGCTCCCGATCATTACAAAGGACGAATTTGCTTATCTGCGCGAACAGGTACGCTCTGTATCAAAGTTCGCAGAGAGCAAGAATTACCGCAACTACTTTGCGAAGGACATCAACGGAAAGCTGTTCGGTTACGGCGGCTGCTGCCCTGTATGCGGATTTGAGTCCCGTGCAGTCAACAGCTTCGGTCTCAAGGATTTTGAGGTTGAGATCCTTACCGAGGACAGCGAAAAGGTATTCAGATTCTCGCTTTATCTCTGTGCCAACGATGCGGCTGCATCGGGCGGCTGGCTGATAACGAATGTAAGCATCGGCGGAATGTCGCCTATCAAGTGGCTTGAGGAGATGAAGAAGGTGGATTCTATCCCGCCGGAATTTCTCTTCTGCCATATCAGCTATCGTTCCCAGTACACGAATGATATCCTCGGCGGCAACACGAATGCAATGGGCGAAGTTATGTTTGATTCCGGCAAGGGCGAGCTTGATGTTACTATCTCCCCGCTCATGGCTGCCAAGTGGGTCGAAGATAACGCGTGAGACCTGGGGCTGCGCCCCAGACCCCGAGATTTTGCAGAGACTTTTGAGAGAGTCTTGAGAGATTTAAGAGAGTTTAAGAGGGGGCGCTGCCCCCCAACCCCCCGCAAGCCCCCTTTAAAAAAGGTGGCTTGACCCCCTAAATAAATGCAGTATTTCACAGTGTACAGCTATGGGCTGGTATCGGCTGAAACGCAGTGGGGTTGGCGAAGATTCCTCTCAGAAAATAACAAGAAAACAGCTTACAGAGAATTTCTGCAAGCTGTTTTTTATTATACATCGCAGAGAATAACTAACCGAGGCGGCGCACCTGTCAATAGAAGAATGTCGCTACGCATTTCGCCGCGGCGCGTCCGCCGCCCCCCTTTTCCAAAGGGGGCTTGCGGGGTCACAGGGGCAGAGCCCCTTCTCTCAAATTCTCTCCAAAGTCTCTCAAAGTCTCTCAAAGTTTCTCAAAGTCTCTCAAAGTCTCTCAGAGTCTCTCAGAGTCTCTCAAAGTCTCTCGGAGTATCTGCTGAAAAGTCTGTGAAAAATGTTGACAAAAGGCTGTAATAATGTTAAACTAAATGATGTATGCATAAGAAAGGAATGATGCGAAAAATGATAAAAAAGCTCGCAAGAAGCATCAGAGAGTTCAGAGCCGTATCGATACTTACGCCGCTGTTTATGATCGGTGAAGTCGTTATGGAAGTAATTATACCGCTGCTTATGGCGGCGCTCGTCGATAACGGCATCAACGGCAATAACGGCGAAGGTGATATGAACTATATACTGCTTATGGGCGGCGCACTTGCGGTGTGCTGTATCATCTCTCTGTTTATGGGATTCGCCGGCGCAAAGACCGGTTCAAAGGCAGCTATGGGATTTGCACGCAATCTGCGCAAGGATATGTTCTACAGAATACAGAACTTCTCCTTCTCCAATATAGACAAGTTCTCCACAGCAAGCCTTGTAACAAGACTCACAACCGATGTTACAAGAGTTCAGGACGCGTTCCAGATGATAATCCGTATTGCCGTAAGAGCGCCTATAATGCTGGTCTTTTCGCTGATAATGGCATTCACGATAAATGCACAGCTTTCACTGGTGTTTCTCCTTGCAATACCGATACTTGCAGTCGGTCTGTTCCTCATAATGAAGAACGTTCACCCTGTTTTTGAGCGCGTGTTCAAGAAATATGACCGCCTTAACAACGTAGTGCAGGAAAATGTAAGCGGTATGCGCGTTGTAAAGGCATTCGTCAGAGAAGATCATGAGATCGAAAAGTTCAAAAATATTTCCGGCGATATTTACAACGACTTTACCTACGCCGAGAAGCTTCTGGCATTTAACGCTCCGCTCATGCAGTTCTGCGCTTACGGCGGAATGCTTCTTATCTCGTGGATAGGCGCTAACCTTATCGTCGTTGACGGTACCCTCACCACCGGTGAGCTTATGAGTATGATAACTTACGCAATGCAGATACTCATGAACCTTATGATGCTGTCTATGATTTTCGTAATGGTAACTATGTCAAGAGCGTCCGCAGAACGTATCTGCGAAGTCCTCGACGAGGAAAGCGATATCACGAACCCCTCCGGCGCTCCGGCAAACGAAGTCGCAGACGGTTCGATAGAGTTCAGAAACGTCTCCTTTGAATACAAGAAGGGCAGCGGGAACTATGCACTTTCCGATATCAATATCAGGATCGCTTCCGGTGAGACAATAGGCATCATCGGCGGTACCGGCTCCTCGAAATCGACGCTCGTCCAGCTCATACCGAGACTGTATGACGTAAGCTCGGGAAGCATACTCGTCGGCGGAAAGGACGTAAGAGAGTATGATCTCGAAACGCTCCGTGACGCTGTTGCAATGGTGCTTCAGAAGAACACGCTGTTCTCCGGCACAATAAAGGACAATCTTCAGTGGGGCAAGCTTGACGCAACGGACGAGGAGATGATCGAAGCCTGTAAGCTTGCACAGGCGGACGGCTTTATTCAGGAATTCCCGGATAAGTACGATACTTACATAGAGCAGGACGGCTCCAACGTTTCCGGCGGTCAGAAGCAGAGACTCTGTATTGCCCGTGCGCTTATGAAGAAGCCGAAGATACTGATACTCGACGACTCCACAAGTGCAGTCGATACCGCTACTGACGCGAATATAAGAAAAGCGTTCCGCGAGAAGATACCGGATACCACAAAGCTTATAATCGCACAGCGTATAACCTCGGTAATGGATTCAGACAAGATCCTCGTGCTTGACGGCGGAAAGGTAGTTGATTTCGGCACCCACGATGAGCTTATGAAGACCAGCAATATCTACCGCGAGGTATTTGAATCACAGCAGAAAGGAAGTGAGGAGTAATGCCGGCGAGAAGAAGAAAGCCCGAGGGCGGTCAGACAATGATGATCAAGCGCGGAGGTCCCGGAGGACCGAGAGCTGTCGGAACCGGCGGAAAGCTTGATCCGGCAACGCTGAAAAGACTCCTCGGTTATATATTCAAGAGCTACAAGGCAAGATTTTTCTTTGTGTTTGTGTGCATAATCGTCAATGCCCTTGCAGGTGTTGCGGCATCTATGTTCCTGCAGGAGCTTATTGACGGGCATATAACCCCTCTGCTCGAAAGAAGAATGGCAGGGGAGACTATAGTAAGCGAAGACTTTATCCCGCTTATCTGGGCAATAGTGAAAATGGCGGCAATCTACACGGCAGGTATCGTATGCGCGTTTTTGCAGCAGCGTATTATGGTCACCATATCCCAGGGCGTGCAGAAATCCATACGCGACGAGATGTTCGAGAAGATGCAGTCGCTTCCCATAAGCTACTTTGACCGCAATACCCACGGCGACATAATGAGCCACTATACCAACGATATCGACACCCTCCGTCAGATGCTCTCCCAGAGTATCCCCCAGGCGTTTTCGTCGCTTATCACAATAGTTTCCGTGTTCATTGCGATGTGCGCTTTAAGCCTTCCGCTTACGGGATTCGTTGTCCTGTCGCTGGCTGTGATGATGATGATAACCGGAAAGATCGCGTCAAAGAGCGGAAAATTCTTCGTTGCACAGCAGACCTCTATCGCGGAAGTCAACGGCTACATCGAGGAAATGATAAACGGTCAGAAGGTGGTCAAGGTCTTCAACCACGAAGAGCCTTCCAAGGAAGCATTCGATGAACTCAACGAGGAGCTTTATGTCAATGCACGCGAGGCGAACTCCTTCGCGAATATCCTCGGACCTATAAACAACAACCTCGGACATCTCCAGTACGCACTAATCGCGGTGCTCGGCGGTGTGCTTGCAATAAACGGCGTGGGAGGACTGAAGATAGGCGGCATCGCGTCTTTCCTCCAGCTTTCCAGAAGCTTCACAATGCCGATAAACCAGATCGTTCAGCAGTTCAACTTTATTATCATGGCACTTGCGGGTGCAAAGCGCATATTCCAGCTTATAGATGAGAAGCCGGAGACCGATGACGGTTACGTTACGCTTGTAAATGCGAAGATGAACGCGAACGGCGAGATCACCGAGACTGATGAGCATACCGGAATGTGGGCATGGAAGCACCCCCACGGAACAGGCGATGTCACCTATACTCCGCTCAAGGGCGAGGTTACGATGAATCAGGTGGATTTCGGCTATGTCGAGAACAAGATCGTCCTGCATGATGTAACGCTTTATGCGGAGCCGGGTCAGAAGATAGCTTTCGTAGGCTCGACAGGCGCGGGCAAGACCACGATCACCAACCTTATCAACCGGTTCTATGATATAGCGGACGGCAAGATACGCTATGACGGTATAAATATCAACAAGATAAAGAAAGCCGATCTGCGCCGGTCACTCGGTATGGTTCTCCAGAACACAAATCTGTTCACCGGCACCGTAAAGGAGAATATCCGCTACGGAAAGCTCGACGCAACGGACGAGGAGATCTACGCCGCGGCAAGGCTTGCAAACGCCGACGACTTTATCCGCCGTCTCCCGCAGGGCTATGACACCATGCTGACCGAGAACGGCGCACAGCTATCGCAGGGTCAGCGCCAGCTTATAGCCATAGCAAGAGCGGCGATCGCAGACCCGCCGGTAATGATACTCGACGAGGCTACATCGAGCATTGATACCCGTACCGAGGAGATCGTTCAGAAGGGTATGGACAGCCTTATGAAGGGCAGGACGGTATTCGTTATCGCTCACCGCCTCTCGACAGTCAAGAACTCCGATGTTATAATGGTGCTTGAGCAGGGACGTATCATAGAGCGCGGCAACCATGAAAAGCTTATCGCCGAGAAGGGCAGATACTATAAGCTCTACACGGGAGCATTTGAGCTGGATTAACTGCGCTGACGCGCTTGTCTTCGCAGACGGCGCCGGGCTTACGCCGCCCGGACCCGCGCCAGCGTGACGCTGGACCCTGATGACCGTAATACGGAAATTCCTGAGTCACAAAAAGAACTATAATATGGTGTTATTACAGATAAAGCGGTGCAGATCACTCTGCACCGCTTTTTTATATGCGACATAAATACGATATTAAAAACTTACTTTTTCTTGACAACAAGGGTTATCTCCGCATAGTCGCCGTTGTTCATGTATGCGCGAATTTTCGCCTTTCCTGCCTTTTTGCAGGTGACTTTGCCTTTGTCAACAGTGGCTACCTTACTGTCGGTCGTTTTATATGTAACTTTGCCGGTGTAGTTGCTTGCAAGTGCGGAGAAGTCAAGCTCGTCACCGACTTTTACGTTGAGAGCGAGGGAGATCGTAGGGGTGTGGTCGGGTTGGAAGCCGTAATAGAAATTCTTATAATAATTATATTCGCCGCGTTGATAAGATCCAAAGCTTTTTTCTTGTGTATTAATAAATCTTATATAATATGTTCCTTTTTTATCGATTGTGTATTCTTTGTTTAAAAATTTAGCTAAAAAATCCTCTTTGATAATGGTATTTCCGTTTGTATCTAAAACAGATATTTTTGAACCTACTTCCCAAATTTTATCATAATAATAATCGGAACAGTAAAACGAAATCTTTCCAGAATCAGAAAATGATACTTTGTAAATAACTTCCATATCATTTTTAAATGTATGTGATACTGCTTCAGTTGCGCTTATTTTTATTGCGTCGTCAAAAATGCTTTTAGCACTCGCCTGCACACTAAAACAGCACACCAGCATAACCACAGACAACAGCACCGCTGTCATTTTCTTTAATTTTGTCATTCTCGTTTCCTCCATTTATGTTTTTGTCGTGAAAGAAAAAAGTGCGCAGCAAAGAGCCGCGCACCTGTAAAAATGCAAAGCTCGATTTGCTGCGACACAAATTTCTTTCAGCGTTGTTTTATAGCACAAGAAGAAAGAGCCTGCAAGTTTACCACAATAGTATGATAAACTTGTGCCATAAAAAACAAACGCTATTAAAATTTATGTCGCAAGTATATTCTACCATATTCTGTCCGAAAAATCAAGTGATTTCACGGAATGACTTGAATATCCCGCCATAAATGCTATAATACCACAGCAAGTCATATTTCCACAGCTTGTATCATATCTTGTACAAAAAGGTATGAAAGGACAAGGGATATGGCAAACATACAGATACTCAAAAACAAGATACCGTTTATTATCACGCTTTTCTGCTGCGTGACAGTGGCTGCGCTTGCCGCAAGCGTAAGAGCCGGCGATGAAGCGAGAGCTGCTGCCGCCGCTGCGGAGAAGGTGACAAAGCAGGTCATTGTGCTCGACGCCGGACACCCCGCGTATCACTAAACAACGACTCTCCCAAAAACGTACAGCTCCTTTCAGAATGAACTGAGAGGAGCTGTTTTTTATTTGTTTTTAGTTACAGTATATACGGTAAACCGTCCGTTTTTGATCTGCGTCAGTATGTTTTCATCGCAGAACCGCTTAAGATAATTATAGGCTTTTGTTGTTCCAAAACCAAACTTTTCTTCAATATCTTTCCTCGTCACTTCGCCCTTTTCCTTTATAAACGAAAGAACAAATTCTTCACCGGTCTCTGTGCTTGGCTGTTTCGGATTTTTGGCAGCTGCCGGTTTAGCCGGAGATGCATTATTGCGGTTATACATCGTGACTGTAAATACGCCTTCGACTGTCTTGAACACCGGCTTCATGTTTGTATCTTCAAAAGACCTTAAGATCTTACGCACGCCGGTTCCATAACTTTCGACCAACCCTAATCTGTATAGCACTGCAGCGAGATGTGGATTTTTTGACTGCGATACACCAAGATATATTGCTTCCATAGAAAGACCGCGGACCAGTCCGCCAAGTGATATAAACTCAACGTGATCCTCATACATATTGATGATAGTACTGCCGGAAAAGAGATAGTCACGGTGTATTATGCTGTTGAGAAGCGCCTCGCGTATCGCTTCTTCGGGATAATCACGGCGATCGTGCCGCTCCAGCCCTATAAATGCAGCTTCGGTTCTGTTGTAGAAATCAAGAAATCGATATGCATCATTAAGCTGTTTCAGAAGCGAACCGTCAAATTCACGTCTTTCGCGGAAAACGGAACTGTCCTTTCCCTGAAATATGGCTGCTTTTATTGTATATGGACATTGTTCGGACAGCAGCAGCGCAAGATTAGTGTATAGATTATCTCCTCCGATAAGCCCGAGCGTTTTCATCTGCGGCATTCCGAATTCCAGTTTTCGTGAGTTCATTTCTTGCTGCAGATAGTCGAATGTCAGCTCTTGTTCAAAGCTGCGGCTTTCCTCAAAAGATTTTCCCGATGTATCCGCGATCATTTCGCGTATTCCTGATTCTCCAAGCGGAATACATGATGACCCGCGGCGGATATACACTCCTTTTGGCTTAAGACCTTCTTTTGCAAGATAGTATGGTCTCTCGGTACCAACAGATATTGTTGCTCTTACGACAGTCTTTCCGTCTTTCCGGACGGCGCGTATCTGTACAAATGGCATAATATCCGGCAATATAGTGTCATGTAACATATTTGACAGTCTTGTCATAACATCGTCCGGATCATCAACGCCAACTACCGTCCCGTCATCTGCGATTCCTATATATAGCTCGCCGCCTTCTGTGTTTGCAAATGATGCCGCGACCTTTGATATCCCGTCCGGGAGCGCACCGTTATGCGGATTAAGCTGTTTGAATTCAATATCGACATTTTCTATCATATTGCAGTGAGCCCTCCTTTCTTTCTTTCTTTTTCTTTCTTTCTTTCATTATATCGTGAAAGAAAGAAAAAGTCAAGTGCGAAAGAAAGAATAGTATGACGATTTTCCGGTTTCTTGTCCTTTAGGGCTGTTCAAGCAGTGCCGCCGGGATCACAGTCCCTCTAATTCACCGGCGGGGACAGGGTGCTCATTCACGCGGTTTTCTATGATCATGCCGTCCTTCATGGTAAAGTTCTGCCGCATCATCTGCGGGATCACCTGGTTATGTGTCACCATAAGAATGGTGGTGCCAAATTCGGCGTTGATCTTCTCCAGCAGTATAAGCGTTTCTTTCGCGGTGGCTGAATCCAGTGCGCCCGTAGGCTCGTCGCACAGCAGGAGCCGAGGGTTCTTGATCAGAACCCTTGCGATCGCCACACGCTGCTGCTGACCGCCGGAGAGCTGGTTCGGATACTTCTTCTCGATCCCGGAAAGCCCAAGCTGCTCCAGCAGTATTCCGTATTCCATGGGCTTGTCGGTCAGCTTTTCGGCAACCCGGATATTGTCGCGTACATTCAGATCCGTCAGCAGATTTAAGAACTGGAAGCCCTCTTGAGTGATCGAGCGCTTTTCCTGTTCTGTGAGCGGAGAGACGAGCTGGAACTGACCGTCCTCGCTGTTCGATATGCGGCTGATCTTATTTCCGCCAACCACATAGGAGTATGTGATGCCCGAAAATGCAGAGGCTATATACATACCCGCAGCAACGAGGATCCCCATTAAAATATAGGTTCCGATGTCCCGTTTCAGATTTACAGGAACTGCTTTTAGCAGTATCTTCCACATAACAGCATTTTCTCCTTTGTACATTTGCCTGAGATATTATTTTTATTATATCCAAAAAGTTACTACAATCATATTTTATAGATCAGATCAATCCAGCGGGCATATTGCATATATCATTTATTTATTTTTTGTGCAGTCCTACAAAACTGCGCTGACCCTCTTGACTATGACGTAACGTAATAGTGTATAGTAAGTACAGCGAAGAAAAACGGAGGTCAACGCTATGAGCAATGGAATGACTGTAAACGAGGTAAGCAAGATCACCGGACTCAGTGTGCGCACACTGCAGTATTATGACAAGATAGGCTTGCTTTCCCCAAGCGGACATACCGAAGCAGGCTACAGGCTGTATGACGATACGGCACTGGAGCGGCTGCAGCAGATAATGCTGTTCCGTGAGCTGGAATTTCCGCTGAAGGATATAAAGGATATCATCAGCAGTCCCGGTTTTGACCGTCAGAAGGCACTTGAACAGCAGATAGAACTGCTGAGGCTACGGCGTGAGCATCTGGACGATCTCATAAACTTCGCGCTGAAAATAAAATCGACAGGAGTGAATTATGCTATGAGCAAGAACAAAAATGATTTTTCGGCATTCGATACCTCAAAGCTTGACGAATACACAAAACGTGCAAAGGAGCAGTGGGGAAGTACTGCCGAATACAGGGAATTCGAGGAAAAGAACAAGACCCGCAGCGGTAAGGACAATGAACTGCTTGCGCAGAAGACTATGGAGCTTTTTGCGGAGTTCGGTGCAATGCGTGACCGCGACCCGGCTGACGGCGAGGTACAGACACAGGTCAAGCACCTGCAGGACTTCTTCACCGCGAATTTCTATAACTGCACAAACGAGATTCTTCTCGGGCTCGGTAAGATGTACGCCGGCGGGGGAGAGTTCACAGAGAACATCGACAAAGCCGGCGGCGTAGGTACGGCAGAGTTCGTGAACCGCGCTATCGAAGTTTACTGCAGATAACGATACGCCCTGTCCGGATTTCCGGGCAGGGCGCTGTCTTTATTCAACTGTAACGCTCTTCGCAAGGTTCCTCGGCTTGTCAACATCAAGTCCTCTTGCGACGGAGATGTAATATCCGAGCAGCTGGAGAGGAACGACAGCAAGGCTTGCTGCGAAGTGCGGGTCGATCGTAGGAACGTAGGTCACGAAGTTGCACTGATCCTCGACTTCATACTTGCCGTAAGATGCAAGACCCATTAGGTATGCGCCGCGGGATTTGCACTCTACCATGTTGACTTTAATCTTATGGAGCGCACAAATCCTGTTTTCAATACAGCTAAAATGACGCTGTTCCAGCTCACCGCTTCCGGCAATGAGTATGCGGCAGCTATCGCAGAAAAGCTCGGACTGAACTACGAGAATGCACAGAATTCCAAAAGCACCAAAGTTTCTCCCGAGATCGCAGTACTTAACAACATTATTCTCGAAACACGCTATCTGAATCGTGACGATATTACTTAAAAAGCGTCATATAACAGAATAACTCCTGTGGTATCTGTGTACCACAGGAGTTGTTTTTTATTACTGTTTTGTTCATATAAGGGCAGCGGGAACAAGGTTTCTGATCTTATTTTACCTTAACGCTTACGATATCGCTGCTTGCAACCTTTGTCCACTTGCCGTCAACATAAGCCTTTACAGCGTACTTGTATGTTTTTCCTGCCGTAACGTTCTTGAGGCGTACTGCATTCGCTTCTGTGTCTGCTATCTTTGCAAGCTTGCCGTTTGTGTACCTGTAAACCCTGTACTTTGTCGCGTCCGGGACTTTCGCCCATTTCAGTATAACTTTCCCGTCGGCTGACGAAGCCTTTACTGCCGGTTTCCAATAGATCTTCACCGACGCTGTCGGCGCGTCATTCTCCGATGATTCGACACCGCCTTTTGTCCAGCGCAGCATATACTCGTAAGTCCTGTTATTTGTTGTTTTTACGATGCGTACTTTGGTTTTCTGTGTTTCAACAACTTTCGTATAGCTGTCACCCTTCTTCACATACAGCGTGTACTTTTCGGCGCCGTTTATCTTGTCCCAGCTTACCGTTATGCTGTGGTCATCGGCGGCGGAAACGCGGAGTACCGGCTTTGCAGCCGCGGTTTCGGCTTGTGCCGATGTATCGGAAGGAACAGATGTGGTGGTTGATGATGTCGATGACGGCACGAATGAAGACTGCTGTGGAGTATAGGGATATCTTGCAGTTATCTCGTACCAGTCGGAGACGTAATCGCCCAATCCCGAAACTATGCGGACGTGGTATGTGCCGGGCTTTGTGAAGGAAACAAGACCTAACTCGGTTATTATTATGCCGTCAGTCTCAAGGGCTTCCCAGAGGTAATAACCTACTTCATCGGGGACAGACACATTAAATCCGTTATCACCCTCGCCGGCATTCTCGACAAGCTCGGGGTCTGCACCGACGATTCCGGTGAAGCTGCCGGTTACGGTATAAGATAGGGCTTTTTTGTAGTTCGAGGTTTTTACATCTATCCAATTGGAAAATGCAACAGTACCGTCCGATGCAGTAATTTTTACTCTGACTTTGTAGATACCCTCTTTGATGAAGTTAATTCCTCTGGCGACGGTAATCATAGTTTCTATACCGTCCTGTGGTAAATAGTACTGCCATTCAACCTTATAGTTCTGATAAACCCAATTTTTATCCCTTGTTTTTTCAATCAGTTCACTGTTTGAAAGAATTGTTTCTTTGACTGTAAAATTGAACTCCGTGCTTTTAGCCGGTTCTATATAGTATTTTATATGATAAAAAGCATTGATGTTGTCTAAATAGGCTTTATAGTCATGCCCATTTCTCATGAATTCAAGCTCGATCCAATCGGAATAGCTAACACGACCATGTTTGTCTTTATACCATGCACGGATATGATATGTACCGTTTTCTGCGTCATCTGAGAACCAGATTTGTTTATCGTATTTTATTGATACTTTACCGGTACTTGCTTCCATAACCTCAAACCCGAATTTATAATATTCGTTATCATTATTAACATCAATTTTCCTTTCGGGGGAACCGTTTTCTGTTATATATACGTCAAAATACGTAGATAATTTGAAACCGTAATGAGTATACACCGAATAAGGCGTGCAGGGCGCTATCCTCACTGTAGGAGGATAGATCTCAGCTGCGGTAGCAGGCATCCAGTTCCTGCCGCTTGTAGATTTTTTCAGACCGAGAATGATATCGGCGTACCATTTCTTTGTCCAATAGGTCTTCCAACTTAAAAAGTTAAGTGTATAAGAATAGGTTTGTTTGTAGCCGATAATATTCCTGGTCAGGGGATTATCGCCGGATTTCCTTGGATCAAATGAATCGTAATAAATATTCAGATAAGAGATATATAAGGCTCCGTCCGGTTTCATTTTTTTATTTACATACGCACTTGATCCTTTTGCTGTGCTTACAGGAAAATACGATCCGTCGCTTTTGTAATCGTCCGTGGAAAATCCTAACTGACTAAGATAATCCATAAATGAAATATTCTTTGGAAGAAAATAATCGTAAATGTTTTTTATATCCGAAGGAGCAAGTTTGTCACTGCTTTCTATAAAGTCCTTATGTTCTTTATAGTACTTATTCAATTTAGGCTCGGTCATCGGAAAATCTTTATTAAATTGATAAAAATATATAATACTGTCGTTGTCCAGATAATCGATCCCTTTCTCTCTTCCTGTATACCACCAGATCGATTCGTCGGACTTATGTTCGGCAAGGTCTTTTTCAAGCTGTATTTCTGTTGTACCTCTGTTGATATATACAAGCCTGTCATTTTCCTTTTTGTATTTGAATATGGCATAAAGGCTTATTATGCTGTTGGGAGATGTGGCATCGAGAAGCTGTGAGCTCAGCCCGTCGAGCTGCTGCTTTACAAGGCTTGTGGGCGACTTGCAGGATAAATACCTCTGATATACTGCGTCACCGTAAGCGTGAACCTGCTCGTCGCTCATCTGTGATACGGCAAGAGAAGCAGACAGACATTGAGTGAGCACGGTCAAAGTGTAAAAGTACTCGGACATTACACGGTCTATGTAGGGCTCCATTGTATCATATACTTCTCCGGTGAACATACAGTCGGGTACGATATCATCATAAAGCACCTGATACAGGTTTCTGCCGTTTGTGTCACGGTATGTCTTTCCGCCTACGAGATCGGAGATATTCTTTAAGCGGAAGAGCGCATTCTGCGTTTCGTTCCACTCCTTGTTGCCGCCTATCAGATAAGCTATCTCGATAGCCTTGACATTTTCGTCCATGGTTGGATCGCTGTAGATCTGATCTACCTGTGCGGCTATACCGAGCTTTCCCATACCGCCCGCGATCTGCGTATGGAGAGTGTCAAGCTCGGAGCCGACGCCGCTGATAAATATCTCGTTCTGTATCTTGTTGAGTTTGGCATCGATATCACTTATCCTGCGGTCAAGCTCGTCAAGGCGCGTATTCATATCTGCGCGGAAATTCTTGATATCATTGCTCAGACCGTCTATCTTTTTGCTTACCTCTATGATCTTCTCCATTTCCGCAGAGGCCCCGCCTATACCGAGCAGACTGCCCAACGCGGTAAGCACCGGAGCGAATGCCCTGCCGTGCGGCACAAATTCTCCGAAAGCGGCTACACCAGTGTCCCACACCACCTTGCCGGGGTCTATCGCCGAAGCCGGTGCCGAAAGTCCCGCCGCGCTCGTAACGAGCATTGTTACCGACAGGAATATGCTTGCAATTCTGTGTTTCAGTTTTATCATCGTCTTGTCCTTTCATAAAGTTTAATCAAAAAACGTGACAGCTTGTATGTATTATACAGCAGTCACGGGTATCATGATCCTGATTCGATTCAGATTTATAAAAAGGCAGAGCTGCCTCTGTTTTCTTACTGTGTTTTGCGTTTTGAGCGAGTCTGACAGGAAGCATAATATCAATGGCTATCTGTAAATTACAGATGCGATACACAGTATATTATATCACATCACCGGCGGTTTGTAAAGTGTTTTTTTCTGATATTGAGCCGTATAGACAGGGATAATAATGCTTGCCGATGCCGACTGCTGTCGGTTCGGCTCAATATCCGGGGAAGAGCGTTTCGTCATGTTTGCAGAGCTTGTTTGATATTCAATTTATATCATAGAAGATCTCCTGTGCCCGATCGTGATGATCTTATGATTTCCGGGGACTTTTTGTCTGCTTTAAAACTCTATGTCTGCCCCGGTCTGCACTTGTCCGGAAAATCACAGATAATTCAAAATGTCGGAAGAAATATATAACATATCATTAAAAAATTACAGGAAGGAGATAATGATCATGTTCGATACTTATGATGATCTGCTGACAGTTGCAGAGGTCTGTGTTATACTTCGGATAAGCGCATCGAGAGTTTACAGACTGCTGAACACGGGAGAACTCAACGGGTTCCATTGCAACAGGGCGTGGAGAATACGCAAATCCGACTTGATAAGATATGTAGAAAGCAACTGCGAACATAACAAATAAATAAAAAAAGATCAGGGAGGTAAGATAATGTTCAATGAATACAAGGATATGGTCAGCATCGAAGAAATATGCGAGATGCTGCATATCGGCAGAAACAAAACCTATGAGCTTCTGCGCTCCGGTACCCTGGGTGGATTCAAGGAAGGTCGTATCTGGAAGATCCCGAAGTTTGCAGTCGAAGATTATATCCGGGAGCGCAGTCCGGGAAGAAAGGTATAGGCTGAGTGATGCCGATTCACAATTCACAATGCACAATGCACAATGCACAATTATGGAGCGCGCTCTGCGCGCATATCCGAATCGTGACGGAATCACTTGATTTTGTCTGCTGATAGAGACTAATTTAGCATTAGGTATGCGTGAGAGATTATATCAGATAGTACAGAACAAAAGAGATAGCCGCTTGGCTATCTCTTTTGTTTGGTTCTCCGTAATTCAGATATGAATCGGGCATACATACTCCGCTTTCATTCCGTGCCGGGGATCATGCTGCAAGCGCAGTTGCGATAAGGTTGATGCCGGCAATAAGAATGCCTATGCCTATCATAGTTCCGACAGCGACCATTGTTATAGCAGGATTCATAAGGCTTAACACGCCGAGAAGCACCAGCAGTATTCCGCTTAACATAACTATCCACCAGTTTTTCGCAACAACTTCGGTGTCGAATTCCTTGTGTATCTGATGCAGTTTTGAGGATTTGATAAGGCGGAAAATGCCGAGGGTAAGTATCCACAGAGCAGCCATATACGCGATGAACAGGTCAATGGAAAGCTGCAGAATATCACTTGTAAGAAGTACGATGCCGAATACAAGTGAAACTATCGCGCCGGCAAGTGTCCAGCCGTCAGCCTGTCCCGCCCTGCGCCTTGCACTCCATGTCACAATATTGGCGATCGCATCTGCCACCATAGCCAGACCAACTATCCAGCCTATCGTCAGAAAAGTCAATCCGGGAGAAGCAAGACAGACGATACCTCCTCCTATCATAATTATGCCGAAAATCAAAGCGATTATCTTGTACAGATTTTTCATGATACAGCTCCTTTATAATTTAATTTCGCCGGGGCTTTCGTATGCGTATCGGATGTCCCTTCAACTGTTCTGATAATATCACAGATCGGTATAGTTGTCAATGTTTATTAAATAGAAATGGTAATTCCTATTAACATTAATATAAGTGTATTGCAAAAAAGTAATGTTGATATACATTCGGCGATACCTGCTCAGACTATCGGTTATTGAAGAAAGACTGTAAGTAAGTCGGTCACAGCTGTCAGACAATGGCAGATTGTCCGACGTATACTTATATATAGGGGGATCAATTATATGAGCAAAAAAGAGAAAATAATACCCGTAAGGGTAAGCGAAGAACAGTACGAGTTTTTAGTTTCGGGAGCGATTTGTACCCAAAATAGTACTATCGATTACCCGCTGAAATGCTGTATTCCACCAAATGTAGAAAACCAAGAATAAAGATCACATAACTTCTCTTGTGGCAGCAATATGGATACATTCATTATATCACGGCTTGTGTGAAGTGTCAATTCCCGCGAAAGTTCGTTTATACAATTAAATATTATAGGAATGTAAGCACAGCTTGCAGAAAGGAGAACATGCCATGGGCATAAACAGGATAAGTCGGATCGTGCCGCAGACAGGCTGAAATCCCGTCATAAGCCGGCACGAAACAACATATTATTTATAAGATTCAGGAGGTACCGATATGAAAAACAAGATAAAGTACAAGACCGTAAATGTCTACAAGGCAGCGGACAAGAAAGAGCGTCGGAAGCTTGTCACAAGAGCAGTCCAGCGCTGCATTGACCGGAAGTCCGCAGCGTAATGAACAGCTACTTTGAAAGGAAGGAGGGAGAAAATGATAAATGCCGCGGTTTATGTGAGACTTTCCGACGAGGACAGGAACAAGAGACTGCGCACAGACGAGAGCGAGAGTATTCAGAATCAGCGCTCTTTACTGCGTGAGTACTGCAGGGAAAGGGGTTGGAGCATTTACGACGAATACTGCGATGAGAATTACAGTGGTACGGATTTTGACAGACCGGATTTTCAGCGCATGCTCCGAGACTGCGAAAGAGGATATGTCAATGTCGTTCTGTGCAAGTCTCAATCCCGCTTTTCGCGCGATCTCGGAGTGATCGAGGAGTACATACACAACAAGTTTATCGAGTGGGGCGTGCGGTTTGTAAGCATCGTCGATCATGCAGATACAGATGATGCTTACAACAAACGCGCCCGTCAGATAAACGGACTCAACAACGAATGGTACTGTGAGGACACTTCGCTGAATGTAAGGCGGATTCTCCGTCACAAGCGCGAGAACGGACAGTTCACAGGTTCATTTGCTCCCTACGGTTACCGGATAGACCCTGCCGACAAGCATCATCTGATAATCGATCCGGAGACCGCTCCCGTGGTAAAGGATATCTATCTGCGATATCTGTCGGGACAAGGATACAAGAAAATAGTCGGCGAGCTTAACAGCGCCGGCATACCGAATCCCACAGAGTACAAGCACAGGAACGACAGCAGCTATGTGAACAGGAATGCAGACAGCAGTCCCGACAGCGGGCTCTGGACGCTGACGACAGTTGCTTCGATACTGCATAATGAAGTTTATATGGGAACTCTCGCGCAGGGGAGGACTCACTTTGTAAGTTACAAGAATCATCACAGGCTGAAGGTGCCGAAAGACGAGTGGATAAGAACTCCGAATGCGCACGAGGCTATTGTTGACGCAGAGATTTGGGAAGCCGTCCGTAACATGCTTGAAAGCAAGAATCACCGCGGAAGCTGTGTGACAGGCGAGATTCCCGCGCTGTCCGGCAAGGTGAAATGCGCCTTGTGCGGCAGACCCATGAAACGAAATACTTACTATAATAAGAAGCACACCAGCAGGTACTACAATCTTCGGTGTGCGGCATATCAGAAAGGGACAGACAACTGCCCCAACAGCTCCGCTATGAGCGGTATGGAACTTGAAGAACAAGTCGTTGCAGCTATAAATGAGCATATCAGCGAGTACTGCGAATCCGATAAGCTGAAAATGAACGATAAGCTTACAGATCAGATAAATGCCGCAAAACAGGCAATAAAAAACATAGATAACATTATTGAAAAGAAACAGACATTTTTATCCCGTGCCTATGAGGACAAGCTCGAAGGCAGGATAACGCAGGAGGAATACGAACTTCATGCAGCAAAGTTCAGAGAAGATATAGAAAAGAATAACGCAGAGAAAGAAAAGCTTCGGTCACATCTTGACCGGCTTAATGACGAGCTCGGAAGAGCCGGAAATGTACAGGAAAAGATCTCCCGTTTCTGTAAGATCGAAAAGCTCGATTATACTATAGCAGATGAGTTCATCAGCAATATTTACATCGGCATGAAGGAGCCGGACGGAACTCGTGAGATACAGATAGAGTGGAATTTCTAACAGAATATAGAAAAGGAACCGGCTTCACAGCGAAGCCGGTTCCTTGTTTTTGTTATGCAGAAGAATAAGTTCTTTATTTCGTTTTCAGATAATCCATAAAATTCCGCTTGTTTTCGAGAGCTGTGGTAGTCGGTCTGCCGAGGTCTTCTCTCGCGCCTATGCTGCACTTCACTTCGATAAGGCTCAGCTCATTCCTGCCCTTTGCGTCTTCAAGTTCCCTGTCCAGTTTATCGAAGCTGTCAACAAATACCGCATTGGGATATCCACAAGCTTTCGCAGCAGCAACAAGATCAATGCTCCCTGCAACAGTGGGCATTCCGCCGACTGTCTCATGCGCGCCGTTGTTTATCACGATATGTATGAGATTCTTCGGCTTGTTAGCGCCGATGACCGCCATTGATCCCATGTGCATAAGAACTGCGCCGTCACCGTCTATGCACCATATCCGGGTATCGGGCTTGTTTATCGCCACGCCGAGAGCTATGGAGGAGCTGTGACCCATGGAGCCTACAGTAAGAAAGTCGTATTTGTGACTCTGACCGCCGGCAACACGGGTCTCGAACAGCTCACGGCTTGCTTTTCCTGTAGTGGAAACGATCGGATCTTCTCCGCTCGCCTTGACAATGTGCTTTATTATCTCCTCGCGAACCATTGTGTTATTGTTGCTATACACGACCTCAGGCGCATCTGTCAAAGCACCTTTCCGGATAACAAATGCAACATCTTTTCCCTTTGCAAGTATAGATCTGAACTCTTCCATTTTGGCTGATACTTCATCTTCTTTCGTTTCCTTGCCGATAACGAATGTCGCTATATCCATATCTTCGAGCAGCTTTACCGTGACTTCGCCCTGATAGATATGCTGTGGTTCGTCGTGTGTGCCCGGTTCACCTCTCCAGCCAACAATGAAGATTACCGGGATTGCATAGACCTTGTCATTCAGAAGGCTTGCAACGGGGTTTATGATATTACCCTCTCCGGAATTCTGCATATATACCACCGGGACTTTGCCTGTCGCAAGATGATATCCTGCCGCAAGAGCCGTGCAGTTGCCCTCGTTCGCGGCGATGATGTGATGCTTCGGGTCTATCCCGTATCTGTCCATGAGGTAGTTGCAGAGAGCTTTCAGCTGACTGTCCGGGACTCCGGTGTAGAAGTCGGAGCCGATTATTTCCACAAGCTTTTCAACTTTCATATTCTTTCCTCACTGCCGTTTTTAAATTCCCGAATAAGTATTATCGACGGCTTTTAGTTCTTCGACAGTATCGATCTCGATGATCTGTCCGTCTTCTATCGCATGTACAACCAGATTCAGCTTATCGAGGTTTCTGTCAACAACATCATCCCAGAAGAGTGCTTCATATCCGGGCTTTCCATACGCTTCTCTGATCAGCTTTCCCAGTAATCTGACATCATCTTTTTTGAACCAAGCCACACCCACCATATTGTAACAGTCGTCGCCGGTTTTGCCTACTCTTGTGATCCTGCCGTTATTATCGGTATCGAAGACCCAGTCGTCAGAATGTCCTCTGACCATTCTTCCGAAGTAGCAGGAATGAGTAAGCTTATCCGCGAATATACTCTGTTCGCTTATATACAGATCCGATTCGCATATAAAAACATCATCGTCTGTGTTTATCAGTTCATCCGCCACTGTGTAGATCGATGAGATATTGTTTACGGCCTGATAGTCTCTGTTTTCCACGACCCGTAGGTTATCGTACTTTTCTTCAAGATACCTGAACTGACCGCCGAGATAGCCTGACACTACCAGATATTTCCGAACGCCGCGGCTTCTGAGCCCGTCTATGACGGTTTCTATCATAGGCTTTCCGTGAACCTTTATAAGCGGCTTGGGGATTGTATCTGTTAACGGTCTCATACGTGTTCCCAGTCCGGCTGCCATTAGAATTGCCATTTCGCCCATATATTTATCCTTCATACTTAACAGGAATGCTTACTCCCATTTTTACAAGTCCCGCTTCAAACACTTTCCAGAACTCCACAATATCAGCTTCGTCGATAACGCCTAATGCGCAGAGTCTGAAAGTGCCTTTAGCTTCTATTTTTCCGGGATAGATAGTGAAACCGCGTTCATAGCAATAATCGTGAATCTTCTCGAAATTCCAGTTCGGATCGTCGGGATAAATGATTGCAGAAACAAGTCCGGACTGAACAGAACGATCAAGTGCTTCACGGAATCCTAATCTGTCCACTCCTGCCCGTATAGCGTTCATCACCCTCTGATGCCTGTTCCACTTAGCTTCTTCACCCTCGTTCCGGTATTCGATCAAAGCCTGTTTTGCCGCATAGATCGTCTGTACCGGAGGCGTGAAGTGCATCTCGCCTGTGCGCTCGAAAAAGTCATACTGCATATAGAGATTGCAGTAATAGGAACGCATAGGATAGTTCTTCGATGCCTCGATGATGCTCTTCTTTCCTATAATGTAAGAAAGCCCTGTCATTCCTTGTATGCCTTTCTGCGCGGAAGCCATACAGAAATCAATATTATCATCATAAACATTGATCGGTATCATAGCATACGCAGATGTAGTGTCCGTGATAAGGAAAGCTCCGTATTTGTGAGCCAACGCGCCTATCTCTCTTACCGGGTTCAGCAATCCTGTTCCGGTCTCGTGGAAGGTAACATACACATATCCGATATCGTTGTTATTTTTCAGCAATTCTTCAACTGCCGCCAGATCCGGAGTCTTGTCGATCGGCTGTTTTAATTCAATAAGAGGGAGATCATACGCCCTGCAAATATCCACAGCTCTCTGACTGTATGAGCCGTTGTTGATCACAAATGCTTTCTTGTCGGCATCAAGCAGTGAGTTGAGTGCAATATCAATACAGATAGTTCCGGAACCACAGAAAAGAACAGATGTATAGTCATCTCCGCCATGAACGATATTTACGAGTTCTCTGCGCATTGGAGCCATGATAGACTGGAACTCTTTCTCCCGGGGGCAGATATCGGGGACCACCTGTGCCATTTTTACAGTGTCCGTCGTAGTGGAAGGTCCCGGATTTAACAGTACATTTCTCTTTATATCCATTGAATGAAACTCCTTCTCATATCTCATCGATCAGTGTAATTATATCTTTGATCGGCATAAGCCTGTCGTCAACTTCCTTGGCTCTGTGATACCTCAATATGTCTTTCGCTGTCTGCTCCATTGCAGGGAACGCTGCTCTTGTGAGCTGGTTCGCGTATATGACAATATTAACTCCGTGTCCGGCAAGCTCCTCATCGGTGACAGTGTTATAGCTTGACGGAACTGCCACGATAGGTGTGGTTTTGTTATTTTCGCGGAATCTGTCGCAGAATTCAATGATCTCGGCAGGATCTTTTTTCCGGCTGTGTATCATTATTCCGTCTGCTCCTGCATTTACGTAAGCTTCCGCTCTTTCAAGCGCGTCTTCCATGCCCTTTTCGAGAATAAGGCTCTCTATTCGCGCAATTATCATAAAATCGTCGGTAAGCTGAGCTTTCTTGCCTGCGGCGATCTTTGCACTCATCTCTTCAACAGAAGCCTGAGTCTGTTCTACCTCTGTTCCGAAAAGGCTGTTTTTCTTGAGTCCCTTTTTATCCTCGATTATTACTGCGCTGACCCCCATACGTTCCAGCGTGCGCACGGTATATACAAAATGCTCGGTAAGTCCGCCCGTATCGCCGTCGAAAATTATCGGCTTTGTGGTGACCTCGGTTATATCCTGTATCGTGCGGAACCGGGAAGTCATATCCACAAGCTCTATATCCGGCTTGCCTTTGGCTGTGCTGTCGCAGAGACTTGATATCCACATCGCGTCGAACTGGTCAAGCCTTCCGTTTTCTCCCTCTATAACGGTCTTTTCGACTATGAGACCTGTGAGGCCGGAATGCGCTTCCATTACTTTTACTACCGGAGTCAGTTCAATAAGCTGACGAAGCCGTTTTCTTCTGTACTCCGGCATGGAAAGACGTTCCTTGAGCTGGAGATCGATCTTGCTTACTTCCTCATTGTATGTATAGGGAACATCTACGATCTGCCCGCCGTAAGGTGTTATAAGCTTCTCTACATGTGACCTGATCGAAGACTCCACACCTTTGACCCAGTTGTCGCCGTGAACAACAAAATCCGGATGCAGAGAAGCAATCACATCATCATAAAGCATATCGTTCTGAAGTATCACAGAATCTACGCCGTCAATGGACTTGTATAGTTCTATGCGCTTTTCTTCCGGCACGGTAGGGAAACGGTTATAGCGGATAGAAGCCTTGTCGCTGAGACAGCCCACCACAACTCTGCCGTATTTCCGAGCCTCTCGTATTATATTAAGATGCCCTTCGTGAATGACATCTGTGCAGAAACAAGTGTAAGTAGTTTTCATGTTAAAACTCCTGAATTTAAACTGTACCCCGGTTATTGTGAAGAACACTGTACAGACCACTTTCAAAGGCTTCTGCCCCGGCCGGTATTTCAGTTCTTTCTGTGATCTCGCACATACATATATTGTATCATGTTTTGAACGCGATGTCAATTTAAATGTAAAGAGGACAGGCAATCATTTAAGCGCATTACCCGATGCGTTACCGGTAATGCGCTGTTTGATCATGTATGTGTTATTTTCCCGATCTCGGTATAGATCATACCGCTCCTGTCACGCTCCGAACGCATGAGCGCTATCTCTCCCACAGTCATTGACGCGTCCGGGACTTCTATCGCGGGCATTGCAGGCTTGTTCGGCTCGCGTATCAGAGTGATATGCGGCGAGAATTTCTTCTTATCAAACGGAATATCTGCGTCAGCGAGGAAATGCCGTATCTGCGCAGCAGTGTTGTGCAGCTCGACAGAGGCGGACAATCCTGCCCACCACAGTCTGCCGAAGCTGCCGATGCCGTCAAGCTTGAGCTCAAACGGCTTGAATCGCACCTGTTCAAGGGTTTCTGTAACATAGCCGGGATCGCTGTACTCCCCGATAAACGCGAGAGTGAGGTGCAGATTTTCCGGCTTTGTGTAGTTGCCGCGGATATTGGCGCTCTTTAGCTGCTCCTGCATTGACAGGAGCGCGTTTTTTATTTCGTCGTTGAATTTTATTGCAATGAATAGTCTCATGTTTTCCCTCGTTTCCTGTGATATATTATACCACGTTCGTGCAGATATTTCAATATCCCGTTTACGCCATACAGAAACTAATTGCCTGTGATCTGATACTTCATTTTCATTCTTTTTTCAAAAACATCTTGATTAGTTACGGGAAATGTGCTATAATATAAAAAACAGGAAACCCGCTTGCAATCAGCGTTTGCGGGGAATATGAAACAGCCGTTGTTAAGACAGACGCCCGCCACCCGACATATCTGTAAATAACAACTCCCTTAAAAAGTGCCTGACGAGCGGGATCGCTGGCTCGAAAAAATGGGGTAAAAAACGACCCTGCGTATCTGTTAATACAGACTTTAGTTGACTAAAACCGCTTAACCATTAGGGTTTGAGGGCGATTTTTAGCCAGTGCTTGAGCCCCAGACCTGTCATTGGATAAAGCTGCAAAGTATATAGTTAGCAAACATAAACGCAACTCCCTTCAGAGTGATCTCAAGGGAGCCGTTTTTTAATAATAGTATTTTGATTCGCAATAATACATGACATATGTCAAGTTGCTTAGCAGGGGGTTCGATTTATATGATGAACTGTTTCAATTTTGGAAAAAGTTGATATTCAGATTTTTTGCCGTATTATTAAAAGGAACTTCTAAAACCCATTTGAGAGGTTCCCTATATTCCCGTTTGAGGTTTGAATGAGAAAAACGCCGGAAGTTCAGGTTAGTGGGTCTTGTACCCTAACGAGTTTCGCTTTTTATGTATTCATCCATTTTGCTGAATACTTTTTTTGTGAATGCGACAGCTTCAATAACCGTTTTTGGACCTGATACAATGTCTCCTGCGGCAAATACTCCGGGGGTTGTGGTTTCTCCATATTCATTTACGTCAAGAAGGCCTTTCTGTGTCAGCTTGACACCGGCGGCTTTCATATCCGCACCGGGACCCTGACCGATGGCGATTATAACGGAATCAGCCGGCACATCGAAAACGTCTGAATAATCTTCTTCAAAGCTGAAGGTGCCGTCCGCATTCTCAATACGATTCACACGAACGCATCTGACAGAGTCCTCTTTTATACGGACAGCCTGCGCAAAGTGGATAAATTCCACTCCTTCGAGCTGCGCCATTTCAACCTCTTCATGGTTTGCCGTCATGTTTTCTTCACCCATAAAATGAAGTATCGTAACATGAGAATGCGAACGCCTGATCGCAGTTCGTGCCGCATCGATAGCAACATTGCCCGCACCGACGACTGCAACTCTGTTCCCAAGTTTGAACGCTGCCGGTGATTTCAGATAATCTACCGCAAAGTGAACGTGTCCAAGCGTTTCTCCTATAAGCCCTAATTTGTTAGGTCTGCCGGTGCCTGTTGCGACAAATATCGCTTTATATCCGTCCGGGAAAAGGTCTTCTATCATTATGTTGGTACCTATTCTTGTGTTCGGTCGGAAGCGCAAGCCCATTTTAAGCATAATATCCTTATACATATCCAAGATCTCTCTCGGTAGTCTGAACGGGGGGATACCGTATTTCAGTACGCCTCCGATGCTGTCCTCTGCCTCAAAAAGCGTAACGTCATAGCCGTTAAGCAGCAGTAGAAGGGACATAGTTATCCCTGCGGGACCTGATCCGGCAACGGCGACTTTGATCCCGTTCTTTTTTATTTCCGGAATATCGAGTGTTTCAAGATAAAATCTTGAAACGAATTCCTCGATACGGTAAAACATTACAGGTTCACCCTTTATTCCACGCACACAGTGACCTGTGCAGTTTCTTTCATGCGGACAAATTATCGAAGTGACGGCGGAAAGCGGATTGTTGTAGAAAAGTATCTCACCCGCTTTTTTTATTTTTCCGTCAAGAAAAAGTTGAACTACCTGCGGAATATCCGTTGCGGCAGGGCAGTGTGCCGAACACATGGCTTTTTTGCATTTCAAACACCTTTCCGCTTCCTGTTTTATCGTTGACATAGATATTTCCTCCCGAAAAACTAAATGCTGACTTCAATCTACCTATACTCTAAAACAATACAGATCCGACATTGAACAAGCAGTAAACGAAAACAAGCATAATGATTCAGTTTGCACATACTTAGAGGTTCCATTAATGTGTTTATTATAACAGAATTAGGATGCGGTGTCAAGTAAACGCGGATACTTTCTGATGTTATAACTAATGGGGTTTGTCGTCATTCGACAAAGCTGTCTCAATTTTGTCGAACAGCTCGACAAAATTGCGTCGAGCAGCTTGACAAAATCGTCGAACAGTTGTATAATAATATCGAGAGGGGGCATGGCTATGGCAATTCCGGTAAACATTGATGATCTGATAAACAGCAGGATAGTTGAATCCACGCGCATAGAGTTCAAGAGCGACTTTAATCCGAATGCAGTCATTCACACGATCTGCGCTTTTGCGAACGACATAGACAATCTCGGCGGCGGGTACATCATCCTCGGCGTTGAAGAAAAGGACGGCTCACCGGTATTCCCGATAAACGGCATTGAACGGAACCGCATCGACGGTATTCTGAAAGATCTTGTCGGTTACTGCCGCTGTATTGAGCCGCTGTACGACCCTGTTGTGGAGCCGGTGCTTTACGAGGGCGTTTATGTCATTGTGATATGGGTGAGCGGCGGCTACGGGCGTCCGTACAAGGCTTCGCTCGATGTTTACGGCAAGGAAGCTAAGAGATCCGCGAAATACTACTATATCCGCAAGTTCAGCAGCACGATAATCGCTTCGCCCGACGAGGAGAAGGAGCTTTTCTATATCTCGACCGATATTCCGTTTGACGACAGACCCAATCTTGCAGCGGAAGTATCCGACCTTGACATCGGGATTATGCGTGAGTACCTGAGAGAGATAGGCAGTTCGCTGTATGAGCGTTCGCTGAAGATGGACACACTTGAGCTTGCTCGTGATCTGCAGCTTGTTTCGGGATCTCCGGAAAGGCTGAAGCCGCTGAATGTAGGACTTCTGATGTTCTCCGAACAGCCGGAAAAGTATTTCAGGTATGCAAGAATAGAAGTTGTGGATATACCCGACCCTACCGGCACAAATATGACGGAAAAGGTGTTCACGGGACCGATTCAGCGCCAGCTCCGCGATGCTCTCGCGTATATACGCAACTACACGTTAAAAGTGGTAACGATAAAGGACAGGAATAAGGCTGAGGCTGTCAAGATATTCAACTACCCATTTGCGGCTATCGAAGAGATACTGTCGAACGCGGTCTATCACCGCTCATATCAGATAAATGAGCCGATAACGGTACGGATAACGCCCGAAGGTATCGAGATAACCAGCTTCCCGGGCTTTGACCGAAGCATTTCCGACGAGAGTATCGCAGCCTACAATATCCGCGCACGAGTTTACCGCAACCGCAGGATAGGCGATTTTCTCAAAGAGCTGAAGCTTATCGAGGGCAGGAACACCGGCTTCCCGAACGCAATACGGGCGCTGACGGAGAACGGCTCCGGTCTGCCTCAGTTTGAAATGGACGCCAACCGAGGCTTCCTGTCCGTTACTATTCCCGTTCACAGCTATTTTATCGGTTCTGACAAAAAGTCCGATAAAAAACGCGCCTACGAGGAGAAAATTCTCACAGCGCTGAAAGATAAGCCGTTATTGCTCACCGAGCTTGCGACCGCAATGGGATATAAAAGTATTACCAGAAAGCTGGCTGCGGCAGTAGATGAAATGCTGACCGCGAGAAAGCTGAAACGAGTCGCAGGTGATGACAGTTCAGTGAGGATAACGATTGCCTGATCATATATATTAACATCTCTGATCAAGAAGCGTTATCGCAAAACGCCTGTCAAAAATTTACAGTGGCGGAGAATTAGACAAAGAGGCAACTTGTGCAAAAATTGCACAGGTTCACTATTCTTCCTTTAACACTTCATCACAGATTTTCCCTTCTTTTTTCAAAAACATCTTGATTAGTTACGGAAAATGTGCTATAATATAAAAAACAGGAAACCCGCTTGTGATCAGCGTTTGCGGGAAATAGAAAACAGCCGTTGTTAAGACAGACGCCCGCCACGGCGGTCTCGACAGCGGCTGTATAGCTGTTAACGGCGCATACGAGAAGGACATAAATCTCGACATTGTTAAAGATCTCGGTGCGCTGCTGACACTTGCGGGATACGATGTCGTTTATACGCGCACAGACGATGTTTCGATACACGACAACGGAGTCGAAGGGGTGCGCAATCAGAAGATCTCGGATATGGAGAATCGGCTTGAGATAGTAAAGAGCTATCCCGACAGCGTATTCATATCGGTGCATCAGAATCTCTACACAAAACCCGAATACTTCGGCGCGCAGATGTTTTATACTACGAACAACAGCGCAAATTTCCGGCTTGCAAGGATAATGCAGGAGCTTTTTGCGCAGCTCCAGCCCGGAAATGACCGCGAGGTCAAGCTGATAGACAACGGGCTTTACCTGTTCAAGGAAACTGAGCAGCCGGCACTGCTGATAGAGTGCGGATTTCTTTCCAATCCGGAAGATGCCGCAAATTTGAGCAGTCCGGAATATCGCCGGAAAGTTGCGTTCACGATATACAGCGGGCTTGAGAAATATTTCGGCGAGGAAGTCAGAAGCAAGGAGAATCCGGAAATTGGCGAAACAGAAACTATCTTATATATGCAGTGAGTGCGGACACGTTTACCCGAAGTGGGTGGGGAGATGCACAGAATGCGGCGAGTGGAACACGATAACCGAGCAGGTGGAGCTTCCGCGCGCGGCGGTAAAGAGCGGAAGGACGTTAAAGCCAAAGACGCTCGGCGAGATATCGGCAGACGACGATCCCCGCCGTGCGACCGGTTCGGGGGAGCTTGACCGCGTACTCGGCGGCGGACTTGTAGCGGGCTCACTGGTACTTTTGAGCGGTGACCCGGGAATAGGCAAATCCACGCTGCTTCTTCAGATATGCAACTATCTGAGCAAAACGGCTAAGGTACTGTATGTATCGGGCGAGGAGAGCGAGCGCCAGATAAAACTGCGTGCCGACAGGCTGAATGTTTCCGGCGGCAATCTTTACCTGCTGTCGGACAACGACTGCGAAGCGATAAATGCGGCGATAGTTGAGGAAAAGCCGGACGTAGTAATAATTGACTCGATACAGACTATGCAGATAACGGAGATATCGTCTGCGCAGGGAAGCATAACGCAGGTGCGGGAATGCACGACGCTGTTCATGCAGACGGCGAAGCGTTACGGCATACCGATCATCATAGTGGGTCATGTCAACAAGGACGGCGGCATTGCGGGGCCTAAGGTGCTGGAGCATATTGTGGACACGGTGCTGACATTTGAGGGAGACAAGCATCTGTCGTACAGGATACTCCGCGCGGTAAAGAACCGTTTTGGTTCGACGAACGAGATCGGCGTATTCCGCATGAGCGACAAGGGGCTTGAGGAGGTGGCGAATCCGTCGGAGATGCTGCTTTCCGGCAGACCGTCGGGCATTAGCGGGATAAGCGTTCTCTGTACGCTTGAGGGTTCCCGTCCGCTTTTATCCGAGGTGCAGTCGCTTGTCACGAAGACGGGATTCGGCAATCCGCGCCGCTCGGCTGACGGATTCGATTACAACAGGCTTTGTCTTATACTTGCGGTACTTGAGAAGCGGACGGGCTATCTTTTCGGGCAGTTCGACGTTTATGTGAATATAACGGGAGGAATGCGGCTTGACGAGCCGGCGGCTGATGCGGCGGTAGCGCTGTCGCTGTTTTCCGGTCTCTGCGATCGGGTACTGCCGGAAGATCTTGCGGTATTCGGCGAGATCGGGCTCGGCGGTGAGCTGCGTGCAGTTCCGCACGCATCGGAGCGAGTGCGCGAGTGCGCACGTCTCGGCTTCAAAGCCTGCATCGTGCCGAAAGCAGTGCTGACATCGCTGGATAAGCGGGACTGCGCCGGTATCCGCGTCATCGGCGCTTCCAATCTTACCCAGCTCTTTAAGGCCGCAGAGAGCCTGTGAGAGAGAAGAGACTTTGGGAGAGAGGATTGAGAGAGTTTAGAGATTTAAAAGAGGGGGCTCCGCCCCCCAACCCCCCGCAAGCCCCCTTTGGAAAAGGGGGCTTGACCCCCTAAACAAATGCAGTATTACCGAGCGTACAGCTATGGGCGGGTGCAGTGAAAAATGCAGTGGGGTTGGCAAAGGCTCCATTCAGAAAATAACAAGAAAACAGCTTACAGAGAAATATTCTGCAAGCTGTTTTTATATTCAGAAGAAAATAACTAACCGAGGTGGCGTACTTGTCCATAGAAGAATGTCGCTACGCATTTCGCCGCGGCGCGTCCGCCGCCCCCCTTTTCTAAAGGGGGCTTGCGGGGTCACAGGGTTACGGCAGGAAGCCGTGAGTAGGCTGCCAAAAGGCACGCACGATGCGTGCATATAGAGCAGCCGAAGCGGAGCCCCTTCTCTTAAATCTCTCAAACATCTCTGCAATAGTCTTCGGATTTGTCAAAGTGCATAAAAATTTTTTTAAAATTACTGTAAAATAATGAAAATGGTCAAAAATGCTTGATTAATTGTTACAATTAAGTTATAATAATCTTAATACATTGTCGGAAGGAGACTTAAGCTGTGAGCGGAAATACGGTGAACTACGCGGTGAATGCGTACCGCCACTTCAACACCATCACTCACCACAAAATGCTGGTGATGCACTACTGCTTCAAAGCCGGTCTCTATAAGCAGGGACTGCTCCATGACCTCTCAAAATACTCGCCTGCCGAGTTCCTCGTCGGTGTGAAATATTATGCCGGCACCAAAAGCCCGAATACCGTCGAACGCGAACTCAAAGGCTACAGCGGAGCATGGCTCCACCACAAGGGCAGAAACAAGCATCACTTTGAATACTGGATCGACAACAGACCGGACGGCGACAGAAAAATGGCAGGCGTGAAAATGCCGGTGAAATACGTCGTTGAAATGTTCTGCGACCGAATAGCCGCATGCCGCGTCTATCTCGGAGATAAATATACCGACGCTTCCCCCTATGAGTATTACGACCGCTCCCACGACCACTATATGATACACCCCGAGACTGACAGGCTGCTCAAAAGGCTCCTTATTATCCTGCGCGACCACGGCGAGGAAAAAGTCTTCGCTTACATACGCGCACGGGTGCTTAAATAACTATGGAATTTATCCTCGGACTTGTAATAATCGTTTTGATACTGCTGATACTCGGATTCGGGATAGACGTTATAATCTTCGGCTTCATCATTCTTATCACGCTTGCGACAGCTTCGTCCGGGCTGTTTTTCGTCTATTTCAATATCCGCCTGCTTCTTTCCGCAAAGGCGGAAGGGAAATTCACCCGTGTGGCAAGACCGGAAAAGGGCAGATTCGATTCCGCATATTATGAAACAGAAAAGGGCGAGCTGCCGAATATCTTCCCGGCAGAGTTCGTTATGAGAGATAAGATATATAAACCGGAAAAGACTGTAAGGCTTCGTATCGACAGACGCGGAAAGTTCGTGTTCGACCGCAACGCGAGACTCACGATCCTGTTCGGGCTGCCGCTTTGTGCAGCGCTCTGCGCACTGTGCCTTATGAGCTTTCCGTATTTGATACCGATAATCCCGTAATGCGGGTTCTTTGGAGGAAATAATGTTTGCGAAAATATCGAGCATAGGTCTGTTCGGGCTGAATGCATTCCCTGTAACAGCCGAGATAAGCGCGTCACAGGGCGTGCCGAATATTGATATAGTCGGGCTCGCCGATCAGTCGGTGCAGGAAAGCCGTATGCGCATAAAAGCCGCGACAGATAACAGCGGGCTGAAACTCGGAAATGTCAAGTGCGTTATAAATCTTTCGCCCGCCGGAATGAAGAAGACCGGTTCGTTCTATGATCTTGCGATAATGACCGCATTGCTTACTGCGGCAGGCTATCTCCCGAAAGAACTTGACGGCAAGGCATTCATCGGCGAAGTGTCTCTCGGCGGAGAACTCTGTCCGGTGAACGGCGTGCTTGCAATGGCTGTTGAAGCGGCACAGAACGGCATCTCCGAGCTGTACCTGCCCTATGAGAATGCCGCGGAAGCATCGGTAGTCAAGAATATACGGGTGTACGGAGTGCATACTGTGAAAGAGCTTGTGGGTCATCTCACCGGCAAGGCGCTTATCCGTCCGACGGATCCTTACGAAATAACAGAAGAAAGCTATCAGACAGTTCTCGATTTTGCCGATGTTAAGGGGCAGGAGGCTGTAAAAAGCGCGATAGAAGTAGCTGCCGCAGGATTCCACAATATGCTGATGATAGGACCTCCCGGCACAGGAAAGAGTATGATCGCAAAGCGGATACCCACAGTCCTGCCGCGAATGACCTTTGAAGAGAGCATCGAAACAACGAAGATACATTCGGTCGCCGGGATTCTTTCCCCGAAAACGCCGCTTGTAACGCGGAGACCTTTCCGCGATGTGAGCCACACCGCTTCCTCGGTGGGGCTGATAGGCGGAGGGAGCGTGCCGAAGCCGGGTGAGATATCGCTTGCGCACAACGGAGTGCTGTTTCTGGACGAGTTCCCGGAATTTGACCGCCGGGTGCTTGAGACCCTGCGCCAGCCGCTTGAAAACCGTTCGATCTCGATAGCAAGGGCAGCAGGAACAGTTACATACCCCTGCAATATAATGCTGATAGCGGCAATGAACCCGTGTCCCTGCGGGAACTACGGCTCACAGATAAAGAAATGCACCTGCACACAGCAGCAGGTGGCAAGATATCTCGGAAAGATCAGCCAGCCGATACTTGACAGGATAGACATACAGGCGGAAGTCGCCACGGTGAGATATGAGGATCTCGCCGGGACTGTGAAGTCCGAGTGCTCAGCGGCAATGGCGGAGCGCATCGCGAAGGCGCGTGAGATACAGAGCCGGCGCTTCAAAGGCACCTCGATCACTTCCAACTCCTGCATAACTCCGGATATGTTGCACGAAGTCTGCGTTCTGGACGACAAGGCGGGGGATTATCTTAAACTTGCGTTTGAAAAGACAGGCTTGTCTGCGAGGGCTTATGACCGCGTCCTCAAAGTGGCGCGGACATGCGCGGATCTCGACGGAGCGGAGCTTATAGGAAAGCCGCATATCGCGCGCGCCGTAAGCTACCGGAGCCTTGACAGAAAATACTGGGGCAATTGATGCCCGAACCGTTTCACAGCGATACGGAGGAATACTATGGAAAAGCTGAAGATCACCATGCTCGGTGAGTTTTCGATGTCATACGGTGACAATGTCATAACCGAACAGAGCAAGCGCTCGAAGAAGATGTGGACGCTGCTCCAGTTCATGATCGCGAACCATAACCGTGAGATATCCCAGACCGAGCTTATAAACCTGCTCTGGGGCGACAAGGAGAGCGAAAATCCGGTAGGGGCGCTGAAAACGTCGCTGCACAGGCTCCGCGCGTGCCTTGACGGGCTCGGTCTGCCGGACGGCGCGGAGATAATCGTCAATTCCATGGGTACATACTCCCTCAACAGCCGGATCGACTGCGAGATAGATTTTGACGAATTCGACGCGCTGTATAAAAAAAGCACGCTCGCCCAGTCCGAAAAGGAAAGGACCACGCTTTACCTTGCCGCGATCGCGCTGTATAAGGGTGATTTTCTGCAGCGTTCGCGTTCCGACGGCTGGGTGGTGCCGATAAACAACTATTACCATTCGCTCTACCTGCGGATAGTGCATGAAACGATAGACATACTGTATAAGCACAAGTACTACACCGAGCTTATAAACGTGTGCAGGAAGGCGTTCGAGATAGAGAAGCTTGACGACCGCATACACCTTTACTATGTAAAGGGCTTGCTGGATATCGGTGAGACTGCGGCGGCGAAGCAGCATTACACCTATGTGATGGATCTCTTCTACAACAAGAACGGCATAAACCCGTCGCCGGATTTTGTCGAACTTTACGAAAAAACGGTGAAGGACGATCATAACTACAACGCGGATTTCGGCGTGCTGAAAGGTCAGCTTGACAGCATCGACGACGGCATCGGCGCGTATTACTGCGAGTTCGCGTTCTTCAAGCACATCTATCAGCTTGAGATACGGGACGCTGTACGAAGCGGGAGACCTACCAATCTCTGTCTGCTCACGGCAGTCTCGAAGTCGCAGGAAGAGATCGACATAAAGCAGCTCAACCGCATTATGACGCGGCTTTCCGACTGCATAAGCAGTTCCCTGCGCTCCCGCGATGTGTATTCCCGTTACAGTGCGTCGCAGTTCGTTATGCTGCTCACCAATACAACCAAGGATCAGGCGGAAATGGTGCTTGACCGTATCTTAAAGCGCTTCAAGCGCGACAATCCTAAGCTCGGCTGCACGCTCCTGTACAAGTTTGACCGCGCAGGAAAACCGAGACCGCCCCAGGAGGCAAAATGAACTACAAGACCATAGAGGGCAGCGCAGAAGACCGCTTTATCGAGAAGAAAAGCGAGTTCATCGGCTATCTGCGTCATACCGCGACGGAGCGGGAAGCGCTGGATTTTATCGCGGAGATACGCGCAATGCACCGCAAGGCGACACACAACTGCTACGCCTATATCCTCCGTGAGAACAACCTCTCCCGCCACAGCGACGACGGTGAGCCGGGAGGAACAGCAGGCGTGCCGATATACGAAGTTCTCCGCAAGGAGGGACTTACCGATGTTACCTGCGTTGTGACAAGGTACTTCGGCGGAGTCCTTCTCGGAGCGGGAGGACTTGTCCGCGCTTATACAAAGGGTGCAAAGATAGCCTGCGACGCGGCGAAGGTGCTGGATATGCGCTCGGCGGCACGGCTTGCGCTCCGGCTTGACTACAACCTCTACGGCAGGATCGGAAAGACTCTCGGAAGCTACGATGTCCGAACCGAGAACGAGGTTTTCGGCGCTGATGTTGCAATAACGCTTTGTCTGCCTGTGGAGAATGAAGCGGCATTCTCAAAGGAGCTTACCGACATCTGCGGCGGCAGCATATCTATCAAAAAAGAAGAAGAAATCGAATTTAATTTTGGTTGAAATGACGAAAATGCAGATATTCCTTCCCGAAAAAAAGGTGAAACGGGAGGGAATTTTGTATTTATATATGGAAGAGAAGAAATAATGAATAGTGAAAAATGAATAATGAATAATGAATAATTGTTGAGCCGCCTTCGGCGGCATATTTGAATCGTGACGGGACTCAAATGTCCGGATACATAAACAACAACAGAGATTTACCGGAGATAAAATAAATGCTTCCAAGAGAAATTACACAGGAAAACGAAAAGAAGATACTGTCGCCAAGCGCCTGCCTCAGCGAAAATTCAAAGGGCAGAGTCGTTTATGAGAAGCCCTGCGATATCCGCACCGATTTCCAGCGCGACAGGGACAGGATAATCCACTGCAACGCTTTTCGCAGATTAAAGCATAAAACGCAGGTGTTCCTTATCCCGAAGTCCGATCACTACCGCACCCGCCTTACCCATACACTTGAGGTGTCGCAGATAGCAAGAACGATAGCGAGAGCGCTTCGTCTGAACGAAGACCTTACCGAAGCCATAGCGCTCGGTCACGATCTCGGACATACTCCGTTCGGTCATGACGGCGAGCGTATGCTCCAGAAGCTCTATCCGGAGGGAGACTTCCGGCATTACAAACAGAGCGTGCGCGTTGTGGAGAAGATAGAGCGTGACGGCGCCGGGCTCAACCTTACAGCCGAGGTGAAGAACGGCATACTCTGCCATACCAATATGACCGCGGACACGCTGGAAGGCGTGGCAGTGAAGTTTGCGGATAAGATAGCTTACCTTAATCACGATATAGAGGACGCGATACGCGGCGGCGTACTTGACCCGCGGAATATCCCCCGGCACGTCATTGATGTGCTCGGCGATACCAAAAGCAGGCGCATCACCACCCTCGTTACCGATATTATCAACAACAGCGGTGATGAGATATGCTATTCCGACGAGATACGGGAAGCTCATGACGAGCTGCGAAAGTTCATGTTCGAGCATGTTTATTATGCTGCGGTCACTAACCGCGAAAAGGATAAGGCATGCCACATAATCGAGTTCCTTTTCACGCATTATATGCAGAACAAGGAGCTTATGCCGCCGCTTTATATCCGCATCGCGGAAGAGGACGGACTTGAGATGGCAGTGTGTGATTTTATCAGCTGCATGACGGACGAATACGCGATAGACCTGTTCAAGGAGCTTTGCATTCCGAAACAGTGGATCAGAATCTGAAACAATGCACAATGCACAATTCACAATGCACAATTATGGTTGCGCTTCGCGCTTTTCTGAATTGTGACAAATTGTGTGGGTATGTGCGTTGTATGAAGAAAAGTTCGGAATGTTACCGATACGGTAATTAAGTTACCGGAAGAACAGATCTTAAACTGTTCCGTAATTATAAATCTTGTCACAATTCAAATAGATCGCCGCAGGCGATACCACAATTGTGCATTGTGAATTGTGAATTGTGCATTGAAAAAAAGGGGTGGACGTATGGCGAGGCTGCCGGACAGTTTCCTTGATGCGCTGAGAGCGGGAAATGAAATAACGGCGGTGATGTCGTCCTATGTCGAGATCAAGCGTGCCGGGCGGGATTATGTATGCTCCTGTCCGTTCCACTCGGAAAGAACGCCGTCCTGCCACATCTACACCGAGACACAGAGCTTTTACTGTTTCGGGTGCGGAGCGGGAGGCGATGTTATCACCTTTATCCGCCTTATAGAGCATTTCGAGTACATGGAGAGCGTGAAGTTCCTTGCGCAGAGAGCAGGGCTTTCAATGCCGGACGAGGCTGATGACGGCGGTGCGGAACGGCGCACAAGGCTGCTCGGTATGAACCGGGAGGCTGCACGGTACTTCCGCGATGTGCTTCTGTCCCCGGAGGGGAGAGAGGGTCTCGATTACCTCGCAGGAAGAAAGCTTACCCCGAACACCATAAAGAAGTACGGGCTCGGATTTGCGCCGGACGGCTGGCATAACCTGCAGTACTACCTGCGCACGAAAGGCTATTCCGACGACGAAATGGAAGCCGGAGCACTATTGGTGCGGCGGAACAACTCGGTGTACGACAAGTTCCGGCGAAGGGTGATGTTCCCGATAATCGACAGGCGCGGAAATGTTATCGCGTTCGGCGGAAGGACGCTCGAAAAGGACGCTCCCGCAAAGTACCTGAACAGCGACGAAACGCTTGTTTTCCATAAGCGCGAGAACCTTTTCTCGCTGAATTTCGCAAAAAATACAAAAGAAAAATTTCTTATCCTGTGTGAGGGGTATATGGACGTTATCTCGCTTAACCAGGCGGGTTTCGACAACACTGTCGCCACTCTCGGCACCGCCATTACTCCCCAGCAGGCAAATATAATGAAGCAGTACGCGGGCGAGGTCATAATCTCCTACGACTCCGACGGTGCGGGGCAGAATGCTACAATGAAGGCGATAAACCTGCTGTCCGAGGCGGGAGTGACCGCGAGAGTGCTGAATATTCCCGATGCAAAGGATCCGGACGAGTATATCAAGAAGTTCGGAGCCGAAAGCTTCCGCCAGCTCCTCACCGGCACCGCTACCGCGATAGATCACGAATTCGGAAGGCTTAAAAGCGGCATCGATACCTCGACTCCCGCCGGAAAAGCGGAGTTTCTGCGCAAAGCCGTTCCGTTCCTTGCAAAGATACGCAGCGATACCGACAGGACAGTTTACATATCCGAGGCGGCGCGCATTTCCGGTCAGCCGGTCTCCGCAGTCGCAGGGCTTGTAAAGGACAGGGTGAAGTACGATATACGCAGCGAGCAGCGCAATGAAGAGCGCGAGCTTATCCGCGGCACCGTGAAGCGCGATCCGATCAATCCGGACGCCGCTGCATACCCCCGTGAGGAAAAGGCTGAACGCGGTATTATCGCGTATATGTTCCACTCTCCGGATCTGCTCCCGCGGGTGGAGAAAAAGCTGAAAGAGGAGGACTTTCCGACCGAATTCAATCGAAAAGTGTACTCTTTTATCGCAGACCGTATAAAAAAGGGCGAGACTTTTGATATTTCGTCGATAGGGAGCGATTTTACGGCGGAGGAAGTGGGCAGAATAACCGGTATATGCAGGCACGCCGACACCCTTCCGTACAGCATTCCCCAGCTCGACGAGTACATAGATGTTCTTGTGAAGCACCGCGAGAAAAGCGGTGAGAAGCCGGTCTCCGAGCTTACCGACGAGGAGATGCTCCAAAGGATCGCAGCCCGGCGTCAGAAGATAGAGAGCGGTTAAGAGACTTTGAGATCTTTTGAGACCGGGCGCTGCCCGGACCCGCCAACCCCCTTTGAAAAAGGGGGCTGGACACCCTAAATCAAAGCAGTATTTCAGAGTGTACTGCTATGGATGACCGCGGCAGGAAACGCAGAGGATCGGCGAAGATCACATTGCGATAATTCAATTAAATGTTAATAATAACAGGAAGGACGTTAAAAGATGTCAGAACAGAAATCACCGCTTACCGAACTTATTGAGCACGGCAAGCAAAGCGGAAAGCTCACCACACAGGAGATCACAGATGTCCTCGAAAGCTGCGACTTCGACGCGGAACAGATCGATAAGCTTTACGACGACGTTGAAGCAAACAACATCGATATCATCGACGATTTCACCGTTGATGAAGACCTCGACGCGGCTCTTTATCTCGCAAATGACGACGATCTCGATATGGCGCTCTCCACAGATCAGATCGCTATCGACGATCCCGTCAAGATCTATCTCAAGGAGATAGGACGCGTCCCGCTGCTCACGCCGGAGGAGGAGATCGAGCTCGCACAGCGTATGGCACAGGGCGATCCCTATGCCAAGAAGCGCCTGTCCGAAGCTAACCTGCGTCTCGTTGTAAGTATCGCAAAGCGCTATGTCGGCAGAGGTATGCAGTTCCTCGATCTTATCCAGGAGGGCAACCTCGGTCTTATCAAGGCTGTTGAGAAGTTCGATTACACCAAAGGCTACAAGTTCTCCACATACGCAACATGGTGGATAAGACAGGCTATCACCCGTGCTATCGCAGACCAGGCGAGAACTATCCGTATCCCCGTACACATGGTCGAGACTATAACCAAGGTCAAGAAGGTAAGCAGCACACTCCTGCACAAGAACGGACGTGAGGCTACCGCGGAGGAGATTGCGGAAGAACTTAAGCTCCCGCTGGACAGAGTCCGCGAGATAATAAGAATATCACAGGATCCCGTTTCCCTCGAAACGCCCATAGGCGAGGAGGAGGACAGCCACCTCGGCGACTTTATCCCGGACGAGGAAGCTCCCGCTCCCGCGGAAGCCGCATCGCAGATGCTTCTCAAGGAGCAGCTCGACGATGTGCTCGGCACGCTTACCGAGAGAGAGGGGAAGGTGCTTCGTCTGCGCTTCGGACTTGACGACGGCAGACAGCGTACTCTCGAAGAAGTCGGCAAGGAGTTCAATGTTACCCGTGAGCGCATAAGACAGATAGAAGCAAAGGCGCTCCGTAAGCTCCGCCACCCGTCAAGAAGCAAAAAGCTCAAGGATTTTCTTGAATGATCACATCGGATAGAAATCAATGCTGAAAAGGAAGGAAACTGAAATGAGTACGAATACCAAATCCACCGAGCTCAAACCCCAGGGAGACCTTGTGTTTGCCCTTGATATCGGCACAAGAAACGTTGTCGGAATACTCGGTGAATACATAGACGACAAGCTTTATCTCCAGGACTATGTCAGCATTCCCCACCCGAAAAGGGCAATGGTCGACGGTCAGGTCGAGGATATAAAGCAGGTAGCAAAAGTGGTTTCGCAGGTAAAGAGCCAGCTTGAGGACAAGAACGGCGTAAAGCTCACGAAAGTCTCTGTTGCCGCAGCAGGACGCGCTCTCAAGACCTGCCAGGTCACAATGGAATTCGATATCTCCGACCGTGAAGCGCTTACCGAAGATATGGTAAAGTCCATGGAGATCGAGACCATACAGAAAGCACAGGCGGAGCTTGACAAGACCGACACCGGAAGAACGATATTCTACTGCGTCGGACACTCCGTAATAAGCTACAAGCTCGACGATTACAAGATCATAAGCCTTGAGGGGCATAAGGGTGAAAAAGCGGCAATAGATCTTGTTGCCGCATTCCTGCCGAATATTGTCGTAGAAGGTCTTTATTCGGTAATGGACCTCAACGAGCTTGAAGTTACCAGCCTTACGCTGGAGCCTATCGCCGCGATGAACGTTATCGTTCCGCCGGAGATAAGACTTATAAACATTGCCCTTATCGATATCGGCGCCGGAACTTCCGATATCGCGATCGCGAAGAACGGCTCTGTCGTTGCCTATGCAATGGCTACCACGGCGGGCGACGAGATAACCGAGGAGATAATCCGCACATACCTCGTTGACTTCAATACTGCCGAAATGATAAAGCAGAGCTGCTCCAACGGCGACACCGATATAGAGTACCGCGATATCCTCGGCAATACACATAAGATCCAGACCTCCGAGATCGCGGAGATGATAACTCCGGCGGTAGAGACGCTTGCGGAGACTATATGCAATGCTATCAGGGAAGCCAACGGTTCTTCCCCTGCGGCAGTATTCCTCGTAGGCGGCGGAAGCCTTATCGAAGGACTTACCCCGCTCGTTGCGGAAAAGCTCGGACTTGACGAGACAAGAGTCGCTATCGGAGGCGGAGACTTCCTTAAAAATGTGGACGAGCGCGGTGCAAAGCTTGGCGCGGAATATGTTACTCCGCTGGGTATCGCCGTTACTTCCATGTTAAACCAGGGCTACGACTTCTCGGTAATCACCGTAAATGACAGCAAGGTGCGCGTTTTTGATACAAAGCAGCTCAGCGTATATGAAGCGCTGACCATTGCCGGCTACAAGTCCCATGAGATAATGGGAAGAAGCGGCAGAAGCCTTTCCTACACCCTCAACGGCGTGAGAAAGACAGTAAAGGGCGGTGCGATGACGCCAGCAGAGGTTTATGTGAATGAGCGCCCCGCGTCCATTATGACAAAGGTCACACAGGGCGACAGGATCCGCATCACTCCCGCTATGAGCGGTCAGAACGCGTCCGCGAAGCTTTCGGATATCCTCGGATATGAGCGTTTCAACGACGGTACCGTAACATTCGGCGGCGAGCAGTTCTCGATCGGGCTCAAGGCTACCGTAAACGGCGAGATCAAGGATCCCGATTATCAGATACAGCCTCTCGACAACATCGAGACTTCCGGACTTGTTACCCTCGGCGATCTCCTCAGAGTGCTTGATGCCGGTCTTGAAGGCGTTGAATACCGCATAGGCGATACGCTTATAGATGAGAATTATGTTCTCGGCGACGGCGACGAGATCAATGCCTTCGACAGCTACGGCAACATCATCGGCACCACCGATATGGAGGAAATGCCGGCTCCGGCTGCCGTGAACGATGTTATGCCTGCGGAGGAAGCCGCTCCCGCACCCCAGACTGCGGCTGCAAATGCAATACCTTTCAACGGTGCCGGTATTACCGTGGAAGTGAACGGCGAGAACGTTGTTCTTCCTCCGAGAAACGGGGATTATATCCTCCTTGACCTGCTCAACAGCATCAACATTGACCCTGCCGTTCCGAATAGCGAGATCGTGCTTGAGATAAACGGCGTTCCCGCTAATTTCAGCAGTTATCTGTCCGACGGCGACAGAGCTGTCATAAAAGTCCAGGAGAGAATGGGAAGCTGAATGAAGAAGAGGACATTTGCGCTCTCCGCAGCGGTGCTCATGCTGTTTTCCGGCTGTACGAAACAGATCGACTATTCACAGGTGACTGTCCCTCCCCAGTACACCGAGGCAGAGCCTGATCCGGACGCGGACAAGGATATGATGCAGGAAACGTCGATCCTGCCGGAAAACCGCGCGTCGGACAAATACTCACCGACATCGTACATAATCTCGCCGGAGGAGTATGAGGAGACCGTTCAGCTCGAATTCAGCGGCGATTCCCAGACTTATACCAGCGGTCTTACCGGCTTCAACGGAACCGGCTTCATCTGTCTTGCCGACAAGGAGTACACGACGGTAAGAGTCACCGTGCCGAGTTCCCAGTATTACGACATAACCGTCCGTCTTTGCAGCAACAACACCAAAGTTGCGGTAATGACCGGCGGGAGCAGGGAAGTCCAGAGCCGTGACGGCGAGTATATGACGCTTGACGGAACGGTCTGCGGTGCGGTATATGCCGGCGAGGGGAACGAGTTCGAGCCTTACACGCTTAAAGGTGTATATCTCGGAAAGGGCGAGAACGATATCACCCTGCAGGTGATAATGGGTACCGCCTATCTTGACGAGATAACCGTGAAGAACGGGAACACCGTGCAGAAGCTTGCTTACGAGATATCCAACGCCTGCGTGAATCCGAACGCCTCGGACAGCACCAAGACCGTGAAGCGCTATCTCGCGGACGTTTACGGGAATCGTGTCATAACCGGTCAGTTCGTGTCGTCCGGCACGAATACCGAGATAAACGCGGTGTATATGTCCACCGGGCGTTACAGCGCTGTCCGCTGTGCCGATCTCGGCATTTTCACCCAGTATTACGACGGTTACGACAAGAACGACGAGAATGAGATAAACACGGCTCTGAACTGGTGGCTCGGCGGCGGGCTTGTAAGCTACAGCTGGTACTGGCAGTCGCCCCAGGAGCAGAATTCATCGTGTTTCAGGGAGCTTACCGATTTTGATATAACCAAGGCTGTGAACAGCAAGGATAACGATGTCGCGGTGCTGAGTCCCGCGTCGCTTGAAGCTTACCTTCAGACGGGAAGGATAAGCCGTGAGTGCATGGCGGTGATAAACGATATAGACGCTGTTGCGCAGAAGCTTAAAATACTTGAAGCATCAGGCGTTCCCGTGCTTTTCCGGCCGCTTCCGGAAGCGGGCAACGGCTGGTATTGGTGGGGAGTGGACAAGGACAGCTATCTCTGGCTGTACGATTTCATTTTCCGCCGCCTTACCGAGTATCACGATCTGTCGAACATACTCTGGGTATGGGACGGCGAGAGCTATGACTATTATCCGGGCGATGACCGCGTTGATATCGTAGGAATGGATATATACACGAATTACGACATCTCCGGCAACTCGCGCATGATGGACGCGGTCGGCTATACCATAAAGAGCAGGGGAACTGCGCTTACAGAGTGCGGACGCGTTCCGGATCCCGATCTTATCGCCCGTGACAACGCGTACTGGCTATGGTTTGCGCTCTGGAAAGGCGACTACATCATCAATGAGAACGGCGGCATAGACTACACCCACAGCAGCGCCGACGCACTTGACCGCGCATACAACAACGAGCTTTTCATAACCCTTGATGAGCTCCCGGATTTTTCAAGATATTGATGACTGCGTTCGAGACCGGTCGCGCACGGCGCTCGAGACTGGTCGCGCACAGCGCTCGAGATCGGGGGCAGACCCTTTTTGAAAAAAGGGTCATTCCCCTACGACAGGAAGTCGTACAGAAGGTTTCCAAAACGCCGCAAGGATGCGGCGATAAGAGAAACCTTCGACGAACCCCCTTCCCTAAAAACTTTGATCGCTCCGCAGTTAAATGAGAGGGTGGTCAGAACAGAATAAAAGCCTGTTGAACGTGTCGGGTTTCAACAGGCTTTTTTGTATGTGAAGGATCGGTTAATTGTGCCGGAACACTTTCACAGGCTCTTTTATACTAACCGTAGACAAAACCAAGTAATTTCGTCACGATTCAGATATGCGCGCAGAGCGCGCTCCACAATTGTGCATTGTGCATTGTGAATTGTGAATTTGTCATAGTCCGAGCTTGATTATCTCGGAGAAGCCGCCGTTTTTAGCGCGGGAATAGACCTTGTCAGCCTTTTTCGGGTTCGGAACGAGGATAAGCGTAACATCGCTTGTCTCTTCGAGCTCGGCGGATTTTGCTATCGCTTCGAGGATATCCTCGGACTTGTACAGTATCGCGGTCTTGGGGCGGGAGCCGGCAAGGGCGATGTTGTTTTCGGTAACGATCGAGAAGATGCGCTCAAATCCGATAGAGAACCCGACAGCCGGGATATTCTCGCCGGTGAAGCGCCCGATAAGTCCGTCGTAGCGTCCTCCGCCTGCAACAGTTCCGCCGAACTTCTCGCTTGCTACTTCAAACACCGTTCCTGTATAGTAGCCCTGTCCGCGTACAAGCGACGGGTCATAGATCACGTTATAATCGTCGGAAAGCTTGTTCGCTGTCTCGATGATCGTTCTGAGCGAGCCGATTATCTCCTTCGCTTCGTCCGAGCAGTACTCCGCCATTGCGTCAAGAGTGATGCTGCCCTTTTCAAGCAGTGAACGCAGCGCGGCTATCGCGCTTTCCGGCATCTCCTTTTCGCGCAGCTCCTCGGATACGCCGTCAACACCGATCTTGTCGAGCTTGTCGAATGTTACCGAGACCGTGTCAAGCGAGTCCTCCGGGAATCCCATTGTTTTCAGCGAATCGCGCAGTATCCGGCGGTCATTCACGCGCACTGTGAATGCGCCGATACCTATTCTTCCCAGCGCCTTTGCCGTCACCGAGATAAGCTCGATCTCCGAGCAGATAGAATCCGAGCCGAGTATGTCGATATCGCACTGTACGAACTCGCGCAGCCTTCCCCTCTGCGGGCGTTCGGCGCGGTAAACCTTGTCTATCTGAATGCACTTGAACGGGTTGGGGAGAGAGTTCCGGTTGTTTGCGTAGTATCTTGAAAGGGGCAGCGTAAGGTCATAGCGCAGTCCGAGATCGCACAGTTCCTTCTCGTCAACGGGGGTCTTTTCAAGTGCGGCAGCAAGCTTATCGCCGCGCTTGAGTATCTTGAAGATGAGATTGAGATTGTCGCCGCCATCGCTCTTGTCAAGGTTCTCCGCGCTTTCGACTGCCGGAGTGTATATGCGGGTAAAACCGCATTTTGTGTATGTGTCGAGGATAAGGGACATGAGCCTGTCTCTCTGCGCCGCTGCTTCGGGCAGGTATTCCTGCATTCCCTTCTGTGGTTTTATGTTCAATGTTTTTCGTCCTTTCTGATTGTTGCTGCGCACATTACTGCCATACTATTATAGCATTCTCCGGCGGTCAAGTCAACCGAAATCGGCAAAAAACATTGTACAAAGGCGGTGAAATAAGCTGACGATATCCGAAAAAACAGGGCATAGAGCACAAATTTTGAAAAATCTTGTTGACAAATCAAATTTGATGCTGTATAATATACAGGTAATATTTTATGGAAGCGTATCGAAGTGGTCATAACGGGCCTGACTCGAAATCAGGTAGCCCTCACGGGCTCGTGGGTTCGAATCCCACCGCTTCCGCCAGGCAGGGTTCGCCCTGCTCCGAATCCGCGGTTATTCTGTACAAGGGAGAAAGTCTCCGCCCGTATCTTGGGAGTTTAAGCAGGCTCGATCCTTTTGTGCGAACGCCCTGCTCCGAATTCGCGGTCATTCTGTACAAGGGAGAAAGTCTCTGCCCGTATCTTGGGAGTTTCGTCAGACTTGATCCTTTTGTGCGAACGCGCCGCTCCGAATACGCGGTTATTCTGTACAATGGAGAAAGTCTCTGCCCGTATCTTGGGAGTTTATGCAGACTTGATCCTTTTGTGCAAACGCGCCGCCCCGAATCCCGTCCCGGACGTACAGACGGGGCAGGATCATTCCCCGGCAATCGGGGGAACACAATATAAAAAGGCATAACGGATCCGGACAGAGGATCCCGCATCACAAACAGCCGGATGCGGTTTAAGCCGTAAAGTACCGTGCAGGCTTTCTGTACGGTTTATTTTATTTAAGTTACAGTTATGAGAAAAATGGAGGACAATATGAGAAAGAACAGGATAATCGGCATAGCGATTTCATTGCTTACCGCACTCACGATGCTCGCTGTACCTGCTTCCGCTTATCTGGAAGAGGTATCCGGTGCATCATCGTACCTTGAATCCGATTCGGGTGCATGGATGATAAGACTTACCGGCGCAGATAAGGATTATATCACCGACATCTCGAAGATCGAGATGTACATATCTCTCAAGGGAGATGCGGCAGCCTACAGCGCAGATATGGAGAACGGCGTAGGCGATTTTGCCGGATTTATCGGACTTGGTGCAGCTATCGAAGGTGAGAATGTAAGCAACGGCTTCTGGCAGCAGTTCGGATTCAGCGGACTTAAAGAAAATGCAGGCGGAAGAGATACGGCAGCGATCAAGAAGCTTGGTGACACGTCATATCTTTTCACCGGCGATCTTACCGGACTTAAGGTTTCTCCTACCGCAAGCGATGCGACGATCTCGCTCAAAGACTGGGGCAACTTCTCCGAAGCATACCGTCTTGCGGTTGATGAGCTCATCGTTTACGGACCGGACGGTTCTGTTGCATTCCGTACAGACAGCAAGGGAAATATGACATTCGGCACACTTTCCGCTTCGGTGACAACTGCGGCAACTACTGCGGCAACTACTGCAGAAACAACCACCGAGACTACAACGGAAGAAACGACTACGACCACCGAGGCTGAAACCACAACCGAAGAGACAACTACGGAAGAGACCACCACAGCCGAGGAAACAACGACTTCCGCCACCACTACAACAGCAGCGGCAACTACCACCACAGCTGCCGTAACATCGGAAGAGAGCGCGGCACAGACCGAAGCCACCGAAGCACCCGCATACACCACATCGGCTGCACAGGCTGCAGCTGCGGCTGACGCGGATTTCGGCTCGCGCGACTCCTCTCTCCTTATCGTAGGTATTGTTGCGGGCGTTGTTATCATTGCGGTGATAGTAGTGCTTGTAATGATACTTACAAAGAAAAAGAAATAAGAAATAACGCCGGATTTTCCGGGAATACTGATAGTTGAAAGGAGACAAGGCTATGGAAATGATCGCTGCTGTAATGAATCCCGCGACAGGTACAAGCCTTCCGATACCGCTGTTTATTATATCCGGTGTCATACTTGTGGGCTGTATCGTGTTTGCGATAGTTTCAAAGAATATGAAAAACAAGAAGAATAAGAACGGTAAACCGAAGAAAAAATGACAGCATGCTCCGCACGGTAATATGACGCGACCTGCGTATCATAAATATTAACAACAAAGGAGAAATTACAATGGACATCAAGGCAAAAATTGACGAAGTAGTAAGCAAGATCCAGAATGACCCCTCTATCGCAGAGGAGTTCAAGACCAACCCGGTAGGCGCAGTTGAGAAGATCCTCGGCGTTGACCTTCCCGACGACGTTATCAACAACGTTATCACCGGTGTTAAGGCAAAGCTCGGAGTTTCCAACATAGCTGATGCTATCGGCGGTCTTTTCGGCAAGAAGTAAGAAAGTCTCTGCTATGCCGTCCGCTTCGCTGTGTCCTGCGCGGACAGCGTGACGGCAGACCCGATATAGTTTCGGGAAATTTGTGACAAGCAGAAACCGCAGAATGTGATTCCGCATTCTGCGGTTGTTTTTTTATGTGCTGAATGTCTGAAATCTCCGTGTTACGGGATTCGGTGCGGCGCGTTCGCCGCCGGGATTCGCAGCGGCGCGTTCGCCGCCGGGATTCGGTGCGGCGCGTTCGCCGCCGCAGGACACAGCGAAGCAGAAGGAGTAGCAGAGACCCGCCCGGAGCGGTCTATAAGCAGCACGGTCTTGTCGAAGTACGCGTTGACTGCGCCGGAGGGTTCGGGATAGCGCTTGTCACAGAGGACAGTGATCCCGTTTATGTCATATTCTGCCGATCTCTTATAGCCCGAATATACCGCGATATCGTTCCCGCCGTATATCGGAGCGGCTGAAATATCGCAGAGAACTACCGAGACTCCGTTGATGTCAAGACAGACTGCGTCCTCATAGACTTCTGCGGTGTACTTGCCCGATATGTCATAAGCGCTCTCGCTGTTGTCCGGGAGCCGCTTCTCAAGAGCATTTATGGACGCAAATGCTTCCGAATAGACTGCGGAATGCTTCTTTTCCGTAATAAGACAGAGCAGCGAGAACTTTTGTCTGCCGTGAGCGGCAAGAGCGCTGTACGCCTGTGACGAAAGGCGCTTGTTGATATCCGAAGCGAATGCGGAAATCCCCGCTTCGTCAGCCACCGTAACAAGAAAATCGCTCCCGTCGGAATACACCGTGATCTCGGTGATATCGGAGCGCATTGCTTTCCGCGCTGTAAGCGACGATGCAAGAGCACAGACGCATATCACGGCGGCTGCCGCACGGAACCGTGAGCCCCTGCTGACCTTTAATGACAGCGGAACGGCTATCCCGGCAAATACCGCGGTGGCGGCGATGAATACAGTCATTACCGTCTCGTCTGCGGAGATATAGCTGTACGGGATCCCGGCGAAAAAGCGGATAACAACAGCTCCCGCCTTTAAGACAAGACCTGCCGCCGGGAGGAGTATGCCCGCTGTTATCCCGCCTGTTGCCGCGGTCATCAGCGCCAGTACCATTGCCGCGGTAAAGAAAGGGAAGAAAAGCAGCGTCGAGAACACCGAAACAAGCGATATTCCGCCGAAAAACAGCGCGGACAGCGGAACGGTGCAGACCGAAGCGCATACGCAGACAACAGCGCTTTCGGCTGTGCGCGGAAGTTTTCCGGTCATGGCATTCAGTCGTTCGCAGCAGCGAGGAGCCATAACTCCGGCTCCGAATGTTCCGCAGGCGGACAGCATAAGCCCCGGATCCCTGCACGCGCAGGGTTCTGCAAGCAATATCAGCAGTACTGCCGCGCCGAGTGCATTGAGTGTTGCGTTTCCGCGCCGGAACAGCGAAGAACCGTAATGCAGGATAAGCATTATCGCGCTTCTGCATACCGAGGGTTTCGCGTCGAAGAACAAAATGAATACTGCACACAGGACGCATGCCGTAACGAAGCGGAGTATATGACCGGAGCGTTTCGAGAAGCTTCCGGCAAACGAAACGATCGTGACGACGATCAGCGATATGTGCATTCCGGAGACTGCCGCCATGTGAGAAAGACCGCTGCGCATTACCGCGTCGGACATCTCCGCGCTCAGCACGCTCCTGTCTCCGAAGCACATTGCAAGCATAAGTCCGCAGGCGTCGCCGGTAAGATATTCCCGTACCTTCTCCCGCAGATACGTCGAGTACCGCGGTATGAGCGAGGGTATGCCGGAGCCTTTCCGGGTGACGTATGCGCTGTTAACATAGGAGCGGACGAAGATGCCGTGGGAATAGCTGTAGTCGGAGTTGTAGGAAGCGGAAAGGTAAGGCTCGGAGAACTTTACCGTGATATCAGCGGTGTCACCCGGCTCCAACCCCGTGTCCGGGCTGTAAAACGAGATGTTCAGCGGGATCCCGTCCGCCGTGCAGCGTGCGGTCACATATAACGTGTCGCTGTCCGATCTGTCGGCAGAGATTATGTCCGCAGATATATCGTATGTATTGCCGAAAAGCCGTGAGACAGGCTCGATATAAATGACCGAGTAGATCCCGTAAATAAGGAACGCGGCAAATGCGGCGGTAAATACAAAAGCGGCAGTCATGCGCTTTATAAAGCACATAACTGCCGCGGACGCACCAAAACAAAATGCCGCGATAAACGCCGTAAGGCTGCCGGTATATGATGAAAGCAGAAACGCTGTGAAGAATACTGCTCCGGTGACCGCTGCTCTGTTTCGGATCATGTAAACCTCCGGTCATTATTTGTTTTCGTTTTTACGAAAACAAATCAACTTTAAATAAACTTATTCATACCCAATTTTCAAGCAGCAGATCGGGAACACGCTCAAATTCTTTTGTATTGTTGGTTACCAGAGGTATCCCTACAGTTTTAGCATGCGCTGCTATCAGCATATCCATGGTTCCGATCGGAGTGCCTTTTCTTTGCAGAAAAGCACATATTCTGCCGTACTCAACAGCTGCGGTATCGTCGAACGGAAGTACATTAAGCGGGACAAGGAACTGGCTGAGAGCAACAGTATTTCTTTCGGGATACAGGCTTTTCTCAACGCCAAACCGAAGCTCCGCAAGAGTAACAGACGATATGCAGATACCGCTATCCAGTTCTGAACGGAGCCGTTTGAGTACGCTTTCCGGTTTTTTCTTTATAGCGTAAATGCAGATATTGGTGTCCAGCATATACTTCATAGGCTTTCCCTCTTTGTTTCGGATCCGCTGATCCTTCCGTCCTCAAAACAGTCGTCGGAGAAAGCATTGATACCGTTCATAAAGGTTTCCCACATATCTTCTTTCGGTGTGAGCAGTACGCTTTTGCCTATACGCTGGACAATGACCTCATCGGCTTCAAATCTGAACTTTTTCGGCAGTCTGACAGCCTGGCTTCTTCCATTCTCAAAAACCTTTGCCATCTCCATATTATCACCCCTGATTACAGTATATACCGCGGTATAGATTTTGTCAAGAGGCTATCTGTTATCCTTTTTACCGCACCTGTAATATGTTTCGGCAAGCTCTCTCAAAAATGCCGCGTTTTTCTCGCTGAAATGCTTTTTCTCCGCGCGCCACTTCCAGTTCCCGCCGAGGGTTGACGGAATATTCATTCTCGCGCGGTCATCAAGCCCGATTATATCCTGCATCGGCACGACCGCAAGCCCGGTACGGCTCTTGTAAAGCTCCCGTATCATCGTGCGGTTTATTTTCTCAAAGAGCTGGGGGCGCAGATATCTTCTGCACATTGCGCGGCTTGCGCTGTCAGCGGACTTGTACCAGCCGAGCGCGGTGGAGTTGTCGTGGGTGCCGGTGTAGCACACGCTGTTTTCCGGGTAGTTGTGGGGGAGATGATCGTTGTCGGAGGATTCCGGATTGAAGCCGAACTGGAGCACTCTCATTCCCGGAAAACCGGATTCTTTCAGCAGTTCCTTCACGCTGTCGAAAATATCGCCGAGATCCTCCGCGATTATCGGAGCATCGCCCAGCTTCTCCTTTACCGTGTTCCAGAGATCCATTCCCGGTCCCTGCTCCCATTTCCCGTTTACTGCGGTGGGTTCGCCCGCGGGTATTGCCCAGAAGGTGTCGAATGCGCGGAAATGGTCTATGCGGACAACGTCGTAAAGGGTAAGAGCCTTTTCTATGCGCTTCAGCCACCACGCATAGCCGTCTGCTTTCATAGCTTCCCAGTCGTAGAGCGGGTTGCCCCAGAGCTGACCGGTAGCGGAGAAATAGTCGGGCGGAACTCCCGCGACCCGCTTCGGACGCATCTCCGAGTCCATTTCAAACAGCCCCGTATTCGCCCAGATATCCGAGCTGTCGGGCGCAACGTATATCGGTATATCGCCGATTATCTTTATGCCGTTGTTGTTGGCATAGTTTTTCAGTCTGTCCCACTGCTTGTAGAAGATGTACTGCACAAACTTCCAGAAGCCGATGCCCTTTGCGTGCTTTTCGGAGGCTTCACGGAGCGCTTCCGGACTGCGGAGCCTTACTCCGTCCGCCCAGTCCACCCATGAGAAGTTGTTGTTCTCTTCCTTGAGCGCCATAAAGAGGGCATAATCGTCCAGCCAGAACGCTTCTTTCCTTGTAAATGCAAGATATCCCTCGTCCTCGCTGAATTTCGAGAACGCGAGTTTGAGAAGCGCCATTTTGCTGCGGGCGACCTTGTCGTAATCGACGAATGTCGGGTCAGCGCCGTAATCCGCTTCGGAGCAGATAGTCTGTGTCAGCAGTCCGTCCCGCACAAGCTCGTCAAGGTCTATCAGCAGGGGATTGCCGGCGAATGTCGAAAAGGACTGGTACGGCGAATCGCCGTAGCCTGTCGGTCCTATCGGCAGTACCTGCCAGTATTCCTGTCCCGCCTGTATGAGCCAGTCTATAAATCTTTCAGCCTGTTCGCCGAACGTACCTATCCCGTAAGGCGACGGAAGGCTTGTAATGTGCATCAGCACTCCGCAGCTTCGCATATAGTTTATCCCTTCTGTACGGCAGTCCGTTACTTTCTCGCGGCTTCAACGAACCGCATGAATGCCGCCTGACCTTTATCGTCGCGCTTATATACTCCCGCGTCGAGAAGTACCTGCTCGAACACCGCGCCGATCTCTTTTTTCAGTATAGCGTCAGCGTTATCCGCATTCGCTTCCGGGTGACGGGCGATGACATCTTTCAGCCATTCACTGTGGCAGCCGAGCTTCTCGTCCGCGGAAATATCCGTGCCATCAAGCATAGCCTTTTCAAGCAGTTCAAGCTCCGGCGCAAGTCTTGCCGGCAGTACCGCAAGTCCCATAACCTCGATAAGTCCGATGTTCTCTTTCTTTATGTGGTGCAGGGAAGGGTTCGGGTGGAATATGCCGAGGGGTCTGTCCTCGGAGGTGATGTTGTTGCGCAGTACAAGATCGCATTCAAACACATCGCCGTGCCGTCTTGCGATCGGAGTAATGGTGTTGTGCGGAGTTCCGTCAGTCTCCGCAAAGATGCCCGCGCTCTCGTCGGAATAACCTCTCCAGAGCCGCAGGATCTTGTCACAGGCAGCGGAGAGCTGAGCCTTGTCTGTGCCGTTCAGACGAATGACCGACATAGGCCACTTTACCGTGCATGCCTTTATATCCGGGAATCCCGGAAGATCGAACTGTGTCTCCGCGGGAGCTTTTTCCATTGCAAAGGTGTATCTTCCGCCCTGGAAATGCTCGTGGCTCAGTATTGACCCGCCGACTATCGGGAGATCGGCATTCGAGCCTACAAAGTAATGGGGCAGTGTCTCTATTATATCGAACAGCTTTCCGAAAACGGAAGCGTCTATCTTCATCGGGATATGCTCGTTGTTGAAAACGATGCAGTGCTCGTTGTAGTAGCCGTAGGGTGAATACTGGAACGACCAGTCCCCGCCGCCTACCTTCATCGGCACAGGGCGCAGGTTCTGTCTTGCAGGGTGGGTGAGGGTGCCGTGGAAGCCGGTGTTTTCAAGGCAGAGCTGACAGGCGGGATATGCCGCCTTTTTCATATTCCTTGCCGCCGCGATATCGCGGGGATCCTTCTCCGGCTTGGAGCGGTTTATTGTGATGTCGAGAGAGCCGTACTCACAGTCATACTTCCAGCGGATATCGCGGGAGATAACGCCGGCGCGGTAGTAGTTGGTATCTGCGCTGAAACGGTAGTACCAGTCGGTAGCGCATTCCGGGCTCTTTCTGTATTCCTCCGCGAACTTCGCATTCACCTCGTGAGGCGCTGGTGTGAGTATTCCCATAAGCTCGGTGCCGAAAATGTCGCGGTACGCGCCGGAATCCTCAATGACGCCGTGCTCGCAGGCATAGTCGGCAAGCTTTCCGAGAAGCTCGTCTATGGTAAGCCCGTCAAGCTTTTCCGCGCTTCCCCATGCGTCCACTTTCAGCGCCTGCATAAGGCGGTTCCTGATGTATATTTCGTCCTCGCGGTATATGAGTCCTTTTTCGATACCATACTCGATAAGCGTCTGTATAAGATCGGTTATCATAATTGTTTTCCTCCCGGCAGTAAGTCAAATAAAGATGTATAGCGGCGAATGCCGCGGCACGGAACACGAAAGCTTTATGAAAAGTAGGGAGCTGTGATATTCCATATTATTTAATATTATACCATTTTTTAAAGAATTTGTAAAGAGTTTTGAGCATTTTGTCGGTTTTCGGTATACGCACGCTTGACATGGCGGCTTCGAAGATATATAATATTTTTAGTTATGTGAAAGGAATTATGCTCATGAAATACACCGATATCATCACCCTTGTGCTTTCTCCGCTTGCCACCAACTGCTATATCGTGCCGACGGGAGCCGGAGAAGCTGTTGTAATAGACCCCGCCGACGACGGGGAAGAGATCCTTGCAAGAGCGTCGGAAGCCGGACTTGCGATAAAAAAGATACTGCTTACCCACGGTCACTTTGACCATATCGGAGCTGCGGACTATGTGCGCAAAGAGACCGGTTCTCCCATATATGTCCACAAAGCGGACGAGTGTGTCATGGCTGACAGCGTGAAGTCATTTGCGTTCTTCTGCCCCGGGAAGCCTTTTGTCCCCTGTATTCCCGACAATCTTTTCGATGACGGGGACACGATCTCACAGGGCGAGCTGACATTCACGGTCATGAGCACGCCCGGACATACTGCCGGGAGCGTATGTTTCCTGTGCAGCGACGAGGACGGACGGGATATAATGTTCGCCGGCGATACTATCTTCAAGGACAGCATCGGGCGCAGCGACGGGTATTCCGGAGATCCGCGGGTGCAGATGGAATCGCTGGACAAGCTTAAAGCGCTGGAAAAGGACTATATCATCTATCCCGGTCACGGCGAGAAAACGACGCTTGCCACGGAGAAGAAGTACAACCCGTTTATCGCGGATTTTATCTGACCGCGCATTTATAGGAGCAGGATATGACATTTGAGGAAGCGGTAAAGAGCATTGCGCCCGGCAGATACCGGCATTACAAGGGGAACGAGTACGAGGTCATAGGTGTTGCGCGTCATTCCGAGACGCTTGCGCCAATGGTGGTTTACCGGGCTCTTTACGGTGAACATGGTCTGTGGGTGCGCCCGGCGGAGATGTGGAATGAGACGGTAGATGAGAAGGGTACACTGCGTTTCACGAAAATATAATGCGGAAATGCATTGACAAAATAAGCTGTATGATCTATAATATTTATAGGCAATACCGCACAAATAGACGCACACACCTTGCTTGCATATTATTCCGTCATCTTGACCAAATTTTCCTTGACTTGCGCCAGCAAGTCAAGGAAAATTTAGCCAATCTGACGAAAAAGCACGATGCTTTTCTAACGTAGCCAAAACGCGGCATGGATGCCGCGAAATAAAGCTGCGTTTAGAAAATACTGACGGCGCAATCTGCGCACGCTATTTATGCGGTATAGCCTATACAGCAAATGGGGTATTGGCGCAGTTGGGAGCGCGCCACACTGGCAGTGTGGAGGTCAGGGGTTCGAATCCCCTATGCTCCACCAGCGGCGGACGCGCCGCGGCGAATCCGCCTACAGATTCATCTGTGGGCGGGTTTTTGTGTCGTATCACACAAGTCTTGCGAAAATTCAAAGCGTTCGGCGCAGACAGAAACGGCGCTTGACAGCGCCTCAATGAAGAACGAATAGTGAATAGTGAATAAATTATAGTAATCGAGCACGAAATTCTGTGCGCCGTTTCTGTATTATTCACTATTCACTATTCATTTTTCATTATTCACTAAAAAGATTTGCTGTATCTATTCGAGAAAAATCTAAACCGTTGCGCGGAGTCCGCGCTGACAATCCGCCTACAGATTCATCTTCGGGCGGATTTTTGTGTCGTATCACACAGGTGTTGCAAAAATCTAAAGTGTTCGGTACAGACAGGCGCGGAGTCCGCGCTGACGATCCGCTATGGTTCTCCGCAGACAGACTATTTTTCACGTTTCCTGATTATTCGTCAATTCTCCTCTTGACAACAGCACTGATTTGTGCTATTATTTAATTGAGCATAATTAAATAGGACAAAATCATTCGTACCGGTCTTCGTCCAAAGGAGAAAAGTCATGACAGATAACATTGAATTGCAGGAATATCTTGCGCGAGGAGTAGAGGGCATCGTTGCCGAATCTCTCCGTGCCGTACTTAAAGACCCGAAGGAGACGGCGTTTATGCTGAAATTTGCTGCCGCGTCGAAGAAGGCTTCAAAAAGGCGAATGGAGCTTGAAAAGAACGGCGAGCATATCCCCTCCTTCCTTATCGCAAGCATAACCAGCAGCTGCAATCTTCACTGTGCCGGCTGTTATTCACGCTGCAGCGATGCTACCGTTGATTCCGAGCCGGTGGCGCAGCTTACAGGCGATGAGTGGAAGAAGATATTCAGAGATGCGTCGGATCTCGGCATAAGCTACGCGATACTTGCAGGCGGTGAACCGCTGTTACGGCGCGATGTTATTGAAGCCGCAGGCGGGATAAGCGACATGATCTTCCCTGTATTTACCAACGGCACCTTCATAAGCGAAAAGTATTTTGAGCTGTTTGACCGCTGCCGGAACCTTGTTCCCGTTATGAGCATCGAGGGCGACCGCGAAAAGACAGACAGCCGCCGTGGGGCAGGCATTTATGACCGTCTTGTCGCAAATATGGACGAATTTCAGCGCCGTCATCTCATGTTCGGTGCATCGGTCACTGTTACCAAAGAGAACATAGAATCCGTGCTTTCCGAGGAGTTCATTGATGTGCTTTCAAAGCGCAGCTGCAAGCTTATGATCTACGTTGAGTATGTTCCGGTTTCGGGCGATACCGAAAAGCTTGCGCCGACGGACACGGAGCGCGAATATCTCCGCGCCCGCGTTTCGGAGCTCCGCAAGAGCTACGATGATACGATGTTTCTGTCGTTTCCGGGAGATGAGAAAGAATCGGGCGGCTGTTTTGCGGCAGGACGCGCTTTCTTCCACATCAACTCCCACGGCGGTGCAGAGCCCTGTCCGTTCTCGCCGTATTCGGACATCAACGTGCGCGACACATCTCTGCGGGAAGCGATAAACTCGAAGCTGTTCCGCACTCTGCGTTCCGGCGATCTTCTTGCCGCGGAGCATGACGGCGGCTGTGTGCTTTATGAGAAGCGGGCGCAGGTTGAAGCCATACTTGCCGCGAACTGAATCAGATAGCCGGCATTACCCGTCCTCCCGCAACCGGGATATACGCACCGGTGGTGAATGACGCAAGATCGGAGGAGAGGAATGCCGCCATATTGGCGATATCCGTATCGGTTCCGCGCCTTGCGAGCGGCACAGAAGCTACATATTCCGGGGCGGGATTAACGCCGTTTGCGCGCTCCTTGTCGGTTATCGTCCAGCCCGGCGCTATCTGGTTCACGGTGATATTATCCGCGCCGACTTCCTTTGCGAGGACACGGACGATGCCGTCAAGTCCGCGCTTTGCGGAGGTATATGCCGAGCAGTTCGGCTCAGCCATTACCGCGCATTCGGTATTCATCACGACTATTCTTCCGTAGTGCTGTTCCTGCATATAGGGAACGAACATCTTCGACATATAGACCATCTGCATAACGCAGCTCTCGAACTGGCTGTAATAATCTCTGATATCCTGCCGGAGAAGCGGCTTCCATTCGTACTGTATGACTGCGTTGACGATGAGGATATCCGGCATTCCGAACTCTTTCCCGACATCATCTTTCATTTTTTTCACGCTGTCGAAGTCGGTTATATCCGCCTTGAACGCGGCAGACTTTCTGCCGGAAGCGCGGAGCTCTTCCACGAGTTTATCTGCGGAAGTCTTATCGGAGTTGTAGTGTATAGCCACATCTGCGCCGCATTCCGCGAGGGTGCGGACGATAGTGCGTCCGAGACCGCCGCTTCCGCCTGTTACGAGTGCTTTTTTTCCGCTGAGATCGATCTGCATAAAGATGCTCCTTTCATAGAAAATGCCGTTCCGTTGACCGGAGCGGCATTTGTTGCTGTATTGGGTTTACTTGTCTTCCGGCTCGATAACCGGGGAATTTACGGAATTTTTCTTAACGCTCTCTATGCCGTTCTTGCAGTTGGCTTTTGAGGTGTAGCCTTCGCTTACTGCAATGACCTGACCGTTTTTGGCTTTAAGGCGGAAGCGGAACTCTCCTGCTTTATCGCTGTATATCTCGAATTTCGGGTTTTTCTCGGTCTGGTAGCCCTCAACTGTATGATCTTCCACAGCTGCTTCGGGAGCATTTGTTTCTACGCTCTTAATGCCGTTTTTTACGGATTCGAGGCTTGAATACACTTCGCCGCCGGTTGCGATAACCTCACCGTTTGCGGCTTTAAGTCCGAAAGTATATCCTGTTTTTGTTTTATTGATGATATATTTTCCCATAACATAACTCCTTTCCGGCAGAGAAACGGGATCGAAAGCATTATTATTTCTAAAATGCGTATATTGACTAATCTTGTCCGTAGCCGATATAATTATTATAACAACATATTTCTTAATTGTCAAGGGGGGCAGTCAAAAAATAGCCGATTGTTTTTATACTTTTTGTCAATTATGCCGATTTTCGGCGGGTGGACAAATCGGAGCTTTCATGAAGCGGGCGGCGGGCGGCGGACGCGCCGCGGCGAAATGCGTAGCTGCGGGGGACGCCCCGCGGCGTTATGCGTAGCGACATTCTTCAATGGGCGGGTGCAGCTCCACGGTTAGCTATATTCATCTGAATACAAGAAAAGACTGCTGAAATTTATTGGTTTCGGCAGTCTTTATTCTGTTCTGATAAACCCTCTCCCTTAACTGCGGAGCGATCAAAGTTTTTTGAGGAGGGGGTCTGGGGGAAGCCCCTTTTGTTCACAAAAGGGGTGCCCCCAGTCTCGAGCGCAAGCGACCTTCTCGAGCGCCATGCGCGACCCTTCTCGAGCGACAGCGGCCGTCTCGAGCGCGTTCCCCGCTCAGCCGAGGATCACTTCTACTGTGTGGCTGCCGTTTGCGAATGCGGGGATAACGTTTCCGTCAACTGCCTTTCCGTCAACAGTCATGGACTTTACGCCGCTTGAAACGTGATCGGGGTTCTTGACGGTGATGTTGTAGGTAGCACCTCTGAACAGTCTCGAGATCGTGAAGCCGTCCCATGCCTTCGGAATGGAAGGATCAACCTTGAGTCCTTCATACTGGGGCTTGATGCCGAGGATATACTGCGAGATAGCTACAAAGTTCCATGCAGCCGTACCCGTGAGCCAGCTGTTCTTTGCTTCGCCGTGTCTCGGAGCGTCCTTGCCCGCGATCATCTGAGCGTAAACATACGGCTCTGTTCTGTGGAGATCGGAATGCTCTTCTCTGAATGCGGGAGCTATCTTTGAATAATACTCAAATGCCTTGTCTCCTCTGCCCACAGCAGCTTCAGCGCACATGATCCATGCGTTGTTGTGGCAGAATATACCTGCGTTCTCCTTGTATCCGCCCGGATATGTGGAGATCTCGCCGTATTCCTTGTAATAGTGCGTAAATGCGGGGTTGTTGAGCACAAGACCGTGATCGGAGTTGAGGTACTTGTCAACGCTGTTGAGGGTCTTGATGTCATCGCCGGTTTCCTTGCCGAGACCTGCGAGTACGCAGAAGCCCTGAGGTTCGATGAAGATCTTGCCTTCCTCGTTCTCGTGAGAGCCTACCTTGTTGCCGTTGTGATCGTATGCACGCAGGAACCATTCTCCGTCATAGCCGAACTTCATGGTCCGCTCTTTCATCTTCGCAACTTCAGCGTCCGCACGCTTCGCTTCTTCCTCATCGCCCATAAGTCTGCACATAGCAGCATATTCCGGTCCGATGAAGCAGAACATTCCCGCGATCATTACGGATTCCGCGATCTTGCTGTAGAACGGCGGATCCTTGAACATTTCCTTGTTGTTGTAGGTCTGGAAGGACTCGCCGGGCTTGTCCGAGAAGCAGGACAGGTTCAGACAGTCGTTCCAGTCCGCACGTCCGCTCAGCGGCAGTCCGTGAGGGCCTACCTTATTAACGACATGGTTGAATGCTCTCTTCATGTGATCGAGCATGGACGCAGCCTTGCTGTCGTCGTTCTCGTAAGGCACTACCTCGTCGAGTATCGACTTGTCACCGGTCTCCTTGATATACGCAGCAACAGCGAGTATCATCCACAGCGGGTCATCGTTGAAGTTCGAGCCGAGCTCATGGTTGCCCTTCTTGGTGAGAGGCTGGTACTGGTGGTATGCGCCGCCGTCCTCAAGCATCGTAGCCGCAAGGTCAAGTACACGCTCTCTTGCGCGTTCGGGGATCTGATGAACGAATCCGAGGAGATCCTGGTTGCTGTCACGGAAGCCCATTCCTCTGCCGATACCGCTCTCGAAGTAGGAAGCGGAACGCGACATATTGAATGTTACCATGCACTGGTACTGGTTCCAGATGTTGACCATTCTGTTGACCTTCTCGTCGGGGGATTCAACATGATACTGGCAGAGAAGAGTGTTCCAGTATGCCTTCAGCTCGTTGAACAGCTTGTCAGCCTTCTCCGCGGTGTCGCACATAGCGATCATCTCATGAGCCTTGGTCTTGTTTATGATATTCTTCTTTGAGTTTGCGGTGGTGATGATCTTGTCATCGGGAGTGAGATCGGGAGCGAACTTCTCCTCGAACTTGTTCTCAACGTAGCCCAGCACGAATACGAAATCCTTGCTCTCGCCGGCTTCGAGGGGAACATCAATGTAGTGGGAAGCGATAGGCGACCAGCCGTCGGCAACGGAGTTGTTGGGTGAGCCTTTCATTACTGTCTGCGGCTCGCCGAAGCCGTTGTACAGACCGAGGAAGCTCTCGCGGTCCGTATCGAAGCCCATTATCTTCGTGTTTACGGAGTAGAATGCGTAGTGATCGCGTCTCTCCTTGTATTCGGTCTTGTGGTAGATAGTGCTGCCTTCGATCTCAACTTCGCCGGTATTGAAGTTTCTCTGGAAGTTGGTGGAGTCGTCCTGCGCGTCCCAGAGACACCACTCAAGGAAGCTGAACAGCTTTACGGACTTGAATGCACCGGTCTTGTTGGTGATCGTTACCTTCTGTATCTCACCGTTGAAGTTCTGGGGAACGAAGAAAGTCACCTTGGCTTCGATGCCCTTGGATTCGCCCTTGATAATGGTGTAGCCCATACCGTGGCGGCACTCGTAGCTGTCAAGCTCGGTTTTCACGGGAGACCAGCCGGGATTCCATACATGACCGTCGTCGTTGATATAGAAATAGCGTCCGCCCATATCCACGGGGACGTTGTTGTAGCGGTAACGTGTGATACGGCGAAGTCTTGCGTCCTTATAGAAGCTGTAACCGCCTGCTGTATTCGAGATAAGGGAGAAGAACCCTTGAGTTCCGAGGTAGTTTATCCACGGATAGGGGGTCTTAGGAGAAGTGATGACGTATTCCTTGTTGGCGTCGTCAAAATAACCGAATTTCATTGGATTTTACCAGTCCTTTCTTATCTGAAGATGCCGCCTGCCTGACTGCGGGGCATTCTTCCACATGATATATCAATTATATATTATTTTGCCAAAAATATCAATATATGTAAACGTTTCCAAAAAATTTTACAATTATTACAACTATTATCGTGATTTTTTGTGCAGTATAGACGATAGAAAAGAGCGCGGGATTATGCTATACTTAATGTGCGACATAACACATTTGAATATTTACATGATATGCCATGCATATTTGGAGCTGAAAAAACGTATCTTTACTACGGTAAAGGTGCAGGCTTTTTCGTGTACTCTGTTTTGACGAAAAATGTGTTGTGTCGCAGCAATTCAAGCTTGTATTTTTACGGTGCGCGGCTTGAATTGCCGCGCATTTTTAGTTTGCGGAGATTTAGGCGCACCGTGGAAAGGGAATATAATATGAAAAAAGTCAGAATGATCTTAGTAACAATGTTATCGGTGATTATGTTTATTTGTGCTTTTTCGGTGCAAATAAGCGCAACATCAAAGCTTGCTGCTCCTAAAAATTTTAAGGCTGCTTCTGTGACGGAAACTACCATAAAGCTCAAATGGAGTAAGGTTTTGAAGGCAGACGCATATCGAGTATTTATGTATAATAGCAAAACAGATGAATATGAAACATATAAAAATGTTTCCGGAACAAATTGTACGGTAAAAAATCTTTCTGCCGGAAAAACCTATAAATTCAAAGTAGCTGCTCTTGTAAAGAATAACAGCAAATATAGTGTACAAACAAAGACAGCTAAACTTAGCATTAAAACAAAAACTAAATCCAATAACACATCTGCTTCAACAAGTCAAACTTTAGGTCAGAAAAATGCAATAAAAAAGGCTGAAAGTTATTTGGATTTTACCTCGTTTTCAAGAAAAGGTTTAATAGAGCAACTTGAATATGAAGGCTTTTCAAATGCCGAGGCTACATATGCGGTAGATCATATATCCGTAGATTGGAACAAACAGGCTGCCAAAAAAGCACAGAGCTATCTTGATTATATGTCTTTTTCCCGTCAAGGACTTATAGATCAACTTATTTATGAAGGATTTACGGCTGAACAGGCTGAATACGGAGTAAAGTCTGTCGGTTATTAATTTCCACAAATCAACAAAAAAGTAACTGTTCTGCCCCGGATTTTGTAGAAACTTACAAAATCCGGGGCAATATTTTTATTTTTACGCTATTGAAAAAAAACTGCAATTATGATATACTAAAGGTTGCAAAAATAAATTCTTACCGCGTGAACGGAGGTTTATATGGAAAGCAGAAAAAAGATGATCTCAGCCAAGGGCAACAAGCAGATACAAATGGGTATTATACCCGGGCATTTTGCCACAAACCACTCCCACATAAATCATTATGTTGATCTCAACTCGATCAAGACGAGCTTCAGAATGGCGCGCGAGACCGCTAAGATGATCGCGGTGAAGTATAATATGGCACAGATAGATACTATCATCTGCCTTGAGGGGACCGAGACCCTCGGCGCTTACCTTGCGCAGGAGCTTGCGGATTCAAGCGTGGCTTCGGTAAATTCCGGCAAGGATATCGACATTCTTACCCCCGAGATCAACTCCAACGGTCAGATGATATTCCGTGACGACGCACAGAAGAAGATCTGGAACAAGCAGATACTCCTCCTCATCTCGTCCGCTTCAACCGGCTGGTCGATCGAGAGATTCGCACGCTGCCTCGATTACTACAGCGGAAAGCTCGTCGGCGCCTGCGCACTCTTCAGCGCTATCGACGAGATCATCGGCATAAAGGTGGATTCTATCTTCACAGAGGAAGATATCCCGGATTACCACACCTACGCCGCTTCGGAATGCCCGATGTGCAAGTCCAAGCAGAAGATCGACGCACTTGTAAATGCGTTCGGTTATTCAAAGCTGTAAGTCTGCGCCTGCGCGCTTTGTCCTGCGCGGACGGCGGCAGCTTACGCAGCTGCACCGCGGCGGGGAACGCCCCGCGGCGAATTCCGTTACACGGAGATCACAGGAATTCCATAACAAACAAGACTGCCGGTCGTCAAACAATCGGCAGTCTTTTAATTCGGTCGGATTTACACAAAACCGGCGAAAGAGCATACCGGAAATATCCGAAAGCTCATGTAAGAGAACCGCACGGAAGCAACAAATCTGTACGGAATAATGTGATACGGGCGAAAAAATAACCCGCCTATGCAAGACCATAGGCGGATTCGGAGCGGCGCGTTCGCCGCCTGGTTGCGGTGCAGGGATTTGAACCCCGGAAATGCCTGAGTCAGAGTCAGGTGCCTTACCGCTTGGCTACACCGCAATATATATGAAAGACCTCTCCGGTCATTCAGCTTTTCAATTTTAACACATTGTCCCCGTTTTGTCAAGTGTTTTTTTACAATTTTCGTAATTTTTCCGAATTTTGATGTTTTTTTGATATTTTGGTTGTAAAATTGCAGGTTTTATGATAGAATATCCTTGTTACGATCAATACAAAAATACGGAGGCACTCAAATGACAAAATACGAAACATACGAAAGCCCGTTCTGTACACGTTATGCAAGCGAAGAGATGCAGTACGTCTTTTCCGCGCAGAAGAAGTTCTCTACTTTCCGCAGACTGTGGACTGCACTCGCAAGAGCGGAGATGAAGCTCGGACTCGAAATTACCGAGGAACAGGTCGCGGAGCTTGAAGCCAATATAGACAACATAGATTTCGCGGCTGCGGAAGCCCGCGAAAAGGAAGTGCGCCACGACGTAATGGCTCACGTTTACGCTTACGGTCTTGTATGTCCGAAAGCAAAGGGCATTATCCACCTCGGCGCTACATCATGCTATGTAGGCGACAACACCGATGTGATCATAATGCGCGACGCTCTCGCTATCATTCACAGAAAGCTCGTCAACGTTATCGCAAATCTTGCTGATTTTGCAAACAAGTACAAGGATATGCCCTGTCTTGCATACACACACCTCCAGCCGGCGCAGCTCACCACTGTCGGCAAGCGTGCTACTCTCTGGACGCAGGAACTGCTCATGGATCTCGAAGAGATCGAGTACAGAATGAAGAATCTGAAACTGCTCGGTCAGAAAGGCACCACCGGTACACAGGCAAGCTTTGTTGAGCTGTTTGCCGGCTGCAGCGAAACGGAAAGGACAGAAAAGATCAAGAAGCTGGAGCAGATGATAGCCGAGGAAATGGGATTTGAGAAGTGCTTCGCAGTAAGCGGTCAGACTTATCCCCGCAAGCTCGATTACCAGGTAGTTTCCGCTCTTGCCGGACTTGCGGAGAGCTGCTCGAAGTTCAGCTACGATATCCGTCTTCTCCAGAACTTCAAGGAGATCGAGGAGCCTTTTGAGAAGAACCAGATCGGCTCTTCCGCTATGGCATACAAGCGCAATCCGATGCGCTCCGAGCGTATCACGGCACTTTCGCGCTACCTTATGATAGATTCCCTCAACCCCGCATTCACAGCCGGAACACAGTGGTTCGAGCGCACCCTCGACGACAGCGCAAACAAGCGTATTGCCGTTGCGGAAGCATTCCTTGCTGCGGACGCTATACTCAACATAATGCTGAATGTTACGAGCGGACTTGTGGTTTATGACAAGGTCGTAAGACAGCGCGTGATGAAGGAGCTTCCGTTCATGGCGACGGAGAACATCATTATGCGGGCAGTAAAGAACGGCGGAGACCGCCAGGAACTGCACGAGCATATCAGACAGCACAGCATGGCAGCCGGACGCATAGTCAAGGAAGAGGGCGGCGAGAACGATCTTGTTGACCGAATTGCAGCCGATCCGATCTTCGGCATAACGAAAGAGGAGATACTTGCCACACTCCAGCCGGAGCATTTCACCGGACGCGCTCCCGAGCAGGTGACCGAGTTTATAGAAGAGTGCGTGAAGCCTGTTCTTAACGCAAACAAGGACGTTCTCGGCGAAAAAGCAGAGCTTTCAGTGTGATCCCGCTCGCACTCGAGACGGTCGCTTACGCTCGAGACTGGTCGCGCACGGCGCTCGAGACGGGTCGCGCACAGCGCTCGAGACGGGTCGCGCACGGCGCTCGAGACTGGGGGCACCCCTTTTGTGAACAAAAGGGGTTTCCCCCAGACCCCCTCCTCAAAAAACTTTGATCGCTCCGCAGTTAATGGAGAGGGCTTTCAGAACGGAATAAAGACTGCTGAAATCTGTGGGTTTTGGCAGTCTTTAATATTTCTCGAATGGAGTCTTTGCCAACCCCACTGCGTTTCAGTCGGTACTCGCCCATAGCTGCACGCTCTGAAATACTGCATCAGTTTAGGGTGTCCAGCACCCTTTTTTAAAGGGGGTTGGCGGGGTCACAGGGTCACGGCAGGAAGCCGTGAGTAGGCTGCCAAAAGGCACGCAGGACGCGTGCATATAAAGCAGCCGAAGCAGAGCCCCCTCTCTCAAATCTCTCAAAAGTCTCTCAAAAGTCTCTCGCGGAGACTTCTTAGACAGGAAGACGGCGGCTTTGGGGGCTGCGGAATGTGCATTTTGACGATTTGTTGAAAGTTGTGTCCTCTAAATTTAATAAAATGCTTGACTTATTCGGCTTTTTGCACTATAATATTATAGTATTTCTATTTGCAAAAGAAACGGAGTGAAAACATCAATTGAAACAAGTTAAAAAACCGGTGTTTTTTATCGTTTTCATACTGATCGCGGTATTCACATACTTTGCAATAGCGGGATTCAGCACCTTCTACGGTGATGTGGAGACAGTCCATGTCAGAGGCGTAAAGGATATCCGCTGGGGTATTGATATCCGCGGAGGCGTTGACGTAACATTCACGCCCTCCGAAGACGCGGTCAATGTGACAAACGACGATCTTGAAGGTGCTCGCGCTATGATCGAGACCCGTATGGTCGCAAAGAACATCACAGACTACGAAATTTACGTTGACCTCAACAGCAAGAGAATAATCTGCCGCTTCCCGTGGCAGTCCGGCGACGACAGCTTCGATCCCGAACAGGCTGTAAAGGAGCTCGGTGAGACCGCACTCCTCACATTCCGCAAGGGCTACAGCGGACAGCTCACCGGCGATCAGACCTACGAGGACCTTGAACTCGTGCTCTCCGGCTCGGACGTTGCAAAAGCAACCCCCGCCTACGATCAGCAGGAACATCAGTGGCTCGTTTCCCTCGAACTCAATGAGAGCGGTAAGGAAGCATTCAAGAATGCCACCGAGGAAGCATACGGTTCCGGCGGACGCATATCCATCTGGATGGACGACGTCGAGATCTCCGCTCCTACCGTAAGCGCAGTTATCTACGACGGACGCGCTACCATTTCCGGAAGCTTCGAGACTGCGGACGATGCAAAGGCTCTCGCGGACAAGATAAACGGCGGTTCGCTCCCGTTCAAGCTCGTTACCGACAGCTTCAGCACCATTTCCCCGACTCTCGGTACCGGCGCCCGTGACGCTATGGCAGTTGCCGGAGTTATCGCATTCGCCCTCATCGCGATCCTCGTTATCGCAATGTACAGGCTCCCCGGCGTTATGGCAGTCATCTCGCTTGCCGGTCAGGTGGCCGGAACGTTCGCGGCTATCACAGGCTTCTTCGCCTTCAACGACAGCTTCACGCTGACTATCCCCGGAATCGCGGGTATCATACTTGCGGTAGGTATGGGCGTTGACGCGAACGTTATCACAAACGAGCGTATCAAGGAAGAGCTCAGAGCCGGCAAGACCATTGACGGCGCACTCTATATCGGCTTCAAGCGTGCGTTCTCCGCTATCTTCGACGGAAACATCACAATGCTTATCATCGCGGTCATCTTAATGGGCGCGTTCGGTACTCCCGACAGCTGGGCTTCCATTATCCTCACTCCGATATTCACATGGTTCGGCGTATCGACAGCAGGCTCCATTTATGCCTTCGGTTATACCCTCGCAGTCGGAGTTGTTCTGAACTTCCTCTTCGGTATCCTCACCACAAGACTTATGACTATGTCGATATCGAGGTTCAAAGCTTTCAGAAATCCCGCACTCTACGGCGGAAAGAAGAAGGAGGTACAGACAAATGGAAAATAATAAGTTTGACTTCCTCAAAAATAAGAAGATATTCTTTATTATCCCGATCGTTATAGCGGTGATCACAATTGCAACTGCGCTTATCATCGGCGTTCCGGTAGATATCGAGTTCAAGGGCGGTACAATGCTGACCTACTCCTACACCGGCAGTATCGACGTTAATGCGGTAAAGGCAAAGGTCGAGTCCATGAATCTCGGTACCGTAGGCGTTACCACGGGTTCTGCATTCGGCTCCGATCTTGAGACTGTACAGGTTTCCTTCGCTTCCGATGAAGGACTTACCGCCGATGTACAGGCAGGCGTTACCGAGGATCTCCAGAAGGAGTTCGCGGACAACAGCCTTACCCTTGTAAACAGCCAGGACGTTAAGCCCAGCGCAGGTTTCTCATTCTTCCTCAAGTGCTTCGTCGCAGTTATGTTCTCGTTCCTCCTGCTCATCATCTATATCGCAGTAAGATTCAAGAACATCGGCGGCTGGTCGGCAGGTGCATTCGCTCTTGTAGCGCTTGCAAACGACGTTTTCATGGTATTCGCGACATTCGTGTTCATGAGACTGCCTATCGACGCAAACTTCATGGCGGTTATCCTTACCATACTCGGTTACTCTATCAACAACACTATCGTTCTTTATGACCGTGTCCGCGAGAACCGCAAGCTCTACGGCAAGAAGCTCACTATCGACGAACTCGTGAACGGAAGTATCAATCAGTCGCTTTCACGTTCCATCAAGACAACTGTAACAACAGCTATAGCAGTTCTTTCGATGTGCGTTGTAGCGCTTATCTGCGGCGTTGAGTCGATCGTAAGCTTTGTATTCCCGATGTTCATCGGACTTATCGCTGGCTGCTATTCCTCGTTTTTTATCGCCGGTCCTGCATGGACTGTCTGGAAGAACGCTCACCCCGACAAGAAAAAGACGGCTTAAAAAGAAGCTGCCCAAGAATTTCAGATTCCGCTGCTGCGTGCCGGATAGCTTATCCCGTGCGGCAGCGGATAGTTTTTTCGGAACATCACGAAAGGAGCTGGCAAGATGATCGCAGGCGTATCCACGGCTTCACTTTACCCCTTGCAGACGGAAGACGCGCTCCGGACTCTCGGAGAACTCGGTGTACGGAATGTGGAGATCTTCGTGAACGACATCTCCGAAACGGGCGGAGATGTCCTCAGAGAGATACAGTCCGTCATAAGCGCTTACGGGCTAAATGTCGTTTCCGCGCACCCTTTCTCATCACCTATGGAGACGCTGTTCCTGTTCTCGGACTACAAGAGGCGTGTTGAGACTATTATAGATATGTATAAGCGGTACTTCGAGTTCATGCAGGCTGTCGGGGCGGGGATATTCGTCCTTCACGGCGCGGCAAAGGACGCGAGATGCACCGAGCCGATGTATGTCGAGAGATTTCTGAGACTGTGCGATATTGCGGCACCCTACGGAGCGGTGATAGCACAGGAAAATGTGCATTACTGCAAGAGCGGGAAGATAGAGTTTCTGAAGATGATGAAGAAGGAATGCGGCGGGCGTGCAAGATTCGTTCTCGATGTGAAGCAGGCGATACGCGCAGGCTATGACCCGCTGGATATAGCAGATGCAGTCGGGGATTCGGTGATACATCTGCATATAAGCGACAATCGTAAAGGCGCAGACTGCGTCCCTGTTGGAAAGGGAACCTACGATTTTGAGAAGCTGATACGGAGACTGCACTCACAGGGATTTGACGGAGCGGCGCTTCTGGAGCTGTACAGAGGCGGCTACGGAGATTACTCCGAGCTAAAGGAAAGCTCCGACATTCTCCGTAAAATGATAGAAAAAATACAGTAAAAACAGAAATTTGTGCAATTCTGAAAAAATTTCTTGCATTTTGTAATATTTTATGTTAAAATAATTGTGTAGATTTGGTTTGAATAACGGAAGGAGAGCTTTTATGAGATGTCCTGAATGCGGATACGATGACAGCAAGGTAATAGATTCCCGTCCAACTGACGGCAGGATTCGCAGAAGGCGCGAATGCCTTTCCTGCAAAGCCCGTTTCACCACATACGAAATAGTCGAGAATATCCCGCTCATGGTGGTCAAAAGAGATCATTCGATCGAGCCTTTTGACCCGGTAAAGCTTGCGGAGCGTATAAGGCGCGCAACTATCAAGCGTCCTGTTTCCTACGAGACGATAGAGAATATGGTGGACGAGATCGAAGCCGAGCTAAAGAACAATCTCCAGAAGGAAGTTTCTTCCGAGCAGATAGGAGACATGGTTCTCGAAAAGCTCAAAAAGACCGATCATGTCGCATACATACGCTTTGCGTCAGTCTATAAGGACTTTAACGACGCGCAGAGCTTTATCAGCATAATTTCAGAACTTGAATAAAGGAGAAAAAAGATGAACGACTGCTTATTCTGCAAGATCGCTGCCGGCGAGATACCGAGCACAAAGGTTTACGAAGATGACAAGCTGCTTGCATTCAAGGATATAAATCCGCAGGCGCCCGTGCATATTCTCATTATCCCGAAAGCGCATTATGACAGCGTTAACGCGCTTGACGAGACTTCCGCTCCCGTTGTCGGAGATATCATGCTCACTGCGAAGCGTATTGCTGCCGAGCAGGGACTTGATAACGGCTACCGTATTATCACCAATATCGGCGAGGACGGCGGTCAGACCGTAAAGCACCTGCATTTTCATCTCATCGGCGGTGTAAAGCTCGGCGAGAAGATGTGCTGAACCTGAATCGGAAGGACCTGATCGCATATCGGGTCCTTTTTATATGATAAAGAAAAAAGAATTGCAAAAAAGGCTTGACAAATCTTCGCTTGCGGTGTATAATAATATAAGTGATTTTTAATGCGCCACTAGCTCAGCTGGATAGAGTACTTGGCTACGAACCAAGGGGTCGGGGGTTCGAATCCCTCGTGGCGCGCCAGCGGGGAACGCCCCGCGGCGAATCCGCCTACAGTTTCATCTGTGGGCGGATTTTTGTGTCGTATCACAAACTTTATCAGAAGATTTGATAATAAATTAGTATCTGTCCGCAGACAAAATCATGTAATTTCGTCACGATTCAGATATGCGCGCATAGCGCGCTCCAAAATTGTGCATTGTGCATTGTGAATTGTGCATTGTCCATTGTGCATTGTCCATTGTGAATTGTGAATTTGTCTATATTTCGACAGAAATATATAATTAAAAGAAATCCAAGAGCGGACAGCTTATTTGCAAGCTGCCCGCTCCTTTTATTAAAAGCGGAAAAGCCGGTTATGGTCCCGGGACATGGCCGCACCGGGGCTGTTCATGAGCGCAAGCGCTACCCCGGTGTTTTCCGCTTTTTATCATTATATGCAGAAACACTCATGGCGTGCCTTGTCCGTTTTTAAGGGAATTTCGGGAATTTTGAAAAAATATCTTTTATTTTTTGCCGATATGTGCTATAATATAAATAACTATGATTATTTTCATTTTGTTGTTTTCATATAAATCAGCAGTTTACAGACTTTTTCATCTGAAGGAGATGGGAACTTGAATATTGAAGAGAAACTCGCATTAGCCAAAAAAGGCAGCAGAACCGCTTATGATGCGCTTTGTGTCAGGTTCACAGATAAGCTCTATACCGCCGCTCTCGTTTCTCTGAAGAACCGCAGCGGGGCAGAGCAGGCTGTCATTGATGCCGTCGATGACGGTTTCAAGGGGATCGCCCGCATCAAGGACGAGCGTCACCTTTGCTCATGGCTCGTGCATGAACTTACCAAAGTAGTTGTCGATACCCTTAAGGAATATAAGGCTGCCGGCACGGTACATAACGTTAGCGGAGAGCTTGCCGATATCGGGAAAATGCCCGATGTGGAAAGGCTCATCTTCGCCGTTTCCGCAACTTTCGGCTATTCGGACAGAGAGATATCCGTCCTCCTCGGAATGCCGGAGAATATCGTTGCGGACAAACTTTCTTCCGCTAAAAACCACCTCGGCTCCGGATATGACAAAGTACTCCGCGCAATAGCTTCGACTGCTGCGCCGGCAAGCCTTCTGACACGCTTTTCCGATGCCGGTGTGCAGGAAGAACACTCCCTCGCAGATGTGCTGAATATCGGCGGGGCTGACAGCGGTGCGCAGAATGATGCCGGAGAGACAAATACCGCCGATGCCGCAGAAAGTGACGGTCCCTATGTTCCGGAAGTCGCTTCGTCCATTTACGAAGAAACAATGGAACTTGAGATCGGCGCAGAAGATGCAGGCAATTCGGAAACAGCCGAAGAAGAGCCGGCTGCCGAAGAAAAGGCGGTTCCGGAAAGCATACAGCCTGTACAAGCTGACGAAGAGGAAAGCGATACCGCCGGCAAGCCGGAAGTGCAGGAGCAGAACGAGCCGGAGACTGTGGAAGCCGCAGAATATGACTTGCGGGAAGAAAGCGCTCCGGAAGAGGAAGAAAACAGCTCATTGCCGGAGAAAACCGCTCCCGCAGAGCAGCCGGAAATGCAGGAACCGCAGGAGGAAGAATCTGTATTCGCAGAGGAAAACGAAAGCGAAGATACTGATGCCGTGTCCGAAAGCGAAGCGGAGAATGATGAATACAGCGGGGAAGATGCCGAAGCGGACGAGGAGCAGGAAGATGAACTCAGCGGATACAAGCTTGACGCGGAGACTTTCATCGCTGTCGTGTCCGCAGAAAGAATGAAGGGCAGCGAGTTCCTCCGTCTTATCGGCAACACAAGGATAAGCAACAGCGCTTTCCGTGAGATAGAACAGAACCCGAAGCTTACAAAGAAAAGACTTATCGAGCTTCTTGAGCAGTCACCGCTCACGGAGAACGACTATTATAAGATGCTCACGGCAATAAGAGACCGCCGTGAAGTGCTGGACGCAAAAGAGGAGAACCGGCTCGCACTGGAAAAAGCCGGACTTTATGACGGCTCCCGCAGAAGAAAGCGCCGCCGCAGAACTCCGCCCAAGACCGAACTGCAGATGGCGATAGGTATGAGCAGTTCAAGCAGCACCGCTCCCCTTACCTTTAATCAGCAGAACGCGGAGCCCGTTCCGGAACAGACCGAGCAGTACAGACCCGGGTTTGAAAAGCCGCCTGTTCCCGTTCAGCCGTCTCCGGATCTGATGCCGGTATCTCCTGTTCAGCTGTCGGTTCCCGTTCAGCCTGAAGTCCCTGCCGAACCGATCGTCAGCGTGCCGGAGGAAAAGGTGCAGGATACAGGCTATTCCCCGGAGGAAAGGGACAAGTCCCGTTCAAAGAACAGGAACCGCAGAAAGAACGGAAGCAAAAAGAATGCTTCCGAGACCGAAGAACCGGCAGTTTCACATATCCCGCCAAGTCTCGGAGACATCGTTTCAGATGTTCCGAGAAAGGAAGCGGCACCTATTTTCTCAGATGATTACAGCGACGATGACGATCCTTACGGCGAGGCTGTGGATCCTTTCGCGGCAATTGCTGCCAACGAGATCGGCGCTCAGTCCAAGCCGGAGCGCCTTACTCCTTCCGGGACAGCCGATGAGGAATCTGAGCAGAAAACGGTTGAAGCCGAAGAAAGCATAGCTTCGGAAGCCGTATCCGAAAAACCGGACACTGCGGACGAGCCCGAGAGAGAAGAAGCGGAACCTGCACCGGCAGAAGAAGTACAGGCAGAGCCGGAAACCTCGGAAAACAACGAACCGGCAGAAGACAAGCCTGCGGAACAGACAACTCACGGTACCATTGAATTTGCTATGCCGCTTACGTCCGTTTCGGATACAAAGACCTTTGACAAGATAATACCGATACCGTTTGCGGACGAGATACCGGCAGTAAGCGAAGTGCCGGAAAAAGCTCCCGAGCCGGTCAAGCCGGCGGAGAAGCCTGCCGACAGCTGGGTAAAGCCGATCGAAGCTGTCAGAACGGAAGAACCGGAGGACGAAGTCCAGCCGTTCCGTGTGGAGATAGCCGGGGATAACAGCTATAGCGATGATGAGCCGGATTATGACGACTACGACAGCAAAAAAGAGCTTTCAGATGCCGAAGATGAGCCGGCAATCGAAGAAGAACCTGCGAGCGAAGAACAGCCTGTGTCCGTAACGGCGGAAGAACCGGTGCTTACGGAAACGGCAGAACAGGAAGTAGCGGAACCGGAAAATGAGGAAACCGAACCGGAGGAACCCATACAGACAAGCAAACCGCGCCCCGATCTCTCCGTGACGCAGATAATCAGTGATTACGCGATAGGCGAGTCAAACCCCTACGTCAACGATATAATAGATCCGGAAGGCGACGGGATCTACGGCTATAAGCCCGATCTTGATCTTGTCTTTGAGAGCGGTAAAAACCGTCACGGAAAAGCCGAAGTCCTTGAATTCACCTCCGAGCTTGTCCTCGACAAAGATACGTCGGAAGACGATGATGACGAAGAGGACGAAAGCACAGGCGGTATTGAACTGCATGAAGAGGTCAGGGAAGCTGATACGAGTGAAAGCGAGTTAAGCATAGCGCTTCCGGAAGATGACGGATCCGACGATGAAGCGGAGCTTCCGGAGTCCTCCGTGAAATTCACCGTAGATGATTTTGATGAGCCGGAAGATTCAGATGAAGCGGAAGAAATAGAAGATATTATCGCAGATACCGCCGTCGGTCACAGGAGCCGGATCATCGAAGAACCGGAAGACGAGCCGGACTATGAACGCAATGACGAACCGGAGGAAGAGCCGGAAGATGAATCCGATGATGAACCGGAGGAAGATGCCGGGAAGGGTCGCTACAAGGGCAACGAGTTCTTCTACGATGACGACAGATACTACGAGGGCGTGAACAACGGCAAGATCATTGCCTGTGCGGTCTGCGCAGTCCTTCTGACTGCCGGGAGCGTCGGCATGAAGTTTATGGCTAAGCCCGCCGATACTGCGCCCGCGGAAGTTCCCGCAATTACCGAAGAAGCTGTTTCTGCCGGCGAAACAGCGGCGGAAGAGGAGCCGGTGCAGGCAGATACCGCATTCTCCGATAAAGCGGCACTCACAAAGCTGTCGTCATACTCTGACCTTACCGATGCAAAGTACAGCGGAAGCTACAGAAGCTCAAAGCGTTCCGCGGAAGCCGGATATATGCGCGCTTCCGGCGCTCCCTATGCACCGCAGATACTTCCCGGCACAGAAGCCGGTGTGATAACCGACAAAGATACCGCATACATCTACACAAACGACTATTTCCGCAAGGTAAGCCTTGCCGCAAGCGGGGATACCCCCGCTGTACAGCCCGATCCCGTTCGTGTTGACGGCTCGGCGGTCTATGGCTACACCGTTTTGGACGGTGACCTGTACGTTATCTCGGATATAAGAGACGCGTCGGGCGCGTCACTGCATGAAACAGCTGTAACCGTCTATGACAGCACCCTGTCGAAAAAGGAAGAATACTCCGTGACCGGCGATTACGCAGGCGCGGTGATCTCCGGCGGAAAGCTTGTGATCGCGGCAGTCTATGCTCCCGACAAGGCGGACAGCCTTTACAGCGGAAAAAAGCCGTCCTTCTCAAAGAACGGCTCTGTAAGCGAGATCCCCGCTTCGGATATATACGCGATCGACGGGGCAAAGCACAATGCGCTTCATATTATATATACTGCGGGCGGGAATGCCGCAGCAGTTCTCGGCGGCTATACCGACAGTTACAGCAGTCCTTCCCGGCTCCGGGCAGACGATGACGGCATCACTCTTGTGACCGTTGACGAAGGCGTGACATACGCCGTAAACATCGCGGAGGATATGACCGTAAAGGGCGCGGACTGCTATATGGGTGAAGCTTTCGGCACCGACTGCCTCGGATACGGCGCGATGATAGGACAGCTGCCCGATAACGGCGGCATTACCGCATACAAGAACGGCACATACATCTCCACTCTTCCGGAAGGGGAGAGCGGGACCGATGAGAACGCGCGCAGCATCGCGTGGTCGGATAACGGCGTTGCGTTCGTAGTCGCCGAGCAGGGCAAGACCGCAAGGCTCCTGTACGGCTTCGATATGAGCGGTGATGTTCCCGCTCCCGCGGACGTCACCTCCGATTACATCTACTCCGACAGGCTTTCCGAGGCAGGTGACCTGCTGGCGGGACTGAAAGCGGAGCCTACCCCCGACGGCGAACGTGCAGGACTTCGGCTTTCGCTTTACCGCTATGACGGCGGGCTCAAAGAGACTGCCTACTCGATAATCGAGCTTGACAAGGACACTTCGCGCGACAATCTCAAATACCTCAGCAGCCCGGCGGAGTCCAACAGCTCATTCATTGCCGTTGACGAGACGGGAACTATGTTCGCAGTGCCGACGGTGTACTTTGACGGCTTTTCCGAGGTAGAGCGCATAGTCGTTCTGCGTTTCGACGGGTCTGTGTTCACCCAGATCGGCGAGCATCTTATGTACGACGAGAAATCCTCGGTGCTCTGTCCGGTATTCTACGGCGGAAACCTCTATATCATCACCGATTCCAAGCTCGTGACGCTGGCGCTTCCGTCGGAGTCCTGATATTCTTTCAGCTTTCGTCCAGCTCCGCCGTCACCTCGTTCTCCGGCATCACGGTGAACGACGACAGCTGCGCTTTAAGCTTGCAGTCCTCGGACGCTATCACAGCAGGCTCGGCATTTTCACCGAGAGTTACCCGGTATCTGCCGATGTCGGACGTTCCGGTAAGCGCAGTTTCTCCTGCGCTGCCGTGGGTGACTTCACCTCCCGCTGCCGCCGCGTCGTATGCCGATGACAGCGCGCATGCCATGCTAACCGCGGCTCCGCTTATGTCAGCCGTGCTTTCCATGCCGAGCATAGAGAGCGTGGTCTTGCCGCCGCTCTCGGTCACGGTCAGCCCCTCCAGCGCATAAGGCTCGGTTATCGTGAATTCCCAGCTCCCGCTTCCGTACCGGACGATCTTCGCGGTACATTCGCTGCCGCCGTAGGATATCTCCGCTTCCGCGCCGAAAGGCACATCGAGTTCCGGCGGTTTCGGGGCATTTCCGGCACTCGTGCATGACGACAGTATCGTTACCGCAGACAAAACAAAAATAAGACGTTTCATATTATCCACCTTTTCCGATTTATGAAGAAAAAGGGGATCAGTGAAACGCCTTTTGTTTTTGCATGCCCGCGCTATTTCAGCACTTCCGGAAGCACCTCCGGAATGTCGCGGGGGAGTATGCCGGGAAGCCCCATTCTTGCCGCGAGTGTGTCCGCAGCAAGTCCGTGCAGATATGTACCCAGCGCCGCCGAATAGAGAAGCGGAGTTCCCTGCGCCGCGAACGAAGCTGTCATTCCCGCAAGAACATCGCCGCTCCCGGCTTTGGCGAGCCCCGGATTTCCCGTGGTATTGATGAACGTTTCGCCCGAGGGAGCCGCGATCACCGTGTTCACGCCTTTCAGCACCGTCACACAGCCGTATTCCTGCGAAAATGCCTTTGCATAGCCGATGCGGTCACGCTGTATCTCCGGCACCGGCTTTCCGGTCATGCGGGAGAACTCTGCCGGGTGAGGCGTCACTATGATGCCCTTTTTTCTTTCCTTCAGTACATTTATATTCCCGGCAAGCGAATTAAGACCGTCCGCGTCAATTATTACCGGACAATCCGCGTTTTTTATGACGAAACTTGTCAGTTCCGCTGTTGCCTTGCGGTTCCCGAGACCGCAGCCCGTAAGCACCGCAGTGTATTTGTGGTTCAGAAGCTCTATTTTCACCGCATCGACGGACTTGTCGGATATGAAGCCGTCGTAGTCCTGCTCAAGCGGAAGATATACCGCTTCCGGTATCGCCGGAGCAATTGCGTTTATCACGCGGGTGGGCGTTGCGAGGGTGCAGAGACCTACGCCTGTCCGGAGCGCCCCGTTTGTGGAGAGGAGCGCCGCACCTGTGTAGAACGCGCTTCCGCTTATGTTCAGCAGTCTGCCGTATGTCCCCTTGTTCGATACCCTCATTCGCGCAGGGATAAACTCGCGTATCACGCTGTCCGTCAGCACCGCCTCAAATGAGCCGTAGCAGTCGGAGGGAATGCCGATATCGCCTATGGTTATTCTCCCGCAGTTATCATAAGCCGGGTGGGAATAAAGCCCCCGCTTCATTGCACCGAGCACTATCGTGAGATCGGGGCGGAATGCGCCTTCCGCTGTCTCACCGGTGTTGCTGTCGATGCCGCTGGGAACGTCAACCGAGATCTTCTTTCCCGGACAGCTCGTGTTCACAAACCCGAAAAGCTCTTTCAGCCCGTCCTCCAGTGCGCCGTGAAAGCCGGTCCCGAACACGCAGTCGATAACCGCGTCGCAGTTCGATATCAGCCGCATGACAGCGTCCTTGCGGTGAATGTACAGCGTTGATTTTACCACTTTTTCGTACAGCGAGTAGCATTCCCGTGCGCAGTCGGATTTCGGCAGATCCTGCACAAAGACAAGTATCGCGCTTGCCCGTGCTTCTGTAAGCAGATTTGCGATGACTATACCGTCGCCGCCGTTGTTTCCGCGCCCTGCGAGTATCACGAAGTCCTTGCCCTCAACGCCGCCCATGAAGCGGGATATGCGGTCAAAGCAGACTTCACCCGCCGTGCGCATCATCTTCATATATGAAATGCCCCTGCTGTCGGCAGCAGCTTCCGCTGCCTTCATCTGTTCGTTTGTTACGGCAAGCCGCATTTCCTTACCTCCGTTTCCGGTATTTTCGCCCCGACGGGATAATGCTGCCGGGGCGAAGTCATATCTATAGTTTTGTCAGCCGTTATTGGACTTTTCTGAATGTATATTCGACCGTTTCCTCGCTGTCGTCGATGCTTATCTTTCCGGTCATCGCCGTGCCGTCGTCCGAAAGCTTCATCTTCATGAACATCGAGGAATCGTATGCGAGAGTTACTTCAGTGCCGCTTACCGGTATCACAGTCCATACCTCGGATCCGAATGCGTCTGAATACAGCGCGGTGGATCTTCCTATGTCAAAGCTGAAAGCCACATCTTCCGGCTCGAAACCGAGCTGACCGGCGTAAGTCTCGATAGTCTGTCCGTCTATCGTGGCAACTTCCCATTTTCCGAGATAATCGGTGATCGCGGGAGCAGTTTCGACTCTCTTGAAGATCCTCGCGTCGTCACTGTTTGCCGGGCTGACCATGATAGTGTCGGTCTCGGCGCTGTATGTGATCTTTGTGACCGCTTCTCCCTGCCGGTCGGCAAAACCGTCAAATCCGTCCTCTGTGGGATTTAGCAGAATGAAGTCCGTGTCGGAGAAATAAGCATCGTCATCATCTGCCTCAACCGCGACATAGTTGGTGTCGATCACGAGATAATACTCGTCGCCGTCATGAGTGCCGTACCATTTTCCGGCGATCTCCTCTATCGAGGCGTCACTCTTGACTTCACCGAAAAGGTAGCCGTTTCCGGAAACGGTCTTCACTTCGCTTTCCCATACGAGATCAAGGATCAGAGTCTCGTCGGGGTCTATGAGCTGTGCGGTGCCCTGTGTTTCTCCGGGTACGAACCAGCCGTTGGGATCTTCCCAGCCCTCCTGCATGAGACAATATGCCGGCTTGCCCTTGTAGTCGCCCTGTTCAAGGGTGATGACCGCGGTGTCTAAGTCCTCTCCTTCTATGGACACGGACATCTTATTGCCGTTTATTATAATGTAGAATGCCGGTATGTCGCTTTCGTCAAAGTCCGGCTGATCCGAAATGTTCTCAAATCCTTCTTTTACCGCTTCTTCGTAGGGCTGTCCGTTGACCGCGGTAATACGCCACGTTCCGTCATAGCCGAGAGACTGCGCTCCCTGCGCGGAAGCACCCGCGCTTGCACTGCTGACAAGGCTCCGGCTTGCGGGAACGCTGTATGTGCCGACAGGTATCACGTTTCCTGCATAGTCGATGTAGCCGTCTCCGATATCCTTGAACCAGCCGTCAAAAATGCCGGCTTCAAAGTCATCGGTTTTGGGGAATCCTTCCCATTCAAGAGAAGCGTACGGTTCTTCGGATGTCGCCGCGGTGCCAACAAGCTTTCCGTTCTTGAAGAAGAACCTTACCCTGAATGCCCGTGTATCGCCGGTTATCTCGTGAAGCTCCTTGCATTTGCCCAAAAGCTCGTCTGTGAACTCGGACGAGAACAGCTCGTTTCCTGTCCAGATGCCGTTCTCATAGAAGCCCGACAAATTCCATCCGTAAGTGTCATAGAAGTATTCCACACCAAGATCGGAGGAGCCGGAGCGGATATACTTTCCTGCCATGCCGTTGGCGTCAAGAAGATCGAATGCCTTTCCTGCCGCATTGTACGCGATAAGATCGAGGTCTTCCTTCGTGAGCAGGGGAGCCGGGTACTCGGTTGTCGTGGATTCGCCGGTGTAGAGATAAGGATATGTGCCGACAACATAGTCGCCGATCATGTTTACGTTCTCCCACGGATAAGCCGTATCAATATAGTTGAATACGCCCGGAAGCTCGTTCGGAATGTCATTCCTGTCATCGGTGAATACCGTTGTAACGCCGACTATTCCGTCCGAAACACGGCTGTCAACAAGGATCTCCGCGTACACGTTGTCCGCTTCCGCAGCATATCCGGGATCAAATTCACTGAATCCGCCGTTGTCTATTATCTCCGGATAGCCGTTTTTATAGTAGAGCTTTATCCTGTGCTCGGTATTGTCACCGCCCCTCCTGATAAGGATCTCCCTTACCTGGTCATTCAATGACTGGTAGATGCTGCTGCTCATATTGTCCGCGCTGTACTCCATGTACTCGGTGTACGCCGCGTAATGAGGGTTGGTGCTGTTGTTCTGACTGCCGATGTCCTGACCGAGGGAGCTTCCGATCGCGCCGCCGAGGGCGCCTCCGAGCACACCGCCGATAGCATTGGTCATTCCGCTCTTTTCGAGTTTGTCCCGGGTCCATGCGGAGAGATCTTCGCCGAGGCTCTCCATTCCGTCAGCGTCGCCGATCTTTATCGAGTTCGCTTTGTCGGGCATTTCAACGGTTTCCTGCTTCTTTTCGCTGCGTCTGCCGAATTCGACTGAGCCTATCTCGCCGAGAGATATGTTCATCGTCTCGTTCATAACGTCGCCGTCCACCGTGATCTCGGACGTAAGCGTGAACTTTTTCAGTTCCTTGATAAGGGAATCGGGATTGAAGCCGTTTCCGCTCCTGCCGCTGTCATTTCCGTCTGTGTCGGCGGACATATTCCCCATAACGTCCGGGAGCTTATCAGAAGCACTGCCGAGCAGAGATTTCAGAGACTCCTCAAATGTGTCCGGATTGGAGAGGGTTATAATGTACTTTCCGACCGGGACTTCGGTATCTCCTATGAACTTTGCTTTTCCTTTTCCGGTATAATCGCAGTTGAATCTGAAATTGCAGGTTTCGGCACTGCCGTCTTTACCGCTGTTTATATCAGCTAAAATATCAAGAACAGCCTTGCCGTCCCTGCCGTTCTCCGATGTATCAACACACTGCACAAGAACCTTTCTGTCGCCGTTTCCGTCATAGTATCCGGCAGAGAATCCCTTGCTGTTCTTGTCACTGACGAAGCGGAATTTCAGCGTGCCGTCTTTTTCCGTCTCAAATCTGTATGCCGTTCCGAGAACGTTGTTATGCACGTCAACGATATGCTCTATGGTAAGCGTTGAGTTCTGCTTGTTTTCGTCCTGACTGCTCTCCGGTTTCCTGAACGTATTGTCGTATGTTTCATCGCCGATGCCGTATGCTTCATTGAAATACTTCCGCAGGTACTCATCGTTCTTCAGATACTCACGGCATTTGTCCATCATATCCTCAAGCTGTTCGCGGGTGAATGTGACGCTGACGCGGTTGCCCTGTACTCTTACGGCATTCTCGGTCTTGTCAAAGTCAACTTCCATTATGCTTGCGTCGGTGTAGGTTATCTGCGCGGTATCGTAGCTGTCGTAGTATATCTTTATAAGATCATTGCGTATGCGTTTAAGCTCTTCCATATCCGGAATGTACTTTTTGGACTCCTCTTCGGAGATCTTTACGCTGTCAAACTCCTCTTTCGGGATATAGACGGTCTTGTCTGTGATACCGGGGAGCGTTATAAGCATTCCGCCGTCCTTGGTATAGAAAGCGGCGTTCACAAACTCCTCGCCCGCAATTTCCGCAGTGCCGGAAAGCATATCGGTTTCGCCGTTTGCTATCCTGGCGGTAAATTTCGAGCTGTTGACCGCGTCTATGATCTTTCTTGTGGAGTCGCTGTCAATAAGCGCAAACACACTGCCGAGCTGTACATTTACGGAAGCCTCCGACGTAAGCGACATTCCCTCCGGAAGCGCATAACGTTCAAGTGTATCCGTGATCTGGTTCAGCGCAATGAGCGTGGACTTGTTCCGGAGATCATCGGAATTCCGGGAAGCTTCCGTGTCCGACGTTTCCTTTGCCGTTTTCATGAACGCGCCCAAAGATGTCGAAGCTGTCTTTATGTATGTTTCCGACTGACTTTCGTACTGTTCCGCGCCTTTGAACGTACTCTTGTCGATCATCTTCGCATATTCCTTGTCGCCCATAAAAAGGCGGGTGATGTCATCATGAAACCCGAAATAGCCTACTCCCGCGCCGCCTGCAACTACTGCTGCGGCTGTGATGCCGGCTATCAGTCCGGCTTTGCTCTTCTTTTTCTTCACAGGTGTCTCCGGCACACCCGCAAATGCCGGCTGAATGGGTGTCATCTGCTGAACCGGTACTTCCTGCTGAACGGGAGCTGTCTGCTGAACCGGAATTTCCGGCTGAGCGGGAAGTTCGGGCTGTACAGGCATTTCACTCTGTACAGGCTCCGGCTCAACGGGCATTGCAACATCTCCGGCAAGCATTACAGGCTCTTCCGGCTGTACGGGAGTTACAGGTTCCTGCACGGGCGCAGAAGGCTGTTCCTGTACGGGTTCTTTCTGCTGAACGGGCGCAACAGGCTCTTCCGGCTGAACGGGAGTGCCGCAAGCCGGGCAGAATTTTACATTATCTTCAAGTTTGGTTCCGCATTTTCCGCAAAACATAGCATATTCCTTTCTCCGGTAATGTTTAAAAACTATATACCATACTACAGTATATCATCTGAGACCGGATATGTCAAGAAAAAAACTGCCGTGCAGACGAAGCGCGGCAGGGGGTTGTCGTATGATCTGTAAATTGCCTGTTGGGGGGCAGGGACTTGCGATCTCCGTGTTACGGGATCAGGTTTAGGGGTCAAGCCCCTTTTTAAAGGGTGATCTCCCCGCAAACGGGGAGGTGTCACCGTCAGGTGACAGAGGGGCTGACCGACAGACCTTGCGCCGCCCGCGTAGGGCAAGCGCGTAAGCGCAGATCAGAGGAGCATCTCCATTCCGGTTTTCTGCGGGAGAAGTCCGAGATGCTCGTAAAAGCGTTTGGCGGAGGGGTTGCATTCCCACACATTCAGCGTTATGTTATAGCAGCCGATGCTCTTCGCGTAGCCTTTGACATACTCGTACAGAGCAGTGCCGATGTGCTTTCCGCGGGAGTTTTCGTCAACGCAGAGATCGTCTATGTACAGCGTCTTTATGTCGGTGAGTATGTTGTCACAGGGGTACTGCTTTATCACACAGAACGCGTAGCCGAGAAGTTCGCCGTTCTCAAATGCCGCAAATATCGGCTTGCTGTCATCGCCTGTCATCTCCGTGAGTTCCTCGTCGGTGTACTTCTTCACGCCGCCTTTGAACAGATCGGGTCTGCCTTTGTGATGCACTTCAAGCACCTGGCGCAGCAGACGGTTCAGCCCGTCAATATCTCTCGCTTCCGCTCTTCTTATCTCCATTTTCTTCTTCCTTTCAGCATGATTCCGGGTATGGACAGAACCATTATACTCCCTGTGTTTTCCGTTGTCAAGACGAGATGCGATTTTATCGGATTTGACAAGTTCGTTCTTTTGTATTATAATATTGTACGATAAAACGCTATTCTATAAGGAGTGCAGTATCCTGAAACATACAGATAATCTGAAAAAGATAGCCGCGGCGCTTGTGTGCGCGGCATTGACAGCGGGCTGCGGCGCAAGTACGCCTGCTCCCGCCGATACATCGGAGACCGTTATAAGCACGGAGCCTCCCGTTACCACAGAGGAGCCGCCGAAGACCGAGAATGCTTCCGCTGCGGCTCTTGCAAGTGAAGATGAGCCTGCCGGAACAGTCACCGAGCTTCCGCTGACGGTTGCTGCAAGCGGCAGCACCGTCGATATTTCGCCGTTTTATGACAATTCGACTTTGTCGCTCCTCTTCGGCAAGGCTGTCGGCGTTACGCTTTCCGGACATACAAGAAACGGAGAGCTCATAACCCACGCCCGGGTGCCGCAGTACGAGATGTACGGCGGGAAAAGCTACAGTTACAGCGGTATCGCGGATATCGGCATTTCCCGCGATGACGAAAACGATATCTCCGTCTATGATATCCGGCTTCGCGATGATGTGAAGTTCTCCGACGGAGAGACGCTCGACGCGGACGATGTCATCTTCACGCTCTACCTGCATCTTGACCCCTCCTACGACGGCATTTTCCCGCTCGGCTGGGTGAATATCGCCGGAGCGCTCAACTACATCTACGACAGCGAGATCGCAGATACGATAACGGAAGAAATGATCTCGGAAGCCCTCGCTTCGGAGGGAATAACACCGCTCCTGCGGGAAAAACTCATAATACCGGCGCTCGAACAGCAGTATTCCGCTGTCGAAGCTATGTACGACGACAGCTCCTACTCGTTCTATACCACAAAGTATAAGGAAGCCCCGGAGCTTTTCGCTTACTTTTACTCCCTTGGCAGCGACTATGATGCTTCCGGCAAGGACAGGGACACGGTGATCGCAGAGACCGCGGATTCCTACGGCGGGAATTACCGTCAGCTGGCAGGTATGATAACCGGCGACGAGACCGCTTACGACGCACAGGCTGTTACTGTCGCAGTCGGCTATATCACCGAGCAGGAGCGCGGTGACGGGGAACCGGAAGTTATCGGCAGCGTTTCCGGCATAGAAAAGACCGGAGATCACAGCCTTTCCGTAAGCGTTATCGGCAATACCGACGGCTTCGAGGACGCGCTGTGCGGTATGCAGATACTTCCGCTCCACTATTACGGCAGCACCGGAATGTACAGCTATTCCGGCGAACGTTTCGGATTTGCAAAGGGAAATGCGAAAGCCGTGCTCGGCGTGCATTCCGGAGAGCCTGTCGGCGCCGGAGCTTATCGCTTCATCGGGCATGAGAACGGCGCTCTTCTCCTCGAAGCAAACGAGAATTACTACAAGGGCGCACCCGAAACAAAGCAGCTGAAGATCATTGCGGCTGCGGAAAGCGACGCGGCTTCCGCTATCGCGGACGGTCTTGCCGATATAAGCTTTTCCGACGGTACTGCGGAAAGCTATGCCGTTGTTGACGAGGCAAACCGCACTTTGGAGAAGATAATGCCGTATGTGTCGGGCGAATGCGGGTACGGATATATCGGCATCAACGCGGATAATGTCAGAGTCGGCGACGACGCTTTCTCCGATAAGAGCTACGCCCTTCGCAGAGGGCTTGCAACTGCAATAGCTTTCTACAAGGAAGAGTCCCTGCAAAGCTATTTCGGCGAGTACTGCGAGATGCTGAACTATCCTGTTATCGACGGCGTACTGCTGGATATCGATGACAGTTACCCGGAAGTGCCGTTCCAGACAAATGCTGACGGTGACCCGATATTTTCCGCGGATATGACGGAAAGTGACCGCGAAGAGGCAGTGAAAGAAGCCTGTCTCGGTTTTTTCCGCGCCGCGGGATTTGAAATATCCGAGGAAGGCATCATTACCGGCGCTCCGGAGGGCGCAAAGACCGAATACTCTGCGCTTGTCATCAGCGGTCCCAACGGCTCGCACCCCGCATACAACGCGCTTAAGAATGCGTCGGAACTTCTCGGAAGTCTCGGCTTCACCCTCGATGTCCGGCTTTCAGAGGATCCGGCTGAACTCTGGGATCTGCTGACCGGCGGAGAACATGAGATCTGGGCGGGAGCATGGGTTGACGGCCTTCGCAAGATCTATATTGACGGATATTACGGCATAGCTTCCCATAAGCTTGAGGAGCTTGTGGAGGCGGCGGAAAATGCGGCGGACGAGGATAAACCTGCCGCATATATGGCGTGCATCGACAGGGCTGTGAACGTGTACGCGGCGGAGATACCGCTTTACTCACGATCTGTATGCACGCTTGTAAGCACGATAAGAGTTGATGTTTCCTCCGTTCCCGGAAATATGACGGAATGGTATGACTGGACGGACGAGATCGGTTCGTTAAGGCTCAAGAAAGGGCAGTAAGCGTATGCAGACAGATGTTCTTATACTTGCCGGCGGTTCGTCGCAGAGAATGGGCGGCGTCAACAAGCAGTTCGTTCCTGTCGGCGGTATCCCCGTGATAATAAAGAGCGCGCTGGCATTTGAAAAATCGCCGGTCATCTCCGGCATTATCATCGCCGCGAGGGAATGCGATATCGACAAGATACACGCGCTCTGCGAAGAATACGGCATAACAAAGCTGAAAAGCATTGTTCCCGGCGGCGCGTCGCGCACTTTATCCGCGCGGAACGCTTACTCGGCTTCACATGACGCGGATATTATAATGGTGCATGACGGTGCAAGACCGTTCGTGACCGCTGAACTGATAGAGCGCATTGCGGGAGCTGCGGCGGAATACGGTGCGGCGATCCCGGCGATACCGCTCAAGGATACGGTGAAGTTCATTGACGGGAACGGCTTCTCGGCAGGAACGCCGGAGCGCGATAAACTCCGCGCTGTACAGACCCCGCAGGCTTTCCGTGCGGATATTTACACAGAGATGATGCTTTCGGGCAGGGAATCTACCGATGATGCGGGACTTGCGGAGATAATAGGGATAAAGGTGAAGCTTGTGGACGGAGACAGAGAGAACATAAAGATAACGACGCCGGAGGATATCCCCGCGGACAGACCCGCTCTCCGCATAGGTCACGGGTATGATGTCCATATTCTCACGGAGGGCAGAAAGCTTGTGATCGGCGGTGCGGAGATACCTTATGAACTCGGACTTCTCGGTCATTCCGACGCAGATGTGCTGGTTCACGCGGTAATGGACGCTATGCTCGGTGCGCTTGCACTCGGCGATATAGGAAAGCATTTCCCCGACAGTGACCCAAAATACAAGGGTGCGGACAGCATCGCGCTTCTCCGCCTTGTGGACAGAATGGTGCGGGAGCAGGGATATGAAGTCTCGAATCTCGACTGCACCATAAACGCGGAAAAGCCGAAGCTTGCGCCCTACATAGCGCAGATGCGCGAAAATATCGCCCGCGCTGTGGGCATTCCCGCCGAACGCGTAAGCGTAAAGGCTACCACCGAGGAAGGTCTCGGTCTCGCCGGAAAAGGCATCGGAGCCACCTGCGTCTGTCTTCTGCGCTAACGCGCTTGTCCTACGCGGACGGCGGCGGGGAACGCCCCGCGGCGAAATGCGTAGCGATATTCTTCAATCGGCGGGTGCGCCACCTCGGTTAGCTATACTCTGCTATTTCTGCATGGAATCTTTGCCAACCCCACTGGCGGGGAACGCCCCGCGGCGAAATGCGCAGCGACATTCTTCAATCGACGGGCGCGCCGCCTCGGTTAGCTATACTCTGCTATTTCTGCATGGAATCTTTGCCAACCCCACTGCGTTTCAATCGGCAGCAGCCCATAGCTGTGCGCTCTGAAATACTGCATCAGTTTAGGGGGTTAAGACCCCTTTTTTAAAGGGGGATTGCGGGGGGGTTGGGGGCAGAGCCCCCTCTCAAAAACTCTCTTAAATAATCTCTCGTCAAAGGCACCCATGGATCCAAGGCGGAGCCTTGGTCGAGTCCGGGGCGACGCTCCGGCGGGGTTGTTGGGGCAGAGTCCCAACCGCCAAAGGCAGAAGGCATAGCAGAGACCCGCCGCAGCAGTCTTGACAAGGTACTGCATTGAGTGATATAATAAGATTTTGGTAAATGTTATTTTAATGAGGTCTTGATATGAAACTTATTTTCGCTATCGTAAACAACGATGATGCACATAACGTATCTACCGCGCTCACCCGCGGCGGGTTCTCCGCTACAAAGCTCGCTTCCACAGGCGGGTTCCTCATGGCGGGAAATACCACATTCATGATCTGCTGCGAGAATGTAGCAGTTGACGGCGTTATCGCAATTATAGCGCAGAATTCCCGCAAGCGTAAGCAGTATATGCCGAATGACGCGGCTGTTGCGATAAGCGCAGAAAGCGCTCCCGCAAGCTACCCCGTTGAGGTGAGCGTCGGCGGTGCGACTGTATTCGTTACCGATATCGAACGGTTCGAGAAGCTGTAATGGAAATATACGGTAAGAAACGCGCCCTCGCTGCCCTCGACAGGTTCGCACAATCCGGGAGATTTCCCCACGCGCTCCTGCTCACAGGTGACAGCGGTATCGGAAAGCGCGTCCTCGCGGATTACACCGCTATGATGTATATGTGTACCGGTGAGGGCAGAAAGCCTTGTATGCGGTGCAATGAGTGCCGGCGCACCGAACAGCATATCCACCCCGATGTCGTGTACCCGCTTTCCGTAATGGAGAAGGGAAAGTACAACGCCGATGACCTGCGTTCGTTCATTGCCGGTTGCTATATCAAGCCGAATGACGGGGATATAAGAGTCTGCGTTTTTGAGGCTCTGGACAGTATGTCCGTTATATGCCAGAATACCCTGCTCAAATTCATAGAAGAGCCCCTCGATTTCAACCGCTATATCTTTACAGCCGACAGAAAAGAGCCTGTGCTACAGACCGTCCTGTCGAGAGTTACGGCAGTAACCGTTGATGCTTGTGACGAGAAAGATTTCGCGGCAGCCCTTTCCGGTCACGGCATTGACGCTTCACGGGCAGAGGAGCTTTTCGCCCGGTTCGGCGGGAATATCGGGGCTGCGCTTAAATTCGAGGAAAACGGCGACGATATGCAGTATTACCATGCCGCCGTAAAAGCCTGTGATGCTCTCGCGGATAAGAAGGAGCTGGACTGCCTGCTGGCGGTATCATCGCTCAAGACGAGAGAAGAAGTTTTCGCGGCGCTCGGCATTCTTACAGACATTTTCGCACAGGCTGCCGCTTACAAATCCGGAAAAGGGACAGCGGAAAAATATATGGACAGGACAAAGCGTATCGCTTCCGCGTACAGTCTCGCGGCTATAACCAAAATGTATGACGAGGCTCTCCGGCTCTACGGAATGTCCTTTACTAACCCGAATGTGAAGCTGTTCGCGGCGGAATGCTGCGGAGCGCTTTTCGATGCCGCGGAATCCGCAAACCGCCGTTAAGGAGGAACAATAATGACTGAGATAATCGGTATAAGATTCAAAGAGGTCGGAAAGGTATATTACTTTTCGCCCGGAAATAAAAAAGTGCAGGTCGGAGACAGGGTGATCGTCGAGACCGCAAGAGGTGTCGAGTGCGGCGAGGTCGTTATCGGAAACCGGGAGGTTGACGATAAGGAGGTAGTACAGCCCCTCAAGCCCATAATAAGGCTCGTTACCCCGGAGGACGAGAAGCGTATCCGTGAAAATGAAGCCAAAGAAGCCGATATAATAAAGGTGTTTGCGAAAAAGATCGCGGAACACGGGCTTAAAATGAAGCCGATAGATGTGGAATATACCTTCGACGGAAGCAAGATCCTCTTCTACTTCTCCGCAGAGAGCAGAGTCGATTTCCGTGAGCTGGTAAAAGATCTCGCCGGCATTTACAGAACGCGTATCGAACTCAGGCAGATAGGCGTGAGAGATGAAGCCAAGATGCTCGGCGGTCTCGGTATATGCGGAAGACCTTTCTGCTGTGCAAGCTTTCTCGGTGAATTCCAGCCCGTTTCTATCAAAATGGCGAAGGAACAGTCCCTTTCCCTTAATCCCACAAAGATATCCGGCACCTGCGGAAGGCTTATGTGCTGCCTTAAATATGAGCAGGACAGCTATGACGCGCTCCTGCGCATTACTCCGAAAGTCGGCGCTATCGTTGAAACTCCCGACGGTCAGGGTCAGGTGGAAGATGCAAACCTGCTCACCGGAATACTCAAGGTGAAGCTGAAGAACAATCCCGATGCTCCCGCGGCGCCTTATAAGCGGGAAGATGTGAAGCTGCTGAAAGATGCGAAGATAAGGATAAACCGCGATGAAATGGCGGCGCTCAAAGGTCTTGAAGATTGAATTCACAATGCACAATTCACAATGCACAATTTTGGAGCGCGCTCTGCGCGCATATCTGAATCGTGACGAAATTACTTGGTTTTGTTTATAGATACTAATTTAGTAAAAGGACTGTCCGGTATAAGAAAATGCCGGACAGTTTTATGTCGCTGAAAAAGCGAAATAGAAGAAGAGAAAATGAGAGAAATCAAGAGAAAATGAGAAAAACAGAGAGAATATGCGATATATTTTGAAAAATACTGCAAAAACTATTGACAAACCCGCTCAATATCGCTATAATAACCATTGTTCACAAAAATTCAGGAGGAAATGAATATGTCAACTACTTATATGCCCAAGGCAGAAAACGTAGAACGCAAGTGGTATATACTCGACGCGGCAGGCAAGCCCCTCGGCCGTGTAGCAGCTCAGGCAGCTACCATTCTCCGCGGCAAGAATAAGCCTACTTTCGCTCCCCACTGCGACTGCGGTGATCACGTTATCATCATCAACTGCGCTAAAGCCGTTCTTACAGGCAACAAGCTTCAGAACAAGTACTACAGATGGCACACCGGTTATATCGGTCACCTTAAGTCCATTCAGTATGAAAAGCTGATGGCTACAAGACCCGAAAAGGCTATGGAGCTCGCTGTAAACGGTATGCTCCCCAATACAACCCTCGGACGCAAGGCTCTTACAAGACTTCGTCTGTATGCAGGCGCTGAGCATAAGAACGCTGCTCAGAAGCCCGAAGTATTTGAATTTTAAGGAGGAGCACCGATATGTCTATGTATGATACAAAATCCTACTACTACGGAACAGGTAGAAGAAAGCACTCCGTTGCACGCGTTCGCGTTTATCCCGGAAGCGGTTCCATCACTATCAATAACAGAGATATCGATGATTACTTCGGTCTCGATACACTCAAGCTCATCGTTCGCCAGCCCCTTAATCTCGTTGGCGCAACAGATAAGTTCGATATCGTCTGCACAGTAGCAGGCGGCGGTGTTACAGGTCAGGCAGGTGCTATCCGTCACGGTCTTTCCAGAGCTCTTCTCCAGTACAGCGACGAACTCCGTCCTGTTCTCAAGAAGGCAGGTTTCCTTACAAGAGACCCCAGAATGAAGGAAAGAAAGAAGTACGGTCTCAAAGCCGCAAGACGCGCTCCGCAGTTCTCAAAGAGATAACAAACCGTATCTCGCAAATACACAGAAAATCGCCCCGCAAGGCTTTCTTGCGGGGTTTCTTTTTCGTCAGTCTTTACCGTTGTATTTAAGGCAAAGCATCGTGAGATCGTCAAACTGGGGCGCATCTTTTACGAAATCGTCCACAGCCTTTGATACAGAGGCTGTCAGCTCTTCCGGCGAGCTGTCCGGAGCGGCATTGAGAGCGTCAACGATACGATCGGTGCCGAACATATTCTCGGAAGAATCGGTGGCTTCGGCAGCGCCGTCCGTGTACACGAATACGGTATCGCCCTTATTCAGCTGTATCTCATACGAGCTGTATTCCACACCCGGAATCCCCCCGAGCACCAGTCCGTGAGGATCCTTCATAAGCTCAAAACTGCCGCCGCTGCGCAATATGGGATATTCGTGGCCTGCATTTGAACAGGTCAGCTTTCCGGTGCTTATCTCAAGTATGCCGAGCCATACGGTCACGAACATATCAACTATATTTCTGCTGCATATCCGTTCGTTTGCGAATTTAAGTATCTCCGCCGGCGTTCCTCCCGCAAGAGCGCGGTAGTTTATCAGCATTTTTGACGACATCATGAACAGGGACGCGGGAACGCCCTTGCCGGAAACGTCGGCTATCACGAGCGCAAGATGATCGTCGTCGATAAGGAAGTGATCGTAGAAATCTCCGCCGACCTCCTTCGCCGGGGTCATAGATGCGTAAATATCAAATTCCGTGCGGTCCGGGTAAGCGGGGAACGTGCTCGGAAGCACGCCTTTCTGGATACGCGACGCGAGATCGAGTTCCGTTGCTGTTTTCTGTTTTTCGCCGGCAAGTCTGATGTTATCCTCGTTATAGCGTTCTATTTCTTTCGAGAGGTGAGAGATATCCCCAGCCAGAGCAGTAAACTCGTTTGCACCCTTTATCCTGCTCATGCTGTCGGCTACGGCAGAGCTGTCCTTGGTGCTGATGTACTCGCGGACTGTGGTCTGTATCGCCTTCACCGGTCTTACTGCGATCTTCTGCAGGAAATGAAGCAGAACCACGCACGCTACAGCCATTATCAGAAGCCCAATCACCAGCATCAGCGACAGATTTTCAGCAAGTACCTTCTTGAATGCAGTCCAGTCGTAGCAGATGCAGATCGCGTATTTTACCTTTTCGCCGGTCTCGACAGGAGTGTAGCCGATATAATAGCTGTCTCCGCCGACATTGTTTACGATCTCATACTCGGTCTGGCGGTAGGTGCCGGAACGCATTCTCTTTACAGCCTTATGTCCGCTTATATCAAGATCTATCCTTGTCCCGATAGAGTCGCGGTTTATAAGAGCCTCGTCATTTCCGCGACAGATAACGAATCCGCAGTTCTCTTCGCTTATATCGACAAGATACAGACCGTCATAGTCAAACTGGAACTGCTCCTCATTGAAATTAAGCGAGAGATAGTTATAAAAATCATGAGCCATGAGAAGCTGTTCCACATCGTTAAGAGACTCAAAATCGCTCTTGGTGGGTGTCAAGCCGACTATGTCGTAAGCTTCGCTGCCTTTGATATACTCTTCTTCGGTAAGATCGCCCCTCATTCTCTCCGGGTGAGCTTCCCAGTACCCGGCAAAAGCCGTGAATGCCGGGATATCCTCAACGAGACTCTTCACTCTCAGCAGATCGCGGTCTATCATCTCATCTTTCGCGCCGAGAAACATAGATGTTGTTCCCGTGTAAACCACAGTGCCGACTACGACTATAAGAGCTGCGAAGAATACGGCGATTATTATTCCTACCCGAAACAGCAGCGGCTTGCTTTTTTTCATTTATAAATCCTCCGGTCTCAAAAAAGTCCGACTTCTTTTTATTTTATCATCATATTATATCATTTTACGGGATAAAATGCAAGATATTCCGTTCATAAATGCCGGAAAATAATCACAGCGCATTATTGACCATTTTGGTCAACGATAATTGCCGGTCAATGTGTTATAATAGTATAGTGATAAAATAGGCGTATTGTAACGCTGATTACAGGAGGTCAATATGACATACGTTCTTAACAGTCCCTTCCGTCTGCGCGGCTGGAAGGACAGGCTCGGCGGCATTTATTATACCGAAAAGAGAAGAGTAAGCTTTATCGGCAAGGAGAACTATCTTCTGCTTATGAAATGCGACGGCGCTCACGATATCGATGTTGACGCGCTCCCCGAAAATCAGCGTAAATTCCTGGAGGGCATCGAGAAGGAAGGCGTTATCCGCAAAGCCGGTTTTCTGGAATTCCTTTCACCCGTGCAGGAATACAAGCTTTATCCCGCGTCATATAAGCGCTCGGTCCACTGGTCCATAACCGGCGCGTGCAATTTTAAATGCCGTCACTGCTTCATGTCCGCGCCTCATGCAAAACACGGCGCTCCGACTCATGAGCAGATAATTCAGATAGCTGACAGCATCGCGGAATGCGGTATATTCGATGTCGGCATAACCGGCGGAGAACCGCTCATCAGAGACGACTTTCTCGATATAGTTTCGGCGCTCTCGGACAGGAGCATCGAAATATCGAATATCTATACAAACGGCTGGCTGGTTGACGAAAAACTGCTGGACGAGCTTGAAAAGCGCGGTCAGCACCCCTCGTTCCAGCTGAGCTTCGACGGCATCGGAATGCACGATTTTCTGCGCGGAGTGCCGGGTTCGGAAGAAAAGACGATCTCCGCGATAAAGCTTCTGCATGAGCACGATCACGGCATATCCGTATCCATGTGCATGCACAGGAAAAATATCGATACTCTGCGTGAGACCGTGAAACTTCTGGCTTCTCTCGGTGTATCGAGCATGAAAGCCGGGTCTATGATGGATCTCGGAGAATGGGCTCAGCCGGAAGTAGCAGATCTTCAGCTCACACCCCGGGAAAATCTTGAAATGATCGAGCGCTATATCCCGCAGTATTTCGAGGACAATGCGCCGCTCTCCATAATGCTTTCAGGCGCGTTCATGTACACCCCCGGCGACAGTGACTGGCACATCTACTACAAGCGGGAATGCAGTGCGGAAGAAGAGAAGAAGTCGCCTTCCTGCGGAGTGCTTACCGAAAACTTCTACATCGGCGCCGACGGAATGGTTGCGCCCTGCATGGGTATGTGCGACTGCGGATACGCGCAGAATTTCCCGAATCTTTTCAAGACTCCGCTCAAGGATATAATCGCTCCCGGCTCGGATTTCAACAAGCTCTGCTCCACCACAGTCGGCGAGGTCAGGGACAAGAGCGGGAAATGCCGCGACTGCAAGTACATAGACCGCTGTGCGGGCGGCTGCCGCAACGGAGCGATAATGCACGGCGACAATTACTACGCGCCCGATGAAGAGAACTGCTTCTTCTTTGAAAACGGCTGGGAGGAGCGCATAACTGCCGCTGCCAAGCCCGCCTTCGAGGAATACATCAAGCGCTGTCCGCCGAGAAAAGCAGATGCCGGCGACAGCGAAAAAAAGGAAGAAACCGTCGATAACTGCCCGTGAGGCATCGGATAAACAATAAAACAATATCAAAAGAAACACAAGGAAGCTGTGATCTATGATAACTGTTGAAAAAGGCGAACCGGGTCTTTACAGGGAACTGTTCGCCGGATATACCACCCTGTACACCGAAAGGTGCGCGGAGAACGCCGCCAAAGACGGCAGAGCGCTTTATGCTTATCTTGACGGGGAACCCGCGGGATATATGTTTTTGGGGAATGACCGCGGAACGGAGCTGATACATCACACGTTCACGAAGCCGGAACTGCGGGGGCGCGGCGTTATGCAGGCACTTGTGCGCTATGCCGTTGATTCCGCCGGAAGTCCCATAGGAACTTCACTCTCCGATTCCCATGAGTTCGCTCCGGCTGTAATGCACGTTATGGAAAAATGCGGATTCGAGCGCCGCAACGGACGCTCTGTCTATCTCTGCGACGGCGACGATATGTGGGAACGCTGGGACGCATATATGGATAAGCACGGGAGACGGCTCTGCGATACCCTGCGCAGACAGGGATTTTCAACGCTCACCCTCGATAAGGCATCGGAAGACCTGCTTCAGCAGTTCAGAGAAGCTCCCGACAGTGAATACAAGTGCCAGCAGAATCATCAGCACCTCATACTTCCCGGCGCGGAGATCACTCCCGATATCAGCGTGATGTGTACCCATAACGGACGGCTTGCCGCTTATGTGTTCGCATATATGGCGGACAGAAAGAGCGTGATCTTCAAGACGCTCTCTTCCTCAGCCGCACTTCACGGAAGCGGCGTGATAATGCTCGCTATCGCAGATGCCGCGGATATAGTGCGCGAGAGGGGAGTTACCCGACTCGTGTTCACAATGGAAAGAGCCGGCGAAAGCGCAAACGCTTTCCGCGAGAAAGTGCTGTCTGTGCTTGTTTCAAGGCGCAGTACGATAGTAGGTTTCAGCCTTTTCCCGAAAACAGAGGAGGATATCAGATGAAAGAAGAATTTGTTGCAAAGATCAGAGAAAACATCATTTCTCACCTTGATATAGACGACGATATGCTCGCCGATTTCAACGACGATACTATCATATTCAACACCGGCGATGACCGCCCCAATCTCGGACTCGATTCCATAGATGCGCTGGAGCTGGTAACGATGATATTTGAGCTGTTCGGGTACGACGTTCCCGCCGAAGATGTAAAGAAGCTGTATTCGGTGAACGCGGTGGCTGAGTATCTCAGCGAACATGGTATAAACGAATGAGCAGGGTAGTCATAACGGGAATGGGCGCAGTCAGCGGTGAGATAAAGCCGTGTACGGTGTTAGGCACGGAAGGACTGCTGACGGATAAGTTCGGCGAGATCGACGGACTTGAAAAGGGAAACCGGTTCTATGATATGATCCGGCGCACCATAAGCGATATGCTTGCGGACGCGGGGCTTGACAAGTCGGATATCTCCGCCTGCGGAGCAGACTGCCGTATGTTTTTCGGAACTCTGCTTGCCCGTGACAACGCCTTTCTCGAACACAGCAGGAGCGGTGCGGATACGCTCGCTATGATGAACGAGTTCGCCGTTTACGCGGCGGAACTTGCGGGCGTGCGGGGGTGTATCGACATTTCCTCCGCTTCCTGCGCAGCCGGAACTACCGCGATAGGCATGGCATACGACTTCATCAGAAACGGGCTGTGCAGTACGGCAATAGCCGGCGGCGCAGATGAGCTTACGCAGATGGCGGCATACGGGTTCAACTGCCTCAGATCCCTCAGCGCAGATGTATGCAGACCCTACGACGTGAAGCACGACGGCATCAATATCGGTGAGGGCGGTGCGTTCTTTGTGCTGGAGACATTCGAACACGCAGCAGCGAGGAATGCAAAGATATACTGCGAGGTCATAGGCTCCGCGACGGGAAATGACGCATACCATGCCACAAGTCCGGAACCCACCGGCGAAGAAGCGTATCACCTTATGCTGAACGCGCTTGAGGACGCGGGTATCACCGCGGATATGATAGACTACATAAACGGTCACGGCACAGGTACCGTTCTTAACGATACAATGGAGACAAATGCGCTCGGAAAGCTGTATGCCGGTGCGGAGAAAAAGCCTTTCGTAAGCTCCACAAAGGCGCTTATCGGACACTGCATGGGAGCGTCCGGTGCGGTGGAACTCGCAAGTGTTATCCGCTCGATGCAGTCCGGAGAGCCGATAGTTATGCCGCGGCTTACGGAGCCGCTTGACGGCTGTGAGATGTACAATGCGCCGGAGAGGATAGATATGGAATACGCGATGTCAAACAGCTTTGGATTCTCCGGAAACAGCGCAGGCATTATAATCAGAAAGTGGGTGGGAGAATGACGGCTTACATACAGAGCATCGGTATCATCTCCCGCTGCGCACAGTCAACCGATGATATAATAAAAGTGCTGAATGGGAACGCACCGGAGATCTCTTCGCTCCCGGTGGGGTTTGAGTCGCAGATCCCCGCGGCAAAAATGCGGCGCAACAGCCGTTACAACAAGTTTGCCTGCACCGCGGCGGATAATGCGGTACGGGAAGCGGCAATACCGGAGGAACTCGATCGCCGCAGGATAGGTACCATTGTTTCCACCGGCTACGGTTCAAGCGTTTATCACTCCCAGTTCGGCGATATGACGGCAAAAGGCGTGCCGGGACTATGCAGTCCTGCTGTCTTTTCCGGGACTGTACCCAATTCCTGCGTCGGACAGATCTGCATACTCAACGGTTTCAGAGGAGCAAGCACTGTGCTTACCGGCGGTGACCCTATCGAATATACGTCACTGCTTCTTGGGACGGGGAAGGCGGATATGATACTCTGCGGCTCGGTGGAAGAATACAATCCGGCGCTCTTCGGCGAGCTCGGCAGGCTCGATACGCTGAAAGGCTGTGAGCTGTCCGAGGGAGCGGCAATGTTTATGACAAGCCGCGAAAAGACGGAGAGAACTCTGGCTGAGATAAGCAGGTCATATTCCGCTTCTCTCGGGAAAAGTCCGCTTCTGCACAGGCTTGACGGCAGTGCGGCGGATATCATGGCGGATATACTGAAAAGATATGAAAGTGCGCCGGACGCGGTGTTTTCCGCCGCAAACGGCACATACTTCGACGACATAGAAAACAGCGCGACAGAAGATGTTTTTCCGTGCGCTGTGCGGTTCGCACCGAAGAGATACGCCGGCGAGACGCTGGGCTGCGGGTATGCGGTGAATGCCGCTTTTGCCGCGGCGGCGGTAAAATGCGGAATGTACGGGAAGGTGCTCGTTACGGGAACGGATATGGTGGGCAATTACTGCACGTCGATGATCGAAAGGACATAGGATATGGGAATTCTCGAAGGAAAAAAGGTTCTTGTCACAGGTATTTCCGGAGGTATCGGAACAGCCTGCGCGAAGCTGTTCATTTCGGAAGGCGCCGAAGTCCTCGGCTCGTACCGCACTATGAGACCGGAGCTTGAGACGATAGGGGCGAAGCTGTTCGTGCTCGATGCCGGCAGCAGGGAAGATATCACAAAGACGGTCAAGGCGGAGATACGCGCTTTCGGCGGGATAGACGCACTTGTGAACTGCATCGGGATAACCGCTTCCGAACCTCTGTTTGCCGCTTCTCCCGACAAGTGGGAGAATGTGCTTGAGACCAACCTTTTTTCGGCGATGCGCATTTTACAGGGCGCTGTCGTACCCCTCGTTTCACGCAAAGGCGGTTCGGTAGTGAATATAAGCTCGGTATTCGGCATAAGAGGCGGTGTCGGGCAGTCAAGCTACTGCGCTTCAAAAGGCGCTCTTGACGCTATGACGAGAGCGGCGGCACTGGAGCTTGCAGGAAAGAATATCCGCGTAAATACGGTGGCTCCGGGATTTATCGAAACGGATATGACCGCGGGATTCGATGAGAAATTCCGCAGCGAATGCATCGCAAAAATACCTGCGAAACGTTTCGGAAAGCCGGAGGAAGTTGCGGAACTCTGCGCGTTTCTGATAAGCGACAGGTCTCGGTATATTACCGGACAGTCTTTCGTCATTGACGGCGGATTGTCTGTATAAAAATAACCGGCATTGGTGGTGTAAATGAAAAAAACAAGAAAACTTGCCATACAGGTAAGTATTATAGTAACCCTGATGTTCATATTTGCGCTCGGACTTATCGGATTCATCGTTATCCGCGGCACCAAGAATATGTACATCGAGTCGAACAATGACGCTATCGTAAAGGAAGTCAAAGAGTACAAGAACCTGTTCATGAGCCCGGAAATCGTTAAATGGGTGGTCGATGAGTGGGAGAAAGATCCCGATATGGTCAATGAGCCTGCCTCGGAAATTCAGCTGACCTTTGAGGACGAGCTGAATTATTCCGTTTATGCCCAGACGCTCGATATGGATGAGATCAATTCATGGGATGAAGAAACGAAACGTGATTTTCTCAAGGCAATGTACAATTATATCGTCAGCGTTTTTGACCGGAAGCGCCAAGAAGACAGCTTTGAAGCCGTATATTGCTTTGATATCCGCAAATACGGACAGGAGCACCCGGAAGGCGAAGACGATATATGCGTGATATTCGGGAGCGATAATTATTCGGACTCTACCGGCGATCACTCCCTCGGTCTTATGGCAAGCAGAGACAGCGCCGTGGTGATGTTTGAACTGCTTCATAACGGCAAATACGGCGTTGATTACGGCGATATCGTGTATCAGGAGCTTAGTCTGGAAGGCGTCAACAGCCTTTTGTATCTTGCCGTTGTACCGGTGATAGTTGACGAAGAACTCCTGTATGTACTTTGCTTTGAATATGACTGGTCGTCCTTTTCGCACATACTTAATGTAAATCTGAACTATATGATAATATGGGGAGCGATATGCCTCATACTCACAAATATCATGCTGATCCTGTTCATATATCTCAAAGCCGTAAGACCTACGGTGAAAGTGCATAACGCGGTCCGTGAATATATCGAGACAAAGAACAGCGAAGCGGTAGTTAAGAAAATGTCGGCTGTAAAGGCGAAGAATGAGTTCGGAAGGCTTGCCGACAGTATCTCGGAACTTGCGGTGGAGATCGACAGGTACACGGAAGAAAACCTGCGTCTCAACGGCGAAAAGGAGAGAGTGGAAGCCGAGCTTGACCTCGCCACGAAGATCCAGGCGGATATGCTTCCGACGGCATTCCCGGATATACCGGATCTTTCGCTTTATGCTTCCATGGATCCCGCAAAGGAAGTCGGCGGTGATTTCTATGACTTCTTCTTCATAGACGAGGAGCATCTCGGACTTGTTATCGCGGACGTATCGGGCAAGGGTGTGCCTGCGGCGCTGTTTATGATGATGTCAAAGATGCTTGTGAAGAACTACGCTATGATGGGACTGCCGCCCGCGGAAGTGCTGAACCGCGCAAATGCAAGCATCTGCGAGAACAACAAGAACAAGATGTTTGTCACGGTGTGGTTCGGAGTGCTTGATATCGCAACAGGTCATTTAAGGGCTGCAAATGCCGGTCACGAATACCCTATGGTGCGAAAGCCCGGCGGTCAGTTCGAGATGCTCAAAGACAAGCACGGATTCGTTCTCGGCGCAATGAAGAAAAAGCGCTATACCGAGTATGAGTTCGATGTCGAGCCGGGCGGAACGCTTTTCGTATATACAGACGGCGCGCCGGAAGCAACAAATGCCGGAAACGAGCTTTTCGGCACGGAGCGTATGCTCGCGGCACTCAACAGGGATCCCGATGCTATGCCGGAAACGCTGCTGAACAATATGACTGCGGCAATAAACGAATTTGTCGGAGATGCGCCGCAGTTCGACGATCTTACTATGCTTGGCATAAAATACAACGGAAAAACGAAAACGGAGGAACAGATATGAATATCACAATGAACAGAGACGGGAATGATCTTACCGTCGCACTTGAAGGAAGACTTGATACCCTTACCGCACCGGACTTCGAGAAGAAGCTTGAACCGGCGCTTGAGGGCGTTGAGAAGCTTGTGTTCGACTTCGGGAAGCTCGAATACATCTCAAGCGCAGGGCTTCGTGTATTGCTTACCGCAATGCAGATAATGGAGGATCAGGGCGAGATGACGGTGAAGAATGTATGCCCCGAGGTAATGGACGTATTTGAAGTCACCGGATTTGTTGATGATCTGACGATAGAATAAGGAGAACCGCAATGGATAAACTTGACATTCAGGCGGTGCCGGAAAATCTTCCGCAGGTGCTCGCATTCGTCGGAGAACATCTCAAAGCCGCTTCATGCAGTTCAAGAGTAAAGTCGCAGATAGATGTGGCTGTGGAGGAGATATTCGTCAATATCTCAAGCTACGCTTATGACCCGGATATCGGCGTTGCGCAGATACGCGTGGAGACAAAGGAGGACCCTCTTTCCGTAGTCCTCAGCTTCATCGACGGCGGAACTCCCTATGACCCCCTCGCAAAGCCTGACCCGAACCTTAAGATACCGCTTAAAGAGCGCAGAAAAGGCGGACTCGGCATATTCATGGTAAAAAAGACTATGGACGGGATCGAGTATGAATACAAGGACGGTCACAACATACTTACCATCACAAAGAACATTATGTGAACATCAAGGAGTACGTTAAAATGGCAGAACAGAAAAACAAGATATTCAATCAGCATGCGCTCGACAAGATAAATTCCCCGGAACAGCTCAACGACTACCTTAAAGTAACAAATCCCGGAATATGGGTCATACTCGCGGCAGTCATCACCCTGCTTATAGGATTTATCGCGTGGGCTTCACTCGGAAAGCTTGAAACAACGGTGAACGCAATGGCAGACGTTGCAGGCGGCACCGCAAGTGTGTGGACCACGGAAAATACCCCTGTGCCGATCTCCGCGGGCATGAAGGTACGAATAGGCTCGGAGGAATACAGTATAGCCTCAATGGGCAGAGATGACAACGGAAAAGCTGTAGCCCATATCCCCGTACAGCTCCTTGACGGATATTACGAAGCGAAAATAGTAGTGGAGTCCGTTTCACCTGTCACATTTTTATTCAAGTAAGGCGGAGAGCGTAAAATAATGAGCGAAAAAAAGATCAAACCGACTGTTACAAAGGGAGCTGCAAAGGTCCCTGTGATAATGCAGCTCGAAGCCCTTGAGTGCGGAGCGGCATCGCTTGCTATGGTGATGGCGTACTACGGGAAGTGGGTACCGCTGGAGCAGGTCCGTTCGGACTGCGGCGTTTCAAGAGACGGTTCAAATGCGAAGAACATCTATCTCGCGGCGCAGGACTATGGATTCAATGTAAAGGGTTACCGCAAAAGCCCCGAATCTATCCGCAAGCTCGGACAGTTCCCCTGCATAATCCACTGGAATTTCAACCATTTCGTGGTGCTCTGCGGATTCAAGGGAAAGTATGCGTACATAAATGACCCGGCAAGGGGATTCGTCAAAGTTACGGCAGAGGAATTCGACAAGTCCTTTACCGGCGTAACTGTCGTTCCCGTGCCCGGACCGGATTTCAAGCCCAGCGGAAAGAGAAAGAGCACGATCGCCTTTGCAAGAAAACGGCTTATCGGCGCAGGCGCGGCTGTGGCGTTCGTAATGCTTACGACGGTCATCTCGTATCTGTTCGGCATAATCAATCCGATAATGTCCCGTATATTCATGGACAGGCTTCTTTCCGGCACGAACCGGGAGTGGCTGATGCCGTTCATAGGTATTATGATCGGGCTTGCGGTGCTGCAGATCATCGTGGCATGGGCGCAGACGATATATTCTCTTAAGATCAACGGAAAAATGGCGGCGATAGGAAGCACCACATATATGTGGAAAGTATTGCGTATGCCTATGGAGTTCTTCTCGCAGAGAATGGCGGGAGATATCCAGCAGAGACGCGGTACGAATGAAACGATAGCCGGCACGCTTGTAAATACGATCGCACCTCTTGCCCTCAACACGGTCATGATGATATTCTATCTTGTACTTATGCTCCAGCGGAGCATAATCCTTACGGCGATAGGACTCAGCACCATAGTGCTGAACATCATTATGTCCCGGATAATCTCCGAAAAGCGTATCAATATCACCCGCGTAATGCAGCGCGACCAGGCAAAGCTCATGGCAACAACTGTCTCCGGCATCGAAATGGTGGAGACCATAAAGTCAAGCGGCGCGGAAAACGGATTCTTCCGTAAATGGGCAGGTTACCAGGCTTCCGTGAATTCGCAGATGGTGAAGTCTTACAAAACCGACGAAATGATCGGAATGATACCGATGTTTTTCAGCACGCTCGCAGGATATGCAGTGCTCATTCTCGGTGTATGGTTCATTATGGAGGGCGAGTTCACCCTCGGCGTACTGCAGATGTTCCAGGGCTTCCTCGGCTCATTCATGGCGCCGGCAATGACACTTGTGAGCGCCGGACAGACCATACAGGAAATGCGCACACAGATGGAGCGCGTTGAGGACGTAATGGAATATCCGCTGGACAGGAATGTGGCAGTAAGCGGGATCGCGGAAGATGCACCCAAAGAAAAGCTCGGCGGACAGGTAGAACTGAAGAATGTTACCTTCGGCTATTCAAAGCTTGCGGGACCGCTGATCGAGAACTTCTCAATGACCATGAAGCCCGGAAGCAGAGTGGCATTCGTAGGCTCGTCCGGCTGCGGAAAATCTACCCTCGCCAAGCTTATTTCCGGTCTTTATGACCAGTGGGACGGCGAGATCCTGTTTGACGGCAAGCCCCGTCAGGCGTATCCGCGCCCTGTGATGACAGGTTCCGTGGCGGTAGTCGATCAGGATATAACTCTCTTTGAAGATACCATTGCGGACAACATCAAGATGTGGGACGATTCCATAAGAGATTTCGAGATGATACTCGCAGCCCGTGATGCGCAGATACATGAGGATATAATGCAGCGCGAGGGCGGTTACAAATATAAGCTCACCGCCGGCGGACGCGATCTTTCGGGCGGTCAGCGCCAGAGGCTTGAGATAGCAAGAGTTCTTGCGCAGGATCCCTCCATTATCATTCTCGATGAGGCTACCTCCGCGCTTGACGCAAAGACCGAATACGAAGTGGTAAAGTCTATCAAGAACCGCGGTATAACCTGTGTAGTCATTGCACACCGTCTTTCAACGATCCGCGACTGTGATGAGATAATTGTGCTTGAAAAGGGAAAAGTAGTCGAGCGCGGTACTCACGATGAGCTTATGAAGCTCGGCGGAGCTTATACCGAACTCGTCACGAATGAATAATTGACAATTGACAATTGACAATTGATAATTGACAATTGTGGTGTCGCTCCGCGACATATTTGAATCGTGACGAGATTTGAAAGTAATGATTATTTTATCGAAATAATTAAGATTCCGACATTTACTTTAAAAATTTATAACGAAAGGAGCAGATAATTGACATTCAAACAAATTATCAATTGTCAATTGTCAATTATCAATTATTGCGTGTCGCTTCGCGACATATTTGAATCGTGACGAGATTTGAAAGTAATGATGAATATGAATGATAACAATATTATTTCAGAAAAAAGTATGGATTTTGCTATAAGAATTGTTAATCTTTATAAGTATCTGTGCGATGAAAAGAAAGAATTCATTTTGTCAAAACAGGTTTTGAGAAGCGGAACAAGCATAGGCGCAAATATTTCAGAATCAGAAAATGCACAAAGCCGTTCTGATTTTAAATCAAAACTTAGCATAGCTTTAAAAGAAGCTTGTGAAACAAAATATTGGCTCGAACTTTTATTCAGAACAGATTATATCGAAGAGAAACACTTCAAAAGCATTAACGATGATTGTACCGAAATAATTAAGATCTTGACATCTATTGTCAAAAAATTATAAGGAGATGCGCAGATAAATGACATTCAAACAAATTATCAATTATCAATTGTCAATTGTCAATTATCAATTAAAAAGAAAGGAGCGGATAATTGACATTTAAACAAATTATCAATTGTCAATTGTCAATTATCAATTATTTTCGTGGGCTGGTTTGAAAAACAAATACAACAAAGATCTGACCTCGATCAGCAGCTCTTTGAAGACTCGCTGTTAGGTGTCGCCGGTGTTGTAATGGGTGAGAAATACGCTTCGAGAATGACCGACGAGCGTATTGTCACCGGCAAGGCAATAGACGAGGTGCTCAAATACTACCACTACAAGCCCGTCGAAGTGCCGAAATCCGTCAAGGACCCGGAAGAGTACATTGATTACTGCCTGCGTCCTTACGGGGTAATGAGACGCGAGATCGTGCTCGAAGAAAACTGGTACAGGGACGCTTACGGTCCTATGCTCGCTTTCATGAAAGAGGACGGCGAGCCCGTGACACTTCTGCCCGGAGTTGTCCGGGGATATTACTGCAATGACAGCAAGACAGGAAAAAAGGTCAGAATAAACGGGAAAACAGCAAAGCTTTTTGAACGCGAAGGATACTGCTTTTACCGGCCTCTTCCCCAGAGAAAGATCGGCATCTCCGATCTCATGCTGTATATGAAAAGCTGTCTTTCGGCAAACGATGTTACCCTCATAGTTCTGGCAACGCTTGCCGTGACACTGGTGGGAATGCTGATACCACGCATCACCAAGGCGCTCACAGGTCCGATCCTTTCAAGCGGAAACGTGACTATGCTGATATCCATTGCGATATGCCTATTCTGTACGTCGCTTTCCTCACAGCTCATCAGCTCCGTTAAGGGTATGTATATGTCGCGCATACAAAGCAAGACATCTATCGGCATTCAGTCCTCGATGATGATGAGAGTGATGTCGCTTCCGGCGGAATTCTTCCGCAAGTACAGCGCCGGTGAGCTTACAAGCCGTTCGATGTCGGTGAACTCGCTGTGCGATATGCTGCTCGGAACACTGATGTCAACAGGTCTCACTTCGCTGATGTCGCTCCTGTACATAACGCAGATATTCAGCTTCGCTCCGTCGCTTGTGGTACCGTCTCTGCTGATAATACTTGTAACGGTGCTGTTCAGCACGGTCTCGTCACTGGTGCAGATACGGCTTTCAAAGCAGATAATGGAGAATGACGCGAAGGAATCCGGCATGTCCTATTCGATGATAACCGGCATTCAGAAGATAAAGCTTGCGGGCGCGGAAAAGCGTGTTTTTGCACGCTGGGCGAAACTTTACTCAAAGGGTATATCCTACATCTACGCTCCGCCCACATTCATAAAGATAAACGACGTCATCAACCTTGCGATAAGCCTTGTTTCAACGATCATCCTTTATTTCCTTGCGGTAGAGAGCGGCATCGAGCAGTCGTCATACTTCGCATTCACGGCAGCCTACAGTTCGGTTATGGGTGCATTTTCGTCCCTTGCGGGGATAGCGCTTACCGTCGCAAAGATCAAGCCTACGCTCGATATGGCAAAGCCTTTCCTTGAAGCCGAGCCGGAAACTTCCGACAACAGGGAGATCGTTACAAGACTGTCCGGCGGAATAGAGCTCAACAACGTGTATTTCCGCTACACCGAGAGATCCCCGTACATCGTAAACAACATGACGCTTAAGATAAGACCCGGAGAGTATGTTGCGATAGTCGGACGGACAGGCTGCGGAAAGTCAACGCTCATGCGCCTGCTGCTGGGATTTGAGAAGCCGGAGAAGGGCGCGATCTACTACGACGGCAAGGATATAAACAGTCTCGATCTCGGTTCGCTCCGAAGAAAGATCGGTACGGTAATGCAGAGCGGCGGACTGTTCCAGGGAGATATCTACTCCAACATAGTTATCACGGCTCCGGAGCTTACCCTCGATGATGCGTGGGCGGCGGCGGAGACTGCGGGAATAGCGGAGGATATCCGGAATATGCCTATGGGTATGCAGACAATGATATCGGAAGGTCAGGGCGGCATCTCCGGCGGACAGAAGCAGCGTATAATGATAGCCCGCGCAATTGCGCCAAAGCCGAAGATACTTATGTTCGACGAAGCTACCAGCGCCCTTGACAACAAGACGCAGAAGCAGGTGTCCGAGGCTCTGGACGCTATGGGCTGCACACGAATAGTGATAGCCCACAGGCTTTCAACGATACGCCACTGTGACCGCATTCTTGTACTCGACAAGGGAAATGTGATCGAGGACGGCACATACGATGAGCTTATCGCAAAGAACGGGTATTTTGCGGAACTTGTCGCAAGGCAGAGACTCGATACCGCACAGGAAGAGAATTAAAGGCAATACTTTCCCTTGATTTTCAAGGGAGTAAAAAATAAATAATGGAGGAAAAACATCATGAAAACAATCAGAGAACTTTACAACGAGATCATCGCTGACGATGAGCTTAAAAAGGCATTCGCAGAAGCAGCAAAGAACAATAAAGTGGAGGATTTTGCTGCGGAACATGACTGTCAGGCAACAGTAAGCGACATAATGTCGTTTCTTGAGGGAATGAAGGGCGAAGATGAGCTTTCAAAGGAAGAGCTTGAGAATGCTGCAGGCGGCGGCTGCGTTCTTCCGGATATTGACACGCCCAACTCTATGGTAAACTCGTCCGCAATATGCATGATGCCCGATGGTATGGCGAGACCCTGAGCTGTATCGCTGAACTTTGCAGTTCGATCAATGTATGATGAGATGCTTGTTTGAACAATTACAGCTCTGACGGCTTGAGAGCGGTCGCTTGCGCTCGAGAAGTGTCGCGCACGGCGCTCGAGAGGGTCGCTGTCGCTCGAGATCGGGGGCAGACCCTTTTTGAAAAAAGGGTCATTCCCCTGCGACAGAAAGTCGTACAGAAGGTTTCCAAAACGCCGCAAGGATGCGGCGATAATAGAAACCTTCGACGAACCCCCTTTTCTAAAAACTTTGATCGCTCCGCAGTTAAGGGAGATGTGTATCAGAACATTATAAAAAGACTGCTGAAACCAATAAATTTCAGCAGTCTTTTTTCTTTATTGCGCGGAGTCTTTGCCAACCCCACTGGCGGCGGACGCGCCGCTGCGAAATGCGTAGCGACACTCTTCTATAAGCGGGCGCAGCACCTCGGGTAGTTAGTCTGATTGAAATATCGCCAACCCCACTGGCGGCGGACGCGCCGCTGCGAAATGCGTAGCGACACTCTTCTATAAGCGGGCGCAGCACCTCGGGTAGTTAGTCTGATTGAAATATCGCCAACCCCACTGGCGGCGAACGCGCCGCTGCGAAATGCGTAGCGACACTCTTCTATAAGCGGGCGCAGCACCTCGGGTAGTTAGTCTGATTGAAATATCGCCAACCCCACTGGCGGCGAACGCGCCGCTGCGAAATGCGTAGCGAC